>Ga0196964_10000688_pt1 | contig 19005 bp, 28 predicted proteins | sample S1_10metaG_FD_148615 | JGI IMG/M metagenome (GOLD analysis project Ga0196964, IMG submission 148615) | Soil microbial communities from Anza Borrego desert, Southern California, United States - S1_10 | ecosystem: Environmental > Terrestrial > Soil > Desert | place: USA: California | collected... | reverse complement strand
ACTGGATCGCAAGAGCCAGGTCAAACGCATCATCAAAGGATTTCCTGACCCGAACCCGCATTCCCGCGCTCTCGGGAGCTCCCTGAATTTGAGCGATCAGCGATTTCGCCCGCGTCTCCGCAATCCCGAACTTGTCGGTCTTCAGAGATCGGTCAATCCACTCGCCTGCGACCGTTCCACGGAAATAGAACTTCCCGCTGCGCTTATCGCGATCAATATCAGGGTTCCGAGTAGCTTCGTAACGACTGCTTGGCTTTCGCGCCCGTGGAGTCATGCTGCGAAGTCATCGCCTGGTTGACGGCGCGCTTCGGCCAAGTACCGGTCGAGTTCCTCGATCTCATACCGGATATGACCGTCGAGATCGACCCAGGCCGGACCTTTGTTGACCTTCTCCAGACGCCAACGCTTTAGCATCCGGGGAGTCAGTCCCAGATAAAGAGCTGCGTCTGAGGTGTTGAGCACTCTGGGCTTCCGTTCCTTCATAGTTCCCCTCCTCCTTGTTAGTCGCGAACGTCGTCTTCAGTGGCAGTATGTTCGAGCTTCAGAAGTGGAATCTCGGCTAGCTTTGCCTGCTGCTCTTCGGAAAGTGTTCCGTTTTTCACCGGCAAGATGCTGTAGCTCGTGTCTGTACCGGTGCCGTAACGCGTGATTTTCACGATTGTCGTTTCAAGATCGTATTCCGTGTGAAGCGCGCGCATGGCCTCGTAAACCGTCCAGCCTTGTTCAAAAATCTTAGCGACCTGCTGACCGCCTTCTGGAGTAATGAAGTTGAGTCGAAATCTGAAGCCTGGCTTTTTCTCCACGCAAAGTGCGCATCCAGAACCAGTGCAAAGCGTGCCTCGGTTATCTTTCCAGTGCTGACGGAACTCGTATACCGATCCACGGAACACCCCCTGAATAGACTCCCCATCCTTAAGCTTTACGAAATTCTTCGCACTGACTTCAGACGCTTCCCGAAACTTCAAGGCTCCCATTCGCTTTCTCCTGGTTAATGACAAAAGCCCGGACTCCTCCGTTTGTGGCTTCAGTCGATTCATCCGCAACGGCGGCGGAATCTTTGGTCATCTCTTGTCTTTGCGTGCAGAACGGCGCGACCGCGCAGTAATGAGCGCAGCGCGTGCTATCGCCACGACGAAATACGACAGAAAGAGCGTCGTCCGTCTTCGCGTGAGCTAGGGCTAGCTTCTCGTCGTCGTAAAGCTTAACTGCGGTCTTTCGACCCCTTTTCATGACAGCGTAAACATCAGGCTTTGCCCAACGTTCTTCAGCCGTGCAAAGAGGAAGCTTTTCTCTCGCTTCTTTGTGTAAACGAACGCGTTCCACGAGGAACTTGTAGGCTTTCTCGGACGGCCAGAGAGCCACGTTCCGAACGACGACTTGAGTCTGCGGATAAAGCGGATCACGCGCAGCTTCGAGCTTCGACCAGTCTCGGAGGATCCCCACGATCTGGAGCTTCGTTACTGGATGACCATTCGCGCGAAGGATCTCGGCGTAGACATTCAACTGCTGCTCGTACTCAATCGGAACGCCTGGAGTCTTAAACTTCCAAGACGTGACGAACTTGTAATCTTGCAGGAGCCCTTCGGCGTAATAAGCATCCATTCCGCCAGATATCCGCCAACCTTCAACCATAATTCCAAGTCTGCGCTCGGCAATTCCAGTCGTGTTCGACCGTTCGAGAATCCCGTGCATGACCTGTCCGCAAAGACTGAAGATGCGATCAGAGGCGTCTTCCGAGATCTCATCCTTGTGTTGCTTCATGAGCGTGCGAACACGGGGAGGAGAAAGGATGCCAGTTACGCTTTCATCTGAATCACCGCGAGAATAAGGGTCATTCTTGACAGCATCGTAGATCGGCTGCGGGAGATTGAGCTTATTCGTGAGCTTCACGCGCTCTTCTCCTCTTCCTGTGACTGGATTTCACAGAGAGTCATCTCGAGACGATCCAGCGCCTGAGCGGCGACAGTTTCAGTATGGCCTTCTCCGAGCTGCCATCCACGAGAGCGAAGGACTTCAGCAGCTGCATCGATGAGCTTTTGCGTGGGGCTCATGCGCACCCCCGACGATCATTGAAGTCTTCAAATAGAAGGGATTCTGCGCGGCGCTCGATCTTCTCGCGCTCCTCGAAAGTAATGCCGTCGTAGTCGTCACCAGTCGCGATATCGACCGCCTCGAACCAGAGATCTTCGAGGTGCGGGGGCTGGTGGTAGTCGCCTGCGATCACCTTGCCGTAGGCTGCGATATCCAGGAGTCGCCCAGACGGGAGCTGGTGAGTAAAACTCACCTCATCGTAACTCTTGGATTTCTTGTTCGTTTCTCTAGGCATAGAGATACCCCTGGCTTACGAGAGCCTTTTAAATTCAATTACTTGCTGAACTGCGCTAAAGCCTAACCAGCTACCTTCCCGCGAGGCATGGGTACGTCATCCGTTCGGGTTAGACGCTCAAGTGCGTCTTCGGTCAGGTGATGTACGGATTTGCCCGCCAGGTAGCGGTAAATAGTGTTGGTGTGAATTTTTGTGATGGCCGCAACTTCAATTACTGTCAGTCGGTTTTTATCCATCCAGTCTCTAAGCTTCGCCACACTCATAACTGGCTTGTACACTCACTGCTTAACAACGTCAATACACGAATTAGGGTATGTTTAAGTCAGCAGAATCATTCCTTAAAAACGTGAATAATCTAATGAACCAAGCAGGAATGAGGGCGGCGGATCTGGCGCGTGCTATGGGCATGTCCCCACAACAGCTCAGCGCGTACTTAAACGAAGGGCGTACCCCATCTTTAGAAGTGCTCGACCGATTTGCGCTCGCTCTTGAGACTACGCCCGGCGCTTTGCTCGGCTCTGCTCCGCCATCAGGGATCGCAGTAGAAACGCTAATCACGAGACAGCTGCTCGAGCGTGCAGAACGCTCAATTTCAGCGGCGCAGAAAGAACTTCAAGCACTCCGAGCTCGGACAAATGCGATCATTCACAATGACCTAGCCGAGTCTGCGTCTACTAAGCGTTTGAATAAGGGATTTGAGCAGCTTCCAGGAAAGCCAATTTCCGTTGAAAGCGCAGATCCTTTACTAAAGCTAATCGCGGAGCTATCTCCAGCTGATCGTGAAACTCTCAAAGAGTTTATTAAACTTCGACTAAAGAAACGAAAGAAGCGTGCGGACCAAACTGGATAAAGCAAAGATCCTTGAGAAGTCCAAACTGATCTTCTTGTCTGCATTAGTCGGAATGGCTTTTGGTTCATTCTTGTCTTCAAGAGCCGCTAAGGAAGAACAAGCGCGACTAAGAAATTACGAAATCGGTCTAGATCGAATGTTCCAAGAGCTACTGAGAGCTTCGACCGAAAACCGCCCACCACGACACCCTGGTCAGCTCTTTGCCGGAGAGAAAGCAGTCACGTTTGAGTTCCGTTCGGGGAATGCCGTCTGGAAGGTTGCTTGCGACGAAACTGATAAACAGAATCAATGCACGCTTAATGGTGTGGAGAAGACACAGTAGATGGAACTTGAAAAGCTGGTTCTAGTCCTAATCTTCGGGGTTCCAATTTACATGTTTGGTCGAAAAATCGAACACATCCATGACGAACTTATTCAGCTTAGGATCGATTTAGATAAGAGGCTAAACCTGTCTGGCAATCTTGAATCTGATGACGAGTGATCACCAGCTCCGTGATTGGTCGAGCTCGTTCACTTCTGCCTGAATGGCCTGGTGATACTGATGCTCGTATCCAAGGATTGGCGCTCGAACAAGCCGGAGAACGGCCCTGCGCTTTACTGACTCAAGTTGCCGCTGCCTTTGAATGGTCTCGGTGATGTTCGATGCTTCGTTGAAAAACTCTTCGGACAGATCCAAAAGCAGCGCCCGTGATTCGTGAACACTGGCGAACTGCATTTTTTCTATTCCTACCGCCGTCTTGGCGATCGCGGGATATTACTCGCATTCACCTTCATTTCAACCGCGTGTTTTCCGCTGTCTTTGCGCAGTACCGCATCTTGCTTGTGTTAAGCCTCTATGAAGAATCTCTACTTTGTCAGTTACGATACGACCGATAGGGCGACCATTTTGAACGAGATCAGCCGCATCGGCCAAGCTATGGCTTATGCTGGAGGATTTCTCCTTTGGTCGGATGACGACCTTACGACGCTCCATAGCCGAGTGGCGAATATCGGAGCAGGTCAGGTCGTCGTGGTTCCGGTCGCATGGGACAAGTTCTCGACTGCGAATATTCTCAATTCCGCAGCTCAGACTTTCGTCACGACCAAAGCAGCCGCGTAATTATCCACACTCCGTGTAATCCTCGCCTTCCAGGCCGGGATCACGCGAGACTTGTGTAAATATTTGCCATACCCGTAGCGGCCCATCTGGATCGTTCAGAAGCAGGGCTGCTATCGTGCGCCGAAGTGTAACCTCAAGTTCTGCGGTTTCATTCATGCTGCACATGCAAGCAAGCGGCGTGCTAAAGGCGGCACCGGAGCGACTCGAACGCCCGACCGATCCTCCAGGGCGTCCCCCGTGGCCTACTCTACCCCTGAGTTACGGTGCCTTCTTAAACTTGAAATGCTGAATAAAGAGATCTGCTAAGGCGTACTCGAGTTTATTGATGATCGGATGCCCGATCCGCAGATCTTGGAGCGCCTTAATGTCGTACTCAAACGCCACGCAGTGAAGCCACTCGTGAAACATACTCGCTAGAAACTCGTAATCGCTCTGATTGAGCGAAACGAGCATAACCTTGTTCTCCCAATCAGCCCCGCCAGCGTCGTCGTCTTTCAGGCGCCTCATCTTGAGAAGCTGGTACCAGTGATTCCTGATTTTCCAGAGCCGGGGATAACGACTCGGCTTGGGCGGTTTCATCGCTACACTCGGATCAGTTCGCCACGAAAGTCGATATGGTTCTTGTCGAAGACGTGAACGAGCTCCGGATAGAGAAGCTTGCCGTTCTTGAAGCTCAAAACCGCGAAGGCCATTCGCCAGTTGAGGGGGTTCTCTTCGGTGTAATCGAATTGCTCATCTTCCGGGTCAGCCATCGTGCCTGTATCGACGCCGTATCTCGTGCCGTTGTAATCAGTAAAAGGAGACACCTTGGGATTGTGCAGGTGATTGGTGACGATCGTCTTGCCTGCATACATGGTGTTATTGTGAGATGCGTGGATCCCGCCTTTCAGGCGATGCTTTACGACCACGTTGTTATTGATCCAAAGAGACCAGGCGAACTTCCAATGCGGGAAATGGTCTTGGAGCCGAAAGCCCTTCACTCCCTCAAACTCAGCCGCGCGCTCAGCCAAGCGGTTTTCAAACCGCATGTCATGATTCCCGTAGAGCCAAATCAGTTTAGCGTCGTCTGGAGCAGCACTGCGGATCTCGCTCATGCGCTCATCAACCGCTTCAAGCTCTTCTTTGACTCCAGGAGGCTTCGCCCATCCGATAGGCGGATGACGATTGATCTTGGCTCCGTCGAACGCGTCTCCGTTCATGACGGCTGCTTTGACCTTGAGCTTGTCGGCTAGATAGACGAATCCGCGATGCGCGCAGGTCTCGCGCCCTGGCCAGTAGTGAGCGTCTCCGCCCACGATAATGTGCCCGTCTGTGATTTTGATTTCTAAGCGCCTCTCGCGCTCGATTGGAGTTTTAATCACTCCGCCAGGCGCATAAGGGCTTTCAATCTTTCGTCCGAGCCTGCCTTCAAGACGGCTTCGCCTTGAAAGCACATTTCGCACGGTCACTCCGAGCTGAGTGGCCAGCTTCGTAGCGCCTTTGATTTCAAATAGCCTTACGAACTCTTCATCGGAACAGGACGCAGTCGCCATTCTCCTTAGTGTCTCAGCCGACTAAGACGTATGAACGACGTATATTACATAGTAACTATTTAATAGATTCTGGAGACGGGCTCTGGGAAGGCGTCTTGGGCTTCTCAGTTAATGGCGCCAAAACGGTGCCGGGTTTCCAGCTCTCGCATGCGCTAACGATATTAAGATAGCTCCTGACGAAGTCTTCGTTCGTCATGCAGACGTACTTGTGGAACTGTGGATCGTCGCAGCGAAGGAGCTCATTCGCTTGCCTGCGCTCAATCCCAGAAACATCAGGCGATCCAGCCCACATTTTACCGTCCCACTTCCGAGGCGTGCCTGCGCAGCCTGCAAGGAAGAGAACGAAGAGAAGCCTAGCCGCCATTTTTCAGGCTGTCCTCGAGCTTGGAGGTATCTTTCGATTGCTCCGCTTGCTCGACTCCAGCTTTCAAGCCCTTCTCGAGCTTCTTTTCCTGCGTCTTGCGATAGGCGACCTTCACCGCATCAGCAATCGCAGATACAAGCGGAATGAATTTAACGAGTAACTTCAGAATATCGTAAGCCTTCCCTAGCCAAAGCATGACTACTCCTTAACTTTATAAAAACACCCAGACAGGGCATCTGGGTGTTTTCCGTACATTACGCTTGCGGCTCTTCAGCCTTTTTCAAAAACGCTTCAGCAATGTCAGCTCCAGCCAAGGCAAACGCCTTGATTACGGAAGCCATCGCTTCGTCTTTTTCTTCTTTGATCTTGTCGATTCCAGCCAAGGCTGCGCCCATGCTGTTCAGATTCTCCATCACGACAGCAGGCACGTCGGTGATTGGCTGAAAGCCATCTTTCATGTGCTCTTTCAGCGAGAGAGCGAGCTTCTTGATTCCTTCAGCGAGCTCGAAGCTCTCTTTCGGAAGATCGAGCGTGACTTGAACTTTTTCCATGATCTGTCTCCTTTGAAAATGGAGACATGGTGGGGCATTTGCGGTGCCGGGGAATCCTTTATTCAGCCTCGGGTAGCTCGAAATGTCCAGAGTCCCCGAGCGTCTTGAAATTTCCACCCCAAATCAGGTGCTTTCCGAGCTCGTTATAGATTCTGGCCATCGCGATCGGGTCAAAGATCGCATTGCCGCTTGAGTTGAGCTGAAACATATCGAGCGCGCAGGCTGGAGTCTTATTGTGCGCCGAGTGCGGATACCGAAGCTTACTAGCTCCGCTCTTGAAAGCCTCTTCCTGGCTCTTCTCATCGCGGTACACCCAAGACACGTGAATGTCGGAGAACTTCGCCTTCACCTTGCTGAACCAAACCTTGAGCTCCGGATGAGCCTTCTGCATCCTTTCATCGCATGAGGGACACTGTTCTCCAGCGGTATGCTTAGCCATTAGTTTCCTTCCGTGAATTTCTTTCTCGCTTGGTCCGGAGCGATGGGAGTCTTCTGATCAGGGGCTTCGCGTGTAACTTCGCGCTTTAGTGCGTTCCGAAGCCCTTCGTTACCGAACTTGTCGATTAGAGCTGGCTGCGAGCGGAGCATTTCCATCATCTTTGGATTCTTGAAGATGCTCTCTTTGGAAGGACCGTCGTACGCCTTGTACTCAGGATCTTTGGTCATCATATAAACCGTAGCTGCCATCGCAGTGCCTCCACGATTGGCTGCATCCCGTAGAGCAGGAGCGTACTTCTTTAGAAGCTCAGGAGTTACATTGCGGGCATTGGCTCCCATCACGGCGTAAACTTTTTCCAAGAGATCAGCACTCTTGTCCGCTCCGACCGCAAATGCTGGACGCCCGTACGATCTAAGGGCCTTGCTCCCAAGACCTCCGAGCGCGCCGTAAAGGAGGGCCTTTTGCCCAGCTTCGCTTGGATCGCCCGACGCAAGTCCATCGGCAACACCAAGCATGGCACCGCCTCCAATTGCTTGCCGATCAAGGATGCCAAACATATTTTTCGCTTTTTCGTGCGAAACACGTTTCCTCGCCGCATTCTCGATATCTTTTGCAGCCCCATAAGATTTCTTCGCAGCAATGTACTCATCTAGCCCAGATTGTTTGGCGATCTTCTTTCCTTGATCTTCGATTCCCTTGCGAAGTTCAGAATAAAGGGTGCGATGAAATCGCTCATTCACTGGGATGTCAGCTTCAGGCAAGCGGTCCCACTTGATGACACCCTTCGTGGCTTGCTTGAGGTCGGCGGCTTCCTTGATTCCGATTGGTCCTTGGCCTCCAGCACGAAACTGATCGATGAGCTCGCGAAACACCGCGTTCTCTTTATCGACTCCAGGAACCCGAACGTCCTGAATAAGCGACTTCTCCAAGGCATCGGAGATCGAGGTGCGGTCAATTGCTTTTGCGCCAGCCAGGGCTTCGTCTAGGCCCATTTGCTCAAGCAATCGCCCAATTTCTGGACCTTCCGTAGCCTGAAGCTTGCGGGCGGCCGTGAGAATATCCTCATAAGACGCGCCTGGCTTGATTAGGCCCTTGTCGAGCATAATGCGCCCGATTTCCCGAACCCTGTTTTGTCCTTCAGCCTTCTTGAACTCTCGAACGAACGCTCCAGTCCCCTTGAAAGCACTTTCCTCAGCACTCTCTCTTAGCAGCTCTGGGGCACGCTTAATGGTGCTGATGCCTTTGGCTACAACGTCGCCAGCACCTTGAGCTCCTGCACCGATCGCCATTCCAAGTGCCGCATTTTTTAGGCGGTCTTTAAACTGCCCTTCTCGCTCAACAACGCCTTCTGCATCCCCTGGGTTTGCTGCACCGGCGATTACTCCGCCTTGAAGGGCAGCGTTTCCAGCACGTGCGAGCATCCCGGCCCCTTTGATGGGCGCAAGGGCTGTCGAAGTGACTGCCGAGTTTACGGCGCCAGCAACTTTGCCAACGCCCGACGCGACAGGATGAGCAGCCTCCTGATCAGCCATGCGGTTGATGTTTTGATCACGGCGCTCGACGTAGCTTTCAAGATCATCCGCTACTTCATTTCCAGTGATGGCATCCAAAGCATGAGACATCGGTTTTTCTAGGGCGGCCTGGATGTGCGGAAGGTATCCAAGAGTGACCGTATTTCCGAAAGACTCAAGCGCAGTTTGCGCAGCCCCCGGAACGTCGATCACCTCGGGCTTTCCTGACTGCTTCCCGTGCTTACTTAGAAATGCGTCTGGATCGAACCCCTTCTTGTCGGCGCGCACGGGCTCTACCTTGGCTAGAAATTTGTCTGGATCAAAACCGGCCATACTAATTCCTCCCAAGTGACTCAAGAATGCGAGCGGCGCGTGGGTCATCCGGATTGTTTGCGGCCCACTCCATTGCCGCTTTCTTCTCGGCATCCGGAATGTTGATTCCCGACGCATGGGCATCCGGAATTAGGTCATTGCCGCCACTTCTTGGAGCTGCAGGCTCGTAACGCTTTCCGATTTCACGTTTTCCAGCGTAGGCATTTTTGATGGATTCCTCGTTTGACGCAATGGTGTCGTCCAACGTCTTCATCGTGTTTCCGACTTGACCTGCGAACTCGTTAAGATCGTAACCAATCGCCTTGCCAGGCCCCCAAAGAGCCTTCAAGCCCTGTGGTTTCAGCCAAGGAGCAAGTCGGCTGGCCTCTTCCGCTCCGACCACATCCTGAGCAATCTTGGAGTTGAGGGTCTTCAGCATCGAATTGGCGTGCGTGAGTTTCTGCTCATCGCTGACGTTCGGGTCGTTCAGCACCTTCATGTCAGCGGCGAGAAGATTGCGAATCTTCATTGCATTAGCCTTAGCTTTGCCCAGATCCTTAACGGCCTCCTGGTCTTCGACAGGAAGGTGATCAAAGGCATACTTGTTCGGGTTTCCAGCGCCCTCTTGCTTTGCCTTCGCACGAGCAAGAGCCATCTGGCTTTCATGTTCAAACCTTTGCCTTACAAGCGGGTTCTTCACATGTTCTCTGATTTGTTCGGCACTCATCCCTACTAAAGCCTTCTGGAGATTCGGATGAAGTCCAGCATTTGCTTTATATTCAGCCAAGCTCTCAGCACTGTTCGGATCACGCATTCTCGCCTGAAGAGCCCGCTCTTCTGACTTCGCAGCCATGTCGGCTTCAGTAGCCTTCAGGCTTGCAGCGCCTGACTTAAGCGCCATGTCTTCAGACAAACGCTTCCGGGAGTCAGGCAGAGCCTTGGCCTTCCGGTCGGCATAGTCAGACATGGTCGTGTCTTTCGGGTTCATTCGCCCGAGGAAGTAATTCCCGAAGCTCTGGCGATTTCCGAGATTATCGCCAAGAGCAGCCATGAAAGCTAAGCGATGGCGCTCCTCGAGATTCTCTTCCTCTTCTCTTTTCAGTTTCTCAAGATCGAGATCCATACGAGCTCCTTATTTCTTGTCCTTGAACCGGTCGTAGATCGAAAGCCCAAGCTGAGCATTCGCCCCTCGGTTAGCAGCGTTTGCCGCATTCTGAGCAGCGTAGCCCTGAGCCACCCCGGTGTTCGCTCCAGCCATGCCGCCAGTCTTTGCCATCTGGGCGTCAAAGGAACGCTGGCGAAGATCATTATTGTACTGCTGAGCTGCGTTTCGCTCGCCGATGTTCGTATTCGACAGTCCCTGGCGCATATCGAGGTTACGAGCAGCCGCATCGTTCCGGTTGGCCGTATTCATCTGGTTAAAGCGGTTGATGATATCGGTGTTCTGAGAGTTGACGTTCAGATCCTGATTTCTCATTCCAGCCAATGAGTTCCCGTAAGCAGCCGTGTAAGCAGCTCTCTGCCTTGCTGCTTCCGCAGCTTGCTCAAGCCCTGCGTTCATCGCACGGTTAGCACCTTCCTGATTGGCAATCTCACGCATGGCGAACTCCATGCCCGATCCTGCAGCACCACGCGCTCTTGCGTTCTCGATCGCAGCTTCAGTGCCCGCTCTGGCCGAACGAGCTCCCAGCTGCTTTGCGCGCTCAAATCCGGCTGCATCCACGTCCGAGAGCCCGCGCTCTGAAAGACCAGCAAGCTTCGCAAGAACCTCCATCTGATCCGAACGGATCATCGGATCTTCCTCGATCTGGTCGTATTCCATCATCTCGGGCTTAAGGTCGCCGAGATATTGGAACTCCTCCGGGTTGTAGTCATTGAACTGAGGAAGAGCGATTTGGCCGTAGAGCTCGCGATTTCTCTCGAGCGCCTCCATGGCTTTTTCTTCGGAGTCATCGAAGAATCCGCCAACGACCGGAATGCTTTTACCGATTTTATTCAGAATGCTCATAAGTTCCCCTTAGTATCCAAACGCCTTGCGATGTTTCTCGCGGTCAAAAATCCATTTTCCTTGCTCGTAGCCTTGATCCGAACGACCGACCCTGTCCGAGAGTCCGAGCGCATCCATGATTGCGTTGAAACGATTGCGCTGCTCATCGACGGAATGGAGATTCTCCATCGTCGCTTCATTTGGCTGAGTGTAGCTCAGCATGTCGCCCACCGTGTTGTAGGTGCCGCCGAGATACATATCGGTTCCCCACTGCTCAGCACCTTCTGGACGCCCGCTATACTCAGGTTGAATCAGATTGCGATAGATCCAACTTGGCTTGTCTCTTTGCCGCCTCGAGTGTTCGTCCTTGGCAGCAGCAAGAGCAGCATCCATCGCCTGGCGATCTCCAGTGCTTTGCTGAATGAGCTGATCGCGTAGAGCGTTGCTGCTTTGATCAAACTGTCCTGCAGCCTGCTTAACCGCCTGGTCGGTTGCCTGAATGCCTTGATCGACGTGGCCCCTTAGACCTGAGTACTGATTCTGAAGATCAGCTCTCGCATTTGCGATCTCTTGATCACCGGTATCAAACTGGTCTTGGAGGGATCTTGCTCCAGTGCCAAGCGCCCGTCCTGCGCGCTTTGCGTAAAACTCACCCAAAATGTTTTTGAAGGCTCCATTATCTTGAAGCCCTTCGCCGATGCGAGCTGCGTCTTGCCCCATCGCATAGTTGAACTGTCTTGGAGCGGTATAGCCAGCAATGCCCTGCTTCAGCTGACCAACGGCTTGATTGTAGGGATCTTGCTGCTGACCTTGGTAGCTGTAGTTCTTGCTCGCTTGCTCAATGAGCTGCGAAGCCTGGTCTTTGGCTTGCTTCGCTTGATTTGCCTGAGTTTCGGCCTGAGTTTTTGCTTGGTTTGCCTCAGTGTCGAATTTCTGTTTCTCCTGTTCAAGCTTTCCGCCGAAATCCTGGCGGAGCAAGCTTCCGGTCTGCGAAGGATTCCGGTTGGCTTGCATGTAAGCCTGAATGTTCGTCCACGCTGGGGCAGACGGTGCGCCTTGAGGCGAAAGCGCGTTGGAAGATGCAGGAGCTCCACCAGCGAAGGCACCAGCCGAGCCGCCTGAGAGTTGCTGCTGCATTTGCTCCTGTGGATTCTGGAGCTCTTGAGGTTTCAACTTATCGTCATCTTGAAAGTACGCCATGTTTCGTCCTCTACTCGAGTAGTATGACGACCCGGCAAACGGCATCCCCGCCGCCCGTCCAGGTCAGAGTGATACTGATGTTTCCGTTCACCTTTCGGGTGAACTTGTAGCTCGTGATTTCTTTATTGAGCGCCTCAACTGGGAGAATCCCGTAAACGCGCCTGCCAGCAGGAACGGAGACTTCTGCAGCCGTCCCCGAGGTGAATTTCTGCTCAATCACCTTGCAAGCAAAGTTATCGGCAAAGGTCAGGTTGTTCGAGAGCGTGCGAACGACGGGTTCGATGAATCCATTCAGCGTCGAAATGAAAGGCTCGACCCACGCTTCAAGCTTTCCGAACTTTGCTAGATCTTCTTTTAAGATCTTCTTGATCGTTCCGACCTTCACCGCCCGCTCCCGAGGTCAGACCCCGGCTCGAACGTGAATCCGACCAGGGCAAGAGCAAGTTTCTCGCGCGCGCGACGGTGCTTCACTCCCACCATCATCCAGCCGCAGATTTGCTTGTTACGGGGCACATAAGTGGGGAACCCACCGATAGCGCCGCCGCCCCAAGGGAACTCACCCCAAGGACCGCCGCCCCATCCGTATGTGCTTGCCTCAATCGGGACTTCCTCAGTCTCTGCATCAAAGTTGGTTCTAAACGTACCGACAATCTCAGTTGCGCTCGATCCGTTATCACCCGGATCTGGCACGAACTGAACACATGAGACTTGTTTCAGTCCCGTTGCGTTCCCAGCCGACCAGGGAGCGTACTCCCAGCGTGCGCCAACGCTCGGGTAAAGAGTCGCAGCTCCGGTTACCCAGCTTGCAGGAACATCCCCGTCCATCAGCGCCGTGTAATCACTTGCTCCAACACTGACCGACCCAATGGGGAGCTCTGTTCCGTCTTGAGCGATCACCCATCCGACAGCTGGAGAGGCTCCCGATACTGTGAAAGTGATGTTATTGCCGCTGATACCGGTGATCGTGATTGCATGCTCGGGATCACAGTAGTCGGTTCCTGAGAAATCCTTCCTCTCTCGGAAGATCTTCGGGCTTGAAGCTTTTGCGATGAAAAGCTTGTCGACTGACTCTTCAACAATGGCGTCCGTGATCCCGAACGTATCGACCGTCCAGACTTTCGTGACGAAGTTGTAAATGAAAGTCTGCTGTGGAGCCGTGTCCGAGCTCGCTGACACCGTTGAGAGCATGTAAGTGCGATCTGACTCGTAGCCAACGCCTACCGTGTAGGTTGAGAGGTTCGAGTACGTGAGAAGCGGGAGGATCTCAGGCTCGATATCTTGGCTAATGACCGATACTCCCGTATCAGAGATCGAAACTACGCCCTGATCTGAGAGCATAAGCACTTGATTCTGGAGAAGTGCGACGGAGCTAGCTGCTTTACACTTCACAGTGAGATCGAGAGGCTCAACCGTGAAGTTAGACGGGCTATCTCCGGTGCAGCGGTAAACACCTTCCTCTTTGATGATGATCAGAGAGTCCCTAAGCGCCATGATGCGAAGGATTTCTTTGTTCGCAGGGCCAACTAGCCTGTAGTTGAGCGCAGGAACGTGCTCAGGCTGCTGCTCTTTCGAGAAATAGAGCGCGTTTTTCTGATTTGTATTGGAGCTAGTACTTTTTGTAGTAGTCGCAGGCGAAACCGGAGGAGCCGGGAAGATCATCGGCGAGATCGTCGAGTCAAACGCCTGGATCGTGAACGCAGCAGCGCCGATTCCTCGCTCCTCGATCATGATCTGACCTGGAAGATCTTCAGGACCGCTCAGGTAATATGCATAAACCGACGTGTTACCTGCATAACGGTTGATCACTTCGACCAGAGATCTTGCAGTCGAGTCGATATCCGCAGCAGCAACGCCAGTCAGGCCAACTACAGCCATCGGAGAGCCGGATCCGCTCACAACCTGGCTCGTTCCAAAGAAGTAGCTCACTCCGCCGAGCGTGATCTTGCGTCCGAACGTAACTGTCACGCCTGCGGCCGTGGCCGTAGCGTTTGCGCTCATCGTGACCGTGGTTCCCACGATGCTGAGAACTGTCGTTCCTGCAGGAATGCCCGCGCCTTGAATCGACATGCCAGCTGAAATGCCTGTCGTGTTCGCCAAATTGATCAACTGGTCGCTTGCGTTTGTCGTATCTCCCGTTGTCTGTTTTATGAGACCAGAAGTTCCGACCAGGCTAAAGTTCAGGCGCTGCTTCGTTGAGCAGTTGGCAAAGAAAACGAAGTTATCTTTGTAGAGAGCTATGTCTTTCGCGAGCGGTGGACGGTCATTCGCTTGGGCAATCCCCTCTTGAGACGTGCCCGTGTAGATGACAGCTCCGATCAGAGCGTCTACAACTGAGTCTGTGAACGTGACGTACCCGTTCGTTATGTCAGAAGCCGCAAGCTCGTAGCTGTAAACGAGTCCAGGATCATCGCCAGAAATGTCACTTGAGACCCCAGCCTGCTGATCCGTGCGGTAAACGAGCATCACGTCACCGGCCACAAGCTCAGAGTTCAGGTAACAGGTCAGAATCACGTTTCTCGTCCCACCAGCCGAGTTAGTGACCCAAAGGCGCTGCGAAGGGTAACCGGTAATGACGTTGTTATTTGAATCCGTCTTCTGAAAGGCGATGCGATACGCGCATTGCGAGGCATCTGCCAAGAATCCAGATGCTCCCGTAAGCGTGTAGCTTGTTCCCAGGGCTCTTGGAACCCCAGCTGATCGCGCGGATCCGCCAGCGACTCCGGACAGGATCTTGATCCCGGCGTTTGTCGTCAGAAACAGATTCGAGTTCACCGAAAGATGGCGCATCTTCGCTCCGCTTGGAGCCTCGAACGTGCCCGTGTAGTTCGCGAACGTGCCCGATCCGTTATCGTACGAGAGTGTCGTACTGTGAAGAGCGACGACTCTGCTCGAGTAGGTCATGAGCTTGGCAATGGTGTTTGCCAGAGTCGCGTAAAGAGCATGACCTCGGCGGTCTTCTAGAATGTCTTTTCTGGGACAGCGGACGTTTTCGGCAAGGTTCAGCCCGCCCTTCGCGATTGCGAAAGGATTGTACTGCGGGACTAGTCCTAGACACCGATCAATGGTGTCTTGCAATGGCTTCGGACCTTTCCGTGAGACTTATGGAAACGGGGTTCTTAGCGAAGAAACCCTGTGGGGAGTCCGGATCCAATTGCGGAATGGATACCGGACGGGTTGAACACTGGCTTCACTCCTGATTCTACTCGATTGCCGACTAATTTCAGCACATTTGCAGCTAGCTCATCATAGTCAGCCTTCGCCTGAGCAGCCTTCTGAGCCATTCCGAGGCTCTTCAGAAGCGTGTAGGCCACGGACTGAGCGAGCACCGGATGAAACTCTTCAGGAATGTTCGGGATATTCGATTGCTTAGCCGGGCAAATATAGTCGTTCGCGACCGGTTCCACAGCACTTACTTCATCCACTACGTCGGTCGTAGCAACGGCAATACTGGTGGAGGTGATAGCCGTGATCGTCGCGTCTTCAGCCCAGAGTAGGTACGGGCTTTTTCCGCTGACAATGTCAATTTTGCTGCCAACCGAAAGGCTTCCGGTCAAATCGGTATTCACCGTGAACGTCGTTGTTCCCCCGACAGAAGCAACCGCCGTGATCTTGGCGCAGCTTGAGCTCAAAACGAGCTGATTCGGCCGAGAGTAGTACCACTGCTCTACGTAGCCAAAGGCGCTGGCGGGGGTCGGGAGAAGCACAATCTCATCGCCCTGGAGAAGAATCTGAGAGACTTCCGATCCAGTGTCTCCTGGGGAGGTTGTGAGCTCATTTACATCCGTCTGATAGACGCAGCGAAGACGGCGATTGCTAGTATCCAAAATCCAAACGGTCTGAAGGGCGTTTCCGATAGCGCGCTCTGCAATCGTGTAACGAGATTTGCTCGCCGTGATCGCAGTGCGCTTGTAGCTCAAGAAGAACTTTTCGCGCACGCTCATGATGAGGGGCACCATGCGGGTGACGAGCTCTTCGCTGGCGACCTGAAGTACGTTTGCTTCGGTGAAGGTCTGCTGACTAATGGGCACCATGGCCCTGAGCTTCACTGAAGTGATGAAATCTTCCGCGATCAGTCTCACGGCTTAGCCTTTTTTCAGGGCGTTGAATCGCTCAATGATCGAATCCGAGTCCGCACCGGGTTCGGCTGCAGGAGCTTTCTCTTCCATCTTCGGAGCCTCTTCATTGCCAGCCACAAGCTTAGCTTTCTCGGCTTTGATCAGATCCTGAGCTTCCGGAAGATCGTTCAAGTCTTGGATCAACTTCACCAGGAAGTCTTCCTTGACTGAGAGCTCTTCGTTCGGATCTTGTTCCATGTTCATTTGATCTAAATTCATTGCTCATTCTCCTCAATTCTATCTACTCTGCGCTCAGTCGTGTTTACTCGAACTCCCAGAGCCGCCATCTCCTTGTTTAGTCCTTCAACCGACTTGCTCATGTCTCGGAACTCAACTTTCATTTCGCGGATATCTTCTGCAACTTGGTTAAAGATGATCAGAGCGAGGGCACCTAAAAGAGCCATCAATACTTGTAAGACGACCTCGGCTCTTAGATACTTCACCGCAGAGTTCTCCATATTCCGGTTCATGGCTCCCAATCCGATACCGGATAGGACAGTTCAAACGACACCGCATCTTGAGTTGTGAAGACTAGGTTAGCTGCGCTCTTGGCGTGTAATCCGGCAGCCGCATCTTGCATTCCAAACCACATGTATTGAGTTTCTCCCGAATCGGCGCTGGAGAACATGGATCCCCGAAAGCTCGCAGTAGAACCGGCACCGCCAGTGCGAAGCCCTTGCACCCAGCCGTAGGAATGGCGGTTGGTGTAGATGGCCATTTTGTTCAAGTCTTGGAGTGCCCAGCTGGGTAGGTCTAAGCGGGCGGCGCTGCCATCTACCGTACCCGCGCGCCAGGAACCCGATATGTGAATGTTTTCTCCATCTCTCCACCACCAAATCGTTTCCTGCGTGACCGTGCCAAAGCCGTTTTGGGCAAAGTCAGCGTTGGCTTCGGTGCGTTTCGTGCGGGTCTTGTGGTCGAGAATGAGCCACTGGTTGTTAGTCCCGTCGGCCTTAAGTCGGTACGACTCGCCCTTAGTGATGGCGTAAACGGTCGTCTTGGAGTTCTCGCCGATCGTATCGGAACTCGAGCGAACGATGCCCACCTTGTTTGCAATGGTTGAGTCCGATCGGATGATTGTAACTTCGGTTCCATCCACGCCGGATGCTTGAGGAAGCGTAAGGTTAAACGCGCCGCCTGATGCATTCGCCAAAATTGTTTTGCCGTGATCGCCAGCGACGATCGTATAGGCCGAAGTCTTCGCTACTGGCGCAGATGCCGAAACCGTTGGAGTTGCCCAGCTTCCGTCTCCTCGCCAGAACGTGGAGGAAGACGCGCCCGATCCTCCGGCTAGGTTCGTAACCGGAAGGTTGCCCGTCACTTCGGAAGCGAGGTCGATATTGGAGACTGAAAGAACTCCGGAGGTAAGTTTAGGACGGCCCGAGCTTGAAGCGCGCTTTAACTGCTTTCCGCCCGTGCTGGAGAATAATACAACTTCATTATCGACTGCGGAAGCTACTCCAAGGGCGACAAGCGAAGTATCGGTAATACCGTGGACGCTTGTCGTATCCGAGTCATGTGTAGAAAGGGCGGTAGCGGCATCGGTTGCGACTTCTGCAATGGCTGTTTGCGCATCGGTGCCAGCAATTGATCCGCCAGCAACAAAGCTCACAGCAGATGCATCGTGAGCGTCAGTCGTGTCGTCCAAGTGATCGCTAATCGACGTAGCATTAGCCGTGATCTGAGTCTGAGCGTTTGAAGTGAGCGTCCCGATGTATTGAAACTCAGTGCTCGTAACAGACCCGTCCGCGATCTTAGTCGCATCAATCGCAGCTGCAGCTTTGATGTCTGCATTTTCGATATTGGTGATCGTGTTTGAGTCCGCATTGATCGTCTTGTTAGTCAGCGTCTGAGCAGTGCTTACATCCGCAAGATCAATGGAGTTGAACTGAAGTGTGTTGGAGTTCAGCCCAAGAAGCAGGTTCGCGCTGTTACCCGCATTCCTCCAAGCAATCGTTTCGGTGTTAGCCATCCGAAGCGCGCCAGCAGTCGAAATGTTCGAGCCTTGAGTCTTGTAGTAGGCAGTCTTAAGTCCGTAGGTCGCGCCGAAATCCACTTCACTGGTTAGGGTAAATGATCCGCCTGACTTCTGAAGTAGGTGCTGGCTAGCGGCTTGTATCCAAGACGTGACGTTCGTTCCCCATCCCCTCTCATTCGTCTGAGGAATGGTGTAGCTCGTGCCGTTGATCGTGACCGAAACGGACGCGACCGCAAGAGCTGGAATCAAAAGTCCAAGTGCGAGCCAGAGATTCTTTTTCATCAGCGTCCTCAGTTTAGAGGCGCAGGGAGAGAGCGAATCTCGCCCCCTCCCGCGCTGAATATTAGGCCGCTCCGCCGAAGTAGTGCGTGATCTCAGTGCCGTCCGTGCCGCCAGTCAGGCGAGCTCCGGAAACAGCCATGTGCGTGAGACCGTCCACACCTTCAGCGAGCGTCATGCAGTTCCCGTTACGTCCAGCCTTAGCCGCCGTAATGGTCACCACACCGCTCACTGCCTCAGCAGTGACGTAACCAGAAATGAGAGCCGTCGCAGACGCGTTGATCGCAGCAGCCAAGGCCGCAGCTGATAACGTGGCCGACGCTCCAACGTTCCACTGGTTCCCCGTAGCGCCAGAAGCGACTGCGGTGAAAGTCACGCCGTTGATGATGATCGTATCGTTTGCTTGTCCAACGCCCGAGAACGTCACCGTTCCCGATGCGCGTCAAGCAACGGCACCCACCG
>Ga0196964_10000687_pt1 | contig 19007 bp, 20 predicted proteins | sample S1_10metaG_FD_148615 | JGI IMG/M metagenome (GOLD analysis project Ga0196964, IMG submission 148615) | Soil microbial communities from Anza Borrego desert, Southern California, United States - S1_10 | ecosystem: Environmental > Terrestrial > Soil > Desert | place: USA: California | collected... | reverse complement strand
CCATGACCACGACGACGCGTTTGACCCCGGCCACCAGGTCCATGGCCCCGCCCATGCCCTTCACCAGCTTGCCGGGGATCATCCAGTTGGCGATGTCCCCGTTCTCGGCCACCTCCATGGCCCCCAGGATGCTGAGATCGATGTGGCCGCCGCGGATCATGGCGAAGCTGTCGGCGGAGCTGAAGTAGGCGGTCTCGTCGAGCTCGGTGATGGTCTGCTTGCCGGCGTTGATCAGGTCGGCGTCCTCCTCGCCCGCGAAGGGGAAGGGGCCCATGCCCAGCATGCCGTTCTCCGACTGCAGGGTCACCGTCATCCCCTTCGGGATGTAGTTGGCCACCAGGGTCGGGATGCCGATGCCCAGGTTGACGTAGAAGCCGTCCTTCAGCTCCCTGGCCGCGCGCTCGGCCAGTTGGTCGCGGGCCCAGGGCATCAGGCCGTTTCCTTCTGGCGGACGGTGCGCTGTTCGATGCGCTTCTCGAAGGTCGATTGCACCACGCGGTCGACGTAGATGCCCGGCGTGTGGATGCAGTCCGGGTCCAGCGAGCCGACCGGGACGATCTCCTCGACCTCGACCACGCAGGCCCTGCCGGCGGTGGCCATCATCGGGTTGAAGTTGCGCGCGGTCTTGCGGAACACCAGGTTGCCGCGCTCGTCGGCCTTCCAGGCCTTGACGATCGACAGGTCGGCGACCAGGCCGGTCTCCATGACGTAGTCGCGGCCCCCGAAGTTGCGCACCTCCTTGCCCTCGGCCACCAGGGTGCCGACGCCGGTGGCGGTGAAGAAGGCGGGGATGCCGGCGCCGCCGGCGCGGATGCGCTCGGCCAGGGTGCCCTGCGGGTTGAACTCCAGCTCCAGCTCCCCGGCCAGGTACTGGCGCTCGAACTCCTTGTTCTCGCCGACGTAGGAGGAGACCATCTTCCTGATCTGCCGCGTCTGCAGCAGCAGGCCGAGGCCGAAGTCGTCGACCCCGGCGTTGTTGGAGATGACCGTCAGCTCCCTGGTCCCGGCCTCGCGGATGGCGAGGATCAGGTTCTCCGGGATGCCGCACAGGCCGAAGCCGCCGGACATGATGGTCATGCCGTCGAAGAGCAGGCCGTCGAGCGCCGCGCGCGCGTCGGGATAGACCTTCTGCATTCGTCCCTCTGGGTGGTGTTCGCCGGTGTCCTAGGCAAGCCGGGCCGCGCGCACAAGTGGCGGCGGCGAAACCCACAGGCTCGCGCCACACCGCCCTTGGTTGAACGCGTTTAATGAGTATGCTGCGGCACAGGGGCTAGGAGTGCGTTCGTGGGCAAGACCGTCTGCGTGATCGAGGACGACGAACTCGTCCGGTCGCGGTTGGGGGACATGTTGCGGGCCGGGGGCCATACGGTCTTCGAAGCGGAATCGGCCGACCGCGGCATCGAGCTGATCCGCTCCGAGAAGGCCGACGTGGCCGTGGTCGACATCCTCATGCCGGACCGGGACGGCCTGGAGGCCATCGGCCAGCTGCGGCGGACCCGGCCGGACCTGCGCATCGTCGCCATCTCCGGCGGCGGTCGCGTCGGGCCGCAGGTCTACCTGGACCTGGCCCGGCAGGTCGGGGCCGACACCAGCCTGACCAAGCCGATCGCGGAAACAGACCTGCAGGCCGCGGTCGCCGGCGAATGACCGCCCTCGCCTGGGGGCTCCTGCTGGCCGGACTCGCGCTGGGCGGGCTGGCCGGCTTCGCCCTCGCCTGGCGGGTGGCGACCAAGCGCGCCTTGCAGCAGAGCGGCATGGTCGCGGCCATGCACTCCGAGGTGCTGCGCCAGCGCTCCCTGGTGCTGGCGGCCCCCGAAGGCATCATGAGCTTCGACCGGCAGGGGACGATCCTGTTCGCCAACCCAGCCGCCCACCGCCTGTTCAGCGCCCAGCCGGGCTCGCTGGTCGGCCGCTCCGGGGCCGACACCCTGGCGCCCGAGGATCGCGAGCGGGCGAAGGAGCGCATGCTGGATCCGGCCAACATCGCCGCCGGCGGCTTCCGCATCGAGTACACGGGCCTGCGCGCCGACGGCACCACCTTCCCCATGCAGGTCGGGCTGACCTACGCGCCCGAGGGGGAGGACTGGTTCGCCGTGGTGTTCCTGCGCGACGTCTCGCGCCAGCGCGACGCCGAACGGCTGAAGGACGAGTTCGTCTCCACGGTCAGCCACGAACTGCGCACGCCGCTGACCTCGATCGCCGGCTCGCTGGGCCTGATCGCCGGCGGGGCTGCGGGCCAGCTGCCGGACAAGGCCGCGCGCCTGATCGCCATCGCCCAGTCGAACAGCCAGCGTCTGGTGCGGCTGATCAACGACGTGCTGGACATGGAGAAGCTGGCCTCCGGCAGCCTGCCCTTCAACATGACCGAGACCTCGCTGCGGGCCGTGGCGGTGCGCTCGATCGAGATGACCCGCGGCTACGCGGACCAGTTGGGAGTCGAGCTCGTGTTGGAGGGCGACGGCGAGGGCGTGGAGGTCCGCGGCGACCCGGACCGGCTGGTGCAGGTGGTCACCAACCTGCTGTCCAACGCCGCCAAGTACTCGCCGCGCGGCGAGCGCGTGGTGGTCCGGGTCGAAGGCGACGGGGCCAACGCCAAGCTCAGCGTCACCGACCAGGGACCGGGCGTGCCGATCGCCTTCCGCGACCGCATCTTCAGCCGCTTCGCCCAGGCCGACTCCTCGGACGCGCGCGGCAAGAGCGGCACGGGACTGGGCCTCTACATCGCCCGCGAGATCGCCGAGCGGCACGGCGGGCGGCTGTGGTTCGACAGCCCCGCCGACGGCGGCGCCACCTTCCACCTCGAGCTGCCGTCGCTGGTGCGCGAGGCCAGCCGGCCCTCGGCCACCGACCGCATCATGCTGGTCGAGGACGAGCCCGCCGCCGCCGCCATCCTCAGCGCCATCCTCGAGGACGACGGCCTTAAGGTCGACGTGGCCGGCACCCTGGCCGAGGCCCGAGAGTACCTGAAGACCTACGGCCGCTACGGCGCCGTGGTGCTGGACCTGCGCCTGCCGGACGGCGACGGGGTCGACCTGGCGAAGGAGATTCGCGCCGCCCCGGACCTCGCGGGCATGCCGATCGTTGTGGTGTCGGCGGACGCCCGCCGCGGCAGGGATTCCGAGGTGCGCATGCTGGAGGTGGCGGACTGGATGGAGAAGCCGGTCGATCCGGACCGGCTGACCATGCTCGTGCGCAACGCCCTCGACCGCGTCGGCGAGCGGCGGCTGATCCTGCACGTCGACAACGACCGGGACATCCGCGAGGTGGTGGCCACCGCGCTGGCCGACTGGGGCGAGGTGGTGTCGACGGACGGCGTCGCCGAGGCCCGCGAGATCATCGGCCGCAAGCGTCCGGACCTGATCGTCATGGACCCCGAGCTGCAGGACGGCGACGGGGCCGACCTGATCTTCGAGCTCCAGGGCCAGGAGGACCCGCCTCCGGTGATCGTCTTCTCGGCCCAGGACACCACCGAGGACCTGGGGCCGGCGGTGGCCGCGGTGCTGGTCAAGTCGCGCACGCCGCTCAGCGGCCTGGTCGGCGCCGTGCGTGATCAGCTGGGGGCGGAGGCCGCCCAGTGACGCGCAGTTCGCTCAAGGTGCTCTACGTCGACGACGAGCCGGATATCCGCGAGGTCGCGGTCATGGCCCTGGAGCTCGACGCCACGCTCGACGTGCGCTCGGCCGCCTCCGGCCGGGAGGCGCTGCAGGTGCTCGACGAGGGCTTCGTCCCCGACGCCGTCATGCTCGACGTGATGATGCCCGAGATGGACGGCCCCGCCGTGCTGGCGGCCCTGCGCGCGCGGGGGGTCGAGGCGCCCGTGGTGTTCATCACCGCCCGCGCCCAGAGCCACGAGACCGCCCGCTTCCTGCAGCTCGGCGCGGCGGGCGTGATCACCAAACCCTTCGACCCGATGACGCTGGCGCTGGAGCTGAGGGCCGTGCTCGCCCGGGCCGAGCGGTGAGCGAGTTCGACGAGCGCTACGAGGCCCTGCGCCGCCGCTTCGTCGCCCGCTGCGCCACCGAGCTGCCGATCCTGGAGCAGGCCGCCCAGGGGTTGGAGCCGGTGCATCCGGAGACCCTGCGCCTGACGGTCCACCGCATGGCCGGCGCGGCGGGCACCTTCGGCTACGAGGGCCTGGGCCGGCTGGCCGGCGAGGTGGACGACCTGATGATGGAGCAGGCCAGGCCGCCCACCGCGGCGCTGGCCCGCCTGGCCGAGGCGGTCCGCGCGCTGGTCGACAACGGCGGGTAGGGGCGCCCCTTCAGGCCGCCACTTCCTTCATCGACACCGCCGGGTCGGCCAGCTTGCCGGGGTCCACCGGCTTCCTCTGGCCGATCATCAGCTTGCCGCCCATGAAGGCCTGCGGATCGTTGACCGCCTCGACCGCCTGGATCAGGTCGCCCTGCAGGTGGAAGACCGCGAAGCGGTCGGCCGCGGGATCGCCGCGCACCACCAGCCGGTCGACGGCGTAGGGCAGGCCGGCGATCTGCAGCTTGATCTCGTACTGGTCGGACCAGAACCACGGGACCTCGGGCGGCGGCGGCGGCCGGCCGGCGATGGCGGCGGCGGCCTGCTTGGCCTGCTCGAGCGCATTGGGCACGCTCTCCAGGCGGGCGGTCTCGCCGTAGAGGGGCAGGGGCCGGAAGCTGCAGTCGCCAATGGCGAAGACGTCGGGGTCGGTTTCGGTGCGGGCCTCGCCGTCGACCACGATGCCGCGCTCGCACCGCAGCCGCGCCGCCACCGCCAGCTCGTCGCAGGCCCGCGCGCCGACGCCGACCAGCACCGCGTCGCCGGCCACCAGCTCGCCCGAGGCCAGGCGCACGGCCGTGGCCTCGTTCTCGATCGCCGAGACCTCCACGCCGGTGCGGATCTCGACGCCCTTGCCGTGGTGGAAGCGCTCGAAGAAGGCCGACAGCGGCTCGGACGCCACCCGCGCCAGCACCCGCGCCTCGCGCTCGACCACCGTCACCTCGCAGCCGAGCTGGCGGGCGGAGGCGGCGACCTCGAGGCCGATGTAGCCGGCCCCAACCACGATCAGCCGCCGCCCGGGCGACAGCGCCGCCTTCAGCTGGTCGGCGTCGGCGGCGGTGCGCAGGTCCAGGATGCGGGGGTCCTCGGCCCCCGGAATCGGCAGCCGCCGGGCGGTCGAGCCGGTGGCCAGGACCAGCTGGTCGTAGGCGATGTCCTCGCCGGACTCGAGCCGGACCAGCTTGTGCGGCCGGTTCAGGCCGACCGCGCGGGCGCTGGGCCTGAAGTCGATGTCGTGCTCGGGATAGAACGCCGGGTCCTTGAGCAGCAGGCTGTCGGAATCCGCCTCGCCCTTGAGCCAGGCCTTGCTGAGGGGCGGGCGCTGGTAGGGGGCAAGGGGCTCCTCGCCGATCAGCACGATCTCGCCGGCGAAGCCGTACTGGCGCAGCAGCGCCGCCGCCGACCCGCCCGCGTGCCCCGCGCCGATGATGACCACCCGGCTCATCGGTTCAGTCCGGCAGCGTCGGGTCGAGGCCGGCCGAGCGGCAGGCGGCGGTGTAGGTGTTGGCCAGCAGGCAGGCGATGGTCATCGGCCCGACCCCGCCCGGCACCGGGGTGATCGCGCCGGCCACGCGCGCGGCCTCCTCGAAGGCCACGTCGCCCACCAGCCGCGTCCGCCCCTCGGCGGCCTTGGCCGGGTCCTTGGAGGGCAGGCGGTTGATGCCGACGTCGATCACCGTCGCGCCCGGCTTGATCCAGTCGCCCCGGATCATCTCCGGCCGCCCGACGGCGGCGACTAGGATGTCGGCCTGGCGGCACACGACCGGCAGGTCCTTGGTCCGCGAGTGGGCCATGGTGACGGTGCAGTTCTGGCCGAGCAGCAGCTGGGCCATGGGCTTGCCGACGATGTTCGAGCGGCCGACCACCACGGCGTTCAGCCCGTCGAGGTCGAGCAGGTCCTTTAGCAGCATCAGGCACCCCAGCGGCGTGCACGGGACCATGCCCGGAAGACCCGCCGCCAGCCGTCCGGCGTTGACCACGTGGAAGCCGTCCACGTCCTTGTCGGGGTCGATGGCGTCGATCACCGCGGCCGTGTCGATGCGCCGGGGCAGGGGCAGCTGCACCAGGATGCCGTGGATTCCGGGATCGGCGTTCAGCTGCGCGATCAGCGCCAGCAGTTCGGCCTGGGTCGTCGTCTCGGCCAGCCGGTGGGTGTCCGAGCGCATGCCGGCGGCCGCCGTCGCCTCGCCCTTGTTGCGCACATAGACCTGGCTCGCCGGGTCCTCGCCGACGATGACCACCGCCAGGCCGGGCGTCAGGCCGTGCGTGTCCTGCAGCACCGCCACGCCCCGGGCCACCCGCTCGCGCAGGGCGGCGGCGAAGGCCTTGCCGTCGATCAGGCGGGCGGCGGTGGTCGCGGAATCGGGCATGGCCGCAGCCTATAGCGGGGCCGCAGCCGCGGCGAAACGGACAAGGCGCGTGGGGCTATCCGGGGAACTTGACAGCGCCCCCCGAACCAAGATGCGATTTCGGCGGATGGCGCGGTGAAGGCGCGCGTCGAGCGTCTCCCGCCGCCCGCCGCCCGCGTTTTCGCGAAGCGACGGCCGTCGCGTGTTCCCCCCCGACACACGCCCCCCGCCGAGGGCGCGGATTAAATCTCTGTCACGTTATGCAAGCTACCTTGCGGTGACAGATACCTTGCGGTATCCACGCCGCCATGATCACCGACACCGGGCCGACCGGATCAATCGATGTCCAGCTGAAGAAGGGGGTCCTGGGGCTTTGCGTCCTGGCCGTCCTCTCCCGCGGGGACAGCTACGCCTACGAGATCGCCTCGCGGCTCTCGCAGGCGATCGGGATGGGCGAAGGCACCATCTACCCGCTCATGCGGCGCATGCAGTCGGAGGGGCTGGTCGAGACCTATCTCGTCGAGTCCTCCGCCGGGCCGTCTCGCAAGTACTACCGGCTGACGCAGGCGGGGCAGGACGCGCTGACCATCCAGCGCGCCGACTGGCGCGACTTCTCCGACGCCGTGAACGCCATCCTGGCCGAGCCGCCCGCCGCGGCGGCCGCCACCGAAACGGAAGACAAACAATGACGCGCGCCGAATTCATCGCCCGTCTCAGGGCCGGGCTGGTCGGCATGCCGACCGCGACCGCCGCCGAGATCGTCGCCGACTACGAGGCGCACTTCACCGACGCCGCGGCCGCCGGCCGCAGCGAGGCGGAGGTCGCCCAGGCGCTCGGCTCGCCCGACCGCCTGGCCCGCGAGCTGAAGGCCGAGGCCGGCATCCAGCGCTGGCGCCAGGAGCAGAACCCCTCGGCCGCGGCCGGGGCCATCCTGGCGGTGCTGGGCCTCGGCGCCATCGACATCCTCTTCCTGCTGCCCTTCCTGATGGGCGTGCTGGGCGCGATGTTCGGCATCCTCATCGCCGTGGTCACCACCTTCATCGCCGGCGGCTTCGTGATGGTCGTCGGACCGTTCGCGGAGGCCCCGGGCGGGCCGTTCGCCGCCTTCCTCGCGGGCCTCGGGGTCATGGCCGGCTCGGTCTTCGTGGGCAGCCTGCTGACCATCTTCACCATCTGGCTGGTCAACGGGATCGTCTGGTTCGCCCGCCTGCACTACCGGCTGCTGAAGCCGGCCCTGCAACAGCCTGCCTCGGGAGAACCGGCATGATCCGCACCCTCTTCATCATCGCCGCCGCCGCCCTGGTGCTGTGCCTGGCCTCGCTCGGCGGCGCGGCCGCCCTCGGCAGCCGCGACCTGGCCGCCAACGACTGGACCTGGATCATCACCGACGACGGCGACGCCGACGACATCCACTTCCGGCGGGGGTCGGTGGGCCCCGACGTCACCCGCACCATCGCCTGGAGCGGCGGCGACACCCTGGTGGTCGACCTGTCCGCCGACGTCACCTACGTCCAGGGCGACAAGCCGGGCGTGGTGGTCCGCGGGCCGCAGCAGGCGGTCCAGCGCGTGCGGCTGGTCGACGGCCGCCTCACCCTCGAGGACGACGACGACCAGGAGCGCGGCTACATGCGCCTCGGCCGCAACGGCCTTCGCATCTTCAGCGAAACCGAGATGCTGAAGATCACCGTCACCGCCCCCTCGGTGAACAGCTTCCGCGTCGCCGGCTCGGGCGACCTGACGGTCGAGGGTTACGACCAGCCCAGCCTCGCGCTCCAGCTCGACGGCTCCGGCGACGTGGAGGTCGACGGCCGCGCCAGCAAGCTCGAGCTGCGCATCAACGGATCGGGCGACGCCGGGCTGGAAGGCCTGGCCGTCGCCGACGCGGTCATCGACCTGGCCGGCTCGGGCGAGGCCGACGTCGGCCCGACCGGCGCGGTCAGCGTCGACATCTCCGGCTCCGGCGACCTGAACCTGACCCGCCGCCCGGCCTCGATCCAGCAGGACGTCACCGGGTCGGGCGAGGTGGACGGGATCTAGCGCTCAGGCCGACGGCAGCAGGGCGTCGGCGTAGTTGCGCGCCCCGCCCTGCAGCACGAAGCGGGTGGCGAAGGCCAGGTCGGGGGCGAAGTAGCGGTCCTGGTCCCAGGGCCGGGCCCCGATGCGGATCTCGCCCAGCAGCCGCTCCAGGGCCTCCGACGACCTCAGCGGACGGTGGAACTCCACCCCCTGCGCCGCCGCCAGCAGCTCCGTTCCCACCACCGTGGCGCAGTTCTCGGCCATGGTCGCCAGGCGGCAGGCGCCGTGAGCGGCCATGGAGACGTGGTCCTCCTGGTTGGCGCTGGTCGGCACCGTGTCGACGACCGCCGGATGGGCCAGCATGCGGTTCTCGGCCACCAGGGCGGCGGCCGTCACCTGGGCGATCATGAAGCCCGAGTTCAGCCCCGACTCCCTCACCAGGAATGCCGGCAGGCCGCTCATCTTGGGATCGACCAGGATGGCGGTGCGGCGCTCGGAGATGTTGCCGATCTCGCACAGCACCATGGCCAGCATGTCGGCGGCGAAGGCCACCGGCTCGGCGTGGAAGTTGCCGCCCGACAGCACCTCGCCGTCGGCGGCGAAGACCAGCGGGTTGTCGGTCACGCCCGAGGCCTCGATCTCCAGCATCCGCGCCGCGTGGCGCAGCACGTCCAGCGCCGCGCCCATCACCTGGGGCTGGCAGCGGAAGGAGTAGGGGTCCTGCACCTTGGGACAGCCGGTGCGGTGGGAGTCGCGGATGGCGCTGCCGGCCATCAGGCCCTCTAGCGCGGCGGCGACGTCGATCTGGCCGGGCTGTCCGCGCAGGGCATGGATGCGCGCGTCGAAGGGGACGTCCGAGCCCTTGATCGCGTCGGTCGACAGGGCCCCGGCGGCGATGGCGGCGGCGAACACGTTCTCGGTCGCGAACAGCCCCGCCAGCGCCATGGCGGTCGAGGCCTGGGTGCCGTTGAGCAGCGCCAGGCCCTCCTTCGGCCCGAGCACCAGCGGCGCGAGCCCGGCCTTGTGGAGTCCCTGTTCGGCCGGGACGATCTCGCCGCCGACGCGGCACTCGCCGATCCCGATCAGCGCCGCCGACAGGTGGGCCAGCGGGGCCAGGTCGCCCGAGGCGCCCACCGACCCCTTGGCCGGAATGCACGGATACACCTCCGCCTCGATCAGGCGGCACAGCGCCTGGACGGTCTCCGGCCGCACGCCCGAGGCGCCGCGCGACAGCGAGGCGACCTTCAGCACCATCATCAGGCGCACCACGGCGTCGGGCAGCAGCGGCCCCACCCCGCAGGCGTGGGAGAGCACCAGGTTGCGCTGCAGGGTCTCGAGGTCCTCGCGCGCGATCGAGGTGTTGGCCAGCAGGCCGAAGCCGGTGTTGATGCCGTAGACCGTGGCCCCGGACGCGATGATGTCGGCCACCGCCTTGGCCCCGGCGGCGACCGCCTCTCCGGCCGCGGGCGACAGGGCGGGGCGCGCCGGGGTCTCGTGGACGGCGCGCAGCAGCGACAGCGGGAGCGGGCCGTCGCCGACCTGGAAGCGGGTTACAGCGGGGCGCACCTCAGCCCTCCAGCGACGGCAGCTTCAGGCCCTGCGTGCGGGCCCAGTCCTTGGCGATGTCGTAGCCCGCGTCGGCGTGGCGCATCACGCCCGTGCCCGGGTCGTTCCACAGCACCCGCTCCAGCCGCCGGGCCGCCTCGTCGGTGCCGTCGGCGACGACGACCATGCCCGAGTGCTGCGAGTAGCCCATCCCCACCCCGCCGCCGTGGTGCAGCGACACCCAGGTGGCCCCCGACGCGGTGTTCAGGAGCGCGTTCAGCAGCGGCCAGTCGGAGACTGCGTCCGAGCCGTCCAGCATGGCTTCCGTCTCGCGGTTGGGGCTCGCGACCGAGCCGGAGTCGAGGTGGTCGCGGCCGATCACGATCGGTCCCTTGATCTCGCCCTTGGCCACCATCTCGTTGAACATCAGGCCCGCCCGGTGGCGGTCGCCCAGGCCGATCCAGCAGATGCGCGCCGGCAGGCCCTGGAAGGCGATCCGCTCCCTGGCCATGTCCAGCCAGCGATGCAGGTGCGGATTGTCCGGGAACAGCCGCTTCATGGCCGCGTCGGTCTTGAAGATGTCCTCCGGGTCGCCCGAGAGGGTCGCCCAGCGGAACGGCCCGACGCCGCGGCAGAACAGCGGGCGGATGTAGGCCGGCACGAAGCCCGGGAAGTCGAAGGCGTCCTCTACCCCCTCGTCGAAGGCGACCTGGCGGATGTTGTTGCCGTAATCCAGCGTCGGCACGCCGGCGTGCTGGTAGTGCAGCATCGCCCTCACGTGCTCGACGATGGAGGCGCGCGCCGCCTTCTCGACCGCGGCCGGATCGCTGACGCGCTTCTCCTCCCAATCGGCCACGGTCCAGCCCCTGGGCAGGTAGCCGTTGACCAGGTCGTGGGCCGAGGTCTGATCGGTGACCGCGTCGGGCTTCACCCCGCGGCGAACCAGCTCGGGCAGCACGTCGGCGGCGTTGCCGAGCAGGCCTACGGAGAGCGGCTTGCGGTCCCTCACCGACTGCTCGATGAGCTTCAGCGCCTCGTCCAGGTCCTCGACCGCGACGTCGAGGTAGCGCGTCTCGAGCCGCTTCTCCAGGCGCGAGCGCTGGCACTCGACGGCCAGGCACGAGGCCCCGGCCATGGTCGCCGCCAGGGTCTGGGCCCCGCCCATGCCGCCCAGTCCCGCGGTCAGGATCCAGCGGCCCGACAGGTCGCCGCCGTAGTGCTGGCGGCCAACCTCGACGAAGGTCTCGTAGGTGCCCTGAACGATGCCCTGGGTGCCGATGTAGATCCACGACCCGGCGGTCATCTGGCCGTACATCATGAGCCCCTTGCGATCGAGCTCGTTGAAATGGGCCCAGTCGGCCCACTTGGGGACCAGGTTGGAGTTGGCGATCAGCACCCGCGGGCTGTCCGTCGTGGTGCGGAAGACGCCGACCGGCTTGCCCGACTGCACCAGCAGGGTCTCGTCCGGCTCCAGCGAGCGCAGCGAGGCGACGATGCGGTCGAACGCCTCCCAGTTGCGCGCCGCCTTGCCGATGCCGCCGTAGACGACCAGCTCCTCGGGCCGCTCGGCCACCTCCGGGTCGAGGTTGTTCATCAGCATGCGAAGCGCCGCCTCCGCGCCCCAGGTCTTGCAGGTCATCTCGGGTCCACGGGGGGCGCGGACCACGCGCACGTTGGCGGGAGCGTTCATCGTTCCTCTCGATTGGGTTCGCGGCCGGCGAGGAAGCGCGCGGCCAGCGGATCTGCGCCCATCCAATAGGCCAGCTCCGCCGGGTCGTCGATGCGCCAGACGGCGAGATCGGCGGCCTTTCCGGCCTCCAGCGTCCCGGTCTCGTCGCCGAGGCCGAGCGCGCGGGCGCCGTTGCGGGTGAAGCCGGCCAGCGCCTCCTCCGGCGTCAGGCGGAAGAGGGTGCAGGCCATGTTCATGGCCAGCAGCGGCGAGGTGAGCGGCGAGGTGCCGGGATTGCAGTCGGTGGCCACGGCCATCGGCACGCCGGCGTGGCGGAGCTTGTCGACCGGCGGCGCCTTGTGGTCGCGCAGGAAATAGAAGGCTCCGGGCAGCAGCACGGCGACGGTCCCCGCCTGGGCCATGGCCGCGACGCCCGCGTCGGACAGGTGCTCGAGGTGGTCGGCCGACCAGGCGCCGTGGCGGGCGGCCAGCGCCGCGCCGCCCTGGTCGGAAAGCTGCTCGGCGTGGAGCTTGAGGCCGAGGCCGTGGGCGCGCCCGGCGGCGAAGATGCGGTCCACTTCCTGCGGCGTGAAGCCGATGGTCTCGCAGTAGGCGTCGACCGCGTCCGCCAGCCCCTCGTCGACCGCGGCGGGGATGATGCGGCCGCAGATCAGGTCGACATAGCCCTTGCGGTCGCCGCGATACTCCGGCGGCACGGCGTGGGCCGCGAGCAGGGTGCGCGACACCCTGACGCCGCCCAGCTTCCCCAGCCGCGAGGCGGCGCGCAGCATGTTCAGCTCGCTGTCCAGGTCGAGGCCGTAACCGGACTTGATCTCAACGGTGGTGACGCCCTGGGCGGTCAGCGCCGCCAGCCGCCGGGCGGCGCTCGCCGCCAGCTCGTCGGCGCTCGCCGCCCGGGTCGCCTTCACGGTCGACAGGATGCCGCCGCCGGCCGCGGCGATTTGCTCGTAGGTCGCCCCGCTCAGGCGCCTCTCCCACTCCACCGAGCGGTTGCCGCCGAACACCAGGTGCGTATGGCAGTCGACCAGCCCCGGCGTCACCCAGGCGCCGTCGAGTTCGCGGGATTCGCGCGTCTCGGCCGAGGGCAGGTCGGCGCGCGGGCCGATCCAGGCGATCCGCCCGTCCTTCACCGCGAGCGCGGCGTCGCGCACGGCGCCGTAGGGCGCGCCGGCGCCCTCGGCCATGGTCGCCGCGTGGCAGTTCGTGAGCAGGAGGTCCCACATCGTGGGCGTGTCTTAAATGGACAGGTCCGACGCCGCTAGGCTACGCCTTGCCCATGCGCGATCCGAACGCTTCCGAGTGCAAGGGCTGGCTGTCGGCCGCCGACCTGGTCGGCGACTTTCCCGACGCCCCGGTGGCCATGGTCGGCGCGCCCCTGAACGAGCGGTCGCTGACGCCGGGCCGCTGCGACCTGGCGCCCGCCATGCTGCGGCGGGCCCTGCCGCGCATGAGCACCTACGACGTGGAGACCGGCGTCGACCTGTCGGGGATGCGCGTCCACGACGCGGGCGACGTGCCCCTGAAGATCGTCAGCCCGGCCAACGCGTTCGAGCCGGTCCGCGACGCCGTGGCGGCCCAGGTCGCGCGGCGGCGGCTGACCATCCTGGTCGGCGGCAACAACGCCGTGACGCGGCCGGGCGTGCACGGGCTGGGGCCGCTCGACCGGGTCGGGGTGCTGACCCTCGACGCCCACTTCGACCTGCGCGACACCGACTGCGGCCTGAACAACGGCAACCCGATCCGCGCCCTGCTGGAGGACGGCCTGGAGGGCCGGCGGATCAGCCAGGTCGGCCTCGCCCCCTTCGCCAACACCCGCCGCGCCCACGAGACCGCGCGGGTCGAGGGCGTCTCGGTGCGCACCGCCCGCGAGTGCCGCGAGCAGGGGACGGCGAAGGTCGTGGCCCAGGAGCTCGAGCGCCTGTCCCAGGTCGCCGAGCGCATCTACGTCGACTTCGACATCGACGTCATCGACCGCGGCCAGTTCCCCGCCGCCCCCGGTGCGCGGCCGGGCGGTATTTCCGTCCAGGACTTCTTCGACGCTACGCGGCTGGTCGCCGCCCACCCGCGCGTGGCGGCCGTCGACCTGACCGAATACGATCCCTCGCTCGAAGTCGGCGACCTCGGCTCGCTGACGGCGGCGCGCTGGTTCGTGGAGTTGCTGGCGGGGTTCTCGGGGCGCGGCTGATGCGGGTGATCGAACAGCCCTTCGCCGACGGCGCCGGCAACGACTGGCTGTTCACCCTGGGTCTGCCCTCGGCGGGGTTCGAGCCCTGGGTCATCCAGTACTGGGAGATCCGCGGCGTCATCGACCACCGGCGCGAGAAGGTGTTCCCGCTCGGCGACGTGGTGGTCATGGTCAACCTCGGCCCCACCCAGTACTGGGTCGACCGCGACGACGAGAACCACGTGGTCGAGTACCGCGACGCCTGGATCTCGGGCCTCCACAGCGGCCACCTGATCACCGATTCCCCGCACGGCAGCTGGCTCTCCGGCGTCCGCCTGACGCCGGAGGGCGCCTACCGGCTGCTGGGCGAGAACCCGGCGGGCCTGGCCGACCGGGTGGTCGACCTGGACACGGTGTTCGGGCCCTCGGCCGAGGGCCTGGTCGACCGCCTGCGCTCGGCGCCCGACGCCCGCGCCCGCTTCCGCATCATGGAGGGCCTGATCCGCGCCCGCCTGGTCGAGGCGCCGGAATGGGAGCGCGAGGTGCGCTGGGCCGTGGGCGCGTTGCAGGCCTCCCAGGGCGGGGCGCCGATCGCCTTCCTGGCCGAGGAGGTCGGCTGGAGCCGCCAGCGGCTGCACGAGCGGTTCGTCAACTCGGTCGGCCTGGCCCCCAAGCTGTTCGCCCGCGTGCTGCGTTTCGGCCAGGCGGTGCGGGCCATCGGCGACCTGGCCCGCCCGGACATGGCCGCCATCGCCGCCGAGGCCGGCTACCACGACCAGTCGCACTTCATTCGCGACTTCCGCGAGTTCACCGGCTTCACGCCCGGCGACTACCTGCGCCGGCGCGTCGAGGGATCCGACCTCGGGTTCGCCAAGGACGACTGAGCCGACATTCCTACAATACCGGCCGCACCGCGACCGGGCATGGTCGCCGCCTTCGCGAAAGGAGGACCCCATGCCCGAGATCAACTACCTCGCCGTCCTGGCCGCCGCCGCCTCGTCCTTCCTGCTCGGCGGGATCTGGTACGCGGCGCTGTTCAAGAAGGCCCACATGCGGGCCGCCGGTCTGACCGAGGAGCAGGCGGCGAAGAACCTGCCGCTGGTGTTCGGCGGCTCGTTCCTGCTGGCGCTGGTCGGCGCCCTGGCCTTCGCCTTCTTCATCGGCCCGGTCGGCGTGGCCGAGGCGACCATGTACGGCTTCACCGCGGGGCTGTGCTGGGTCGCCGGCTCGTTCGGCGTCAACTACCTGTTCGAACGCCGGCCGCTGACCTTGTGGCTGATCAACGGCGGCTATCATACGCTGCAGTACACCCTCATCGGCCTGATCCTCGGAGCCTGGAAATGACCGACGAAGCCAGCTGGATGGCCAGCCTCGCCGCCAAGACCGGCAAGACTATCGACGAATGGATCCCGATCGCCCGCGCCACGGGCGTGGAGAAGCACAGCGAGCTGGTCGCCCGCCTGAAGGCCGACCACGGCCTGACCCACGGCTACGCCAACACCATCGCGCTCAAGGCCCGCGCCTCGGACGCGGGATCGATGGACGGGGCGGAGCTGGTGGAGCAGATGTTCGCCGGGCCTAGGGCGGCGGTGCGCCCGATCTACGACCGGGTGATGGCCCAGGCGGCCGGTCTCGGCGGCGATGTCGAGCTGGCCCCGAAGAAGGGCTACATGAGTCTGCGCCGCAAGAAGCAGTTCGCCCTGGTGCAGCCCTCGACCAAGGAGCGCGTCGACCTGGGGCTCAGCCTCAAGGGCGAGCCGCCGGCCGGGCGTCTGGAGCCGGCCGGATCGTGGAACGCCATGGTCACCCACCGCGTGCGCCTGAGCTCGGAGGCCGAGGTCGACGCCGAGGTCGCCGCCTGGCTGCGCGCCGCCTACGACAGGGCCGGCTGATGCGGGGCGCGGCTGTCATGGCGGCGGCGGCCGTCGCGCTGGGCGGGCCGGCGGCCGCGGCGCCCTGGAAGGCGCAAGCCGGCGACTACGCCCGCCTGGGCTGGATCGGCGAACTCGCAGGCTGGTGCTGGGAAGGCGGCCCGAACACCCCGGACGCGCCGCGCGACCGGCAGTGCTACACGCGCCAGTACGACCGCTACCTGCGGGGCGCGATCGAGATCGCGCCGGCCGGCCCGGGGCGGCGCGCGCCGGCCTACCGCGGCGACTCGGTGTTCATGTGGGACGCGGCCCGCAACGTGCTCGTGTTCAGCTACTGGGGCAGCCGGGGGAACTACGGCGGCAGCGAGGGCCGCTACGACGGCGACCTGCTCGTCTTCTCCGATCCGCCGAGCCTGGACCCGGCCGCCCGGCCGAGCCGGTCGGTCTGGCGGCGCCTGGGTCCGCATCGCTTCGCCGTGAGCCTGCAGCGCCAGGGAAGCGACGGCTACTGGACCGAGCACACGAGGGCCGAATACCGCCGCGCCGGGCGGGCGCCCAGGAGCCGCTGACCCGAGGCTATTGGCGCCGGCCCGATTCAGGGCACGCTTCAGGCCATGGCGGCGGCGAAGCGACAGGCGAAGGAGGTCAGCCGGCGACTCCTGGTGGAGGCCGCGCTGGAGAGCCTGGCCGAGAAGGGGCTGGGCGCGGTGTCCGTGCGCGACGTGGCCATGCGCGCCGGCGTGACCCAGGGCCTGATCCGCCACCACTTCGGCAGCTTCGACGCCCTGCTGGAGGCGGCCTACAGGCACGCCACCGAACGCGTCGACCAGGTGCTGGAACAGGCGCTGGACAGGGCCCGCGGGGAACCGCAGGCGCGCATGGACGCCTTTCTGGAGGCCAGCTTCTCGCCCGCCATCGTCGACCGCCGGCTGCTCGCCGCCTGGCTCGGCTTCTGGGGCCTGGTGCGCGCCGATCCGCGGGCGGCCGCCGTCCACGCCGAGACCTACGCCGCCTACCGCAGGCGCATCGAGAGCCTGCTGGACGCCCTGGCCCGCCATCGCGGCCGCCGGGTCGACGCGCGCGCCGGGGCGCTGGGCCTGTCGGCCATGCTCGACGGCCTGTGGCTGGAGCTGTGCCTGGATCCCGGGACCTTCTCGGCCGAGGAGGCGGTGGGCATCGCCCGCGCGCACGTCGACAACCTGTTCCACGCCGCGCCGGCGGTTTGAGGCCGCGATCGAAGCTGCTATACGACCGTATAGCAAGCCGCGAGTCCCTCCCATGTCGAACCAGCCGCAGATGAGCCTGCCCGCCTGGCTCTACTACGACCCGGGCTTCTTCGAGCTCGAGCGCCAGGCCGTCTTCCGCACCACCTGGCAGCTGGTCTGCCACGTCAACGACGTGCCCGAGCCGGGCGACTACACGACCCTCGACATGCTGGGCGAGAAGGCGCTGGTGCTGCGCGGGGCCGACGGCGAGGTGCGCGCCTTCCACAACGTCTGCCGCCACCGGGCGGCGCGGGTGGCCGACGGGAACCAGGGCAATTGCGGCCTGCGCCTGACCTGCCCCTACCACGCCTGGAGCTACGACCTGGACGGGTCCCTGCGCGGCGTGCCGAAGTGGCAGGGCTTCGAGGATCTCGACAAGTCCGCCCTGGGCCTCGCGCGCCTCGACATGGAGATCTGGCGCGGCTTCGTCTTCATCCGCTTCGCCCCGCCGGAGGCGCGCGCGCCCTCGGTCGCCGACATGATGGCCCCCTACGAGCACGAGATCGAGCCGCACGGCTTCGAGACGCTCGTTCCCCAGGGCCGCGTCACCCTGCGTCCGCGTCCGGTGAACTGGAAGAACGTCTCCGACAACTACGGCGACGGCCTGCACATCCCCGTCGCGCACCCGGGCCTCACCCGCCTGTTCGGCGGCAGCTACGCGCTGGAGGCCAAGCCCTGGGTCGACAAGATGAGCGGCGTCATCGTCGACCGTCCGTCCACGAACTGGTCCGAACGCGCCTACCAGAAGCTCTGGGATTCCTTCGACCACCTGGAGGGCGACGCCCGGCGCACCTGGCTCTACTTCCGGCTCTGGCCGAACGTGGCCTTCGACATCTACCCGGACCAGGTGGACTTCATGCAGTTCATCCCGGTCAGCCCGACCGAGACCCTGATCCGTGAGATCGCCTACGTCCGGCCGGACGAGCGGCGCGAGGCCAGGGCCGCCCGCTACCTGAACTGGCGCATCAACCGCCAGGTCAACGCCGAGGACACCACGCTGATCGAGCGGGTGCAGGCCGGCATGATGTCCTCCAGCTACGTCTCGGGACCGCTGGGCCCCGGCGAAGTGTGCCTGGCCGCCTTCGCGCGGCGTCTCCGGGACGCTATTCCCGAGGCCAACCTCGACCACCCGCCCGCGAAGGCCGCCTGACATGCAGGAAACCGAGATCGTCATCATCGGCGGCGGCCACAACGGCCTCGTCTGCGCCTTCTACCTGGCCCGCGCCGGCCGCAAGGTGACGGTGCTCGAACGCCGCGACGTGGTCGGCGGCGCGGCGGTGACCGAGGAGTTCCACCCCGGCTTCCGCAACTCCACGGCCAGCTACACGGTCAGCCTGCTCAATCCCAAGGTCATCCGGGACATGGACCTGCCGCGCCACGGCCTGACCGTGGTCGAGCGGAAGATGTCGAACTTCCTGCCGCTCAGCCGGACGGCATACCTCTGCGTCGGCGGCGACCTGACGAAACAGGAGGTGGCGAAGTTCTCGCCGCGCGACGCCGAGCGGCTCGACGCCTACGGCGAGCGGCTGGACCGCATCGCCGACGTGCTGCGCGACCTGGTGCTAGCGACGCCGCCCAACGTTGTGGAAGGCGGCTTCATCCAGGCGCTGCCGGAACTGCTGAAGTCGGCCTCGATCGGCCGCAAGGTGTCGAAGCTGGACACCACCGGCCGGCGCGACCTGCTGGCGCTCTTCTCCCAGTCGGCGGGGGACTGGCTGGACGGCTGGTTCGAGAGCGATCCGATCAAGGCCGCCTACGGTTTCGACGGCGTCGTCGGGGCCTACGCCAGCCCGTACACGCCGGGCACCGCCTACGTGCTGCTGCACCACGTCTTCGGCGAGGTGAACGGCAAGAAGGGCGCCTGGGGCCACGCCATCGGCGGCATGGGCGCCATCACCCAGGCGATGGCCCGGGCCTGCGCCGAGCACGGGGTCGAGATCGTCACCGGCCAGGGCGTGCGCGAGGTGCTCGTCAAGCAGGGCAGGGCGGTCGGCGTCGCCACCGAGGCCGGCGAGGTGATCATGGCCGACAAGGTGGTGTCGAACATCCACCCGCGGCTGCTGTTCCAGAAGCTGGTCG
>Ga0196964_10000686_pt1 | contig 19030 bp, 20 predicted proteins | sample S1_10metaG_FD_148615 | JGI IMG/M metagenome (GOLD analysis project Ga0196964, IMG submission 148615) | Soil microbial communities from Anza Borrego desert, Southern California, United States - S1_10 | ecosystem: Environmental > Terrestrial > Soil > Desert | place: USA: California | collected... | reverse complement strand
TGTATGATCTCATCCAGGGAGATCGTTTCCTTTGGCGAACCGGGGTAATTCAATGCTGAATACCTGATTATATCTTCGGTTAGTAATTTCAGCCGCTGAATAGCCGTTTGAGCCCTTCTGATATTCGCCTTACTGGAATCGGAAAGGTTAGCAGCATCTTTGCTGATGATAAATTCAAGATTTGTGTAAAGATTTTTCAAAGTCAGGTCATAATCCGAAGCGGCAATTTGATTAAATGTTTTTAGCTCGGTATTTAAAGATTGCAGTTTCCGGTTCGTGGACAATAATGCCTTGTTCAACTTCATGATCTTTTCTTCAGCCTGGCTGGCTTCGGTAATGTCAACGTCCACGCCGAGCATTTTTTCTATTTCGCCCTGTCCATTTTTATAACTTTCTGATCTTACCCTTAGCGTTTTAATAACCCCGTTTGGTTTTATACGGATCGTTTCGACGAGGGGCTGAAAATTTGATTCAATTGAATTGACGATCCTTTCAGCAGCTGGTTTATCTTCACCAATCACCTGATCAAGATACACAGCAGGACGTACGGGTGTGCCGTTCTTTATTTCAAAAAGACGGTACATCCCTTCACTCCATAAAAACCCCTTAGAATTCACATCATATTCCCAACTGCCGGCTTTCGCCAGGTCCTCAGCCTGTTTTAATATATTATTTTGCTTTTTTATTTCATCTTCGGCTTTCTTGTGTTCCGTAATATCTTCAATAGTCGCCAACAGCTCTGTATCATTCAATCGTACAGCGGTTATATAAACCCAACTATGAGGGGGCCCGCTGTTATGAAAAACCTCTATACTGCTGGATTCCCCCGATGCCATAACATCGTTATAGATTCTTAATATTTCACCATCTATCTTCCTATTCAATTTTATCCCCGCTTTATTTTGCATCATCAGCCTGTATTCCCTGATGGCTCCTTTCGAATTCCGTTCAGCCCTATATACGATCAGCCCCATCGGTGAGGCTTCAAATACTGACTTTAATAATCCGATCGTCTGATCTGCATTCATCAAATCTGTCTCCTTTTTCTGGCGCGCCGATAGTTTTCATCCCTGATATTAAATGCATAGCCCGTTGTCTTAATAATAGGTAAACTGATCTTTTGACCGGTTAAAACACTTTTTAATAGCAGTCTCCCGAATTGGGAATGGCAGGAGTAATAATCGCGGGAACTATATGTATTTGCTCCCAGGTTAGGACTTGGCTGTAAATATAGAGCAATACATCTATAAAATAATAAATACCTTTTTATGGTTATTATTCTTCGAACGGCTTTTTCACCTCTGCCCATTCCTGCCTGCATTAATAAAAATGAATAATCAGATGATACCGCGAAAAACTTTCGTTCCGGAACGACGAACCGGAAAACTTTAGGGTCTAAAAAAATGGAGAGTAGACAATAAGCCGTATCTGAGCTACAGCAATTTTTATTGAAGGCTCTGGATTTTCAGAGAAGGTAAAGTACGTTAAGATAACATTATTTCACCCGTCCCCCAATTTTATTTTATTTCATCTTATCCATTGATAAATTTTTTCATGTTGTCGATAATGTACATAACATGACAAGTTTCAAATATTTTTCAATATGGTAATATCTTTATTATTTCAGAAGTATGCTGGCACGAATATTTATTTGTTTAAAAAAAATCAAATACCATGGCAGACAATCCAGGAAAAAAAGGCGCAGACCGACGAACTGTGAGTTCGCAGGATCATGAGCAATCACACCAGCGCCGGAGAGGCAGATCAGGTTCTTCCCGCCAAAATTCGGGTAACAACGATTCTGGCAACAGCCGTTCAGGAAACCGTGGCGGCTCCCGCTCGAATACTTCAGGCATGCAGGGGGGAGGTTCGGGGCGTGGTAGCACACGCGGAAATGGAAGATAGTCAGATTTCTTAGTACAAGCTAGAGAGAATGTTCAATTTTCAATACTCAAAGCTCAATACTCACTGTGACTATTGAAAATTGAATATTGAAAATTGAACATTCACTTTCTCATTCCTTATTCCTTATTCTTTATTTCTTATTTCTGAATAGGAAAATAACACCGAAACGTCGTGCACTCCGGAGTACATTCCGCAGCAATGAACCCTCCGTGCAGGTCCATGACTTTTTTGCAAATGGCGAGTCCGATGCCGCTTCCTTTATGTTTGCCTTTTTCCTGGATGCGGTAAAACATGGTAAAGATCTTCTCCCCATGTTCAGGGTCGAAACCTATGCCGTTGTCGATCACGGAGATCCGGTGATAACTTAATTCCCGGATGGCTGCTGAATGTTCTATTTCTTCACCGTTGTCAACGCGATATTTAATATCAATGACGGGGTCCACATCCTCTTTCCTGAATTTGATCGAATTACTGACCAGGTGATGAAATAAAAGCGATAGTAAAGCTGGATAGCCTTGAATAGAGGGCAACTCCTGCAAATTGATCCTGGCATTTTCCACTGCTATTTTTTCGCTGAGTCCGTGCAAAACCATGGATAGTACTTCATTCAGGTCAACCTGTACCATCTCCCGCTCCGAATGCACCTTTGAAAACTCGATGATATCATCAGTCAGGAGTTTCATCTTCTGGATGGAAGCCTGGGCTCTGCGAATATTGGCCTTGCCCGCATCGGAAAGCGTCTTCGCGTCATTTTTTACAATAAACTCCATGTTCTTATAAAGCGCCCGCAGGGTATCGTTGTAATCATGCGCCGCGATCGTATTAAATGTCTTCAATTCTGAGCTGAGGGCTTCCAACTCCCTATTCTTCGTAAATAAAGCCTGGTTCAGTTGCATGATCTTTTCCTCGGTTTGTTTAATTGTAGTGAGATCTTCCCGGAAAATGATCAACCCATTTTTATATTTTCTTGCCTTGATCTGGAACCATTGCTTCCGATCATCTTCTTCAAGCTGGAATATCGTATCCAGTCGCTTACCTGTCTCTGTGACCTCTACGAGTTTATCAAATAAACCGGTCTGCTTTTTCCAGGGATAAACTGTTAGGAGTAATTTCCCGGTGAGATTATCATTTCCACCATAGGCGAACTGGCTACCTTCCCGGTAAACGAAATCAATGATCTCGCCTTTGTCATTTCTCACGGGATCCAACACTTGCATTTCGCTGGTCACGCCTGAAAAAAGGACATCGAGCAATTCTTTGTCAAGATGTATATCCATGTCAATAATCCAATTTATTTTGTCGTCTCACAGACAGCTAATCAAGTGCAACGTCAGAAAGCAATTGGAAAATTCAACCACAAAAAATGGTTATACAGCTGAAGGGGTTTGGATAATAATACTGGTGGTCGGCTTGAAAAACTGTATGTAGGGGCTCCAGCTCTGAGGCGGTAATAGGGGGCGAAGATAAGTGAGGCTTAGCATTTATTGATCATTGTGAAAAATTTTTGATCGGTGCCGCCATGTAAAAATTAATTGGTATAATCCATTAAAGGTATAAGTTTTGTGGCCTCTTATACTCAATGGACGCAAAACCGCCAGTACAAAACGGAAATCAGCAACGATTCCAGGTCCAAGTTGGGGAAGAAATTGCTTGGGTTGAGGTTGTATCATTAAAAAACAAGATATATGCAGTGGAATTTCCCGGCCGTGAACCAATGTTTATAACCCAGATAAAAGATAAAAACAATAAAACTTCCTGGATCTCTATGCCGCAGGGAGAAGATGATCTGGCTGAAAAAATCGGCCAGTTGATCAGGAAAAGACACAAATGAAACAAGGTTAACAATTATCTGGGAATTATTTCTTTATTGTTAAATTATCACCTGGCTCATCCTCTATTAATCCGAATTTAATTCCTTCAGTAATACAAGGTCTTAAACGATCGATAATTTTACAGCTTCCCATGGACAGGATATTGAAAATATTATTGGTAGAAGATGAAAAAAAGATCGCCGATGTCTTGCAGAAGGGGTTATCGGAACAAAATTTTCTGGTGGAGATCGGCTATGATGGTAACCGGGGAAAAGAATTGTTTGACGAGGGCTATTTTGACCTGGTGATCCTCGACATCGGTTTACCTGGTATAAATGGCTACGAACTGTGCAAGTTGATCCGCGACAGGAACGAAAAGATCCCGATCATTATGCTCACTGCGCTGGATACTACGGATGACAAGGTTGTGGGGTTTGAGGCGGGAGCAGATGATTATATCATCAAACCATTTGACTTCAAAGAATTACTGGTCCGGATAAAGGCACTATTGAAACGCATTCACCAGTCTGTTCAACCAGGAAATACGCTCAAAGTAAGCAATCTTGTCATTAACCTCGACAGTAAAGAAGTTTCCAGGTCGGGTCAACTAATTTCACTAACTGCAAAAGAATTCCAGTTATTGGAATACCTCGTGAAAAATAAGAACCGCGTAGTGTCCCGGGCAGACATAGCGCTAAATGTCTGGGATATCGATTTTGATACAAAGACCAATGTGATCGACGTATATGTGAATTTCCTTAGAAAAAAACTGGATCGCGATTTTTCTCCAAAATTAATACACACCCATGTAGGCATGGGCTATATACTCAAAGAGACTAATTGAAAATAAGAACCAAAATAACACTGCTGTTCACCCTAGTAGTTACGGCTATCATGCTTGCATTCAGTTCCTTTATATATTACCTCACTTACACGGATACAAAAGAAGTTTTCAGAAAAAGATTAAGAAGCCGGGCCAGCAACAATGCCCAGGTCTTTGATTATTCAGGTGAGGCGGGAATCGATATGTTGAGGCGGATCGATGCCGGTACCCTGACTTTGCTCCCCCAAAAAACCGTGATCATTACTGACAGCACGGGCAGTATCTTTTATGACTACAATGCGGAGGACGCCGATAGCATTATCCCCGACCCGGATATGATTGCGAAAATAAAACAGTCGGGTGAAATTTTTTTTCAGATCGGAAACAGGAATGCCATTGGATTGGATTACGAGGGACAAAAAAGAAATTTCATCATCGTTGTTGCCGCCAGTGATGAAGACAGCCGGTTAAGACTGGCACAATTGAAAAGTGTCCTGCTCATCAGTCTATTGCTGGGCATAGTCATTACCGTGGTGGTAGGTATCCTTTTTTCTTCCCAATTGGTCAGACCTATCAGGAGGATCATTCATGAAGTGAGAAATATTTCTTCCCGAAATCTATCGCGCAGGCTTGTCACCGGTATCAGCCAGGATGAATTGAATGAACTGGCGAAAACATTTAATGATCTTCTTGATCGTTTACAGGAATCGTTCAATTCCCAGCGGAGATTTATTTCGAATGCATCCCATGAATTGTCCACTCCCCTCACCTCCATTTCCAGCCAGTTGCAGGTGAGTTTGCAAAAAGAACGCAATCCCGAAGAATACCGAAAAGTTCTTAGGTCGATCCAGGAAGATGTTGAACAATTGCAACAATTGACCAGGAGTTTATTAGAGATCGCAAAGACCGGTTCTCATGGAAGTATTGAGCTTGAGGAGATTCGCGTGGATGAGGTGCTGTTGAAGATCGTTGTCGATGTGAAGAGGATCAACCCCGATTATGATGTGGAGATCATTTTCCCGGAACTTCCTGATGATGAGAAACAATGCATGGTGTTTGGAAACGACGATTTACTTTATATCGCCATAAAAAACATTATCGAGAACGGGTGTAAATATTCCCCGGACAAGCGATCTGCCGTGACGATCTCCTTCAAAGATGAGGACATTATCATACTCGTCAACAATAAAGGAGATGTGATCTCCGAAGAAGAGATCGAGAGGATCTTCCAGCCTTTTTACCGGGGCACCATTTCGTCGGAAATAAAGGGTTTTGGTTTGGGACTGCCGCTTGCGAAGAGAATTATCGGCTTGCATAAGGGAATTATCACTGTTCATTCTAACCCAAATGGCACTACTTTCTCTATTCAATTGCCTTCGATCAGGAAGAAGGTACCTGCACATATTAATTAGCTTTTAATTCCAGATTAATCCCGCTTTAATATCCCGGCTGCATTTTTACGTTTTGAAAAAGGATGCATTACTACTAATCAACCCTCAGAAAACGATGATTACTGTCATAATACCTGCACTCAATGAAGAAAGAACGATCGGCAAGGTCGTCCGTTATTGCTTAAATCATTCCCGCGTCACGCAAGTGGTGGTGGTAGATGATCAGTCAATTGACAAAACAAGAGACCGGGCGCGCGACGCGGGAGCCGACGTTATCATCAGCCGGAAACGTGGCAAGGGGATTTCTATGAAAGAAGGTGTTCAGGTCGCATCGAATGATATCCTTGTGTTCCTGGATGGAGACATTCATCCGTACCCGGCTAATACGATCAGCCTGTTGACGGATCAATTGATCTCAGGCCAATATGATTTTGTCAAAGCCCGTTTTTCCAGGAATGCTGGCCGGGTTACAGAATTATTGGCAAAACCTTTATTGAATATTCTTTACCCGGAATTAAGCCGGTTCAGTCAACCCCTGAGTGGAATGATAGCGGGGAGAAAAGCGTTGTTTGAGAGAATTGAATTCCTGCATGATTATGGAGCCGACATCGGCATCCTGATAGATATGTTCCAGATGAATGCAAGGATAAAAGAAGTATTTATTGGGCATATCGAAAATAAAAGCAAGCCCTGGCATGAATTACCCAAGATGAGTACAGAGGTCGCGGCTGCGATCATTCGAAAAACCATTATGCACGGGAACCAGTTCTCAGGCTTTGAAGAAATAACAAACGGTAAATATTCGATCATTCCAAAATATTCCAATGAAAAATAAAAGTCACCTGATAAAAAAAATGCTTGTTTTTGATCTGGATGATACCCTGCTTCAACAACGATTCATTGAAGTGTGCGCCAGGCATTTCAATTTTAAACAAGCGCTGGACCTGCTCCGGCAGCTGGATCACGACCCGGTGAACCTGACGATCCGAATTGCTTCTTTTCTGAAAGGAAAGAAATTATCAGAGATCAGGAATATCGCGAATGCCATACCCTTGGTAGACGATATCCAGCAGGTAACTGCCGAGCTGAAGAAAAGGGATTATATCATCGGCATCATTAGCGATAGTTACCGGGAAGTGACCGAGGTCATCGGTAAAAAGATCCAGGCTGATTTCTGGCTGGCAAATGAACTCTGCTATGAAAGTGATGTTCTTACCGGTGACGTGCTGATTCCCTCCTATTTTCATTATTCGGATGACAGTACCTGCAAGCACCAGGTTTGCAAAACAAATGCCCTGCGTCATGCTTCAAAAAAATATGGCGTGCCATTCGGGAATTGTATCGTTGTAGGAGATGGAGATAATGATGTCTGCATGATCCGGCATGCAGGCATGGGAGTCGCGTTCTGTAGCACCAGCTCATTGCTTTCGAAAACAGCCAACCGTAAGATCAATGACCGCTCATTTAAAGAACTGCTGGAATACGCAATATGATAAATTAAGATGGAAAAGCTTTTTAATAATATCCTTTTACCCATTTATTTCAACCGGCAGGCCGAGTTTATGGTGGAAAAAGCGGTTCATTTTGCGAACCATTTGCAATGCAACCTTCACTTGCTGCACGTGATCCCGGTGACCCCGTTAAGCAAACTGCTAAATTCCGTTTGCGAATTGTTGGGTATACGAGAGACCCATACAGCGATCAAACAGGAAGTGTACAGGTGGCAAACCAAATTTGCGCGGCAATTAAAAAAAGGCCAGCTGCTTTTTATCAACCTGGAAAAAGGTGATCCGGGTGAAAAGATCTCGCAGTATATCGAATCTCACGATATCGATATGCTGTTAACTGATGAACGGCTGCACTTTCTACCGGGATTCAGTCAACCTGCCAATACGTCCGCACAAAATCTTCATTTTGCCATATTAACCATGGCTGCGCAATTGGAATTTCAGCGCATAAAAACGATTGTCCTGCCAATCGGCAGGAACCTTTTTCTGAATAAACTCCGGGTAGCTGCTTACCTCGCGAAGGAGTCTGGCGCCGCCATCCATCTGGTCGCGATCGAAACTGAGGAGGAATCCAAGTATGAGCTCTCGTATATGACGAAAGCATTCCGCATTTTGAAGGATAACACGAATATTCCTGTGGTCTGCACAACACTAAATAAGGGAAATAACGCAGGTGCAGCTTTGATAAAATACGGTGAAAAAGTAAAAGCCGACCTGATCATCGTTAATCCCCAGGTATTAAACATCCTGAGGAGACAACACAGAAGGTTATTTCACAAAACCAATAGTAATGAAAGCTTACCAATATTAGCAGTAGATTAAAAAACACACCTGGAAATTCTCATCTGATGACCCAGACGTTTCGTTATTTTAAGAAAACCAAAACGCCTTTCATCTTATATTTGCAACCCTGCCGGATGGCGAAATTGGAATCCCGACGGTACCGTCGGGATTCGGGCAGCGGCACCGCAAGCTGTACCGGTTTCCCTGTCTCGGCGCCGTAAAAAAAGTAGTTCTTTAATAAAATATAGCCCGGATGGCGAAATTGGTAGACGCACCGTCTTCAGGTGGCGGCGCCGCAAGGTGTGCTGGTTCGAATCCAGTTCCGGGCACAAAAGCCTACTTCGCGAAGCGGGAAGGGCTTTTTAATTTGATAGCATTGAACTTTTAATATCGACACTCCGGAATCCCGCATGAGCTATCCCAAATGCAAGATTGGGATATCGTTTCGCGTATCTCGTTTCAATAAAAAACTTAAAATATTAGTTTAATTTAAAAAGTTAGATCACTAAAACAAAAGGTTTCGATTCACTCGAAACCTTTCCCCCGAAATTATCTGGGTTTATAAAAAGTGTGGGATAGGAGATATCCCTCACGGACGCTCAATTAACTTTTACCTACCGCGTGAACGGGAAGAACCACCCCTGGTTTTTCCCTTTGAACTGGAGGCTTTACCTCTCGATGTGCTACGCGAGGCTGTACGTTTACCGGCTGTCCGGTTTCCCGAACGGTTTTTAGCATTGCTTTTATTTGCTGTCTTACTAGTACTACGGCCATTATTATTCCGGGAAGGTTTCGGTGTAGCCCTGGTTGATATTGCGCGGGACCTTTTCACTTCACCCTGCGGCCTTCCACCTGCCATTTTTCTCAACCCTTCCACTCCCTGGTCTTCTCCATCATTGGCGTCAACGTTCACTTCCCCGATCGCAAGATCGGTCAGCAACAGATCGGCTTCATATTCTTCCTGTAAAGTTTGGTTCAGGAGTTCTGCCACCTGCCGTAGTCCGAGATGCAAAGCATACGCTTTCGCCGTTCCATACCCGCTGATCTCATAATGTTCGATGGTTTGGCAGGATGCAATGATCGCCGCATCCAGTACTTCTGGTTCCATATCTTCATTCATCGTTTTTTCCCCTTCCCTGATCAATCCTTCCATGGCAACACAATGGTGTTTTTCATCCCCGGAAAACAGAGAAGCAAAGAAGCCTTTATCTTCTTCGTCGGCTTCCTGGCCGAGTATCTTTTTTATCTTGTCTAACCGCGATTTCTGTTGCTCAGTTACTTTCAGGTGATCCTGCAGGGAATTTTTCAAATCTTCATTTCCTGCATTATCAATCATTTTGGGGAGTGCATCGATTATTTGTTCTTCAGCGGAATAAAGGTCTTCCAGCCGGTGCTTGAGGAGATCCCTCAAATTTTTCATTTCTTCCATAAAATTGATTTTAGTGCAGGTTATACATGAAAAAATTATGCCGCAACCTGGTATCTTATCTTCCCGTTTTACCGGCATAGCCAACACATCTCTTATTTGGCACCAGTTTTTCTCCTAATAAAAAAAAGAATTATGACTCGAAAGCAGAAAAAGACTGTATGGTATAAGCGTAGCTTTGTCTGGGTAACCCTGGTTTTCTTTCTTTTTTCTCTTATCCTTCATTGGATATTCGGTTGGGAAGCCTTCAAAAACGAACAGGAAGCACATGGCCAACCCATCGTGTTTGGGGAATATGTAACCGAAATGGCCCGGGATACGCTGGAAAACTGGCAATCCGAGTTCCTTCAATTGATCTGGCAGGTGGCAGGCCTGGCGTTCCTGTTGTATATCGGATCTCCACAATCGAAGGAGGGTGATGAAAGGAAAGAAGAGAAAATCGATTATATCATTGAAAAGTTAGACCCCGAAAACTATAAGGAACTTCAGAAGAAATGGAAAGAAAAATATCCTGATAAATAAAAGATCAAATAACAAGCAGGCTGCAACCACGGAGGTCAGTGTTGTCAATTCTCCCCAAAACCTCAAAACTATCGTCCCATATTCTACCTGCATCGTCCGTGCCGATGAAACTGCAGGAATGAATATTGGCAAGGTCAATAATGTTCAATACCCCGGAACCCTTTTCCCGAACCATTTGCGGGTCTTCTTCATCCCTGGCCATTACTTTCATCCAGGGTGGAGTTTGAAACCGACCTGAACCACGTGACCAGGCCTGAGTGAGTAGTTCAGTCATCCCGTATTCGGCATGAATTTCCGCAGGTCCAAATTTCTCTTTCAGGGCTGAATGCAGCTCCTCTCGGATCATTTCTCTTCGCCTGCCTTTCATGCCACCAGTTTCAATGATCGTAGTATGATTCAATTCTAACGGGTGTTTCTCGGCAAAATCCAGCAGGGCAAAACTCACCCCGATCAGCAAGGTTTTTTGTTTCTTGCTTTCCAGTTCCTCTATCGTGTGAAATAATCTTTCCCATTCATCCAGGTAAAAACCACTGGACGGATGCAGGGAAAAACGGATTAGCCTGTCCACCATATAGGCCAATGAAGAATTCTTCCTTTCCAGGTATGAGGGAAGTAATCCCAAGATGCAATAATTTGTGACCAGCCCGTAAAAAATTTCAAAACCTCGCAGAAAACTTTCCTGGTACAGGGAAAGATCTTTAATAAAATGGCGACTTCTTTCCATCCCGGTCGTGCCGCTGCTTTCAAAGATGGTTTCCGCTGTAAAGTCTCCTGATTGAACTAATTGGCTTTTAAAAAAACGAATGGGCAGGAATGGGATATTGTCGAGTTTTTTTACTTCTCCGGGTTGCACACGAAGGAGTTTCGCATACTCCCTGTAAACCGGATTATTTCCATACTGGTAATGGAAAATATCGATAGCAAGCGTTTCAAACTGTTCGGCGTTTGCGTTGAAGATTTTGTCTTTCCATTGGGAAACCCTGTCCATTTCCTAAGCCAAAAACCTGTAAATTTGTTTTCTGTCAAATCATCCCGATGAAATTCAGGCCGATCATATGGATCATTGCACTGGTACTTATCGCTTGCAAAGATAAATTTACTTCAGTACCGCAGGTTGAAGCCAAATCCATTTCCCCAGAAACTGTTTTCCGGGGAAACACGATAAAATTTGTCAGCAAATTCACCGACCAGGAGGGTGACCTGGATTCGATCCTGGTAGTATATAAATGGTACAGCGGTAATGCGGTGACGAAAGTACATGATACCATACGGGAGTCCGTATCAGCCCACAGCTTACCCCCCAATACCCGCGACGGCGAGATCATTTTGCAGTATTCTTATAATGTGGGTGGCCCTGGCCAGTTTCCCTCCCTTACTCCGGTACCTGATAATCGCGATACTTTGGCAACCCTGGGTATCATCGTCATCGACAAAGACTCCAACCGAAGCAATTATGCAGAATCTACCAGGATTCTTATGAAAGAACAATAAGGAGTGGATAATATAAAACGATTTATTGTTTACAGTAACCTTTTTATTGCCATTTGCGCAGTGGCAATGGTTTATCAAACATATTCCTTCCTGCTGGACACGCACGCAGATCTAAATTTTTTACTCTTCGTATTTTTTGCAACTATTTGCAGCTATTCTTTTCATTGGTATTTACCCAGCCACGCTACTCAACTTTCCGCTCGCGGGGTTTGGACAGCCAATAATAAAATTATCCTTGGTTTGCTTTTTCTCTTGGGTCTTGTAGGTTCGATCATTACTTTCATTAATCTTAAAACGTATTGGACCTGGCTGGTCGGGGCCGTGTTTATTACGTTCATGTATTCAGCGCCGAAATTGCCCCTGGTTTTTTTCAAAGAATTACGAAAACTCGCTGTGGGAAAAACGATCTTTCTCGCCCTGGTTTGGACCTATGTGACCACGTGGTTGCCTATCATTATTTCACCCGTTCCCTGGAAAGAAGATTTTTACTTGTTCCTGTTGAGCCGTTTCTTCCTGATCTATGCTGTTTGCATCCTGTTTGACTATCGCGACAGGGCCGATGATAAAAAAGCAGGTATCAGAAGCCTGATCACTTATCTCAGCGAACGATCGATCACCTTTCTTTTCTTTTTTTCCCTGGTGATCTTTGCATTGACGACTTCCGGGTTGATATTTTATGATTACGATCCCCTTTCCATTTTTCTCCTGCTTATTCCCGGGATCCTGATTGCTTTGCTTTATAACTATGCCCGAAAAAATTTTTCGGACATACTTTATTACCTCGTACTGGATGGACTTATGGCATTTTCTGCCTTCCTTATGCTGATACCCGGCATTTAGTATTTTTGCTGCTTCAAAAAAAATCAATGGCAAAAACAATCCGCAAGCGTTTGGCCCCTTCCCCCCGATCAGTCAGTACTTCCACCCGCCGTACAAAAAAAACGAGCATTACAAAAAATGCCCTCGAGTTTTTCCGGAATTATGTGAACAATCCTTCGCCAGTGGGTTTTGAGACCAGCGGACAACAGCTTTGGTTGAAATACCTGGAACCCTATATTGACAACAGCTTTGTGGATCCTTATGGAACTGCAGTAGGAGTGATCAGGCCGGATGCTGCTTTCAAAATAGTGATCGAGGCACATGCTGATGAGATCAGTTGGTTTGTGAATTATGTGACACCCGAAGGCTTACTCTATTTAAAGAGAAATGGTGGAGTGGATCCCCAGATCGCACCCGCTCAGCGTGTTATAATACATGGGAAAAAAGGCCCAGTGAAAGCTGTATTCGGATGGCCGGCCATTCATACCCGGTTAGGCAATGAGCAGAAAGACCCGCAACCAAAACCGGAAAACCTTTTTCTTGATTGTGGGGCCCGTTCCCGGAAAGAAGTTGAAACTCTTGGGGTGCATATCGGTGCAGTGGTGACCTATGAAGATGGATTCGATGAACTGGCAAATGATCATTTTGTCGGTAGGGCATTCGATAACCGGATCGGTGGATTCATGATAGCCGAGGTGGCCCGCATGCTTTCTGAAAATAAGAAACGATTGCCCTATGGATTATACATTGTGAATGCCGTACAGGAAGAAATCGGTCTTCGTGGCGCCGAGATGATCTCCCGCCGCATCAGGCCTAACATTGCCATTATAACAGACGTAACCCATGATACAACTACACCGATGATCAATAAGCTCATCGAGGGAGAAGTACAACTTGGTAAAGGTCCATCTCTCTCGTATGCTCCTGCCGTTCACAACAAATTACTGGCGTTCGTGGAAAAAGTCGCGGCTGATAAAAAAATACCGGTGCAATGGCGAGCGCTAAGCCGAAGCACAGGAACTGATACGGATTCCTTTGCTTATTCGAATGACGGTTGCCCTTCGGTGTTAATATCCATCCCGCTTCGCTACATGCATACCACAGTAGAAATGTTGCACCGGGATGATATTGAGAATACGATCCGCCTGATGTATGAAACCCTCCTCCGGTTAACACCAAAAACCAATCTCAGGTACATGTGATGGATCATTTATTATATATTGACCCGGGAAGCGGAAGTTACCTCGTACAGGTGATCATTGCCGCCGTGCTTGGAGTAGCATTTTTTTTCAGGAATATTGTGACTTACATCCGATCGATCTTTACCCGGTCACCTAAAAAAACAAGGGATAAACCATCCAGTTGATGACTGATCCCATCCAACCAGGCAACAAATCTATTACCAGCGGACTTTCTTACCGCGATCCTTCCGGTTTCGTTTTTGAGGATTCAGGGAATATTTACCGGCAGGTAAATAAAAATTTCCAGGTACACTTCGACCATTTTATAGAAAGTGGTTTTTATGAACGCCTGGTGAAGACTGGTTTATTGATCCCACATGAAACTTTACAAGTTCCGTGCAGGACCAGGGAAGGATACCTGGTACTAAAGCCGGAGAGAATCCCGTTCATCAGTTATCCGTACGAATGGAGTTTTGATATGTTGAAGGATGCTGCCCTTCTTAGCCTGAGATTGTTACGGGAATCATTGACGCATGATATGATATTAAAAGATGCCAGTCCATATAATATTCAATGGTACAAAGGGCGCCTGGTCCTGATCGATAGCCTTTCCTTTGAAAAATATGACGAGCAGCGGCCCTGGATCGCATATCGTCAATTCTGCGAGTTCTTTCTCGCCCCCTTAATGCTGATGCATTACCGGGCCCATTCTCTTCAGCAATTATTAATTGCCTGGCCCGAAGGTATCCCGCTTGACATTACCAGTTCATTGTTGCCCTGGAGAACGCGCTGGTCTTTACACAGCTACCTGCATATTCATTTACATGCGAAAGTATCCGCCAGCAAAAGCAGGACGGCGAATAAAAAGATCATTTTTTCCAGGCAAAAACTGCTGAATCTTGTCACAAGTCTTGAAATGTTGTTGAACCGCCTGCATTTAAAAGACCGGGATAGCATATGGTCGGGATATTATGATGAAGTCTCTGCGCGGGGTGAATACTTTGAACATAAGAAAAGAACGATCTCCTCCTGGCTTTTAAGAAGTGAAGCCGTAAAAACAGCGATCGACCTGGGTGCTAACGAAGGGATTTTCTCGAAACTCATGGCTGAGCTAAATATTCAAACCATCGCCGCAGACTTCGATCCTTATTGTATTAATCGTTTATATCTACAGGTAAAACGAGAGGGTCAAAAGAATATACACCCAATGGTGATCGATATTTCGAATCCTACTCCTGCTATCGGTTTTAATAATGAAGAGCGACTATCTTTCTTAGACCGACTGCAGGCTGATCAACTGTGGGCTGACATCCTGCTGGCTGTGGGACTGGTTCATCACCTGGCAATAGGAAAAAATATTCCATTACCCCAAATTGCCAGCCTTTTTTCGAAAATGTCAAAGATCCTCATTATCGAATTCATCCCAAAGGATGATATAAAGGTGAAGGAGATGCTGGCTCAGAAAAAAGATATTTATATCCATTATGATGAAGCAAAATTTGAGTCTGCTTTTCGCGAGTATTTCAGCATTTTAAATAAAGAACTAATACCTGGTTCAAACCGGGTGCTCTATTATATGTCGGTACTATGATGACGAGGCTTTCCTATATCGGCCGGAATTATCCTGTTTTTGTTTTTTTCTTACCTGTTTTCTTCGTTTTACACGGCGCAAGGGAAAATTTCGGTTTTGTAACATTGAAGCCTGCCCTTCTACTTACACTGATTTACCTAGCAGCCGCATTGATCCTCCTTTGTTTATCCCGATTGTTACTGCGCAGCTGGCGACAGGCTGGATTGTTGACATTTCTCCTGTTCAGCTTTTACCTTTTTTTTGGAAGCCTGCACGATTGGCTAAAAACAAATTTTCCAGGTTCCATCCTGGTAAAATATTCATTCATCCTGCCATTCACTTTTATCTTCCTTATACTGGTGATTATCCTGATCAGGAAGAAAAGACCCATTCTATCCAGGGCAAGCCTTTACCTAAACGTATTACTCCTGTTATTCCTGTTATCCGAGGTTATTTTAATTACTGAAAAACGTTTTCAACAAGGAGAACAGGTAATGCTGCCAGCCGGGTTAAGTGAATGTAATAATTGCCCAAAACCAGATTTCTACTTGATCATCGCAGATGAATATGCAGGGAATAGAGAACTAAAAGAATTGTTCGGTTTTGATAATCGTGAATTCACCCAACAATTATCGGAAAGAGGGTTTTATACCATCCCGGAAAGTTTCAGTAATTATAATTATACCCCGTTTTCCGTTGCTTCTGCGCTTAATATGGACTACCTGAAACTGAAAGATAGGAACAGAGGAAGAACCGACCTGTTGCATTCTTATGAAATAATTAGAGATAACAGGTTACTGCGATTCCTCGAACATCATGGATACAAATTTTATAACTATACATATTTTCAATTTAAAGGACAACCTCCCAGGATACGCGAACAATTCCTTCCTTCCAGTACTCGCTTGATCACAGGCCAAACATTATTCAGCCGGGTGAACCGGGATCTTCGCTTTCATCTGGTCACACGCTTACGTTCAAAAAAAGAATTGCGAAAGCAAGTTTATGGTCACCTCCAGCATAACCGGGACCTGATGAAGTTGACAAAAGATAAAGCCAGTGAAATATCTGCTGTACCTAAGTTTGTCCTTACCCATCTCATGATGCCACACTATCCCTATTATTTCGATAGTTCGGGTAAAGAACGACTGTTTGAGGAACTGGTGGAAGGAAAGCAAGTAAATAAACTTAATTACATTCAATACTTGCAGTATAGTAACCGCCTGTTCCTTGAACTGATCGATCATATTAAGAGAACATCAAGATTCTCCCCCGTTATCGTCCTCATGGGAGATCATGGTTTCCGTCATTTCACCGAAAAAGTGGATACCCCGTATCATTTCCTGAATCATGTGTCGATCCACCTGCCACAAAAAAACTATGCTGTTTTTTATGATAGCATCAGCCTGGTAAACCTGTTCCGGGGGGTATTGAATACAAACTTTGGCCAGCAGTTACCTTATTTGAAGGATTCCAGCACGTACCTGCGTGATTAATTTATAAGGATATTATAGAAATTGCTGGTTTTCAGCCACAAAAAATGGAGTTTTCATCTTTAGAAAGTTGAAAACTTGATTTTGACTAATTCGCCGCCAACCAACTAAAGTAAAATCCCTTCAACTTTATTCTTTTATTTTTATGTCTCTATGTTTGATCCGAAGAAAATACTCGTATTAGCCCCGCATACTGATGATGGAGAATTAGGTTGTGGTGCAAGTATTGCAAAATTCTGTGCAGAGAAAAAAGAAGTATTCTACGCAGGCTTTTGTGTTTGCAGCCGATCGCTGCCCGCCGGATATGAAAATAATACCCTCGAAATAGAGTGTAAGAATGCAACGCAATTGATGGGAATTCCCCCCGCGAATTTAATCCTGTACAACTATGAAGTAAGAGAATTGCCAGCATCCAGGCAACAGGTGTTGGAAGAATTGCTGAAGCTAAATAAAGATATTGATCCCGATCTGGTATTATTACCTGCCGCATCGGACCTGCACCAGGACCACCAGGTGATCCACCACGAAGGCCTGCGGGCATTCAAGGCTAAAAGCATGATCGGCTATGAACTTCCCTGGAATAATTTCAGTTTCAAAACTGATCTTTTCATCCGGTTCGGTGAAACCGAGCTTCAGAAAAAACTCGAAGCTCTCGCAGAATATCGTTCACAGGCAGGTCGTTCCTACATGCAGGAAGAATTCATTCGTTCCCTGGCAAAGGTAAGAGGGGTTCAGTCCGGTGCGGATTTTGCGGAAGCGTTTGAGTTATATAGAATGATCACTTAGATTGTTGATCTGTTTTAGTCATACAGATCAAATAAGTGGTGGACTCATTTTGGACGTATCCCACTAGTGACGCAGAAGGAAAATTCTCAACTTTCAGACTATTGCCGTTTGACCCTTATGACCTCTTTCACCAACCCATTTTTTCTCCAAATTTTCCCAAACCAAAGTATTTATTGAGCTGTAAATTTAAACCGAATTGGTTGTATGCACTGTTGTTTTGATAATTTGATCTAGCGACACGGATCTGCAGCTTCTCGAAAATTGCCGAAAACCCGATTGAGAAGCCATTCAAACCATTGCTGCCGCTGCCAATATTTAATTCCTTTCTGCGTAGATAGCTATAGCCGGCCGTCAACTCCACGTGGTCTCCAATATAGATGGTTGTCCCTATTACGATATGCCGGAATAATTTATCAAAGCTGAATTTTTTACCGGTTTCATTTCCAAAACCATTATCGTTGTTGAATGTTGTGTCATTATATGCGATGTTGAACCGTTGCAAATGATGCCCGGTCAGCGAAAATGACAAAGGTGCGTTGATGAGGCGCTTGGTGATACCAGCTTGAAGGTCAAATGGAAGATCATCCCCGGATGTGCCTTCATATGCTTTCAATTGAAAACCCAGGTTTTTCACAAGTACTGATGCAGAAATAAGTTTCGAAGAGTCCTCATATAATACACCTATATCCATTGCCAGGCCATTGGAACTGTATTGGCCATAATCCGAATTAATAAATTTCAGGGTCGCTCCGTAATTCCATATATCCAGGTATTTTCTCGACGCTGAAAACTGCATGACCCAATCCACCGGGCGAAACTTTCCGAATGTATTCCCCGATGCGTCTGTTTGAATGATAGTTCCATAATCATGATAGTTCAACCCCCAGCTGAAATTTGTTTTAATTTCCTGCCTGTGATAACCCAGCGATAAATGATAGGCTTTGATGCCGGCATAGAAATCATTGAAGACCGCATTCATCTGCGAATGCATAGCAGGTTTCAGCAATGCTGGATTGTTGAAGGCGAGTCCAACATCATTTGAAGTCTGTGAAACATTCACGCCTCCCAGTGCTGTGAGTTGCGGTGTATTTGGAAGCTTTAGGAAATTGAATACGGAATTGCCGCCGAGGGTTTGGGCGTTGATAATGAACGGAAGACAAAAAATGCAAAGAAAAATGATTCTCACTTTACGAATGTAGCGATAGTCAGTGAGTCATATCAATCATAAAAGTCTTTCTCCAGCAACTAACATGACGAATATGACTCGTATGACCTATATGTCCTTAACTTAACGCCAGATCCAGCACTTCCTTCATCGTCTTCACATAATGGAAAGTAATTCCTTTAATAAACTCGCGTTCTATTTCAAGTACATCTTTTTCATTATGCCAGCAAAGGACGATCTCTTTTAGGCCGGCACGCTTGGCAGCGAGTACTTTTTCCTTGATCCCTCCTACCGGCAGTACCTGTCCCCGCAAAGTGATCTCCGCTGTCATAGCCATATAAGGCTTTACTTTTTTG
>Ga0196964_10000685_pt1 | contig 19054 bp, 19 predicted proteins | sample S1_10metaG_FD_148615 | JGI IMG/M metagenome (GOLD analysis project Ga0196964, IMG submission 148615) | Soil microbial communities from Anza Borrego desert, Southern California, United States - S1_10 | ecosystem: Environmental > Terrestrial > Soil > Desert | place: USA: California | collected... | reverse complement strand
ATCCCGACGCCTACTTTCTTCCAGTATGGGCTCATAGAATTCCCTTGTCTCCTTTTGTATTTGTCTTTCACGTTCTATTTGCTTATCCTTCTCCTGTAGAAGGAGATCGAAATACTTGCTGTCATTTGACTTCCTTCCGCCGAATAAAGAGACTATAAGGATGATAGCGGCTATTAAAGCGATACCTACACCCGACCACATCAATATTTTCTTTGTCTGCATGGTCATTGCCCAACTGAATTATTTTCGTTCGCCTTTATCAATACATCGGATCCTTTGACAATAGTTTCTTCTACTGTTTTTGTTTTCCCGGTAACTGCATCGGAGATGTTTGTTTTAACGTCAATAAACTTTTTTATATAGGACTTAGCCCTTCCCATTAATTGCTGAATAATATAAGAACCAAGCAAGCCCATTCCTACGAATGAAACCCTGGCAAAGGCTTCCAGTTTGGGATAGCTGGCGGCTACTTCACCAAACACCAGGTGCCAGATTACCACAGACATAAAAGAAATCAAGATCGGAACAGCATCCCGTTGCAAATAGTCTTTTTTCCAGTTGAAATCCACATTGGCAGCCCGGGCGTCACTTTGCAGGCTGTTCAATTTAAATAAGCAGTGAAGGATCACCCCGGCAATTCCGCAGGCGTCCAACCATATTTCGCTTGTATTCATATACTATTTTTTAAGTGTTTGAAGGATAATCCAACATATCATTACCCGGAAAATCTTTCATCATTTTTCTTATGAAAATCAATTGCTCCCGGTTATCTCGTAACTGCTTATTTGCCTCAATTAGCATCTTGTGACAGTTAGCCTCATGGTTTGCCATCGTTGCAACCTGATCGGTAAGCTGCATCACTTGCTGCGATAACTTCTCATTATCCTGCTTACGTTCAATGGCATCCTTTTTCCTTTCCTCAGACAATTCTTTAAACCCATCCATTACCACTTTGGTGTAGGCTGCTCTGTCACCACGTAACCAATCTATAATAGCTTTCCAGGGCATTATTACTCGTTTACTACTTCTTCCGTACCGTCATCATAATATTTCACCGTCTTAATAAGGACTTTTGGTTCTGCAGGAGGGTATTTAACTTTTCCCGACTTGATATCAGCTGTTGAAGCAACTGACAGCATCTGCGGAATCCCAACTCGCCAGGGAATTGTTATAGCTGTAATACCGACGTTAGCGGGATCATCCTGCGGGCGGATGCCATGTGCCGGTAGCCCAAACTTCCCATAACCCCAAGCGTAAATGTTCCCTCTTATGTCTTGTGCAAATGATCTGAAAGCATAATAAGTACCAAGCCAAAACCGTTTCCACTTCCGTCCCCGGCTTATATTGACAGGCTCAGAAACAAAGGTTCTGTTTCCCATATCGGCATTTCCTGCAAGCACACGCGGATCTATTTCGCCATTGCCAACCTGTCCAACCCAATTATTACCCATGCTCCACATTTCATCATTGCCATCGATCATCATCAGCGTGTTGTCAGATGCTCCGATTTGCTTTATATTTTTGGGTTGCCAGTTAGGTATAATGGGTCCGGTTGCTTTTTTCTGACCGACGTAGGGAGCACCGAAGGCATCACACCATATGACAGCCGACCCGTTTACTACTGCGGCTGAGAATAGACTCCTTGAAGTAGCAATGTCAGTAGCAGGCCCCGGCAGATTGATTTTCTCTGCAGCAAGTTTGGCCAGCTCCGCATGCGGCTTGACTATTTTCCCGCTGGATATCCAATTGTATTTCCAAACACCACCTTTATCATCGAGCGCAAGCAATACGGCAGCAGCGACAGCTTTAACAATTCTGCCTGGAACCTTCAGGGAAACAACTTCTAGTTTGTCATTGTACACGGTCAAGCTCCCTCCAGCTCCCACGATCACATGATGCGTATAATAGGCAGTGGAGGAAATAGCGCCGGTTATCGGCACCTTTTTCCATTGCGTGTTATCTCCCAGCGCATGATAAACCTGACCAGATTCACTGATCACGTTCGCCCACGGATGCCCAGCAGCACCGGTTATTATAGGTTCAGGCAACGAGTAAACAGACAGTTTGTTATTATCATAAGTCGATACCTTCCCGTCGTTCTGGATAAAGTAGTTCGAATACTCGCCGACTAATATCTCTTTATACATGCTCTTTGTTTTATGGTGCTATATACGTGAATGCGCCAAATACGGAAAACACACGGCTGGTGACATCGGTAGGCGTAAATCTTATCTCAGCTACGCCCCCGGCTATGTTTCCTCTTATTCGTCCAACAGTTCCCAACTCGTCGGAAATAGTTCCCGAAAGATTGTATGTATTAGGAATTGATAGGCTTTCGTGTAGCGTAAACGTCAGCGTCGTCAGTGTTGCTGTAGTTGTCGGGTCTATGGTTATCTCGCCATAGAAATAGACCTGGTCACCATTGCGCGAAAAAGTGAACGTCGATGCCGATGACGATGAAACATTCGCTGTATTATTAAGCGTCGGGGACCAAGTACCTTCAGTTTGAACTGGCAGGTTTGCCCATACCGGCACTCCGCCAGCAACTGTTAATACCTGCCCGGTTGATCCAATTGCTCTACGAGATGCAGTTGTCCCTGACGAGCTGTATATAATATCGCCTGTAGTCGTCATTGGATTAGCGAACCCCGATAGTGCTGTTTCTGTACCCGCATCATCTTTCGAATACATCTTGCCGTCTGACTTTGCATAAACTCTCACAAGGCCTGTAGCGGGTGTTGACGGCGCTGCTATTTCTGAGACCTCCATGTAACCAGTACTTTTTATATTACCTGCCACGTGCAGCATTTCTGCCGGGGTCGTCACATTGCCTATACCCATTTTACCAGCAGCGTCAAAAAGATATCTGTACGCCGATCCTGTCACATCATAAAGCCCTATCTGTCCATCTACTCCCGCCGCTCGTGGATGCCAACGATAGCTATGACCTCCTGTACTATTGTCCATTAGTGCAATACCAAAATCATTCTCGCCATTTACGACAACGGTAAATCCGCTATTAGGTTCCGGGCTGATCGCTCCTACTGTAACCTGGCCGGTTGCCCGGTAGATATCACTGCCCGATGTTGTCCACTGTGAAGAAACCTTGTTGTTGAACGTGTTCCAGTCGGTAGAAGTTAAAAACCCTTTTGTGCTGGTTGATGCTGACTGCCCGTTGGTATAATCGATGGAGATGGTGGTCCCCGATTCATTAAAGTCGGAGGCTGTAAACGTGTACGTGGTTCCCCCGCCTGAACCGCCGCCAATAGTTGTCCATGCGGAACCATTATAATACCTGAAAGCCGCTGAATCGGTGTTATATATCAGAAGGCCGCTGGCCGGGGATGAAATAGCATTTTGTTGTGTTGTATTCATTCTCGGCGTAAGTAAGCCCCTCGTAGTGCTGGTCATTTCAACCAGCGAACTTGCGTGAGGGTTACCGGTTGTCTTAATTCCCAATGCATCCGCTGTAATGGTAACTGTGGAAGTGGTGTATCCCGGACCTCCGAGCAACAAACGAGCGCCTGAAACGTCGGGACGCATACCGATATCATTTGTCAGCGAGTTGGAGAAAAAACCTGCATCGGAAGTGACTCCGACCGGAGCATATCCCAAAAGCGTTGCGCCGTTATATATGGAGGTGGCCGGGTTGTCGTTTCCCACAAGTGCTATACCTCCTACTGAGGTATTATCGGTAACAGTTAATCGTTTCGTGAAAGCCGTTCCGCCAACGGCGAGCGACACGCCATTAAATCCAAAGTTGGCATCGCTTGCGATAAGCCCGCCTGTAGTCGTATAAGGCACCCGGTTCGCACTAATGGCGGACATGGTTAGCGACTGTGGAACGACCACCGCCCCGTTAATAGTCGTGGTTTGATTACTTCCTGCCTCTGCAATTACAATGGGAAGCGGAGCGCCGCTTGCAAAGTTGTAAGCCGAATAATACGCATCTATATTATTATAGCGTATCAAGGCACCCTTCCCGCTATTGCTGCCGTTTGTGAGAAACATAGCTCCTACTCCTGGATTCTCGGCGCGGCTACCCACCGCCACATTCACATAAGTTGGCACATTTGATATACCGTCACCGATTTGGATATTTCGGGTAGTTGAATTGCCATTGTTGGTTACATGCTGCAAGTTGTCGGTATCAAGAAAATCAGGAGGTCCGTCATACCCGACATACACATTGCCATGACCATACCGGAAACCGGCGATAGCCACGTTATCGGAAATGTCTATCGGGATACCCCCAAAGTTGAAGTCCGTTGCAAAGTGTTTGTTGTTAAGCGTGTTCCCCGAAAACACCAGGTTCTTAATGGCAGCGCCGTGATCGATGACTATATTCCCGGGGCCCGTGACCGTATTGAACTTATTGCCTTCGATATTCACATCATAGAAAGCCGGGGCAAGGGTACCCCCTCCAAACCTAAGGAAGCTGGTATTATTGATCAGGTTGTCCCGGATATCAATAGCCTCAATCCGGTTGCCGTTAAATACGCCTGAACCAGAGCCTGTTTTTCCAAAGTCACTGTCGTAATAGATTGCTACTTCTGTCGGGTAAGAAATCACGTTATCGTGAATAAAATGCTCCGTACTCCCCACAGAGGTAAAAAACTCTGTAGTATTGGTATAATTTACCCATACGCCGCGTGACGTGTACCCATATATCTGGTTAAAAGGGCCGATGTTGAAGCCCGCTCCACCTTCCAGTTTGATTTGAGAAGATGGCATGGCCGATATCCTGCCACTAACCGTGTCATGTGTTCGCATGACATTGAAAGCAAAGATCAACTTACCGTAATCCTGTGATTCGTTGTTAGTATTGAGAAAGCCGTATTTAATGTTGTTGTCGAAAGTATTGTAGAAATAATCGGCTGAATGAATATTATGGTTCTCCGCGCCCACCCAAAAGTGATCAAAGGTGCAGTTGATAACCCGGTGATTAAACCCGATAGTATTAGTAGCCGTAAGCAGTAATCCTCTCTGGTTTGTGCTCGGCGTACTGTCTCCACCGGTATACCGGAAAACCATATCGCGGATAATGACCTCTTTTCTGCCGGGGAACATCACATTATAATACTGCCGGGGGCCAGCGGCGGAAACCGTTAACAATACACCGTCATCGGCTGTCGATAACACCGATGTTTGTCCAACGCCCTGAATAAGGACCGGTGCTGTTATTCTCAGCGAGTCTGATCGGACGGTCCACGTACCATCAAACTGGATACCATATCCCTTGTTCTGAGCATCGGCTATTGCTGCTTCCCAGGCTTCTGTTTGCTGCGCAATGGTTGCTGATCCGAATGAGGTAGATAAATAAGATAGCGGGTTGACCATGACGATCTTGGTTGTGTCGCCTGAGCCACCACCGGATACCGGCAATTCATACGCTAACCTGGTTCCCGCCTTATATACAATTAGGCTATCTTCTGAGGCATTGATAAATACGGTTTGTACCCATTTGTTGGTAGTGTCTGCTTTGCGTAAATAAGGAGTGAGCATCGATGAAGTGTCGGACGTATTCAACTTCGTGACTAATCCCCGGTCTACATCTCCAATAGTTGCCAGACCCGTTGTTGCCGTAAGTGTATCAGCAGTAAACCCTAAACTATTCGCTGTCGTGCTATCAATAAGGATCCCATACCTTTGGATTAGCGTTTTGATATTATTTGTTCCGGGTATTGCTAAGCGGTGTGCGCTTCCCACATTACTATTAGTCGACCCTCCTGCTGTCCTCCACACCCCACCAGAATAAAAATAAAAAAGGTGATCCGTACTGTCTACATAAACGGCTCCAGCTCCCGGCCATTGAAGCGGCCCGAGTGCAGGAGATATACCGGCAGGTATATGCAACTCCCTAAAATATCCTCGTAGCCAATCATACCCCTGATTTATCCTTGTGTAATAGCTCGTTGGCTGGCCATACGCAATCGATGAGATCAGCACCAAAAAAATTAATATCCACTTTTTCATTTGCTATACTTTATACTTTATTGAAATCTTCTCCAGCTCCTGAGCATTCGGCCTGCCAATCGTTGGTCCTCGAAATGGGTTATTAGGATTAAACTCAATCTTTCCCCCACTGCTCGTATACCTGAACTCCAAACTCCCCGGCGTACCGTCTACTTTCTTATGCACTTTCCCTTCTCTCGTTACTTTTAATATGGTCGCAAAAGCCAGCCCCGCGTCTTGTACATAATCAAGCCCCGGCAGTCCTAAATAATTATTTGTGTATACAGCCATTAGCTTTCTATTTTATATTCAACTGCGACCCACTCACCGCTGTTAAAGGGAACGGTAGGATCAATATGTATATCTCCATTCGGCAGATCAGCCAGGAATTGTAAAGAACCAGGTGTGCCATTAGTTGCATATAGGGTGTCTCCTGTTCTGGCCACAGAAAGAATTACCACCCCATCCTGTTCTAATAAGTCATGATGCACGCTTGTTTGACCTGCTACCGCATCGATGTACAGCGTATCTTCCTGCTCACAAGCCGCTGGCTCCGGCGGATCAACCGCAGCCATTGAGAATTCTCCTGTCCCTTCGAAGGTTATGTCAGCCGTGCTCCAATCTGTAGCGGGTCCATTTATTCCTAGTTCGGGAATGATCACAGTACCTGAAATCGAATGATCATTTCCCTCCGCATCAGAAAAATCGATCTGTATCGTTTGCTGTACGCCCCTTACCGATTCCTGTAGCAGGTAGAAAAATGAAATCTGGCCATCACTATTATTGATCTTGGTTAACCCTGATGTGGTCACGCTCCATTCATAAAGCCCACGAAGGCGTTTGTGCCGGGCTATTCCGCTGCTGGCGGTCGTTGCCAGTACAACATCTTGCTTTACACGAAGCGCCATATCGGTAGCGCAGAAAATCGGGTACGCTACTGCATCCACGATTAAACTAACCACTGCATCATATCCGAATATGGGTGTCATGTCTTATCACTTATATATTTGAACTCAAACACATCCCCGTACATCTTTGGAATATCTGTTCTATAAGTTTCGACAAGCGTTCCTTTACTCTCGCACAAGAACAGATCATGGTCAAACGTCAGCATCATAAAATGCCGGTTATTGCTATGCGTTGAGCTATCTGTAATGAAAAATTTATTCAATAGGTCAGGCGGCACTTCGCCAAACCCTATTAGTGTTTTATCGCCCTGGAACGAGTATTGAAAAATCTTGTTGGTATTGCGATACTGGTTCCATACAGCAAAAGCCTGCGTCTTACCGTATTCAATACAGTATTCGGGCCCTGGCGGGAATGATTGTCCAAAGGCATGAGAGGTGAAAAATGCAACGGTGCGCCGAAATGATGCCCTCCTGATCGTTGCCGTTTCGGTAATAACAGTGGGCGGCGCAGGGCTAGTAACCACGGCTGTAGTACCTCCAACAATGTTGAATGTTGATGATACAACCGTATAATAACCAGAGTTTGTTCCGCTGATATAAATGATTTGCCCGGAAGGATATTTGGCAATAACGTTACCTGTCAGTGAAAAACCTGTCACGGCGAATTGAACGCTACCAGAGTAAAGAATAACCCCCCGAGACCGATAAAACATTGTTCCTTTAAAAAATCGATTAGGGCTATCAGATAAGTAAACTTCATTCTCTCGCTTGGCTAAGTATCCAGTTGATTTTATCCCCGAGCCTTGTATGTCAGTCCTATCTACTCGGTTAAATTGTCCCGAGAACTCCTGATAAGAGCCTTGTATATATGCTTTGTTGGTGACGCGTAGGTTATTAAACCATATTTGATTAGGTTGTGCTGAACCCATTACCAATCGAATAAACACCTCACCTGAAACGGGAATACTTTTTGACGTTGCGCTGATTGTTCGCCATTCTCTTGTATCATCATTAGCCCTGTTGTATTGCCACTGATGTAAAAATGATCCCGTTGACGAAAACACCTCTACCCATTCATTTGTCCCGTCGGATTCGTTATATTCCCAATCCCATAAAGTACCGTCGTTCCCTTCTAGCCTGATCAGGGCTGGAAACACGTTTATAATAGATAAATTGGTATCAAACCGCGTATCTACACTTATTTCAAGTCTACCATTTTTTTCTACTTCGATTGCTTCGCTTTTCAAGTAATGTCTTCCCCCGGAAGCTGCATTGACCACGATAAATTTTTTTTCTCGCTCATACCCGATTTCATATGTTTTTCGTAAGACTCCAAGAGAACCTGATACGGGCTGGCTATCTATGCTAGCGTTGGTACCCGTATCGCCTTCCCGAAACAGTGTCCAACATTCTGGTGTAAAATCTAGGTCTCCATTTTGAAACAAATCGGGTTCTGGTCCTACCCCTCTTGCGAAGTCAGAATTACATGGGATTTCTTTTGCGTGCTGGTATCGGAAAATTTCTTTAACAAAACCATGCTCCCGTTGTGTCACCACGTTGGTCTGTTCCTGGCTGAGCCAGATAGATTCATTAAATCCTATTTCCTTGTCAAAATCAGCGGCGCCCAGGAAACCACCAAATACACCATCGGCACTAAATTGAGCGAGATAGGGCGGGTTCCCGTCGAACTCATCCACCCGCATGACCCACCATTCACCTTTCCACTGCGTTAAAAAGCAGTCTTCGCCTAATATCTTTTCGATCACCTGCAAACAATTCTCGCAGGTGCCTATTTCCTGTTCAAATGTTTTGGCGTCCAGATAAATACCATCATAGAAATGCTTTTCACTGGATATATCGGTAAAGGTTGTGGTGACGCCCGCTTCAGACGAGGTGATGGTCCTGTCAAGGGTCAATATCTTTGTTCCGGAACCATCAGCGACGGATAATACAACATCGGCACTGTTGTTAGAGGTTGTGCCAGAAGTTTCTATTTCCATACCCTCGTAAAAAAAACCACTATCTGTAGAAACGGTCACCGTTTGGTTGGTCGCGTCGAAAGTTGCCTGGTACTGCATTTGCCCCGTACCATGTCGTAGGTTATTGATTACTTTTATACCAAGCGTTAGCCTTGTTTTTTTCAGGCAATAAGCCAGAATATCTGCTATTCTATGCTTTCCGCGAAGCGTCACTAAGTCATCATCAGTAAGGTCAATATCTTTTAGCGCCTTCAGCCTGTCGTTTGCTGTAAGCGTTACTTCATTGGTCGGTGGGAGGAATGGCTCTCCCTGGTCATCAAGCATCAGAAAGCCGTAGAATATAAATTGGTTCTCTATCTGGATGGTTACATAAAAGCGATCATCGGGCCCCGACGAGAATGTTTCCAGGTTTGTATTGGAATCACTCAGAAACTTAATAGTAGCCCTCTTTGATTTAGTAGGAGTAAATTTATCCTCGTTGTTATCTTCGGTGGAAATATGTAAGGGATCTCCGGCAGGCGCAAGTGTCACCAGTATTACCTCCATATCATCATCCACCTGGAAAAAGGTATCATATATCGTTGTGGTAACGGTTTTACCCTCGATATTTTTGAACTCATGTATATATGCGTAGCCTGGTTTCATTTTAGTTTCTGCCGTTGTACCGGTTTGTGCGAGCATTGCTTAAAAGCATATCCTGGCCGGAAAGTCTTCCGCTGACAACAACGTTTAATGTTTGAAGCATACCGGGAATATTAGCTGATCTTACGTTTGAGGTTGTTGATCCAATTGAATTAAAAGCTGGGATTCTCATTTGGCCTAATATTTCGTCTAATGCGCTAAAGGGAATGATTTGCCCGGAAACATTTGGGACGAATAATTCTGGTTCTATTTCACCAACAACGTATTTTCGCCCAGCCGTAACCGGTCCACCACCGGCCCGAAAGCCAGCAATACTTTTGAATATGTTCATGAAGCCTTTCCCGCCAAATAGTGAGGTTAATGTGTTCCCTGGGAGAATTGCTTGAAGTAAGGCAGCTGCCGTGGCAGCAGCTAATAACTTAGATATAAGCTGAGTCAATGAGCTTGCAAAGGCTTGAACAAAAGATTGAATTGCGTTTTTACCTTCAAGAATTGCAGAATAAACACTTTCAAATGATGACGTAAGAGTGTCAGCCAACGTCCTTGATATAGCAAGTTGTGTATTGAATGCTTCCATCTTCTCTCTTGCATCCGGATCAAATTCAAAAACAACCGGCACTGTAAAGTCTCTGAAAAGCGAGGATAATTTACCTATCGTTTCATTAGATACGGGTACAAATTCTTTTACTTCAATTACTACGGGTATCTTTGTCTGTAGTTCTGGAATAATTCCGGTATCTGGAATTTTGATCGAAATATCAATTTTTTTATCCTTGATCTTGTCCAGTTTAATATCAAGGTCCTCGAAGTTGGTCGTAAGGTTAAGTAAGGGTTCTAATTGGCGTTTAAGTGCATCAGTTGCACGCTGCACTTGCTTTTCGTAGGTATTCTCTGCTTCAAATGCGGAGGTTGTAGCCGCTGTAAATTCCTCTTGGCTACGTGTAGCATCAGTAATAACAGCATCACGTTGCTTTATCGCGTTTCTAAGAGACGCCTCTGTAGAAAGCCCCTGCGTAATGGTAGCCTTTGTCTTTCCTGATTCTATCCGCCTCTTCTCTTCTGCTATCTGTAACTCAACGACCTTTGCTGCCGTTTCTTCTACCGATTTAGCTATTTGTTCCTGTAAGCCCTTCACGACCGCCTGACGTAGCAGGTTATCAATAATTACATCATATGCTTTCCCTATATTTTCGAGTGTGACCTTTTCCCCATTAAGGTTTGAAAGGTATTTGCCATACTCCTGGTTGATAGCCTGTAGCGCCTTTTGCTTATCATCGTATGAAGAATTTACATTTTGAACGACACCTACAAGAACGGTAAGTTTTGCTGCGGATAATGTGAGATCTTGTGCCAGTTTCTGCGTAGCCTCATCCATTTCCTTTGCCGCTTTGCTTGCACCAAACAATTTATCTCCGAAAAGAGTAAGTCCTGCTGTTACAATGGAAATGCCTAAACCAATACCACCCGCTCCTAACAACGAGCGTCCAATAGCTTTTAATCCGCCAGTAAATGACCCGGCGGAGCCTATCGTTCTTTGAAAAGACGGGACAAGTTGATCAATGTTATTTGCAACAGCGCCAATATTCCTCGAAAGAATTGCGTAAGGCGCATCCTGTATTACGCGACTGAAATCGAGTGTCGTCTGTCTTGCCCGACGAGAAAGATCATCATAGCGCGCCAAGGGTTGATTAACGCCACCAATCGCAGCAGGTAATCGTGAAAAGTTATTTGTAAAAGAAGTTAACCCACCTCCAAAGAAAGAAACCTGCTTTTGTAATTGAGAAAGTTTGGAAGTTGTATTTCCGGCAGATGTAGCTACATTATCAAGTTGCGGCGGTAGTTGAACGAAAACAGAACTGGCTTTTTTTGACTCGGCGGCAAGGTGGGTAAGCCCGGCGCCTGCCTTTTCAGCAGATTCATTGAGTTTATTCAATCCCTGCTGAGCCTGCGCTGTATCTGCACTTATTAATATGCCCAGCCTTGCATCACCCATTGCTCTCTTTTAATCGTTTAAGTTTTCTTGCTTGCCCTTCGGTCATTTCTACGCCGCGGTAGGTGACCATTTTTACAACTCTGCCGCCTTTGTCACCCTGAAGCGGCCACCACTGCTCGATGTGAACATTTTTGCCACCTATTTGGGCAGACATTATTAGTTCTGCAACACGCCTGAGTGTCCGTTGCTCGAATAATATCTTTTCATTCCATCCTTCACGTAACAGCATGAAATCATCAAAATCCATTTCATAGAATTCGTGCGGCCTTATGCCGATGTGCCCGAATGCTTCTGCTTTCAGTTTGTGCCAGGTGAGGCGCTCTCCACCAGTTCCCCGGCTTCCTTCTCCCCCGCTTTGCCATTGCCTCCCAGCATGGCTTCCTGTCCAACCTTTAAAATCTCCTTAGCTACTTCGAATTCCATTGACTGCACCCAAGTGTCTATTTGATCTTTTGGAGTATTATCACCCGAGCAGCGTAGTCCGGCGTATACGTAGGCAAAAACAATTTCATACTGGTTTTTGGGCGTAGTAATCTGATTGACGAATTCAATCGGATCACCAGTAATTACTTCAGCGATGTATTTAAAAAACCCCATCGTACCAAATTTCAGCGTGCGCTGCTGGCCGCCGATTTCTATTGTTGTTTCTTTTGACATACGTAACTATTAGCTTGTACCGGTAATATTGATTTCATCAGGCTTGAATGTCCAGGCGAACTTCACGACTTCACCCACCGGAGACGTGAGCGTGGTTTGTACGAAACGCCCGGTAGCATACACATGCACCGCGGCGCCTTCAGCAATCGGCGACCCGTCTGATGCAGTAAACGCCTCGTTTTCGTGCAGGAATTCTACCCTCGTTCTTGCCTTCTGCCAGGTGAGAATTTGACTGTAGGAAGCTTCGGTTGCGCCGGGATCAGCATTAGACACTGCATTCCCGGTATAATTACCCTTCATTTCCTTCACGCCGTTAAATGTGCCGCACTTGGTATCTGTTTCCGATACATCATTGGTATGGTCGATTGATTCATCGATTTCGCAAACGAGCGTGAGCCATGTTGTTTCACCTGCTTCACGAACCCGTGTGATCATGTCAACCCCTTGTATTTCTGCTGCCATTTTATCGTTGGTTAATACGGTGAGTAAATCTTGTTACTTTACGGTAGTACCTCGGGTCGCTACCGGTGTCCTCCTCCAAATAATTGGCACTCGAAGGAGTAACATTTGATATCTGGAACCCTGTTGTTATCAATGCACATTTTCTTGTCGGCCATACCAGTTCACGAATCTGGTCATCGATGATATCTACCACACTTCGCTGTACTGATACGGAATGAACCGTTACAATGTCAATGACCACAACAGGATTAGTGATGAATGATGTTTTGTTACTGTCGTCGGTTTCGCTTTCTGCCTGGATAAGCACGTAATGGCCTGCTATGTAATTGGGGGGGTCTTCCTTGAACACCGGTACCTCCGTACTATCGTACTCGAGATTTCCGCCCAAAAGGTCAAACCACGCATCCACCAATGGCTTCATTACGTTTTTCATATCCGCTTTAACACGTTTTCAATGTTTCGTAAAAGGTTGGGCCGCTCGGCTTCCAGTTGCTTAAAGAAAAATGGCTGCGGTTTTATTCCTTTTCTCCAAATACTCCGGGCGATCACATACGCTACCTCGATATCTTCCAAAGCATTCATAGCATTTCTTCTTCTCTTTCCCTTTGAGCCGCCCTGTTCGAAACCTCCGCCCTTTTTCTTTCTGATGCCGGTGGAATAGGTTCCTGCCAGCCCTTTTCGCTTTACCCATGCTGTGATGTTTCGTAAAAACTCCTTCCACGTACCGCCTTTAATCCCTTTTGCTTCTGCCGCTACATCTTCATACCCGGGAATAGGTTGATATCTTCCTTTCGTTCCGAATTCTATGAAAGCCGCATACGCTGACTGAGCAAATACGCCGTGATTTAATTCCGACTGCTTAGCCACCTGGATGGTGCCTCGCAATCTTCCTGTATCTCCTGGCGCATCCCGCAAAGCCCCTGTCCTCATATTCTGAGCGGATACCTGAATCTCAGCATCGATCTCTTTTGGGAAATTTTGAATTCCCTTGTTGAGCCGCTGCTTCAATTGATCAAATCCGCTTAGCTTCACGTTTATTCCTGCCATCAGTCAAAGGATTTAGCTTCAGCACGCAGTAACCAATAGAAATTTTTCTCTTTCTCCCGTTCCAGCGATTGAATAGTATGCCGCACTCCCCTGTATTCAACTTTCACATTAACATTGAGCGTTATTGTTCCCCGGAAGCGAAACCTGAATTCAAAGAGCTTATTGAGACTAGTAAGATTGTTATTCACAGACCGGTTACTATTCACCAGTCTCACGTCCGCCCAAGCATTCAGAAGTACAACTGCTGATGGTATGCTTTCACCATCCACAATAGTCGGCGTTTCATCCACGATCTTAATGAGCCTTCTTGTACCAATCGACATAGCATCAGTTTATGATTGGAATACGTGAATACTTATACACCCCGTCTGAAATAACATACCCTTTCAAATTGTCCTCGTCCCCCAAATGCTCATACATATAGGCTACCATTCGCTTTATCTCGGTCACCAAGGGCTTTGGAAGTTTCCCGGTGTCCCATCCGGCGGTATACGTCACCGTCATGTTACAATCACAGGGCTTTTTCAGATAATCGCCTACTCGCTTGATATCATCAGACTCGTAAGCGTCATCATCCTCGTTCAAGACCTCCGTGATTTCTTTGACAGGTCCATACCTTAGTTGAATGTAGCCAGCCTGATTTGTCACACCCGTTGCCTGGTAAGTGTGATCCACAATAGAGATACCGAGCGTTTCTTCCAGTGTTTGACGAGCCGTGGTAATAAATTCTTCGATCTTCTCATCGTCGAAATCGAAATCATCACCTACGCCTTCGAGTCCTTCCAGCCTGAGATAATCTTTCATTTCCTGTAAGCTGACGGGTTCAGCGACCCCGTCGCTTACATCGGAAATGTCTTTGGTATCTAATATGATATTGTAATTATTCATTACGATACATCGGGATCATCACCTACAATGAAGTAGTTGTTGCCGTAGATCGGGAAGGCAACACTTTCTTCGATACGCACAGTGATCTTGTTCTCACGGACATTAGTACCGTCCTGCTCGAAGAACTCAATGCGCATCCCGTTTTGAATGAGCAGTTGTGCGCCCATCGCAAAATCACCCACGATGTACTTGTTCATTTCGGCGCCGGCTGCATCCTTGTTCATTGCCGTAGAAGCATAAACCGGCACACCGGAGATATACAGCACCCCATTTTCAAACGTTACGTTCTTGGGCAGGTCATACTCACCCGAACCAGAAGCCTTGTTCTTGAAGAACGAGTAGTAGGCCCGGGGCCGAATAAGGATGCCGGTAGCATCTCTTTCTTCTTCATCCTCCAATTGGGCGATACTATCAATCAGGGCTTCCACTAAAATGGTGGCTGATGTATCAGCGGCAGTAAAGTTGCCGCTGTCCATGATACCGGAAATATTGGGCGAGGTACCATCACCAACAAGCAATTGCCTGTCTTCTGCACGTAATAGCTTTTCAGGTAAGCGACTATTCAGGTAAGACAGGAAGCCAGGAATGTTATTCATAGCTTTTCTCGTTACCCGCACCCAGCCTGCAATCCATTCAAAGTTTACTGTGGTTTCCACCAGGTCCAGGTCGAACTGTGGCTTGGTGCTGGTTTCAGCGGTAGGAGCCGGATCACCCTCGCCCCCATTGTCGCGCATGAAGGTGTAGGTATTGCCGGGGCCTGCTGTCCCTACAGGAACAAGGGTACGAACATGCACTTTCCGTTTCGGTGGTTCAATAATACCCGGGGCCATGATTTGCCCGTAGCGGCTACCACCTGTTACGTTGCCGGTTGTAATGTCACCAGGCGCTTTTAGCTCAATCGTGAACCTTTTATTGCGGTCCTTGTGATTATTCGCCAGCATTTCCAGGTTCTTATAGTTGTCTCCCTCGTTGAGTGCTGTCTCAATCAATGACTTCAAAGAGACAGGCTGCAATGGGGTGGCAATCCGGCCGTTCTTAATGTCCTTAACATCGGTCGCCAATTGGTCGAGTGCATCCTGGTTCTTCTTATCTGCTTCGTCTTTTGTAACCTTCCATTCGGTCAATCCCTTTAATTCCTGTAATTCGGGGAGGGCTTCTTTGATTGCCGGGAGATTGTCGGTAAAAGCTTTTTTGATTAATTCCGCGTTCTTTGTTTCCAAAGCGGCTTGCATATCGTTGATGGCTTTGGTTGCCGCAGCGGTGGCGGCGCTTGCTGCAGTAGCTTCAAGGCCTGACTTCATAGAGTCAAGCTGCTCCTGCAATTCTTTTGTGTTCATGTCCTGCCGTTTTTAGTTTGTTATTGAATGTTTGTAGAACATCCAACAAACCTTTACTATCCGGCTCAGGTGCTTTCTCAGCGGCGAGAGTGGTTTCTTCGAAAAGTTGTTGAAGTTTGTTTGTGAGCTGAAGGATTTTTACTTCTATCAACTCGTATGATGAATCGGAAAGATGACCTGTCTTAAACATCTTGTACATCGTTCCGAGATCGTCCATTGTTTTCTGGAATTCCGTTTTCCTTTCTTCTAGCGAAAAGGATTTGCCTACTTCCAGTGTAGGAGTAAACTCATTGGCCCCCCACAGTACGGCACTTCCTTCAAAAAGCGTTACTTCCTTCAAAATTTGATACCGGGTTTCCCAATCATCCTCATTTACAATTTCACGTTTGACAGTAGCATAGCCGATTGAGTGCTGATTGATTGCACCCGACTTGTAGAACTCAAGGACATCATTTCCCCATGATGTTTGCGGTATGTCGGTGATACCCACCAGGAAATCACCTTCCATCAATAGTTCAGAAAACTTACCCACCGCATGTTTCAGTGACGTGTAGTGGTCGGTAAGATGCCAGATGAGGTTCTTACCTTTTGGACCGCGTTCCCGGATTGTTTTATCGAATGCGTTCTTTTCTATTATGTCCCGATCATTATCTTTTATCCCTGTTTTATTCAGGGCGATCTTAACACGGCGAGACTTATCATCCACGTCGAGAACGCTATCATCTATATTTTTAACCTCGTAAGTTTTCATGACTATACTGTTATGGTTCTTGGCCTTCTTATTTGTCCTGGCAGAATCACTGATACCCTTGATCTTTTCGGTATCAACCTGCCTTTATCATCTCTTTTCGGTTGCGTCGCCATATTACACCGACAGTTGACGGTATCGACCGCCTGTGCCTTTGGATCCCCCGGGTGCTGTAACTCGTGCCCATTTCGCGGGTCTCTAAACACATCGAAGAAATCCACCGTTTGCCCATCCAAATGCAAGTGGTCTGCATGATCGTCGGGGCTGAAACCCCTGGTTCGATGATCCTTGACCGATATCCACAGCTTTTGCAACTCGTAGTCAAACGTCACCCCTTGTGCATACACCCCGGCATTAGCCGCCCTGTTCACCTCTGTCCGCACTATCCTTGCTGCTTGAAAAGTGGTGAACGGCAGTGCCTCTAAACGCCCCACGATCTCATCCACTCCCCACCCTTGTTTGACCGCTTCATCAAGAACCTGCAATAGCTTCTCCCTCGTGGTTTCATCTACGCTATAGGTTATCTTTTCCAGCAGGAATGTTCTTAAGTAGTTTTGAATCCACTCTGTCCAGGCATCAGCAAATCCGATACGCTTAACCTGCATGTACATGTGCCTGCCCTTCTCTTCTTTCCTCATCCTGATCTCATTTCGCCTTGCGTGGCGCAGACCAACCGCAGTGTATAAATCAGAAACTACCTGCTCCAACTTTTCGTTACCGGTGTTTTCACTTAGCCACCTCCTGCCAGCTGAAATCCCTCCGCTTCGCAGCCTTGCAATCAAAGAACTAACTTTGCTTTTCAGCGCCTTTTTCACTTTAGGAAACCAGGCCTTTTCAAAGCGCCGGTTTATCCTTATATATTCCTCGGCATATTTTTTACGCTCATCACGGTTCATTTAAACTCCCTTTTTTCTTTACCCGGATTCATCAACCTTTTTCGTAGCAAATCCCGCTGGTATTCCCGCTTCCTTTTCTCTGCCGCACATTTTTTCTCTCTCTCCGTAATCGGGTATTGTTCAAACACCCTTTTTTCAATAGCCTTCCTTTCCTCATCGTTTTTCACCATACGATCAATTTTTAACAGGATATCACTCATCCCCATCGTTTAGGGCTTTGTCCACCTCGTTCATTTTCCACTCGCTCATCGGGATTCCCATTGCTGACTCATCAATCCAGGGCTCATCAAATATTTTGTCATTCATCTTTTCAAGTCCCATCAGGTCCAGCATACGGTTTGGTGGCATACCCGTTTTCTTTGCAAGTGGTTCCAGCCACTTCATCATCTCCCCAGCATCGGTTTGTAGCTCACTGTACACTGTCATATCGAAATCAATGATCCACTTGCTATCTAACTTCCAATCCTTATGTGCTTTGCGGTTTAACGCATCGCGGAATGAGGTAAGATGAGCAAGCGCACACCGTGAAGTGAGCGCCTTCTCCCCTTCCTTCTGGTTATTGTAGGTCTTGTTCTCCGGATCATTAAGCAGTTGGCTTGGAACACCACCCAAGACATTACAGAACCGTCTTAAATCCCATTTCTCCGCTTCGATAATCGCTAACTCCACCGGTGAAAGTCCCAAGTTTTCAAACCCTATTTTATAACCGCTCGTTGCGAGTTTACCAGTATTGGTGGGACCGCTATACTCAGTGGCCAACGATTGCTTCAAAGCAACCATTTGAGCATGACCCGCTTTGCGATCATTAGTAGCCAAGTTCGGTTCGTCCATGTAGATAATGCCCTCTAGTCCCCCATTCTGAAACTTAGACGTACTTACATCAAGCGCTGAATTGTTCCTATTCGTCAGTTTCAACCCTGCTTTCAAAGGCGCCATTCCCATTAAATGACTACCATTTGTCGTATAGTCGTAGTTGAAATACTTCTCGTGGAACACTACCTCTTTCTCAAACCTTTCAATTCCTGTATACCCGAACATCGGCATGTTGTACCATAGCACCCGGCAGGGGAAACCAGTGTTCGCTACGATCTGCATGTGCTGGGAAGGCATTAAATGCAGTTCCTGCGGATACCCACTGTTAGCCCCTTTGTCCAAAAGATTCGCCCAAAGGAATTTATTACCTGTAAGCATCTTGTAACCTGATCCACTTGCCACCAATTCTTGGAAATTGCCTTCCTCGTTCGGATACTTCAGCAGGTCGCCCCATTTACCAGGGCTTTTCACCAGCTTTAACCCCTTTTGCTGCAAACTCCTGATCTTAGCAAAATCCTCTGGTCCTAAATCCCGCTTAGCTTGCAATGCATGAATCGCATTGATTGCTTTCAAAGAACTTTCATCCACCACTTCGTACACATTCCATGGTGCTTGTCTTACCTTATCAAGGATCAGGTTGATAATGGAATAAATGATATCATTGATCCCGTAACCCTCTGTTATATAGTTGGCCGAATGATCCGGTATTGGTATCAAACTGCCCCCTAT
>Ga0196964_10000684_pt1 | contig 19067 bp, 14 predicted proteins | sample S1_10metaG_FD_148615 | JGI IMG/M metagenome (GOLD analysis project Ga0196964, IMG submission 148615) | Soil microbial communities from Anza Borrego desert, Southern California, United States - S1_10 | ecosystem: Environmental > Terrestrial > Soil > Desert | place: USA: California | collected... | reverse complement strand
ATCGAAAAGCGCGAAGCGCGCCGCCTGGACCGGTTCTCCCAATTCGCAGTCGCGGCGGCCAACGAAGCCATCGCCGATTCGAAGCTCGACTTTTCCAAGGAAGACACGACCCGCTGCGGCGTGATCATCGGCGCCGGCATCGGCGGCATCACTGAGATCGAAGAACAGAAAGAACGGCTGATGACGAAGGGGCCGAGCAAAGTCACGCCCTTCCTCATCCCGAAGCTGATGGCCAACGCCGCGCCTGCCCACGTCTCCATCATCCACAAGCTGCGCGGCCCGAACTACTGCATCGTCACCGCCTGTGCCGCGGGTGCCAACTCGCTCGGCGCTGCGCTGCGCTCGATCCAGTACGGCGAGACCGACATCATGGTCGCCGGCGGCACGGAAGCCGCGATCACGCCTTTGGGGATGGCCGGCTTCGCCAACATGGGCGCGCTCTCGACGCACAATGATGATCCGGCAGGCGCGTCGCGGCCATTCGACAAGGGTCGTGACGGCTTCGTCATGGGCGAAGGTGCCGGCGTCGTCGTGCTCGAGGAACTCGAACACGCCATGAAGCGCGACGCGAAGATTTACGCCGAGTTCACCGGGTACGGTCTGTCTGGCGACGGTCATCACATCACTTCGCCGTGTGAAGACGGCGACGGCGGCGTGCGCGCGATGACGATGGCGCTGAAAGACGCGAACCTGCGGCCGGAAGACATCGACTACGTCAACACGCACGGCACGTCGACGCCCACGAACGACCGCATCGAAACGACGGCGATCAAGCGCGTGCTGGGTGAACGCGCGTACAAGATCCCGATGAACTCGACCAAGAGCATGACCGGTCACACGCTCGGCGCGGCTGGCGGCGTCGAGTTCGTGGTGATGTGCCTGTCGCTCGCGGAAGACAAGATCCACCCGACGATCAATCTGAAGACAAAGGACCCCGATTGCGATCTGGACTACACTCCGGAAGGCGCACGCAACGTGAAGATTCGGCACGCGTTCTCGAACAGCCTGGGCTTCGGCGGGCATAACGCGACGCTGGTGGCGAGCAAGCTGCGGCTGTAGGCCGGGTGACGAGTGGCGGGTGACGGGTGGCGGGTGACGGGTTGGTGAAGGGGAAAGCTTTGAGTCATTGTACGTCCGCAACAACAAACCGTTTCTCTGTAGACCAGATAGAGGCGCTCTTCAGCCTTCCCTTCAACGATTTGATTTTTCGTGCGCAGACCGTCCATCGCGAGCACTTCGATCCCAACAAAGTCCAGCTCTCGACTCTGCTCTCGATCAAGACTGGCGGCTGCCCTGAAGATTGCGGTTATTGCCCGCAGGCGGCGCGCTACCACACGGGCGTTGAAGCTCAGGGACTGATGCCCGTCAGTGAGGTCGTCAAAGCGGCTCAGGCGGCGAAGGAAAAAGGCGCCACTCGCTTCTGCATGGGCGCCGCGTGGCGCGGGCCGAAACAGAAGGATCTCGACGGCGTCATCGAGATGGTGAAGGCCGTCAAAGACCTCGGCATGGAGACCTGCTGCACGCTTGGTATGCTCGGTGAAGGCCAGGCCGAGCAGCTCCGTGATGCGGGCCTCGACTACTACAACCACAATCTCGACACCGCGCCCGAGTTCTACAACGAGATCATCAGCACGCGCGAGTACGGCGACCGGCTCGACACTCTGGACAAGGTCCGCAAGGCCGGCATTCACGTCTGCTGCGGCGGCATTATTGGCATGGGCGAGTCACGCCGCGTGCGGGCGGGGCTGATCGTGCAGCTCGCGAACCTCGATCCGCAGCCGGAAAGCGTGCCGATCAACAATCTGGTCCAGGTCGAAGGTACGCCGCTGCACGGCACGGAGAAGCTGGATCTGTTTGAGTTCGTACGCACGATCGCGGTCGCCCGCATCACCATGCCGAAGTCGATGGTGCGCCTCAGCGCGGGCCGTCAGCAGATGCCTGAATCGATCCAGGCGCTCTGTTTCCTCGCCGGCGCGAATTCGATCTTTTATGGCGACAAGCTCCTCACGACCGGTAACCCTGAAGCGCAGCAGGACCGCGTGCTGATGGACAAGCTCGGTATTTCGGCTCTTGGCTCGTAGCTCTTGCGTCTTGGACTTTGGCAAGAGCGTAGTTCGTGATCCCTCATGTGCATTGTGACTCATCCATTCCAAAGGCGTTCTTCAGAATAGAGACAGTGCGCGGCTCCATTCCCAAGAGCCAAGAGCTACGAGCCAAGAGCCACCATGCTGACCCGCATCGCTGACATGGCCGGACGCGTGGTAGTGATCAGCGGCATCGTCTTCTGTATTGCCTTCGCGACAGCCATTCTCGACATCACGCTCGGCATGTTCCTGCTGATGCGGTATTCCATCGCCGTGATCATCGGTTGCCTGGTGCTCGGGGGCGTAGCGGCGATCGTGCGCTTCGGGATCTCCACCTTTGGTTCGGCGCAGGTCCGGCTTTCAGAATTGCTTGCCACCTTTCTCGCCGGCGCGGCGGTGGCAAGCATTGCCGCGATGCAGGTGAAATCGACAGAAAGCGACGCCGCCGAACAGACGAAAATGGTGATCCAATACACCGCGGCGAGTCTCGGTTTCTTCTTCACTGGCTCTGGATGGGCGTGGATGGCAGCGCAGCGGCTCGATGAACGCAACCCGGCTGAGCGCTTAAAGCTGATGCTGACGGGTTGGATTGTCTGTGTGGGCGGACTTGCGGCCACGCTCTTCATTTCGACGTTGCTCGCAGTCATCTTTGCGAACCCGGTGCCCAGCAGCTTGTATTGGGTGTTGGGCCTGTCGCCCCCCGTATGCCTGCTGCTGATTCCCGGCTTCCGTCTCGAACGCCGTTGCCGTGATGCACAAAAGCGTGCCGCCGCGATGAAGCTCAACGCGACGCAATCCGAAAACGCCTTGGATACAACGCAAGTCTCCTGATGGAGCGGCATTTCTCATGCTCCACTCTGTGGCCGCGCCCATTCGCCGCGGGCCAAAGAGGAGATTAAGCATGCATAAATATCTCGCACTTGCCGTGGCGTGCGCGCTGCTGGCGGGAACTTCGAGCGCCGCGCAGGAACGGCCCATGGAGAAAGCGGCGTTCACCTCTGCCGCGCAGGCGCAACTGTCACCCGATTTGAAACCGCTCGCGTTTCTGGAAGGGACGTGGGATGTCGAACAGAGATTCATGATGCCCGGCGCCCCGGGAATGGAAGGGGCGCAGAACGGCCTGGCGCAGCAGGGGAAGGCCGTGCGCGAAGAGCACGCGCGCGACCACCGCGCGAAGCCCGATCAGCAGATCGCCACGCCCAAGGGCCTCAACGCGCCGCAATCCGGCAGCGGCATGCTGATGCGCGGCACGTTCCGCGTGAAGCGAGACCTCGCCGGCCGCGCCCTGATCGGAAAGTTCGAAGCTGACGGCCTGCAGGGTGAAGGGTTCTTCGGCCACATGATTCTCACGGCGGAACGGCGCAATGGGGAAAAGGGCGACCCGCTGTTCACAGCGTACTGGGCCGATTCAAAAGGGATCACGAGCTTCAGCAAAGATGTCGAGTGGGATCACGATACGCTCAGCATCGAGTCCGCGGACTGGTTCGGAGACAAGCAGGGTGCCGCGCGCGTCAGCTATCGCAAGCTCGATGAAGACCACGTCGAGTTTTCGCTCGAGATCCAGACGAACGACCGCTGGCAGCGCGTCGCGATGGGCACGTACACGCGAACTGACCGCAGCCGGTAAACGTGATGTGTCACCATGGAGAGCGGCACCGATCATCGGTGCTGCTTTTCTTATTGGGAGACGAATTCGAGTAAGGCGGTCTTGCCGAGCAGTGGCAGCGTCGTGTGCAGAGTGCCGTTGTCGGTGGAAACCTCGAGATCCGCGCGCCCGGATTCTGAGTAAACAACCGCGTGTGCGGGCTGTCCAGCCGCCTTCACCCAGACGCGTACATCGCGCAGAGGCTCGCCGCTATTGGCAACCAGGAGCAGCGTGCGGTTCTCCTTTCGGTAAGCAGCCATCGACACCGCGCGGCTCGGGCTTTCCACATTCCAGAGCTGGTGCGCGCGAACGCGAGAGAGCAACTCATCGATCGCATCTGCTGGCAGCAGCGTGACGCGTGACTTTGCCTCGCCGCGTGCGAGCGCCTGCAAAGGCGCCGAAGGGCGTTCGCGGCGCCAGGAATCGCGGACGCCTGCCGGTCCGAGCGCAATGAGTTCGCCGCCGCCTTCGACGAAGCGCGAGAGGGCTTCGACCGCCGCGTCTGACAGAGACTCGCAACTCGCGAGGACCACACACTTATATTCGGGCAGCCACGCGAACTGAGTCTCATAGAGCAGGTCGAACGCAGAACGCTGCTCCAGCAACGCCTGCTGCAGCCGCCGTTCGATCTGGCATTCGGAAAGGCTTCCGAAGATTCGGCTCGTTGCCTGGAACAAAGCGACCGACGCGATCGGCGCGGCGCCGGCAATGTGCTCGCGGATCTTCGCGTAGAAGTCAGCGCCGGGCTGCGCGCTTCCTCCCAGGCTCAGTCGATTGAAAATCCAGCGCGGCGACCCGGATTCGGTCAAGCGCTCCAGCGCCACGCCGAATGCGCGGGCAGCGAACTCCGCGGTCGCGGCGGATACACGTGTCGCCACAGCCTCCGCGTCTTCGTGAGCGGGTTCAAGCCGCAGCGCGCGCGGCGGTTCAGCTTGAGCGTCTCCGAACAGAGACGGCTCAGTGCTCTCCTCGTGGCGCTTCTTCGTTTTCGCGCGTTTGTCGCGGGCTCCCTTTCCGTCCGAGTGATCAGTTTCGGGTTGAATTTCGGAGGTGACGCGGGCAACGTCGATCAGCGGAAGGTGATCCCCCGGCGACAGTCCATAGAGAACCTCTGCCGCGGAGCCTTCATCTCTGAAGAGATCCGCGCCAACGGCCGATTGCGGCGAACGCTTGCGGATGTGGCTGCCGAGGCGCTCGAGCGCCTGCGAGAGCGTTGCGATCTTGAAGCGAATCCACTCCTGCTCATGCGGTGAATCGTGCGGACCGCGGAAGGCCGCGCCATCATCGACCGCCGGCGGGCGCACGTGCGTGAAGCTATTATGGCCGAAACGTTCCTGTCCGGCGGCGCGCGTGGCTTCGTCCTGCTGCCCGTACTGCGCGCGCAGAAACTCGCGGAACGCAGCGATGCAGGTCGGACAGCGGCAAGTATCCGGTTCCGGATTGTAGCCGATCTCGTCGAAGTGAATCAGGTCCGCGCCGTAGTCCAGGGCCAGCGAACAGACACGCTCAATCGCGCGCAGATAGTTCTCCGAGTTATAACAAGGCCGGACACGAACGGATGGTGCGCCACCGTGACCGTTGTTTCCCCTCTCCCCGGAAAGAGGGCAGGGTGGGGGGTCGCCCGCCGAAGCAGGCGCAATCGCGTGCTTGCCATCGCCGGTGTATTGCAGCCAGTTGTGAGCGTCGGGTTCTTCGAGGAGCAGGGTCTCGAGGGTTACTCCACCGAAGCTGACGAGCGCGGCGGCCTTCATGTTGCGGGCGTGAATGCGCGTAATCAGTTCGCGCGCGCGCTCCATCGCGGACTTTTCATGTTCAAGACCAAACCCGGCGAAGAAGCGGAAGTACACCAGATTTACTCCACGCTGCTGTAACGCATCGAGCGCCGCGTCGTTAGTCTTCTCATCGTAAAGCGTGTCGAGCGACTGGGGCTGAGCGCCGCGATACTTTTCCACGTAAGGCGGTTCAGGCAGAGCCGCGGAGACCAGTCCGGACAACAGCCACTCTGGACGCACTCTGGATTCGTTCATGGCGCTCCCCGTTCTGATGTAGAGCAAGCTTCAGTTTGCTCCCCGCATCGAAAGCAAGCGTCAGGAGTGTGCCTTCACGCGCAGATGTCGCAAGGAAAAAGCACGATCTTCCGGATGCGCGGCGCCGAAGCGCAAACTAAAGTTTGGCGCCACATAAATAAACGGGCTCGCGAATCTCGCGAGCCCGTCTCACATTTGCCCTTAGCGTCTTCGCGTCTTTGCGCGAACCGCTGTTCACCCGATCTTCACTTCGCGTCCAGCCTCCGCCGACTGGTACACGCCGTCGAGCATCTTCTGCACCATCAAGCCGTGCTCGGCCGGCGCTTCGCACTTCTTGTCGTAGAGCACCACATCCACAAAGTGCCGCATCTTCTGCGGGAAGACGTCCTCGCGCGGCAGGAACGCGGGCGTGCTATTCAGCATCACGCCGGCTTCATCGTGATAAAGCTGGAACGGCTCCCACGTGGCGCCAGCCTTCTCGCCGACGATCGTGAAGTTGAAGATGTCTTCCTTGATGTGCCCCGCAAACGACGACTCGATGTTGATCATCGCGCCGTTCTTCATGCGGATCATGCCGACGGCGAGGTCTTCGACCGTGTACGTCTTGTAGTCCCAGTTCGGCCACATCGACTTCACCTCGCTGGGCTTGTTGCCCATGTACGTCCAGGTGTTGCCGCTGGCCAACACCGGTTCGGGCGAGCCCATCACGTAATGCGCCATCTCGAGCGCGTGGACGCCGATGTCGATCATCGGACCGCCACCCTGCAGGTCCTTGCGGCCGAATACGCCCCAGTTGGGAATGCCGCGGCGTCGCAGCGCCTGCACTTTCACGTACATGATCTTGCCGAAGAACCGTCTTCGACGGCCTTGCGCAGAATCTTGCTGCGCGGGTCGAAGCGGTACTGGAAACCAATGACGAGGTGCTTCTTGTTCTTCTTCGCCGCATCGACCATCTTCTGGCCTTCGACGGCGTTCATGGCGAGCGGCTTTTCGACGAGCACGTGCGCGCCGGCGTTGAGAGCATCGATCGTCGGCTGGCAGTGCAGGCCGTTGGGCGTGCAGACGCTGACGGCGTCGAGCTCGCATTCTTTCAGCATCGGCTTCCAGTCGGGATAGAGCCGCGTCACGTTGAACTTGTCGCCGAATTTCTTCAAGCCCGCTTCGTTCACGTCGCAGGCGGCGATGACTTCGACGTCATCGAACTTCTTGTAGTTCTCGGTGTGAGTCCCGGCGATGCCGCCGGCGCCGATGATCCCGACGCGGAGCTTCTTCTTCTCTGCTGCTTTGGCCATGGCTTCCTTTCTTTAAAATGGTTCACACGGTGTTCTCAGGAACGAAACATCATTGCAAGGCGTCGGCGGACTGCAAGCGCACGCCGCGGCGCGGGGTGACGAGTGGCGGCTGGCGGGTGACGGGTGACGGGTGACGGTGGCGCGCCCTACAGGAGGGCAGACCCGACGCGTGAGCGGATGACAATGGAAGCCCGACGCGTCAGCGAGGGAGAACGGAACGATGAGGATTGAAGTCGCGGTGAGTCGCTGCGTCTTTAGCCTGAATCAACTTCGAGGGATAGAGATGCGTTCGCGCGTTGAACTCGTCATATTGGCGCTCTTGTTCGCCTCCCTTTTCAGCGGATGTGATTACGAACGTACGGATGAAAACCGTCCCGCGCATACCCCGCCACGGACCGAGAGAACACAAACCCGGCCGGCTGTGCAACCGCAGCCGTCGACAGTGAAACCTGCGAGCCAGCGGACGCAGGATGTAGTGGAGAGCCTGAAAAGAGACATCGCGGAACTGCGGAACAAACTGAAATTCAACGAACTAGTGGCAACGACGAAAGTCATCTACTTCCGGCGTCGAGATCGTATGAGCGACGTACTTAGTACCGAGAGAGGATATTGGAATCCGAGACGCGGCTTCGACCTGCGTAAGTACAGGTTTCAGAAGTTCTATCGACCGCCTCCACTCTGGACACAATAGACTTCGTGTCTTGGTGCCTTGGTGGTTCAGCCGTTTGCAGCCGCCTCGAACAGCAGGATGCTCGCCGCGACGGCGGCGTTCAGTGACTCCGCGGAACCTTTGATCGGGATCGTGACGCGTTCCGTGCAGGCGTTTTCGACGGCATCGGGCAGGCCTTCGCCTTCGCTGCCAATGCACAGCGCGATCGGGCGGCGCTTCCAGTCAAACTTGCGGTACTCGATACCGTTGCTTGCCGCGGTCGCAACGAGGCGCAGCCCGCGGAGTTCAGACTCGCGCAGGAAGTCGGCGGTTTTCATCCGGAGGATTGGCAGCGCGAGCAGCCCCGCGGCCGTCGCGCGCACGACTTTCGCGTTGAACGGATCGGCAGTGTGTTCCAGCGTCACCAGTCCGGTCGCGCCCGACGCTTCGCAACTTCTGATGATCGTGCCGACGTTCCCCGGATCCTGCAGGCCGCAGGCGACGACAACGAGCGCGTCCTTCTGTGCGAGCACTTGCTCGGGTTTCCACTCCGGCAACTTCACGACCGCCGCAATGCCCTGCGGCGTCATCACGTCCGCGATCTTCTTGAAGACGTCTTTGCTGACGCGGACGAGCGGAATGTGTTTCTTCTGCGCGAGCGCGACGAGTTCGAGATCGTCCCCGAGCAGATGATCCGAGAAGATCAGTTCGTGAACGGTCACGTGCGGCAGGGTCAGCGCCGCGTGGACAGGCTTGCGGCCCTCGAGCAGGAAGCGCTTCTTGTCACGCCGCACGTTGCCGTCAGTGCGCAGCTCGACGTAATCCTTGACCCGCTGGTTCTGCGGGCTGGATAGCATTGCGAGAGAGGAAATGTCTAGCAACGGATGTCGATAGTCCTGTGTCGATGGTCCAGTGTCCGATTGAGCCGCGCTGGTCACAACACGGCACATCGCCACTGGACTATCGACATCCTTCTGACTCTTGCAACCGAAAATCACCGGCGAGCGCCTTCGACATACGACAATCGACGTTGGACTATCGACATGCCGTCGATCGGACTTGCATTTGCACCCGGCTGCGACGAAAAAGGTGCGCTCGTTTTTTGTCCTTCATCTAAAGGCAGATACATCTTCATGATGGAACAACTCATCAACCTCATCCTGCAATATGGTTATGTCGGGATGGCAGCCGTGGTCTTTACCGAGACAGGCCTGCTGATCGGTTTTTGTCTTCCGGGTGACTCCCTTTTATTCACTGCGGGGCTGGCTTGCGCCCCTGAGAACGCATTCTCCACAAAGTTCGGTATTCCCCCTTTCGATCTGCTCACGTTGAACCTGTGGCTCGTTCCGGCGGCGATCATCGGCGACGCCGTGGGCTACTGGATCGGCTATAAGACGGGAGAGAAGCTGTACCAGCGCGAGCGGACGTGGTTCTTCCGCCGCGATCATTTGCTCGCCACGAAAGAGTTCTACGAAAAGCACGGCGGCAAGACGATCGTCATCGCGCGCTTCGTCCCGATCATCCGAACTTTTGCGCCGGTCGTGGCCGGGATCGCGCAGATGCCGTATCGGCGCTTCGCGTTCTACAACGTCTTCGGCGCCTTCGGCTGGGTGACGGGCTTGAGCATCCTCGGGTACTACCTCGGCCAGTACGAGCTCATCAAAAAGAATCTCGAAGCGACGATCCTTCTGATCATTTTCGTCTCGATCCTTCCGGGTATCATCTCCATCGTGAAGGCGAAGTACTTCGATAAGAAGCCAACGTTGCCGGTTGAAGCGGAGAAGGATGCAGCGGCGGTGGCCAGCGAGAAGTGAAAGGAAAGAATTCAGAATCCAGAATTCAGAATCCAGAATCTCCGAAGAAGCGGTGATTTAATTCTGAATTCCGAATTCTGAATTCTGGATTCTGCGTTCATGCGTGTCCTAATCACAGGCGCTGAAGGTTTCACCGGCTCGCACCTGACCGAGTACTGCCTGTCGCTCGGCGACGAGGTCTGGGGGACGTGCCGGCCCGGCGCTCGCGCGACGAATCTGACGCCGTTCCTCGATCACGTGACACTGCGTGTTGGAGATCTTTCACAACCGGATTTCGTGCGCGGCATTCTGCGCGAGGACCACTTCGACGCGATCTTTCATCTCGCCGCCGTCAACGTCGTCCACGACACGCTGAAGGAACCCGCGCGCGCGTACGAAGTGAACCTGCTCGGCGGCATCCACCTGCTCGAAGCGGTCCGTACGCAAAGCCCCAAGACCAAAGTCGTGATGGCGAGTTCCGCCGAAGTCTACGGCAACGTGAAGGTTGAATTCCTGCCGATCACCGAGAAACAGCCGTTCGCGCCACTGAACATCTTCGCCGCCGGCAAAGCCGCGCTCGAACTTGCCGCGCATCCGTTCATCCACATTTACGGCCTGCATGTGATCATCGCGCGCCCGTTCAACCACACCGGCCCGAGGCAACGGCCGGACTTCGTCTGCTCTTCGTTCGCTGAGCAAATCGTGAAGATCGAGCATGGCGCCGAACCGGTGATTCATGTCGGGGATCTAACCCCGAAGCGCGACTTCACCGATGTTCGTGATATCGTGCGCGGTTACCGTCTGCTGTGCGAGAAGGGCGTGGCCGGCGAAGTGTACAACCTCGCGACCGGAACGAGCGTCTCGATCGAGCACATCCTCAATACGCTGCTACAGATGGCGCGCGTGAAAGTCGAAATCCGCCAGGATCCTGCGCGTCTGCGCGAGACGCTCGTCGCCGACATCCGCGGCAGCAACGAGAAGATCAAGGCTGCGACCGGCTGGCAGCCAGAGATCCCGCTGACCAAGACGCTGCGCGATCTGCTGAACTTCCACCGCGACTATCGCAAGCGGTAATAACTGCCTACTTCGCCGGAACCACCGCCGGCGGCGGCTTGCCCGTCGCTGGTGCGCCGCTCACTGGCGTGAACGGATCATCCTTGATCAGGTACTTCTTGATGTACCAGCTTTCCAGCATGCCGAAGATCGCCTGCGCCGCGAAGTACAGGATCAGCCCCGATGGCATGCGGTAGAACATGATGCTGAACATCAGCGGCATGAACATCATCATCTTGCGCATCTGTTCCTGCGATGGGTCGTCGGTCTTCGGCGGCGGCGTAATGTAGAACTGTTGGATGATCGTCATCACCACGTAGATGATGGGCAGCAGGTTGATCTCATGCGGCCAGAACGGGATGTGCGCGAACATATCCTGCTGCGACAGGTCCTTGATCCATAGGAACTCAGCTCCACGGATTTCCCACGCTCGATTGAAGACGCCGTACAGCGCAGAGAATATCGGGATTTGCAGGAACATCGGAAGACAGCCGGAGAGCGGCGAAATCCCCGCGCGGCTGTAGAGGTCCTGCGTCTCCTGCATCATGCGCTGCCGCGCTTCGGTGCTCTTCTGGTCCTTGTACTTGTCCTGGATCTTCTTGATCTCGGGCTGCAGCTTCTGCATCTTGCTCATGCTGATCGTGCCCTTGCGCTGCAGCGGATGCAGCGCCAGCTTGATGATGAGCGTCAGCAGGATCACGGAGAGGCCATAGTTCCCGAAGAGCGAATAGAGCCACGTGAACATCACCATCATCTTGCGCGCCAGCCAGTCCACGCGCGGCCACTGCCAGTAGAAGATGTCGCAGTAGTGGATCGCGTGTGAGAGGAAGTAGCTGTCGAGCTTGAGTTCTTGCTCGGCGGTCATGAGCTGTGCTTCATTCGCCGGCCCCATGTACATGGCGTAGCGGTCGATGCGCGTGCCCTTCTGGGCCTCCAGCGATTCGCTGCGCTTGCGCACGGCCTGGATGCCTTCGTTGGGCTCTGCCAATCGCTTGTCCGCGTGTGTCGGGTCGGTCTTCAAGGCGAGCGTCTTGATCTTGGAGATGCTGGCCGGTTCCAGCGAGATCAACATCGCCGTATAGAATCGATTCTTAAGCGCGCCCCATAGATTTTCCGGATACGTCACCGCGGCTTCGTCGCTGCCCGGATAGTGCTGCTTAACCGTGGGTTCCTTGCCCTGGGCTGGGTCGCGCCCCGCGATCTCAGACATGGCATAGACAAACGCGCCGCGCTTGGGATCCTCGGGCGGACCGTCGAGCAGAATGCCGGCGGGGCCATTCAGGATGTAATTGACCGTCACCGGCGCATCGCTCTCGTTGCGCACGCCCACATCCACGTGGATGTAACGCTTGGCTTTCTCAATAATGATCGTCTTTGTCACGAGATATTTCTGGTTCAGCTTCGTGCTGTAGACGATCTTCCAGCTCCCGCTGCCGTCGAACCCCTTGCTGTTCTCCTCGAGCTTCCAGATGCGTTCATCAAGCGAACGCAACGCGCCTGAGGCTTGATCAAACTTGATGCGATCCGCGTCCTGTTCGGCCGCCGGCGGTCCGATCTCGAAGTACGGAATGCCGAGGTTGCGTTTGCCCGCTTCGATCTCGCCGAGCAGTTCAAGACCTATCTTCGATTTCGGCTCCGCAGGATTGACGGGCACGCCGGCCAGGACGGCTTTCGAAAGGGACGCGCCTTTCGCGCTGAAGGTGAGTTCGAGAAAATCTCCAGCGACGACGATGTCCGGCGTCTTCTCGGCATCGTCCGTAACAGCAGCGCTCTCTGGCTTCGGGTCCGCTGGCTTGGGGTCCTTCGGATCTTTCGGAGCCGGATCGCCGTGCGCAGCCTCAATTTTCGTGTCGGCCGGCTTCTCACCCTTTTCCGCGGCTGCCTTGCGCTCAGCGTCGCGCTTTTCCTGCTCGGCTTTCGCCTTCGCTTCGGCTTCATCGCGCTGCTGCTTCGCGATCTTCGCGTAGTGCTCCTGGCGGGAGCTGACCCACATCTGCCCGCCGATCAGAAGCGCGACCGCAACGACGAGACCGACGATTGTTACTGTGTCAAAGCGTTTGCCTAAGGACATGTGTTCTCTCGTACTCCGTTAGATCATGCGCAGACATTCTTCTTGTCTGCTTCGCCGAAGGCGACTGTTGGCGAGCGCGCCCGGTGCTTCTTGCGGTGAGCTTCGCTCCTCTTTCTGGGCAGACAGAAATGTCTGCCCCACCGTCGTTCGCCCGCCCGCCACCCGTCACTCGCCACCCGTCACATCTTTAACCGGCGGCACCGGATCGTATCCGCCCTTGCACAACGGCTGGCAGCGCGCGACGCGCCACAGCGCCAGCCTCCAGCCCTTGATCACGCCGTGCTTCTCAATCGCCTCCAGTGCATAGTTGCTACAGCTTGGAGTGAACCTGCACTGCCCGCCCAGCAACCACGACAACGTCGCCTGGTAAAGCCGCACCGGCCACATGCCGATGCGCCGGGCGAGCGGAACACGCGGCGCAGATGTAGAACTCTCGCTCTCCATCACCCCGGCTGCTCCGCCGAAGTCACACGGTCGCCGCTCTTCCTGACGCTTCCGCCCGAAGCAATCTTCGGGACCGCGCGTCGCAGTTCTTCCACGACCACGGCCGTGTAATACTCTTCCACGCCGTGCCGCGGGATCAGCACATAATCGTAACCCGCGGGCAACTCATGCTGGCACTGCCGGAACGCCGCGCGGAACACGCGCTTGATGCGGTTGCGCCTGACCGCATTCCCGTATTTCCGTGAAACTGACACTCCCAGCCGCGAATGCTTCAAACCGTTGCGCACGAAACAGAGCACCACGCTGCGCGAACGAACAGAGTCCCTGGCGGCGTACACGGCCTGGAATTCATCGGGATCGTGCAGACGCTGGCGAGACGACAGGCGCTCGGAGCGGCGCACGCCGCCCTGGCTGTTCATAACGGCTTTCCGCGGACTGACGAGCAGCGGATGAGAGCCCGCCGCAACGAGCGAGAACTATAGGAGACCGAGCGTCAAAAGACAAGAAAACTCAGATGCTAAATGCGCCGTTACAGGCAATCAGGCATTTTATAATTGTTTACGAACGCGCGATCGGCCTTTTGCGGATCGATACTGCTGCGGCGTGACACCCATCAACGCCTTGAATGCGCGATAGAAGCTCGACAAGTCGTCGAAGCCACACTCGAACGCGATCGCTGTGATTGATCGCTCCGTCGTCTCCAGCAGGCTGCGTGCGTGCTGGATGCGCAACTCACGAACTCGATCGAGCCACGAGACTCCCGTCGCCGCACGGAACAGTCGCGTGAAATAGCGGCGGCTCATGCCCAGCCGTGCCGCCACATTGTCGATCTTGTCGCTGCTCCAGAAGTTGTGCTCCAGCTCGCGCGCATATGCGCGCACGCGCGCTTCCGGCCCCGCCTGAGCGCGCGGCGACGCATCGTCGATCACATTTCTCTGATGCGCGCGCAGCACCGCGGCCATCAACTGCAGCGTCAGCCCCGTGATCATTCCGGCCGCCGACGTACGGCGCAGCGTTTGTTCGAATAGAATCTGCCGCAGGATCGATCGCGCTTCGCTCGACAGCGCATTCGAGCGAAAGACGCGCAGCTTCGGGAACTGCTCGAGCCCCGCCGCATCCTGCAGGAACTCGGCGACATTCTTCTGAATGCACAGCACGATTAATGCGAGAGGTTCGTTCTCATCATCAACAATTCGGTGCCGGAAGCCCGGTGCGACGGCGACCACGTCGCCCGGCGCGATCTTCACGTTCAGGCTGGCGGACAGCACCTCGCCGTGGCCCTTCAGCACATACATCAGCTTATAGAAGGGGTGCGCCGTGTCGGGCATGCGGAACTGCGGCGCATGGTGGCTCTCCAACGCGAACACGCCCCACTCGGGGAAGTGAACCTCGACGGGCTTGAGGGACTCGGACGAGAACATGCCGGGAGTATATCCGAGCCGCGACCGTAAGGGAGCGGGTTTGAAACCCCGGCGCGTAGCGAGCAATGGAAGCCCGATGCGTCGGGGAGGGAGCATAACCAGAGACTTGCCCCTCGCTGACGCGTCGGGCTTCCATTCCGCATCGCGAGCCGCATCATCTTCGGCTATACTGCTGCGGCCATGAGCCAGCCGGAACCCACATCCAGCTCCACACAAATTTCTTCAGCGAGCGCCGAGGATTTGCGGCGCTGCACCGAGATTCTCGAAGCGATCATCGCCGACCGTTCGCTGCTGACGCAGCTCAGCGAGGACGAACGCCGAGCGCTGCTGACGGCCGCGGGTAGAATCTCGCGCCCGAACAAGCCTGAAGAACGCCAGCTCGTGAAAGCCTTCAGAAAAGCCGCGCGCCAGCAGCGCATCAGGAAAGATCGCGAAGCCGTCGCGAACGCCGCGATCCGCGTTGCGCGCGAAGCGCCGGTCTTCGTGCCGCCGCGTCCCCAGTTGCTGAACGGCGAAGACGACGGGCGAGAGCTCGAGCGGCCGCGCAACTGTTACATCTGCAAGGAAGAGTACCGGCGGCTCCACTTCTTCTACGACTCGATGTGCCAGAAGTGCGGCGACTTCAACTATGCCAAGCGCTTCCAGATCGCGGATCTTCGCGGCCGCTATGCGCTGGTTACGGGATCGCGCGTCAAGATCGGCTATCACGCTGCGCTGATGCTGCTGCGCGCCGGCGCGACCGTCGTTGCGACGACTCGCTTTCCGCACGACGCCGCGGCGCGGTACTCGCGTGAAGAAGACTTTTCCGCCTGGCGGGACCGGCTGCATGTGTTCGGGCTCGATCTGCGCCATTCGCCCAGCGTCGAGATTCTGTGCCGCTATTTGAACCTCACCCTGCCGAAGCTCGATTTCCTGTTGAACAACGCCTGCCAGACCGTCCGTCGCCCTGCGGCTTTCTATTCGCACCTGATCGAAGGCGAATCGAAGCCGTTCAGCGCGCTGCCGCCGGAACAGCAAGGCGTTCTCAAGCTGTACGAAGAGTGCAAAGGCGCGCTGACGAACGGAACATCGAAAGCTGCACTGCCAAAAACAGATGTGGCCGGACTCGCCCCGTTTCACGCCGCCGGCGACGCGGCCGGCATGGGTCTCCGCGCCAGCGCCCTGATGTCCCAGATCCGCTACACGTACGATGATGCGGCTTGTGGCGCCGACGTTTTTCCCGAAGGCCGCACCGACGCCGATCTGCAGCAGATCGATCTGCGCACGCAGAACAGTTGGCGCATGACATTGGCCGAAGTGCCGACGACCGAACTGCTCGAAGTACAGCTCGTGAACGCCGTCGCGCCGTTCATTCTCTGCGCGCGGCTCAAACCGCTGATGCTAAAAGGCACGAGCGGCGATCAGCACATCGTCAATGTGAGCGCGATGGAAGGCATTTTCTCGCGCGGCACCAAGACCGATAAACATCCGCACACGAACATGGCCAAAGCCGCGCTGAACATGATGACGCTGACTTCATCGCGAGACTACATCAACGACGGCATCCACATGAACGCGGTCGATACCGGTTGGATCACAGACGAAGATCCGGCGCAGCACGCGCAGCGCAAGCGCGAGGAGCACGACTTCCAGCCCCCGCTCGATGTCATCGACGGCGCGGCGCGCATCGTCGATCCGATCTTCAACGGCCTGCTCACCGGCGAGCACGCGTGGGGGAAGTTCTTCAAAGATTACAAACCTTCCAACTGGTGAGCGGAAGTGCGAAGTGCGAAGTACGAAGTTGCACTCCCAACAGATGCGCGAATACTGATTCGATAGCTTTAGAGACTTGGAGGTGTGCGACAACAGGTTTGATGCCGCGTCATAGCTGACGCAACTTCGAACTTCGTACTTCGCACTTCGTACTTCGTGAAGACCATCCGGCCCAGCGAACTTGTTGACTTTCTCCTGCACGTGGCCAGCGTGCGGCCTGTGTTCATCTGGGGGCCGCCGGGGATTGGCAAATCGAGTCTCGTCGAGCAATTTGCGCTCGAAGTCGGTCTCGATGTTGTCACGCTGCTCGGCACTCAGCTTGCACCCGAAGACCTTATCGGCGTTCCGCAGATCGCGAACGGGAAAAGTCGCTTCTGCCCGCCGGAGACCATCGCTCGCGAGGACGCGTACCTGCTCTTTCTCGATGAGCTCAACGCGTCATCGACCGAAGTCCAGAAAGCGTTCTACAGCCTGATCCACGACCGCAAGCTCGGCAGCTATAAGCTGCACAAGAACTCGGTCGTCATCGGCGCCGGCAACCGTGCGCATGATCAAGCCATCACGCGTCAGATGTCGAGCGCCCTGGTCAACCGCATGGTCCACGTCGAGCTTCAAGCCAACCCGAAGGACTGGCTCGACTGGGCCGCACGCAGCGACATCCATCCAGACATCATCGAATACGTCCGATTAAGGCCCGATCAGCTTTTCTCGCCGCCGCCGAAGACGCAGGAACCTTTTTCGACGCCGCGCGCGTGGCACATCTTGAGCGACTGCCTGAAGAGCTACGGCGAGGACATCGACGTCGGCAAAGCGTGGGTGCTCGCGCAGGGCGTGTTGAGTCCCTCGCACGCGGCGCAGTTCAAGAATTTCCTGCAGATGCGGCGCGAGAAGTTCAATGTCGAAGAGCTGCTGCGTGGCGAAAAGACCTGGCCGCGCCCGGGAGCCGACGGCGACACCGGGTTCCTCTACACGGTCGTGCAGATGGTTCGGTCCCAGATTCTGCGCCGACTGCCTGAAGATGCGGCGCAGCGCTCGAAAGAAGCCGAACTCGTCCATCACGCCAAGCGCCTGATCAAGGAACTCGCCGAGATCAACCTGGAACTCGCGCAGGTGATGATCAGCGATGACGACACGAGCGGGCGCAAGCTGCCGGACTGGTTCATGCTCGAGATCGTGCGCGACCTGCCGCGACTGGCCGCGCAGAAAACCGATTAACGTCGTGGGGGCGTCTCGCCCCCATTGCCGTTGGCGAAACGTGTTGCCGACGTGATCTTCCAACTGCGGATGGGGGCGAGACGCCCCTACGACGACGACAAATGGCCAAACAGCCGCGACCTCTCGACGAGAAAGACCTCAAGATCTCCACCGGGCGCATCGAGAAGGCCTGGGAAGATCTGCGCAAGCACACGCTGATGGGCCCGCTGGTCCACCGCGCGCGGCTGAAGATCCTCGAGTACCAGCCTCAAGTTCCGTCGATGTTCACCACCGTCGCGTTCAGCGGCGAGGTTTTCGCCAACCCGTTCAATCATCCGCGGACCATCGGCGAATGGACATTCGCGCTCGCGCACTCGCTTCTTCATCTCGCCTTCGGCCACGTGAAGCAGGCCAACCGCGGCATCGTCTGGAACATCGCGTGCGACTGCGTCGTCAACGAGTTCCTCAACCGCATGCGCATCGGCACCGCGCCGGAAGGAATTGTGCGCCTGCCTCCGGGCTTGCCGAACGATGAAGACAAGCTCTTCCAGATGTGGAGGGCCAACGGGCAGGTGCCGAAGGGAGAGACTACCAACGGCACCGCCGTAGACATGACCGCCACCGGTACCGGAAAAGCCAACTGGGCCGACATCTTTGCACGCGCGGTTCGGCGCGCGGCGAAAGAAGCCTTATCGAGCGCTGCCGGCGAGGGCGCGGAACTCACGCCGGCTGCGCAGGCGCGCGAATGGTTCGTCCGTTCGTTCCCGCTACTCGGGGCGGTGCTTCAGCATTTCGCCGTTCGAGAAGATGCGAAGCTGTGCGAGCGGCTCGGCGTGCGCATCGCCGCGGTGAACATCCGCCGCAAGGAACTGATCCTGAATCCCGGCTGGGCGATGACCGATCCGGAGTACCGCTTCGTCATGGCGCATATGGCGCTGCACGCGGGCCTGCAGCACGTCCGGCGGCGCCGCGGGCGAGACGCGCTCCTCTGGAACGCCGCGTGCGATTACTGCATCAACAACTGGCTGCTGCAGATCGGCGCCTTGAAGAAGAGCTGCACGCCGCCGGGCGAAGGCGTGTTGAGCTCGGCCGTTTATCCCAACATGTCGCCCGAAGATATCTACGACGAGCTGCAGAAGAACCCGAAGGCCGCGCGCAAGCTCGTCACCTTCGCCGGCGAAAGCCTGCCGGACATACTTGGCCTGGGCGAAGGCGTTCCGCGTGAAACCAACCGCCAGTTGCTCGAAGCGCTGCTGCGCGGCTACCAGATTCACGCCGAGTCCGGCAAGGGAACGCTGCCGATCGGGCTGCTCGAAGAACTCAAGCGGCTCGAGTCGCCCCCGCCGCCGTGGGACGTGCTGCTCGCGAAGTGGTTCGACGAGCACATTCCACCCGTCGAACGAGTCCGCACGTATGCGCGGCCATCGCGCCGCCAAAGTTCCACGCCGGAGATCGCGCGGCCGCGCTATGTCTGGCCCGACGAAGAGATCATGCAGCGCGACACGTTTGCCCTGATCGTCGATGCGAGCGGCTCGCTCGACGGAGACATTCAGTCGGCGGCGCTCGGGGCGATCACTGGCTACGTCCTGTCGCGCAACATTCCGCGCGTGCGGATGCTCACGACGGGTGCCGAAGTGCGTGA
>Ga0196964_10000683_pt1 | contig 19084 bp, 37 predicted proteins | sample S1_10metaG_FD_148615 | JGI IMG/M metagenome (GOLD analysis project Ga0196964, IMG submission 148615) | Soil microbial communities from Anza Borrego desert, Southern California, United States - S1_10 | ecosystem: Environmental > Terrestrial > Soil > Desert | place: USA: California | collected... | reverse complement strand
ATCTTTGTACTTTTTCCCACTAGGCCAGATTGTGACAAGAACCCAAACGGTCTCAGGAACGCCGAGATCAAATGACGACTCGGTTGTCTGCATCGATTTTCTCTCCTGCGATAGGATCGAGATCGAAGAGACGGTCTTCGGAGTACGGGTTTGTGTAGCGGACTAACTTGTACTTGCGGTTTGATCGTTCGAGCCACTCGATCCAGCTCTTGAGTGCCTTTGGCCTCTCACCGCTAGAGTCGCCACGTACTACCTTTATCCGACGACCGCTCTGGTTGTAGAAGAGGACCCAGACGTAATCTGGAGTCTCATACAGAACACCTCTATCACCGTATGCTGACATTTACTCGTACTCCGTGCCGCCCTTGCGGGTTAGGTAGTCGGGATTGATAAACTTTGCGATGGGTCGGTCACCTTCAGCGTTTACGTGCCCGTCCCATTCCATAGAACGAACGACCAGACCTTCACGAATGTGTGCTTCAGTACCAGAGATAGTCTCCATACCTTCAGCCAGACGTGCAAGCCTTGCATAATCGTAAGTTCCACGATATAGAATTGGGGCAGTATCCTGAGGCACATTGAAAGACGAGAACATAGAACTTAACTGCTCTACGTCCATCCAAAATGTTCCCTGTGGCCAGTTGCAACGTACATCGAAGACGATGTACTTCTGCTCTTTGGCACCGTAGGTTAGGTCCTGAATGCCAGGACCGTATACCTCTCCGAAGACACCGAATGTCTCCACGAACGGGTATTCTGCTGCCAGTTCTCGGATCGAGTCCTTGACACCATATTTGTTGATTGCCCGCCAATAGACATTCGACTCTGACTCTTCTAGGACTAGACTCTTGCCGAGTAGTCCCTTGCTAGTGACGCTAAAAGAATCAGATAGAGATGAATAAGTAATGCAGCAGCAAGTTCCATGAATCTTCTCCGTTGCGATGACCTCTTCACCCCAATGGAAGATGTCGGGATAACGCTTGATATTTTCTATATCGAGCCACCGCACAAGACCAGAGGAATGTGACACCTTGCCAGACATCGAAGCCGGGATCTCAGGAGTCCATTTCGTGATGCCAAGCAGTTCAGCAAAATCACGCTTCTCATCTACGAGAATCTGTGGATCGATTCCGCCGTTTTGGCCGTAGACCTCTGCGATCTTTTTGGGTCGACAAACGATGCCCTGGGACAATTCGCCACGTAGACGGATTGCTTTAACCCGGTTTCCATCCCTACCTGCCAATTTTCCGGTAAGACCAAGTTCTTCGATCAATTCCGGTGGCAGTAGAGCCTGCTCTGGGATATAAAGCGCAATTGATCCCGTTTGGTAAACGCCCTTGGGGACGACTGCTCGATACTCACCTACCTTCGCCAACTCTAGAGCGTCAGCATTTGGGTGTTTCTCGATCTTGAGATTCTCTAGAGTAACGGCGAAACTAGACATTTGCCCTTGACATCCTTACGGCTAGGTAATCGAGTTCTCGTTTCAGATTCTCTTTTGCCATTGGAGTTTTCTGATACATGACTTCTGTGTTGTAGAGTTCCTCGCGCTCAAGCATCTTCGAAACCCAGTCACTTCGACCAGCCAACCACTCATCTTCTGTCAAGTGGAAGTATTCTAGTTCTACACCTTCTGCGTATTCCCAGTAGGTTTCACTTGATGAAGCGAGAATTGCAGTATCTGCATCGCAGATGACTGCCTCTTCCCATGACATGGGCTTGTGGGTCTTTGTGACTTCGATATAGCGTCGAACTGGTGAGATAACTCTGTCAGTGAAGTCCATCTCAGAGAGAGCCTTCCATGCCACTTCAGCCGAGCACTCTTCGTTGTCCGAACGTCGAGGGTCATAAATGAAGTCGTGGAAGAAAATTCCCAGCTCTACCAGTCGAATATCCTTCTGATAGCCTGCTATCTGCCAAGCGTGTCGCAGGGCATCAAGAAGATGAGTGATTGTGTGGTAATGGCGATCGGGGTGTGTATATTGCTCTACGATCCGATCAATCCAAAACTTCGAATACTCAGGTGCTTCTTCTCCGTTGTAGCAGAATGAACCGATCAGTTCATTCCACAGCATTCGAAGGCGGCCTTCTTCTTCCCCTCGGGGAATTGGCGCTAGCATTGCCATTTATTCCTCCCAGGTGATGACGTGAACGTTGTCAGGTAGAATTGGCTCGATTACTGGTAGGACATCGTCCCATTTTAGTTTGCCCGCACCCACACCAGGGCGAGGTAGGACAAAGATGGCATTCGGGAAGCGATCAGCCATCTCGGCTAGATCTTGGGCAGAATTGCGGATCAGATCGATATCTGAATCCTGATGCCACAGATGCTTAGTGGGAAATGTTACGACCCTATCTCCACTGTGGGCATAGCAGATATTTGCACCATACTGCTTGAGACGATCGCCCAACCACTTTGGTGCTGCCGGATTGCGATCTGCCCATTCCTTGGCACAACCAGAACCCATCACATTGCAGCCGTTGTTCTTCACTGAGCCGTTGGTGGTGATGACTACCCAGCGGTCAGGGTGGTTCTTCTCATACTCCCAGAGTTCGCCGTAGACTAACTTCATGGGATCGCCACCGCTACAGCCATGCACAGACAGAAGATCTGTGTGCAGATGAGAGTAAAGATACCCCAGTCTCGCGGGTGATCTATCATAAGCCCATAGGGGTTATTCCTGGTCATGTAAGTCACCACGACATAGGCAGCAAGTCCGTGGGCTAGGATAGAGACGAGCGAAATTGCCAGAAAGATCTCGATATCCATCAGCCCCCCTTACGGTACTTCTTCTTCGGCAGCATCAGGTGTGACCGATTCGGATCCTGGTTGTTCAGGTTAACGAGAGCCTGGTAAGTCACCGCAACCAACTTCTCGCCACCATTGCCGTTCAGGTATGATGCTTTACCGACCTTGGATGCGGCGGCGTCATAAGCGCGGCGGGCATCGGAGATCTGCTCATCAAGACTGGCCATTGTGCTCCCATGTTGAACCGTCAGCCCACACTAGAAGTGAGCGATTTGAAGGATGTGAATTGATGTGAACGTCTAGGAAATCTTCGATAGAATCCCATACTACTACTGATGCCTTAGAAGAACACCAGTTCACTACGACTTTACCACTAGAAAACAAGATGCCTTCTAGTACCTTGCCAGTACCACTGATACCTGTCTCATCATTGCGACGGATCATGATGAAAGAAGTGGGTGCGGGTGGCGGGACTACCTTACCAACTTTCATCTGGCCAAGTCCCGCTTGACCCATACCAACACTACTCATCTGATTTCTTCTTCTTCTCTAGAAAGATCTTCTTGAAGCCTCTGCGCTTCTTGCCTTCGGATGGAAGGGGCAACATGAAGTCACTTGGTACTCGACCAGTGAAAATCTGAATGAACTTTGAGTCCAGGTTCTCCGAGAATCCTCTGTCATGTGGGTCGAATGCAACTTCTCCGTTGTATCTGAAGTTCTCGAATGCTTCGTGAGCCTCAAGAGAAGCAACCATCATCATGACTTCAGATACCAGAGCCTCAGGAGAGATATCTGAGTCGATTGGGATATCAACACCGACACCGGTTCGCTTTCCTGTCTCGCGATCTTTAACGCTCAAGGCAATGTTCATTCCGACTACAGTGTCCTGCTCGTCTACTTCGAATCGGATTGCCATGTACCGAGGGTAGGTGATGGGACTGAGGATCTGTGTTGCTGTCTTAGCGTCCACTAGAAGTTCCCTTCAGCCACCTGGAAGCAGGTGAGACCCATTGCTCGCCACTCATCAACAACCTGGTTGCGATCATCGAGTACGAACAGTACGTTGTACTTGCCTCGGATGTGAGCATCGAAGAGTTCACGCTTGACGATGCTGTCCTTGCGCTGATCATTGATCTCACGCATGTGCAGTTCGCCGTCTGGGAAGTCGTGCATTGGAAGCCAGGTTTCGGTCTCCTCGCGACAGATGCCGTCACGACCCGACATGTAGACGATATCATGACCCATACGAGTCATAGCCCATAGCACTTCACGAACAGCCTCGTTCGGAGTGTCATCGATGCAACGCTTCCAATCGTACGGGCTTCGATCACACATCAGAGCAGCAGTGCCATCAAGGTCACACATGACGATTGTCGGAAGACCTTCGATCCACTCTACAGTCTCACGGTCTTCATCTTGCTTGATCGTGGGGTCCAGATGCTTCCAGGACTCCCACTCCTTGGCCATGCGCCGGATGACCTTCTCACCCACATGAGCCTTGCCTTCGCGCTTGGCATCACGGGCTATGCAGGTCTCGATGTCCACGTCCATGAACATGACTTCGACTTCGGTACCGTGTGGGACGATGGAGCGGATCTTGCGCTCGTGCTTGGGATGGAGGTTAGTGTCATCGATGATGACGTTGCGGCCACGCTTGAGGAAGGTAAGGATCAACTGATCTCGGACCTGAGTGATGAGACGCTCGTTGTCGCTTGAGAACACCGAGTTGTCGATCATCGCCCGCAGATCATCCTTGTTGATCCGCTTCCAGTTGCCGCTTGAAGTGGCTACCTTGTTCTTTGCCCAAGTGCTCTTACCGGAACCCGGTAGACCTTTGAGAATCATTACCTTGGGCATAGCCCCTCCTAACAGCGAATGAACGTGTAACTTTGTAGGTTTGCGTGGTAGAAACTAGAGGATTCCCTCAAGATGTCTTTACCAAGCGTAGGATGACGAGATGCGATCTTCATCGTCGTCTCAGTGTCTTCCATCTGTGGACGCCACATGCTGTAGCACTTGATACAATGGCGCGAGTTAGGCATTTCAGCCGTCTCCCAAGCATCACGAGCCATGAGGATGAATCCGCACAGAGGGCAAGAAACTCGACCTGGTAGGATCAGAAAGATGGGAGTCCCAAAAGGATCCCACTCATCTCCAGCCCTAGCGAAGCGCAGTGCAATGGAAGCGTAATACGTTCGGATCCGATTGGTTACACCAACCTCGAAATTCAGGAACGGATCAGTAATGATACCGTCCGTACCGTATTCTACTACGGTCATTCTGATCGAGTCTTCGATTAGTCTAGGTGACCTGAGCGTACTCATTACACCTCCTCTTTGATGTACACTCCATCCTTGATGTAGACGATGAAGCGAATGTCGGTGTGGCGCTCTAGCAGTTCACGACAGAACTCGCATGGCCTTGTGTTGGCCATCGTCGTTCGCTTGCGATTGAGGTTAACGCCCGCCACATAGAGCGTACCTCTTTTCATCTTCACTCCAGACTTTTTCGCCTGTAGGTAAACATGCAGTTCAGCATGCCTGCCACAGAAGTCGGGGTAAATCTCATGCTTCGCATGACCAGGTACTCTGGTCTGGTTCTTGCCAACGATCCTTCGGTTGCCCTTGACATAGGCAGCGGTCATCGACCACTTCGAATTGGGATCGTGATCCTTTGCTTCGTCCAGAAGGGACTCGATTACCGAGATGTCCCTCTGGCTCAGGCTAGTACCGACGACATCATTATTCCTCTGAGTCTATAGGCCATGAATTTTTACATCTCTTACAATGCGCTGATTCTATATCGTCGCCTGCGGCATTTAATCGCACATCTACATTTTTGTTGCCGCAAAATGGACATTCACACAAAGGGCACTTGTCCACTTACAGCAACCTTAGATGTCCTGTGATCTTGTCGATCTCATCTGCGTAGTTAGGGCCGATAGCGACACACGTCATCGTTGGGACGCCATCGAATTCGGTTAGGCCAGAATCTGTTACAAGATGCTGAGTCAGTCCGTTTAGATAGGCTTGATCTCGCACATTCAGAAGTTCATAAAGAGAGTCAACCCCTACGCAGATCTTCGTGAAGGTACCTCGAATCCACTGCGCCTCTGGATCCGTTATTCCAAGCCGAGCATCTACGAACATCTCGTTGGGCGCACGGCCCCAAAGGCCAATTCGGGTCGTGAGGAACATCATCGAAGCGTGTGCCCCCTGCGCAACCATTTTACCCTTACGCATGTTGAGGTCTGTACGCATTACGATGACCTGTTTTACTTCTCTGCTTGGCACATTTCCGCCTTGACGTGTGTCCATCTCTCTTCACCGCATTTTGGACAGATCACATGCTCGCTGTCACAACAGCCGCAGCAAGGAATTACGATCCAACCTTCTTCATTGAATGCCACGATGAACGATCCTCACTTCTTCTGAGACCATGTAGGCCATGACAGCCTCTTGGTCTGGATAGTGGATTAGCGTGCGACGAATTATCTCATCCATCTGTTTTGATGTACAAGCAATGCGGACTGGTATCATTCTATCTCGATAGATAGGATTATCGTCGCCGCCTGGACCCACCCCAATTTGTTCATTCTGCCAGTAGCCAATTGTTGGCTTCATGATCGTCATACCGCCAGTGACACGAATTACTTGCTTGTCCCACTGACGGTGATGACGAGTGCGATAGGGTTTACCATTATTGCGATGGCATGGAACTAGGATTTCCCAGAGTTGAGTCTTAGTCTCCCTGATATCTTCCTGTGCCATAGCCCATCTCCAGTGCTATCCTTGACTTCTCTTTTTGCTCTTCGATCCAGGCTTCGGCTTCTTTGCGGGTTTCGAAAGTTGGATGAGTTCGCTGCATGTAGGCTTCGTGCGCTGGATACTTAGAGTCCTTCGGTCGCCGCGCCTGCCACTCTTCTTCTGTGATCACAACGTAGTGACCACTTGTGATATTTGAGAGTCCGATAGCCCACTTCATCGTCTGCCTCCATGTTCTTCGATGTGACGATTCATCATGTCTTGTGCGGCCTCTTGCTTTTCGTGAGCATCGCTAGGGAGCATGATCTCGAACTCAAATTCACCGCAGGTGCATTCAACCCTGCCCTTAAAGCGAGTGATTCGATGACCATCTTTGGTGATGTGCCATTCCCAATATCGCAGCATTATGCGTCCTCACTGCTTACGTTCGAGAAAGGCTTTGAGAACTTCGGACGAATCATCTTCCAGATTGCTTCCTGGTACTTATCGTGGCGATCATCTAGAAGAGAGAACACTAAGCCTGGATACTTGCAGTTCTTTGCGTATTGAGCAAATACTGCTCGGTTCTCCTTGCAGTAATCGCCAGGGACTACATCGCTTAGTTCATCGACAGTTGAGTACATGCAGTAGTTGAACTCACGTGATGCTTCCATGGTGATTTCGTTGTACTGCGCGTGTAGAGACCTTATGGTCGACTTAACCCAGTCATAGAACTCATCTGGAACCTTGTCCAGGAGTTCACCCATATCCTTACCGTCCTTCAGGTACTCCCAGATGGACAGGTTGGATACGCCGGTCAGGATACGATGCAGTCGGCAGTATTCTTCTAACTTGACCTTTACACGGGTCTGAGGACCAGTCTTGGGCCAGTCAAAACGAAGTACGTAGCCTTCTGTATTGCCATCATCGGTCGGATTGAGCGCCGCCACAACATCACGCGGCTTGCAGTCTAGACTGTACTTCTTTACCTTCTCGCCACACCATACGTTTGGACCACACCCACCAGCACCCCTTGAGGCGTTGGTGATGTCGATATCTCTACCGGTCTCATTGTCGATGATGGCGAGTAGAACTAGTCCTTCGAAACCATTGTAGTCGACTACGATTCGGTTGTCGGGGTAGATGATTTCGAAAAGAGGAGTTGTGCCTGGGCTTGGAGTATACTCTGGGTAGTTACCCATGAGCCACTCTGTTGCCCATCGTGCTTGGTCCGAGCCAAACGATCCACGAGTAGCAATGGCAACGTGACCATCCGGGAGACGGTATGCAATACCAAGGGAGCCATCCATTTTGTCGGTGATTACAAACGGCTTGGAGAACGTGATGTCAGAGCGTGAATGCTCTTCCATGTTGAAGAACTTCTGGAAAGGCCGCGCCACAACGTTGCCTTCCCCATCCAGAATCAGACCACGTGCAGCAAGTGTGGCCTGATTCCATACGCGCTCATACTGAGTACGAGGAGCGTAATTGTAAATGTACAGATCCCAGTCAGGATGCTTCTGTACGTTTACGTATCCGTTATCCACCATCTCCTGAAGGAGAGACAAGTGCTCGAACATCTTTGATCTTTTCTTCGTATTCACGCTCATCTACCCACTCACCCATGAAGATAGTTCCGTGAGAGCAGCAGCGAGTACAGTTGATAGATGGGAAGACTGTCAGTGGGTCTTTGCTGTAAACCCTCCAAAGTCCTGGTGCAATATGGATGAAACCGCCACAATCGGTTACACCATCGTTATGGTTGATGTGGTAGTCCACAATGCCGACGATGTTCTCGCCAGTATCATCGAAGACCAAATCAACGCTATGACCGTCACCTACGTCAATTGCCATTTACTTGCCTCTTAAAGTGTCCCTTGAGTTCTCCGACAACTCGTTTCGCAGCGGACCCAGCGAGGTTTGCGTCAATGGGACCATGAACGGTGATAGCGTTCTTTATGGCTGCGGCAACGAGTTTGTTCAATGTTTCCTCAGAAAGGTCAACATCGCCTTCCCCGTTTTTCACAGCGAGCATTGCTTCGACGGACTCTCTACGTTTCCGCTCTGTGTCGAGTTTCTGTTCTAGTTTGCGAACCTTCCGCTCTAGGTTCTCATCTACCACGTACCCAGCCCCTGTTCGGTCTGACCTTCTTCCACGCTGTGGGGATAGAAGGTTTCTTCGTCCATCCGGGTCATCAGGTAGTCATCATCACTGACTGGCTCAACAAGATCCTTGTACCAACGGATCAACCTACAAATCATGATGTTGTTTCACCTTTCGTACGCAGCCGCATGGATATTCGTAGCCGACCCAACCATCACCAGCGCCATACATGCTGTCCCACGTAATACCGTCGTGAAATCTGATGTACTTGCACCCTTCACATCGATGCCATTCCATCGTGTAGATCTCGATGGCAGTTGATGACACCTTTACTTCCTCGATAGCCCAACTATGTGTAGGCTGTGGGCATTCGATTGAAGTGATTACCTTCTCCTTGCCATCTCTTTCCCAGCCAGGACAACGGCACTGTATATAAATGTGCTCGCCACAGTTATAATACTCGACTTTGTGGCCGCTCATTCGTCTTCTCCGAGAAGTAGAAAGTGTGCTTCCTCCATAGCCCAGCATTCGGGACAGTAATGGAGATTTTTACCTTGGCAGGAGCCACACAACATGGCTGCATCTGCTTTGTGCGCCATTTCCAGCAGTACTTTCAGAGATCGCTCTGAAATAGCGATCTTGCGGCCTTCGTCAGGAATTTCTTCCAGCATCTGAATCCTTCTCCTTGAGGGCTTTGTCCCTCATTCTCTGGAGGGCTTCCTTGCCTTGTCGAACTTCTTCCATGATGGGGGACTTCTCCACGAAAGACTTAGGGAAACACACCCACCCACCTGAGCCAATTAGCCCAGGTGTGTAGTGGTAGTGGAACTGCGAGTTTGGTACTTCTTTACCGCAGTTGTTTCCGCACTTGACCGTCTTACCATGGTTGGCCGCATTGGGGCAGGTGTACTTTGTTGAGTAATACCCTTCACCATCTTCTACGAGACGCTCCCGTAGTTCGGCGTAGCAGTTCGGACACTTCTTGATTTCATTTGTCACCGATCTGCCTCACTATCATTCCTGCGAACATCATGCCGACACCAAAAGCATGAATCCCTGAGGCTCCACCGTCAGCAAGGGCGTTGGCAACGATAACACCCATGCCGAATCCTAGCATCAGGACACCTAGTAAATAGGTCATTAGAACCCCTTGAACTTACTTGCGTTGATCTTCTTCTGTAGCCAGGCTGGCTTTTCTGGCTTTGGATTATCTCGGAAGAGTTTGTCTAACATCTCAGACGCCATACCCTTAGTGAGGTCTGACGTTACAGGGACACCGAACTTCTTCAGGGCTTTGATTTGTTTATCAGTGGGTGGATCGACTCGCCATTGAGCGTCTGATTCCAGAAGACTGAGCAAGTTTCCTCGATACTTCTGGACCCATCGATCACTCCTTGCAAATGCTTCTCGAAGGTCCGGTACAACGCCCAGTTCTCTCTGAACCCGTTCCGTGCCCTCACTTGAAGAATCAGACAGAGTGACGTGAAAAGACCCCAAAGCGTCCCCGCTGATGTGGAGTCGTTCGGTACCTGATAGATTAAGCCAGTAACTATCTTCCCCGACTTCCGCCCAAACCAGTCGAGAGTATTCCTGGACGACTGGGTTAGGTGGTGGAGGCATAAATAGGTCAATGCGCTCCCACGCAAGATCAATATCTGCCAAGGATTTAACACGTGCTGCCTCCGCTGGTGCTTTCTCTTCTAGGGCTTTGAACTTCTTGTATGCCTCTTCGAGATCTTGACCTTCGAGATCGAACTCGTATGGTAGACCTAGGAGGGTGGGTAGACCCAGTGGTTTCTTGTTTCCTGATACGTCTGCGAGATCCACGACGAGGCAATCTCTTTTACCTTCGCAGAGTCTGGTACCTCGTCCAACAATTTGTGTATATAGCAGAGGACTGCGTGTAGGACGGGCGAGGATGATCGCAGAGACGGACGGCTCGTCAAATCCTTCGGTGAGAACCCCGACGTTAACCAGAACTTGTATTGATCCACTAGAGAATCGTGCCAAGATGGCTTGGCGTTCATCTCTTGGAGTAGATCCGAAAACTGCTCCGCACCTAACACCTGCTTCGCGGAACGCTTGCACAAGGGCTTCAGCATGCTCAACGGTGGCGGCAAAGACGAGGGTTTTACGGTTATCAACTTCACAGAGTTCCTTGTATGACTTGACGACTAGAGCGTTTCTTTCTGGCGTGTTGATTGCTTCACCCAACTGGCCGTCTGCGAAGTCGCCGCCAGTGATACTAACACTAGAAATGTCAGTATCAGTCTTGATGCGGTATCCCACTAGTGGCGCGAGGTACTTTTGTTGCATCATCTCAAGGATCGTCTTATAGTAGACTACCTCATCGAACACATCCGTCAGTCGGACGTTGTCTCCTCTTTGGGGAGTTGCCGTAACACCAATTCGAAGAGCCGAATCAAACCGATCAAGGATTCGTCTATATGATACCGCAGCGGCATGGTGGGCTTCATCGATAACAACGGTTCTAAAGTGCTCAGATCCAAACTTTGTGATTCGATCAGAAGCGTCTCTGCCGAGTGTCGCAACTGACGCAACGACAATATCTGCTTCTGTAGATGCTCTGTTTTCTGCTTGTTCAATCTCGACGTTAAGTCCAGGATTTGCCCACTCAATTTTTTCCTTCGCCTGTGTAAGCAGTTCTTCTCGGTGCGCTAGAACCAACATAGGCAGCGCATCATCCAGAATTTTCGGGATATGCGAGAAGACTACAGTCTTGCCACAGCCTGTTGGTAGAACGACTAGTTGCTTTCGTACACCTTTTCGTTCGTATTCTTTAATCGCGTCTAAACACTCTGTTTGATAATCTCGTAATACAACCATGTCGTTCAGTATATCAGACTATTCTGACTTCTCGTAGAAGGTGGGAGGTTCGTCTTCGGGGCAAAGAGGAACGGCGTCGAACGGATGAACATCCATCCACCAGGGGATATCATTGTTAAAGTACATCTTACCTAGTGGGTCATGAACAGGGTGGAACTGATCTAGCCCACAGCGAAGATCTTCACCCCATCGCCCGACAGGATGCAAGCACCTAGACGCTGATGGTGCCATACGTCCACTCTCCGTGGAACTGGACCTCGTGCCCACGGGCAGACAGCCACTCCACGAGTTCGGCTGCGCTGAGAGCAGAATTGCGCGCCATGACAAAGACCGGCATCATCATCTCGATAGCCTTCGGATACATCAGATGCGTCTGATCGAGTTCCACATCCTGATGATAGGTGATCTCACCATCGTCCACTCGATAAAGATGCGCCCGAGAAACCACACCGCTTCGATTCATAACGACGACGACTACCGCAGGCACGGAATCGCCATCCTGGGTAGCGACCACAGAGTGCAGGGCAATCATGGTGGTAGTTGAGCGAAGCGCAGGCTGAAGATACATTGCCTGCATGAATGCTTTCGCTTCGTCGTCAGCGTTGTCGGTCGGTGGCAGCGAGACGGTTAGGATTGGGTCCTCATGTAGATAGAACGTCACCCGAGGATTCGGGATTCGTCCCGCCTTGAGGAACTCCGCAAAGAAGTTCTGAGCATTGAGCGTTTCATTCTCAATGTCGACTTCCGTGTAGAGACCGTAAGCCTGTTCCTGCACTGATGTATCTGTCATGTGGATGCGCCTCAAAAAAAGAACCCATCCCCGGCAAAGCATCGCTATCTTCAGACGATACTCTGCCGGGGCGGGCGAACTAGTCAGCGAGCACGATGTTGTACTCCCTGAGGTACGCATCGGCCAACGTGTAGCAGACCATCTTGTACAGGTCATGCTCTGACCCAACACCGAGTTGATGACGCAGCCACTTGGCTACACCAATTCGACTCCCGTGATGTTCTTGCGGGAGACCAAACTCATCGGCGTGGAGTTTCACGAAGTCATATGCGTACGTGAACGGATATCGAGGGGAAGAGACTGAGCGAGGCTTGGCTCGCTTCTCTTCGATGTGACGAACCATCGCAGAAAACCATGCGAGGTCGTAGTCGCCTTCGTTCACGACCAGTGGCGGATAGCACCGGGGCGATGGTGGAGGTGCTTGGACTCGCGGTTGCGGCCACCGCCCTCGTCGTGTGCTCGGTTGCGCTTTGTGAGGCGAGCCTCGGCACGGCGCATCGACTTGGACTTCAGTCGCTGACGGCCGTCCGGGAACTCCTCACGAACTGCGATGGTGTTGGCGGGGTAACCGCCTGCGGGACGGCGCTTCTGCATATGCGTGCCCACGTTGTCGGTGGTCGGGTACGGGTTCGAACCGTGATGGCTCACTTATGCTCCTGTTTGAAGAAGGATTTCATCGAACTGTGCACGAACTTCCGCTTCGATCTGATCATACATCGAAAGACGCAGAAGAGATCGAGAGGTTTGATACGTGAGATACGTATCGGTTGCGCTGACTGCAAGACATGTCAGTCGAGCGATGATGTTGGGGTTGAACCAGCCGAGGCTGGCCAAGACGATCTGCCTAGCAGCCCAGAACGCTACGTTTCCGCCTGCTACTACACTCGGATTTGGACCGGTGGATTGCTGCATTCAGACTCCTTTGCTGGGTTGCTCCCAGTTTCCGGAGTTTTTTCTGGTTGCTCGGAATCCAGCCACGTCAGGCTGTCGAAGAAGGCTTGTGCGGCAAGAGATCGTTTTGAGTACATCGATCGTTGTCATCCCTCTCGGTTGGGCCACCCATCCACTCGTGGTGGCAGTCTTTGCATCCCATGGCTTCGAGGGTGAGGCCCAGCCACTTTTCAGTGCCCAGAACCTCACCCTCACCACCACACCAATCGCAATGCGTCTGATCAGGCATCACGACACTCCTTGCAGGTCTGGTCCTTGCGCCAGTACTGGACGAGTCCATCGAAGCCGAAGTTGAACTCGCCCTTGCAGGACTTGCACCACGCCTGCCACTGCTTGTCGCCCTTGTAGTCGACCCACGCCTCACGCAGAACACGGCCACGATCGTCCACGAAGGGACGACGCGCGATTCCGTAGAACACGAGAGCATCAAGCAGGTGCGGGAACAGGTTCGTCCCGAACACAGCCTGATCAGTGAATCGACCAGAAGAGGTCGCCACGATCCGGGTGGAATACCAGAACGCCATGACGAACCGAGCACGCTGAGCGCGATCGGTGTACTTGGCGAAGAACGGTGCCCACACCTTCTCTTGCGCGTGACGGATCATCTCGACGCGCTTCTCGTGACTCATCCCTTCAGAAGCCTGGTCTGCGAAGAACATCGCTCGCCGGGACTTCTTGAGGACGAGGGTCGCGAAGCCAGTGAGAGGGTTCTCACCGATCTCCTTGAGCCACGGAGGCATGTCGAGGGTATCGCAGAACTCATCGACATCGTTCTTGTAGATGCCGACCTGAGTTGCGATGATCTTCTTCACGCGGCTGATCGGACCGTCTTCGGTCGAAGGGACATCACGATCGCCCAAACGAGAAGCGAGCGTGACATCAACCTCCTTGCCGGTTGCCTTGATCTTCTCGATGATCCGCTTCCGGTCAGCGAGGATGAAGGCTCGGTCTTCCACAGTGCCGCCCTGGGTGAACGCATCGACTGCGTCCTCCGAACGGATCTGTATGGGGTCGACGTGCGTCGGGCTGAGCGAGTTGTAGGCGCAAACCGCCAACTCGTACTGGCCATAGCCACCCTCGATCTGCATGGTCGCCCTGAGATCAAGCAGGCAGTCACGTCGAGTGTAGTTGCGGACCTCACCACGAGCAGGAGGAGCCAACTTCGACGGGAGGTCCATGTAGGTGACATCGCCGTCTTCGATGGCCTGGAGGATCTGCTTCGGACGACGCTTGCGCGTCAGTTCCGGGAAGATCACCTCTTCGCCCTTGCGGTTGGTGTAGGTCGGGTACCAGTCGCCCTCGACGTAGTTCCAGATGGAGTACTCGCCTCGGGTGTTCGGGGACCGAGTGATTACGATCTTGCGCTCATCACCATCAGTCCGCCAGCGGCCGACGAAGAAGTCATCCAGGTCACAGCCACCATGGGTGGGGATGATGACGTTGACCCAGTCCTCGTCGTTTGCAACGAGAACCTTCAGGTCAGCGCACCACCGCATGTCACCAGGATTGACCTCCATGTCGACACCCGCCAGGTTGACGAGGCTCTGGGAAACCACCTGAGCACGGATGGCGCAGGGGATCTTGAGCCGCATCTTGCGCGGATCGTTCACCGAGAGGGTCTGAACCCAACCTTCGGACAGGCGCTTGGTCATCCAGGGCGACACCGTGTACTTCACGCCATGCAGAGCGAGCGCGTTGGCGTTCCAGCGCATCTCGGTCTCCAGGCGATCAGCCTCCCAAGCGAAGTCCTTGTGGAACTCCGCACGGACGAGATCGACCACGCTCGACATGATCTTGCCGCGCTTGAGGTCATCGAGAGCCTTCGTGCGACCGTCGATCATCCGCTCCCGAGCCTCGGGTTCGGACATCAAGAACGTCTGGTTGACGAAGGACTGACGATCCTCCCAAGCATCCTTGGAGGACTGCGGCTCGAACAGCGCCCATGCCCACTTGGTGCCGATAACCTCATGCTTGAGGTTGTCCCAGGTGGTAACGATGTCGACGCCCTCGGGGCAGGGAGCAACAACGAAGTTGCCCTTGCCGAAGGCGTTGAGGGGAAGGCCCGTGGTGGCATCGACCAGGTTGCCGATGAACCGAGCGTTATGGATGCGCTGGCGCTCCATGTAGCGGATACCCATGGCACGCTGCACCGGGTTCCACTTGCCGGTCTGGAGACCGAGGACAGCCTCCATGAACACCTCAGGGCTGACGATGCCAGCGCCATCGAGTTCCTTGTCACCCTCGATGACCATGACACGCAGTTCGCGCCGCTTGGTGTGCAGACGGAAAGGGCGCACGATGGTCTTGGCGCGCTTGATCGTCTTGGAGTCGTGATCCGTCGTCAGAACAGACAGACCCAGTTCATCCAGCACCTTGCACTCCGAAGACACCACGACCAGCTTGTCGGTGTCGACGTAGGCCAGACGCGTGTCGGGGGCGGCCACATGCTCGGCCATCTTCTTGTACTCGGTGCGGTTCTTCGGGGTAGGGAAGATCGTCACCATGTATGGAGCGGGCAGGGTGTTGAGCAGCGGGAAGACATAGCCACCCATGCCTTCGCGAGAGACGCGAAACTCATCGAGCGCCTTGTGGTCGGGGATGTCGTGGTTGCTCAGCCATGACGAGTGGTGCTGGAACTTGGGCAGAACGTCTGTCACCTATCTCCTCCTATAGATCCTGGTCGGTGTCTTTGCCCTTACAATGCGCCCGATGATCCTCTCCTTTTTGTAGAAGAAAAACCATCAGCCAACGATATTACGGAGATCCTTACAGATCTGCTGAACGATCCAGTTGTCATCCAGTTCGTAACGCTCAAGGACTTCACGAATTGCCTCAAAGTCCCGATGATGACGAGTGATCTCCGCGCGATCTTCCACGCAATCGTGGTTATTACATTTCTGCATAGCAGCCCCACGGGGACTCGAACCCCGTTCACCAGATTGAAAGTCTAGTATCTTAACCCATAGACGATGGGGCCTTGGTGTTGCTAATCGGTAGCCCAAGGCGGGACTCGAACCCACAACCCCCTTCCGACTAACTCCGTCAACCTCACTTAGTTAACCAGAACCGTGTACTTTAGTTCTGGGGAGGGCTGCGCAGCACATGCCAGTGCTAGTCGTAGAGTTCACCGGGTTTGACCCCAGCCGCTTTGCCAGGCTTGCGTTCTTGGGCAAGAACAATATCCATCCGTCAACCATCTTCCGTTCCGGTTCGGCAGTTCTAGGTGTGTACGGATGACCCAGGATTCTCAGGCCCTAGGTGTCAGGGATTCCCCCAATAAATTATAAAGTGGGGAGTTCGGCTCAGGCTGAGTACCCAAGCACCCTGATCTTCTAGTAAACTTATGATGCTGCCACGAGTCCAAGTGTGCCCACTTGTCAGACGTGGTTAGTCGCCCTCTTAATTACTTGTGCGCGCGTACGCATAGGTGGCTACCCATCTCCGCACTTTCATCAAGGTATCAGGGCCGCTGTTCATTCAGTGCAGCTCCCAGCATCGAGTACTTACATTGGGGTGAATGACGGGGATCGAACCCGTGCTACCAAGGCCACGACCTGGCGTTCTGCCACTAAACTACACTCACCAAGCCTTACTTGTCGCGGATGTGCTGGTGGATGACCGCTGTCGCCTTGATCCTGCCCGCGGTTGCCCAGGCGGACTTGTTGAGGTCATGCACCACATCCGACGGAGCGACACCGTAGCTTCGATAGGAGGCATCTTCGGGGAACTCCAGCGTGACCAGGAAGGTCTGGACGCGGGTCTTGACGACCGGCAGACCAACAGCCTGCTTAAATCGCTTGATTCCATCCTCGCAGAAACCACGGGGGTTGCGCTGGAGGTAGGTCTCCATCTTCACCTTGGCGTCGTTGAGGTAGAGGTTCGTGTTGAAGAACCCGGTCTCGATGAGGTCTTCAAGAGCCTGCTTCCGCAGAGCCGTGCTACCCCCCGAAGCCGTCAGGTGGGCGAAAGCCTTGGCCTGGATGTCGAGCATCTTGGAGTTGTCCTTCTTGGTCGTATCGGGGACGTTGACGCGAGGAACTGCGGTTCCGTTGATGATCACGAAGTACGGATCGTTCGAAGAGATGATGTACCACTTCCAGGCCAGAGGCCATCCCGCAGAGGCTTGACGTGCTTTGGTGTGATCGATACAGGTCTGGCACTCGATGTTGGACTGCCCGTACTTGTGGGGCACTTTCATCGTGGCCCGTCCCGGAACCTGGACCGGATTCGGGCAGTGAGGCATCGTCGTCCAGTGAAGTTCTGTCCATGTGACGTTGCTCATCGAACTCCTTCATTCGAAATGGGTTACGGCTGCATTGATCTCTTTCGGACTTACGTCTTACTAATCTGAGGGTATGGGACCCAGGATAGAGAGTTGGGATTACGACCCGAAGGCGATTACCAAGGTCTCGTACTGTTCCGTGACCGGCAGTACTTCGGCCTGCACAGAGACCAATGCTACCGTAACCTTGAGTGGGTCAGCCGAGTCTCGAACTCGGTATTCCGCGAGCGGCGGCGTCTTACGACATAGACTACTGACCCTAGTCTCCTAGTTTAGTTAACCTGCGAGTGGAGGGACGTGAACTATGTAGTCCCTATTTGGTAACTGGAGACAGAACTTGTCGCTAGGCGGGCGTCTTGGCGATGTTCTTGCCCGCGGGCTTGCCGCCCTTGCTTGGCTTCTTGTTGGACTTGACCTTCTCGGCCTGCTCCTTCGAAGCGGCGATCTCAGCGGCGAGGTCACGATCGCGGATCTGACGCTCGATGCGAGAGATCTCACGGGTGGAGTCGCCGGGAGCGGCCTGGGCCTTGGCGAGACGCTCTTCCAGGCTCAGAGCCTGGTGTGCGGCTGCGCGCTCTTCGGCTGCCTTGCGGCGCTGCTCCTTGCGCTGGCGTGCGGTGAAGTTCATGCCGCCACCTCCGCAGCCTTGGCCTTCTTGGCCTTCTTCGACGGCTTGGCCTCGACCACCTTCACCTTGACGTTCTCACGCTCGGTGTAGATGATGCCTCGGGTGGTCTTGGTGGTGTTCTTGGTGCCACCGTTGCCGTCCGGCACCTGCTGGACGTAGGAGAACTCGACCGAGATCCAGTCGGGCATCTCCTCGTGCGGGGTGACCTTCGACACGGTCCACTCCTGGACAGCCGAGGAGCGAACCTCAGGCGTGACGACGACGACATCCCCCTGCTTGAGGTGGATGGCGCACTTCTGCTTGGTCTTCACTTCAACCTCCTGGTTGATCTGACTGAGCGGATATTGCATGATAGAGCGGACTGGGTAGGCATCGAGCCTACGCCTCGACCTTCTTCGGTTTGGAATCAGACCACAACCTGACGTAATCTGCATTATTCGAAGATGGCGAAATGCTCACTTTTACAATCACCAGTCCGTGTCCTCACACTAGCGGGGGGCGTCTAGTTGAGGGAGAAACGCTGGGTCAGCAGAATGTTTCAAAACCCATCTTCCCGAAACTCACGGCTTCGGGCTTGTACGCAACCATCGCGTTGATGTATCGCTAGTTCAACTAGCAATATGAGTTAAACAGCCCTGCACCAGGGCGGATGATTCTGCTCGTTACCGGGTTAACCGACCCGTTGTAGAACTACTTCTTGTGTGTCACGTTGACCAGCGGATTCTTCCCGCCGACCTTATACCAGTTCTTCTCTGCTTCGGTCCTCAGTGCCCCTGTCGCAGATGCTGCGATGGCCTCAGTACTCGCCCCGAATCCCTCCAGGACCTCGACTTCGAGGGTGATGGAGACCTTGCGGGTCTTGGGCTTGGCCGGATCGACCAACATCGGGAAGGCAGCGCGGAATCGATCCAAGCCTGCCTCACAAACGTTGTTCTTCGCCAACCAGTACTTGATGGCAGCCTTGACGGTCGCCTCAGGGCAGTGTAGGTG
>Ga0196964_10000682_pt1 | contig 19109 bp, 8 predicted proteins | sample S1_10metaG_FD_148615 | JGI IMG/M metagenome (GOLD analysis project Ga0196964, IMG submission 148615) | Soil microbial communities from Anza Borrego desert, Southern California, United States - S1_10 | ecosystem: Environmental > Terrestrial > Soil > Desert | place: USA: California | collected... | reverse complement strand
CTGCGGAATCGGATAGTCCGAGTTGTCGCCGGCCGTGTCGGCATAGCGCACCAGGTCCATCCAGTGCCGCCCCCAGCGCTCTCCATAATGAGGCGACGCCAGCAGGCGCTCGACTACTTTGGTGAACGCTTCCGGTGTCGGCGCGCTGTCGTTGATGAAGCTGTCGATTTCAGCAGGCGTCGGCGGCAGGCCGGTGAGATCGAACGTCGCTCGGCGGATCAGCGCGTGGCGCGAAGCATCTCCAACCGGCTTCAGCCCCCGTTGTTCAAGCTTCGCGAGTACAAACCGGTCAACGGGAGTGAAGGGCCAGTTCTTGTCTTTGACGGCAGGCTCAGCCACGCGCGCAACAGGCTTGAACGACCAGAATTCTTTCGCCCGTTCGAGCGTCAGCGTCTGGCGCGTGCCGGATCCAGCGTCTTCCTCGCGCGGATCGGGCGCACCCATCTTGATCCATGTTTCGAAGTCCGCGATCTGCTCGGCCGACAGCTTTCCCTTCGGCGGCATCTGCGTGTCTTCGTCCTTATAGCGGATGGCGTTGAGCAGCGTCCCTTTATCAAGCTGCCGCGGTACAACGGCCGCGCCGGTGTTGCCGCCGGTGAGCAGTCCCTTGCGGCTGTCCAGCAGCAGGCCGCCTTTGCTCTTCTTGGCTTGAACGCTGTGGCACTCGTAGCAGCGCTCGACCAGCACCGGTCGGATGCGCTTTTCAAAGAACGCGATTCCGTCGGCCTCATCGGAGGCCTGCGCGCGCAAAGAAAGGAGGCTGATCAGAAGCAACAGGGCTACTGCGCCCGCTTCACGGGCACTGCGGACTTCTGAATGATTGAACGCACGCGATGCCGACACTGCTGAGGTTGCTCCTGTGCCCTATTCTACATACATCGGCGCCTGCCGGGCGACTATGCCGGTTTGCGGAAATGTTTTTCCTTTTTGCGTCAGCTCTGCTCAAGTGCATTGCGCCGGCGGTAACCTGATGGCGTCAGCCCGGTACTCTGCCGGAACGTGACCGACAGCTGCTTGGAGCTGGCGAAGCCGGATTGCAGAGCCACGCGTGACATCGGCAGGTCCGTATGCACGAGCAGGTCCTTGGCGCGTTCGATGCGCTGGCGGCGGATTTCAACGCCGATCCCGCGCCCGATCGTGCTGCGGAATTTCCGCTCCAGCGAACGGCGCGAGACGGCGACGTGCTCAACCACGTCGGCGACGCTGAGCGGGCTGGCGATCTGTGAACGGATCAGGCCGAGTGCCTTGACGATGTCCAGGTCGCGAATGGCCAGCAGGTCCGTCGACTGCCGCGTTACGACGCCGACCGGCGGGAGCAGCAGCGGCGTCTTCGGCGCTGCGCCGCCGTGCAGCAGGCGCTCCAGAAGCGCAGCGGCTTCGTGGCCGACTTTTTCGCCGGGAACGGCGATACTCGACAGTGACGGCCGCGACATTTCGCAGTACAGGTCGTCGTTGTCGACACCGAGGATCGCGACTTCTTCGGGAACTTTCAGCTTGAGCTGCCGGCAGAATTCCGAAATCTGCAGCCCCCAGACATCGCCGGCAACGAAAAGCCCGACGGGCTTCGGCAGCTCCGTCAGCCAGCGCAGTAAGTCTGTCGTGGACGACGCGGCCCAGCCCTGCGGCTGGAAGCCTTCTTTTGGCCAGTAGTGAACATGAACGTGGTAGTCGCTGAGCGCTTCCCGGAATCCGCGGAGGCGCTCGACACTGGCGCCCTGCTTATCGTGGCCAATGAAGGCGAAGTGCTCCAGTCCGCGGTCGGCCAGGTGCAGCGCCGCCATGCGCCCGATGCCCGCATCGTCCACGCCGACGCGCGGCAGGCGCAGCCAAGGCATAATGCCGCAGACGTTCACCACCGGTTTTCTCATCGCCTGCAGTTCGTTTGCGACCTCGTTGCTGTAGATATGTCCGATGATTCCGCGCGGATGGCGCTCGCGCAGCGTCTTCACCGCATGCAGTTCATGCGACGCCGGCAGGAGCACCCACTCGGGTCGGCTCTTGGCAAAGGCGCGAATGCCGCGCATGATTGAGCGGCAGTAACTGAGGCTGTAGCTGAAGACCAGCGCAATCGGAACCACGGACGCCTCGATTCACTTCAGCGTGGACAGGAATTCAATCAGGTCACGGATTTCGTTCTTTGTGAGCACCTGACCCATTGGCGGCATCGCGGATTCTTTCGGCCGCTTGCGTGTCTTGATTTCGTCCTTCTTTATTTCAGTGATTTTTCCGTCGGCCGAAAGCAGCGCCAAGGTCTGCTCGGTCTCTTTCTTGATCATCCCAATAACGACGCGCCCATCGTTGAGGGTGGCCATGTTGGTTTCAAAGCCGGGCGCGATCTGCGCGTTTGGCGCGATCACCGCTTCGAGCAGATATTTCCGGTCGCGCGTGCCAGCAATCTTGCTTAAGTCCGGCCCGACCTCGCCGCCTTTGCCCTTGACCTTATGGCAGCGCGAGCACTGCACTTTTTCATTCTCAAAGAACACTTTCCGGCCCAGGGTTGAGTCGCCGCCGGACAGCGCCACCTTAAACGGCGCGAGCTCATCATCTGGGTCGAGCGCTTTCGTGTAGCGCTCTACGCGCGCTTTGAGCTCCGCGTTGCCGCTGGCCTGCGCCGCATTAAGCAGGTCGAGCTGGATCTCCGCAGGCGCCTGCCCGCTCAGGAATTTATCGAACCACTGGATCAGAATGGCGTCAGCCTCGGGGCGCTTCATTTTTGCGAGCAGCGACAGCGCCGTCTGCCGTTCCGCATGAGGCGCGCTCTCCAGTGTCTTCCCGAGCAGCGGAATGGAATCCGCCGGGCTCATGCCGGCCAGATGCGGCAGCGCCGCCTGGCGAAGTTTCGACTCACTGCTACCGAAGGCCACGCGCACGACCTCAGAAAGATTTTCGTATTTCTGCTCGGCGAGCGCATTGAACGCAGTCACGCGCGCGCTGGCCGCAAACTTTTCGTCGCACACCACCGCGTGAAGCGCCGGCGCGGCATAGGCGAGCTTGTGCTTCGCCGCGATCTGGCAGGCCGCGGCCCGCAATTCATTGTTTGATCCCTTGATCAGATCCAGCAGGAACGGTTTGACGGCTTCAGCCACAGCCGATGCGTCGCGCGCCGGCAGCGGACGCCACAGATTCAGCACCCGGTCGCGCCCGCGCGGCTGGGCCCAGTCGGCCAGCGCTTCGAGCGCATCGACGCGCAAGGACAGCTCGACATCCGTGCGCATCGCAAATGCCGCAAGCGCCTGAATGTTTTCCGGCTGGCCCAGGCGGTAATTGGCATTGATCACACGCAGCAGCAGGTTGCGGCAGAGCTGATCGCCGGCAGCTTCGAGCGGGTTCACTGCCGCGCCGTGTAAAGGAGCATTCGGCGGCAGCGTGGGTAAGTTAATCAGCTTCGCGAGCTGCGGCATTGCCGCAGGAATCGGCAGGTCGTGAATCGCGCGCGCTGCCTCCAGTTCGAGCAGCGGATCCCGGCGGTTGAGAAAGCGCGCAACTTCCGGGCTTTCATGCCGCCGCAGCGCCACCAGCGCGCCCATGCGCACGGCCGGCGAAAAATCATCGGCGAATGTCGCCAGCTTCTCCGCCTTTTGTGTGCCGGAAAGCCCCATCACCGCCGCGTGGCGCAGGAACGGATCGGCGTCAGCATTCTCGCGCAGCATCTCCAGAAGCGGTTCGAGCGCTTCGGCGCGGCCGAGCTTGCCGAGCGCGATTGCGGCAAAAAAGCGCGGCCGCGCGCTCGTGTCTTTCAGCAACTTGATCAGGCCATCGAACGCCTGTGCGCAGCGACAATCACCGAGCGTCTTCGCTGCCTGCGCCCGTACCTCGGCGTCAGCATCCGAGAGAATCGGCAGCAGCGCGTTGAGCGCCGCCGCGTCTTTTCGCCCGATCTGGCCCAGTGCCCAAACCGCATGAATGCGCGCGAGCTGATGGTCTGCCGATTTGAGCCGTTCGGCGAGCAGCGTTACGCTCTTCGCGCCGCGTGCGGCGAGCTCAAACTGTGCTTCACACCGCACGTACAGATTGGTGTGTGCGAGCAGCGTGATCAGCTCGCTATCCGCGAGCTTTTCCATGCCTTCATTCAGAAGTTTTTTCGTCTGCTGTACCAGCTCGCTTTTCGCGCGCTCGGGATCGAAGATGCGGTAGACGCGGCCTTTCTTCGGCATCGCCCCGCCGGCGACCCAGTCGCTGCAGTAGAGCTGGCTGTCTGGACCGAAATCGGCGTCGGTCAGCAGGATGCTCCAGATCGATTTCTCGTGATCCTTGTAGTCGAACGAAGCGCCTTTCGGTTCCAGGCGGAATGTATGCAAACCGCTGTCTGCCGCGCCGTAGCGGAAATCAGCCAGAAAGAAGCGCCGGTTGAAATGTTCGGGAAAGCCCGTGCCGGGATAGAACGTCATGCCGGCGGGGCCGTTGGTGAGATGTGAAATCGCCGGAATGACGTACGCCGCCTGGCCTTTGTGCGCCGTCTGCCAGAGTTTTTCCGTGTTCCACATGCCGCGCGGCTGCGGGAGATGGATGAACTGGTACCCGTTGCGCCAGCCATTGTCCGCGCCTTCAACGAGGTACTGAATGCGGCACTTATCGCCGATGCCCGAATCGTTGTCGCAGGTGAAGAGATTTCCGAATTCATCGAAGGCCAGATCGTGCGGGTTGCGCAGACCGATGCAGAAAATCTCGAGTTCGCTGCCGTCCAGGTTGCAGCGCAGCACCGCGCCGGTATCCGGGACTTCAACGGATTTTCCCCCAACCGAGACATTCAGCCCGCGGTCGCCCATGTTGAAATAGAGTTTGCCGTCAGGACCCACGCGCAGACCGTGCAGATCGTGCCCGCGAATGCCGCCGTGAACGCCGTATCCATAATGAAGCGAGTCGCGCACATCCGCTTTGCCGTCGCCGTCCGTGTCGCGCAGCTTCCACAGCCGCGGTACGTTGGCCCAGTACACATCGTTTTTGTACGAGACGACACCCGCGCCGATGCCGTCAGTTAATCCGTTCGATGAGATAAAGACTGAATCGCGTTCCGCGCGCCCGTCGCCGTCGCGATCTTCAAGCAGCCGGAGCCGTTCGTGATCTTTCGTGAATTTCACAACATCCGCGCCCCACTTTTTCTTGAGGAACTCCGCGCGCTCATCAACGGTGCGCAGCGGCATGTCTGTGTCGATCGTCGCGCCGGTGGCGCCATCGATGTCGCTCAAGCCGGCGCGGAACGTTTCGAGAATGTAAACGCGGCCTTTGAGGTCGACGTGAAGCCCGACCGGATTGGCCAGCTGTGGCTCGGCGGCGAAAACCTCGGCTTTCAAAGTTTTCGGGAGCTGAAAGTTTTTGATGGCAGCTTCGGCGTCGCCTGAAGCGGGAAAAATGTCGGGCTTGTAATCTTCTTCGCAGAACGCGGACAAACTGAGAGCGGCGAAAGCCGCAAGAATGAAGGAGCGCATAAACGTAACGTTATGCTCTGCCGCTGAGCCTGTCAAAGCCGCGGCACCTGAAATCTTCGTCTTGTAAGTACAGCCCTCAACGCTGGTTAACGCAGAGCCGCAGGCCTTACTCCGGCACGACCTCCTGGCTTTTGGCGCGGCCAAAGCGGATCCACTTCTCGATTTCGACCACGCTGAAAACCGCCGCAGCGACCAGCAGAATTCGCAGCCATGATTCAGGCGAGATGGGCGCCGTCTGGAACAGCCGGTTCATGAGCGGCACGTAGGTGAATGCCAGCTGCGCAAGTATCATGGTCAGTGCGCCGACGATGGCCCACCGATTGGTGAACAGGCCGATCGAGAAGAACGTCCGGTTCAGCGTGCGGCAATTGAACAGATAGCCGACCTCGACCATTACGATCACGTTAATGACTGCCGTGCGTGCCTCCGCAATCGTTTCGCCCGCCATGCTCAGTTCCCAGAAGAACAGCCAGTACGCACCTGCCAGCATCATTAACGAGACCAGGCCAGTTCGCATCAGCAGCGGATAGGTGAGCAGCGGGCGTTTCGGGTCGCGCGGCGGACGCTGCATCAGCCCCGGCTCGCGCGGTTCGAAGACCAGCATCAGCCCCAGCAGCACCGCCGAGGTCATGTTGACCCAGAGGAGCTGAACCGGAAGTGCCGGCAGGACGATGCCGAACAGGATCGCAGTGAGCAGGATCAGCGCTTCGCCTCCGTTCGTCGGCAGAGTCCACACGATGAACTTCGTCAGGTTGTCGAACACACCGCGGCCTTCTTCAACGGCCGCCTCGATGGTCGCGAAGTTATCGTCGGTGAGAATCATCGCCGCGGCGCCCTTGGAGACATCCGTTCCCGTGATGCCCATGGCCACGCCGATATCCGCCTGCTTCAGCGCCGGCGCATCGTTCACGCCGTCTCCGGTCATCGCGACGACATGCCCGCGCGATTGCAGCGCCCGGACCAGCCGCAGCTTCTGTTCGGGAGCAACGCGCGCGAACACCGCGGTGCTCGCCGCAAGCTCCGGCAACTGCTCATCGGAAATCTTTTCCAGATCGCGTCCCGTTAAAGCCACGAGCGTTCCATGTTCCGCGCTTCCCTTCAAGCCGATCTGCCCGGCGATGGCTTGCGCGGTTACCAGGTGATCGCCTGTGATCATCTTGACGGCGATTCCCGCTTCCTGGCATTTGCGCACAGCTTCAATGGCCTCCTTGCGCGGCGGATCGATCATGCCTTGAAGCCCCAGGAAAGTAAGCCCCTCGCTCACGTGGGCATGTTCAAGCGTGGCGTGATCGCGCTGGACATGCCGGCGCGCAAAAGCCAGCACCCGCAATCCGCGCCGCGCCATCGATTCGACGGCGCGCTGCACCGCCTCTTTATCGAGCGGAACTAAAGCGCCCCTTTCGTCAAGCGCGTCCGCGCAGCGGCCCAGCAGCCGTTCGACGGCGCCAATTTTGTAGATCACACGCGCGGCGCGATTCACGTGCAGCGTGGCGCGGTACATCTGCTCGGATTCAAACGGAATGACATCCAGCCGCGGCATGTGACTGTGCATGGAGGCGCGGAGCAGTCCGGCTTTCTCTCCCACCACCAGAAGCGCGGCCTCGGTGGGATCTCCCTGCACCTTCAGGCGCCCGTCTTCGTTCAGCAGTTCCGAGTCATTGCACAACACGCCGGCGCGCAGGCACTCCACAAGCGCAGTTCCCTCGCGCAGTTCCGCGGGCTTTCCATTCGCGCGAATTTCTCCCGCGGGCTGATAGCCGCTGCCGCTGACCTCGTACAGCTTTCCGCCGGCGTAGATTTCGCGCACCGTCATCTGGTTTTCGGTCAGCGTTCCCGTCTTGTCCGAGCAGATCACCGTGGTGCTTCCGAGCGTCTCGACCGCAGGCAGCTTGCGGATGATGGCCTTCCGCCGGGCCATGCGCGACACGCCGATCGCCAGGACGATCGTCACCGCGGCCGGAAGGCCTTCGGGAATTGCGCCCACGGCGAGCGCGACGGACGCCATGAACATCTGCACCGCATTTTCACCGCGCGCTACACCGATTCCAAAGGCAGCTGCTGAAAGCACGAGAATGACCCAGAGCAGCAGATGGCTGAAGTGGGTGATCTTCTTCGTCAGCGGCGTCGAAATATCCAAAGCCTGGGAAATGAGGTCGGCGATGTGGCCTGTTTCGGTCTGGTCTCCAGTCGCCCAGACGATGCCTTCGCCCTGCCCGGCCGTCACCAGCGTTCCCGCGAACGCCAGGTTCCTGCGATCGGCCAGAACGGTATCCAGCGCGAGCGCCTGGGGGTCCTTCTGCACGGGGACGGATTCGCCGGTCAGTGCCGATTCGTCGATCTGCAGGCCCCTGGCGTGGAACAGACGCAGGTCAGCAGGGACGCGGTCGCCTGATTGCAGCAGAACAATATCGCCCGGCACGAGCAGTTCAGATCGCAGGCGCTGATTGCGCGCGTCGCGGCGCACATTCGCTTCTGTGGCGACCATTCCCGAGAGCGACTCGATCGCCTTTTCCGCTTTCGCTTCCTGCAGAAAACCGACAATCGCATTGATCAGGATAACGGCAAAGATGATCGTCGAATCAACGTACTCGCCGACAAACGCAGTAACGACGGTTGCAAGCAGCAGGATATAGACGAGCGGCTGGTTGAATTGATCGAGGAACTTCAGCCACGCTGATTTTCCAGGCCGACGCGTGATGGCGTTAAGCCCGTATTTCTTCTGTCTCAGCCGCGCCTCGTCGCTGCTCAGGCCGGTCTTAACATCCACGTCCAGCAGACGGAAAACCTCCGTGGCCTGGATCTGATGCCAGCCTTGCTGCTTGCGCGCGGAACTAGCGGCGGCTTTGAGCTCGACCTTTTTAGACCTGCGAGGCGCGGCCTTGAGTGATTGCTGTACCAGCACGAGAGGGTCTCCTGTTTGAACGTTGCTCAAACAGGAGCAGCGCAGATTTTATGCCGCGCGGGATAGTTCTATTCCCGCGCTGGAATACGAAGTGCGAGCATCTGTTTGTCGCAATCCTGAGAATTCACTTCGCATCTCTGGCGAGAAGCTGCGGCTGTGAGGGTGGGGATTCGGGATTGCACCGGAACATTTCATAGCGCTTCTTACCTGAGAAGATTAGGAAGGGGCCGTGTGAAGTGGTTGGCTGGCCTTTTGCATTTTATCGAGGCGTCTATGGTCCACTTAAAGAACATTCTGCTGACTACTGACTTGTCGCCGCACTCGCGGAACGCCATTCCCTATGCGGTGTCGCTCGTGGGGCAATACGGCGGGCGGCTGTCACTGCTGCATGTTGAAGCCAACGTCACTCCGCTCATGATGCCGCTTCCGACAGGTGAGCTCGTGGGCTTCAGCGGGGCCGGTAAACTGGATCGCTCGCGAGAGGAGCACGCTGCATTGATGGCCTTAAGCGAGGAGATTGAACGCGACTGGAAAATTCAGGTCGAGCCGCTCGTGCGTTTTGGCGACGCGGCCGCTGAGATTGCGGCCTGCGCGCGCGAGATCGGCGCCGACTGCATCGTCGCGTCGTCGCACGGCCGCACGGGGCTTGCGCACATGGTTCTGGGATCGACAGCCGAGCGCATCGTCCGCCTCGCGCCATGCGCGGTGCTGATTGTACGGCCGGGGGCGAAGTGAACGGCTCCTTCAACGCCAAGCGCGCCAAGAACGCCAAGAGCGCCAAGGGAAAATGAGGAACGTTTAAATTTCGGGCGGCGGATGTCGAGTCGCGCGAGGTCTCCTCTGGAGCCGCACTGGTGGGCAAGCCGCGAGTGGCACTCTTCCTCGATCGCCAATTCGCAATCGTCAATTTGAATCAAAAAACCTCTGCGGTTCTCCGCGTTCTCTGCGGCTCTGTGGTGAAGTCGTGTGCCGTTTTCACGCCAGGATCGGCTTCACCAGTTCGCCGTGGATGTCGGTGAGACGGAAATCTCTTCCCTGGAAGCGGAAGGTCAGCTTCTCATGCTCGACGCCGATGAGGTGCAGGATTGTCGCGTTCAGGTCGTGAACGTGGATGGGGTGCTCGGTGATGTTGTAGCTGAACTCGTCGGTCGCGCCGAACGTCAGGCCCTTCTTGATGCCGGCTCCCGCCAGCAGGACCGTGAAGCAGCGCGGGTGATGGTCGCGGCCGTAATTGGTCTCGGTCAGCGCGCCCTGCGAGTATATCGTCCGCCCGAATTCTCCGCCCCAGACGATCAGCGTGTCCTCGAGAAGGCCGCGTTGCTTTAAATCTTTGATCAGCGCAGCGGTCGGCTGGTCGGTGTCTTTGCACTGGCCTTTGATCGCGTTGGGCAGGCCGCCGTGATGGTCCCAGCCCATGTGGAAGAGCTGGATGAAGCGCACGTTCCGCTCGGCCAGGCGGCGCGCGAGCAGACAATTGGCCGCGTAGGTGCCGGGCGTTTTCACGTCGGGGCCGTACATCTCCAGCGTCTCTTTCGATTCCTTCGAGGTATCGGTCAGATCGGGGACGCTGGCCTGCATGCGGAAAGCCATCTCGTATTGTGCAATGCGCGTCTGGATGTCCGGATCGCCTAGCGTGTCGAAGTGTTTTTTGTTCAGCGCGCCGAGCTCGTCCAGCGTTTCGCGGCGTGTCTCGCGGTCGACGCCGGGCGGATTCGAAAGATAGAGCACCGGGTCGCCCTTGTTGCGGAATTTAACGCCCTGGTGCTTGGCCGGCAGAAAGCCAGCACCCCACAGGCGGTCGTAGAGCGGCTGGTCGTCTTTGCGGCCGCTGCCGAACGAGGTCAGCACCACGTACGCGGGCAGATCTTTGTTTTCGCTGCCTAGTCCATACGCGACCCACGAGCCGATGCTGGGGCGGCCGGCAAGCTGCGAGCCGGTCTGCATGAACGTGATCGCCGGATCGTGATTAATCGCTTCGGTGAACACCGAGCGCACCTGGCAGAACTCATCGGCGATGCCGGCCATGTGCGGCATGAGCTCGCTGAACCACATCCCGCTTTTGCCGTGCTGCGCGAACTTGAACATCGATGGCGCAACAGGGAAGGATTTCTGCCCGCTGGTCATCGTCGTCAGGCGCTGGCCTTTGCGAATCGAGTCCGGCAGATTTTTGCCGCGCTGCTTTTCCATCTCTGGCTTGGGATCGAAAAGATCCATCTGCGACGGCGCGCCGGACTGGAAGAGATAGATGATGCGCTTGGCTTTCGGCGGAAAGTTCGGGAAGCCGGCAAGCCCTTCACCGCCAGTGACCGAACGCTGCAGCAACCCGCCGAGCGCCGCCAGTCCGATGCCTCCGGCCGCGCGCTGCAGAAACGTCCGGCGCGAGAGCGCCGCGCGCGTTTCGGAGTCCAGTCCGCTGAAACAGTGATCGTTGCAATTCATCGTTTTTTCCCAAACTTGGCGATCTTGGCGCCTTGGCGTCCTTGGCGGATTGATGTTCCGTCACTCCCGCGTTATGACTTCATCCAGATTCAGCAGCACGTTCGCCGTCATCGTGTACGCGGCCAACTCGGCGGCGTCGAACTTGGCGTCGGGCTTGCTCGCGCCTTGCGTGATGAGTTTCTTTGCGGCTTCGCCATCCTTTTTGTAGCGCTCCAGACGCGCCGCCAATCCCTTGCTCAGAACGCTGATCTCTTCTGCGGCCGGCTTGCGCGAGGTGGCCATGCGGAACGCCCACGCGATGCGATCGTCTGCAGTCGCGCCGCCTTCGCTGATCATGCGTTCGGCCAGCTTGCGTGCCGCTTCGACGTAAGTGACTTCGTTGAGCAGCGCCAGAGCTTGCAGCGGCGTGTTGGTGCGCGAGCGTTTTACGGTGCAGATTTCGCGGCTGGGGGAATCGAAGAGCAGCATCGTGGGCGGCGCGGCGGTGCGTTTCCAGAAGGTGTACATCGTGCGGCGATAAAGGCCTTCGCCCGTGTCGGCCTGGTAATTCCGCAGGTTGCCGTAGACGCTCGTTTCGTCCCACACGGCCGTCGGCATGTAGGGCTTGACGCTCGGCCCGCCGATTTTTTCGACGAGCAAACCGCTGATCGCAAGCGCCTGGTCGCGCACGGCTTCGGCCGGAAGCCTGAATCGCGGCCCGCGCGCGAGCAGCCGGTTATCCGGATCTTTTTCAAGCGACTGCGGCGTCACGGTCGCGGCCTGGCGGTACGCGGCGCTCATGACCATGAGTTTATGCATCGCCTTCATGTCCCAGGCCTGCGCGGGTTTGCCGTTCACCGGCGGCAGAGCCGTCGGCTGCATGAATTCGCACGCGAGCCAGTCCAGCAGGTCCATGTGGCTGGGCCAGTCGGCTTGCGAGCCAAAATTTTCGGTGGTCTTCACGATGCCGGTGCCAAAGAAGCGTTCCCACGCGCGGTTCACCCACACGCGCGCGGTAAGCGGGTGCTCGGGCGAGACCAGCCACTTTGCCAGTCCGAGCCGATCATTCGGCACGCCGTCAGGAAGTTTCGGCAGAGCCGCCGGCAGCGCGCGCTCCACTTTGTCGCCCGGCTTGTCGTATTCGCCGCGCAACAGAATGCGGGCTTCGCGCGGCTTGGGCAGGTCCTTCATCACCATCACGCTCGGCAGCGTCGCGTTGAAATCATCCAGCGCCTTCTTTGCTTTGGCCACGGCGGCTTCGGCGCGCTTGAGCGGGTTATCCGTGTTTTCGCGGTAGAACTTTGTGATCTCATTCTGCTGAGTGGGCGTGCGCTTGGCCGGATCGGCCTTAAGCGCCGCGCGCAGCGTCGGCGGAATCTTCGCGCCTTCCAGCTTCACCGTCGACGGCGGCAGAGCAGTGGTGCTCAGCGCAAAGCGCCCGATGTTGTGATCGCCGAACTGCGAACCGTGCAGCAGGCGAATGGTCAGCGTGGCGCCCTCGGGAATCTCGACCGGATTGCATAGGAACATGGCCTTGCGCGGCTGACGCTTCGCCGGATCATTGCCATCAACCGCCCAGCCTGATTTATTCTTCTCCTTCTTTTCCTTGGCGCCGGGCTTGGGCTGATCCTTGACGATCAGGTTTACTTCCCAGCCTTTCTGCTGATAGCTCGCTTCGGCGGATGTGAATTCGGCGACGCGCGGCTCGGGCAGGGTGGGAGCCGTGATCTCCGCTTCAACGCCGCTGAGCACGAAGTTTCCGTTCGCTCCGCGGCCCAGGCTTTTGTTGGGAAGCGTTTCGTCGGGAAGAACGTCGAGCAGAATTCCGGTGAGCTGCCCGGCGTTAATCTTCGTGGTGATCTCGTAGGTATCGTTTGCTGGATTCGTGCCGCCGGCCAGCCACGATCCGTCAGACTGATGCGTGAACGTCGCGCCACCGGCGCTTTTCACTTCGGTCGGCTCCAGGCGTTTCCAGGCGACGATGTCGTGTTCGAGCTGCTTCGAGAATTCCTTCTCCCATTCGCTCTGCAGGCTCGGCAGCTGCTTGGCCGCACCGTCGCGCAGCGCTTCGGCGGTCTTGATTTCTTCCTTCAGCTTCGCCTGTTTTTTCTCCTGTTCGGCGTTGGGCAGCAAAATGAGCGGATCTGGATTGCCGCCGGAGCGGTTCGATTCACCCTGGATGCTGCCGCGCTCGGCCACGTCATTGAAGTACGCGAAGAACTGGTAGAACTCGCGTTGCGTGATCGGATCGTACTTGTGGTCGTGGCAGCGGCAGCAGTTGAACGTCAGCGCCATCCACGTGAGGCCGGTGGTTTCGACGCGGTCGATCACATTCTCGATGCGCCATTCTTCGTCGATGATTCCGCCTTCGCCATTGATGCGGTGGTTGCGGTTGAAGCCGCTGGCTACGAGCTGGCTGCGCGTCGCGCTGGGCAGCAGGTCTCCGGCAAGCTGCTCAACCGTGAACTGGTCGAAGGGCATGTTTGAATTCAGTGCGTTGATCACCCAGTCGCGCCAGGGCCACATCATGCGGCTCGAATCGACCTGGAAGCCGTGGCTGTCGGCATAGCGCGCGATGTCCAGCCAGTTTGCAGCGATGTGCTCGCCGTACCGTGGCGACGCGAGCAGCCGGTCGACGACTTTCTCGTAGGCGCTTTCCGAACTGTCGGCAAGAAAAGCGTCGACTTCCTGCGGCGTCGGCGGGAGTCCGGTGAGGTCCAGGGTCGCGCGCCGGATGAGCGTCTCCTTCGTGGCTTGCGGTTGCGGCGAAAGATTTTCCTGCTGCAGCCGTGCGCCAATGAACGCGTCGATCGGCGTGCGGACCCAATTGCCGAGCGGGCCGGAAAGTTTCGGCACGTCGGGGCGGGTAGGCTTGGTGAACCCCCAGTGCTGTTCGTAATGTGCGCCTTGAGCGATCCATGTTTTGAGCGTTTCTTTCTGCGCGGCGGAGAGTTTCTTGTGCGATTTGGGGGGCGGCATCAGCTCGCCGGTGTCGTCGGTAAAGATACGCTTGATCAACTCGCTGGATTGCGGCTTGCCCGGAACGATGGCGATTTCGCCGGACTCGGCCGGCTTGATGGCGCTTTCGCGCAGGTCGAGGCGCAGGTTGCCCTTGGCCTTCTGAGCGTCCGGTCCGTGGCAGGCGAAGCAGTTATCCGACAGGATCGGACGCACATCGCGGTTGAACTTGATCTCGCCAGCATGGACAGTGGCGCTCAACACACCTAAACCCAGCAGCAGCAACGGCAAACGCGGCATGAACATCCCTCGATTCGGTGTGAGACTCTGTAACTGTATAAGCCAGACCAGCCCAGAGTGACACCTGCTTTTTTGTCTAACATTTATTGTCCGCTGCTCCGTGAAGCGTTCGAAATTCCGGCAACATTCCGCGCGATTTCTGGCTCAGAAGGAGTCAGATAGACTTGTAAGTGCTTGTCAAGCTATCAGCCCTCTAAGGCCCTGTAACGCCCTCAACAGCGCTTGAGTCCAAAACTCAATCATTCATCCGTCGTATATGGAGAGCTCACGGAGATCACGGCGAGACGACAACTCAGAGATCAGAGTACAGAGGAATCCCGCCGCCTGCCGGACGGATGGGTCCTCCCTCCCCTTGCGGGAGGGAGCAAGACGGAGGGGTTAGCCTCGGGCGCAAGTTGGCGCGTGCGAAATCGGAATAGAAATTGGGAAATGAAAACTGGGACATGAGAAAATGAGAAATTCAGTACGCTGTTTGGGTTGATACGTACGCGTCTGGTTGAGTGTGCGGATAACCCCTCCCCCTACCCCCTCCCGCAAGGGGAGGGGGAGTGCGAGTGGGCGCGCTTTCAAAATAGTTTGTGCCTTCGCGTCTTCGAATCTTTGCGTTAAGGCCGTTCGCTGTTTTCCGTTCTCTGTGCTCTCTGTGCTCTCTGTGATCTCTGTGGTGAAAAAATTTGTTCAGCCCAGGTCGCTGAGCGCTCCGTTGCTGCAGCCGAAGCTCGGTGCCTCGATGCCCATCTGGTGGATCATGCGCAGGTAAAGGTTCGAGAGCTGCTTGTTGCTCTTGCGGTCAAAGGCGAGATGGCCCTGGTGCTTGAAACCGCCGCCGGCGAGGATAACAGGCAGGTTGTCGGTCTTGTGCGCGCTGGCGTTGCCGAGGTTGCTGGCAAGCACGATGGAACTCTTGTCCAGAAGCGATTTGCCGTTCTCGTCGGTCTTCTTCATGTCGGTGATGAAATCGGCGAACGCTTTGAGCTCGGCTTCTTCCACAATCGCCAGCTGCTCGATCTTGTTTTCGTCCTGGCCGTGGTGCGACGCATCGTGGTGGTTGATATTCAGGCCCGGGATCTTCGCGCCATTTCCCTCGCCGTGCATGAGCAAAACCACGCGGGTGGAATCGGTCTGAAGCGCCAGGCGCACAAGATCATACCACTGCCGTTCACGTTCGATCATCTGCGCGTGTTCGAAGTTCTGGACCTTGTAGTCGACTTTCGGCTTCGGTTTCTGCGCCCAGGCCTGATCCTGCTGCAGACGCTGCTCGGCTTCGCGGATGCTGCTGGCGAACAGATCGATGCGGTCACGGTCGGAGGCGCTGAGCTTGTTCGAGAGGCTCTTCATCTGGTCGCGCACGCCGTCTAGGATGCTCTGCCCGTCGTCCAGACGCCGCACTTCCCTGGCGATTTCATCTGGCGTTCCGGTGACGAAGAGCTGCTTGAAGACCTGGCTTGAACTGCCGAGCGCCGGATTGGCGACGCCTTTGTAATTCCAGGACATGGCTGAACTGCCGAGGACGAGGCTGGGCACGCGCGTTTCACGTCCGACACGGTCAGCGACGAAGTAATCGACGGAGACGGTATTGCGAATATCGCGCTCCGAACGCACGCCCGCAGGCGAGACGCCGGTGAACAGCGCCACTTCGGGGAAGTGACCCTGCGGATAGCCGACATGGGAGATGCCGGAGATGACGGTGTACGAGCCCTTGATCGGCTGGAGCACCTTGGTATAGCGCGTTTCTTCGTGATCTATGCCGGCCTTTTCCGGGAAGAGAAACGGCGCGTGCAGCCCGAGCGGACGGCCGATCAGGACCATGCGGCGCGGCATTAGCGCTTCCGATTTCTCACCGGCCTGCAGACCCGCGGGAAGCATCGCATCCAGCAGCGGAAGCCCGAGAGCAACTCCGGCGGCGCGCAGCATGTGGCGGCGCGAAAGCTGGCGGGAATTTAAGAAATGCATGGCGGGGTCTCCCTGGACTTACTTGTTCAAAAACACGCGGCTGCAGACGATCTCTTTGAGAATCGAGCGCAGTCCATAGTTGTTCTTTCGCACACTGGCGACGATCTCTTCGACGACTTCGCGGTCGGCAAACTGCAGATCGGCGCCGGTCGCGAACACCATCAGCTTCTGCACGACGTTGCGCGCGAGCTGATCTTTATCGGAAAGGAGAATCTGCTTGTATTCATCAATGTCTTTAAAAGGGCGGCCATCCGGCGTTTTATCGCCCTTCTCGACTGGCAGGCCTTTGAGCGTTTTGCGCGACGGATAATTCTCAAGCGCAACCTGCTCTAGTTTTTTGCCACCCTGCGGCTGCTTGGCCACGCGGTAGAACTCGCGCCAGCCTCCGATCACATCGTACGTTTCCAACGCGAAGCCCGGCGGATCGATGTGCATGTGGCAGCTGGCGCAGGCCTTGATGTCGCGGTGTTTTTCAAGCTGCTGACGGATGGTGGTCGCGCCACGGATGTCCGGCTCGATCGAGGGAATATCCGGCGGCGGCGGCGAAGGCGGAAGGCCGATGATGTGTTCGAGTACCCATTTGCCGCGCAGGATCGGCGAGGTGCGCGTGCCGTCGGCGGTGACTTTGAGGACGCTGCCCTGCGTGAGCACGCCGCCGCGGTGCAGTTCTGGCGCGAGTGTGACCTTGCGCATCTCTTTGCCGGCGACGCCCTTGATGCCGTAGTGCTGCGCCAGACGTTCGTTGACGAACGTCCAGTCACTGTGAATGAACTCCGTGACGCTCAGGTCGTTCTTGAGGATTTCGGAGAAGAAGAGCCGCGTTTCCTGGGGCATTGACCAGAGCAGATACTGGTCGAATTCGCCATAGAGCTGCGGGTCCGGCGACGTGGCGTTAATCTTACGCAGCTCCAGCCACTGCCCGGTAAAATCATCCACGAAACGCTCGGCCTTTTGGTCGGCGAGCATGCGTTCGACCTGTGCGAGAAGCACCTCTTTCTTTGACAGCGTTCCTTTGGCCGCCAGATCGAGCAGCGCCTGATCGGGCATCGAGCGCCACAGGAAATACGACAGCCGCGCGGCCACAGCGTAGTCATCAAGCTTGCCGGGCAGTTCGTTAAACAACAGAAAATGCGGCGAACACAGGACGGCCTTGTACGCCGTGAGCACCGCGTCTCTGAACAAATAGCCTTTGTTCAAGCGGTCGGTCGCGAAGCCCGTGAAATAACTGATCAGACCGTCGTTAGCCGGCCGGCGCAGAGCGCGGGTGGCAAACTCCTTGATCAGCCGCTCGGCGTCTTTCTGAGGATCGGCTGACACGGGGATCAGCGGGTTGTTAAGCCACTGGTACTCGTTGCCGGAGTCTTTAATCGTGGGCGGCTTGGCATTTTTCTTTTCAGCTTCCACAACCGACCGCGCTTTGAGCGGCGTGTCTCCGAACAGGCGGCGATAACCAGGTCCGGGAATCTCGTTGATCGGACCTTCGAGCTCGATCCATTCAATCGCAAGGCCGGGTCCGGTATAATTCTTCAAGCCGTCTTTGGTTTTGCTTTTGATATCATTATCGTAAGGCAGCGCCCAGCCATTGAAGTTCAGCTTGTCCTGGAAGCGAAGATACGTTTCGATTTCAAGCACCGTGGCTTTATCAGCCGGGACGTTAAGCACCGCGCGCGCTTCGCCTTCATTGCGCACGCCGTCATTAAAGAAGAGAAAAACAAGCGGCGTGCTGGCTCCGTTGGTATTCACAGCGTAGGCGGAAACGCGCACCTTATAGATGCCGCTGGTGGGCGCGCTCGGGAAGATCAGGCCCGAATAACGCTGCTGCTTTATGAATGTGACCAGCGTCTGATCACGCATCTCGACCGAACTGCCGATTGCCTTCTTCAGCGCCTGATTGCCGTCGACCAGCTGCTGCGCTGTTTTGCGCACGATCGAGTGCGATTTCGGCCGCAGCGGAATGGCTGAGTGCAGCGCCTTGTCCGCGGCTTCCTGGTAGCGCAGAAAGTGCGCGGAGGAGATATCGAGGCCTTCGGAGATATTATCAAAGCCGGCCACGACGTTGTCGTCAGGCAGCAGATCCTTGACCTCGACGTTCATCTCAAGCAGATCGCTGAGCGTGTAATCGTACTCGGTGCGGTTCAGCCGCCGGACCGAGACGCGTCCTTCGCTCCGCTGGTGCGCGAGTGACGCCTGATGCAGTTCTTTTTTAAGGAATGACGTTGCTGCGGCGAGCTCATCGGCGGTCGGGCGTTCCTCGGTAGCCGGAGGCATCTGGCCTTGGTGAACTTTGTCGAACGCCTTGATCCACACCTCAGCAACGTCGTGCGTTTTGAAGTCAGGCGGAAGATTATCCAGGCGCAACCGGGCTTTCTGAACCTCGCTGCCATGGCAATCGACGCAGTGCTTGGCCAGGAACGGCTTAAGTGATTTCTCGAAGCTGCCGGTGTCGGCCGAACGCGCACTGCAAGCGGCAAGAGCGGACAACGCAATCATGAGTGCAAAGCGATGGTGCATGGAATCCTTCTTGGAAGTTGTTTTCCTAACAACTGGGTACGCCGCAAAAGCGCTATTTATCACCAAAATCTTCTGCCTTAATCAGCTTGTCATTTCAGGTGTGAAAACGAAGCGTTCGCCGGGCTTGAAACGAAAGCCGTGACAGCAATGCAGAGGCCGTCGCTGAAGCGGCTTTCGAATCGAAAACGGGCACAGGAAAATTTTTGTTTACGTTTGGCAAAAGCACCGCTTTACAAGTTCTCTTTGGGGTAAAAGAAAAGAAGTAGATCAGCGCAACATTTGAGGCGTACCGAAAGATGCGGATTTCCCTTCCAATTCTGTTCTTAATTGCGCTTCTTGCAGCGCCCATTCATGGCGCCGACGTGAAAGCCGATTTCGATAAGCACATACAGCCCTTTCTGAATGCGCACTGCATACGCTGCCACGGCGAGAAAAAGCAGAAGGGCGAGTTCCGTCTCGATACGCTTTCGCGCGACTTTGCCAACGGCGGCTCGGCGATGCGCTGGGCCGACGTAATGGACCGGCTCAGTTCCGGCGAGATGCCACCCGAAGAAGAGGATAAGCCCAAGCCGGAAGAGTCTGCCAGAATCGTCGAGTGGCTTTCGGGGAGGCTGAAGGAAGGCGAGACCGCGCGCATGGCA
>Ga0196964_10000681_pt1 | contig 19115 bp, 13 predicted proteins | sample S1_10metaG_FD_148615 | JGI IMG/M metagenome (GOLD analysis project Ga0196964, IMG submission 148615) | Soil microbial communities from Anza Borrego desert, Southern California, United States - S1_10 | ecosystem: Environmental > Terrestrial > Soil > Desert | place: USA: California | collected... | reverse complement strand
GAGCGCGTCAACGCGTTCCTGGCGCGCTACTCAATCCCGCAGGACCGGCTCACCGCAGTCATGCAAGCGGCGATCGCGGAATGCCGCCGCCGCACGCAAGCGCATCTCGATCTGCCGGCCAACGAGCGCTTCGACATGGAGCTGGTCACCGGCCAAAGCTGGGGCGCGTACAACTGGTATCGCGGCAACAATAACAGCCTCATTCAGATTAATGCCGGCCTGCCGGTGCGCATCGACTCGGCGATCGGCTACGGCTGCCACGAAGGCTATCCGGGCCATCACGTCCAGGGCATCTCGGCCGAGCGTCTTTATCGCGAGCGCGGCTATGTCGAATACTCGGTGCTGCCGCTTTATTCGCCGATGGGACCGCTCAACGAAGGCGCGGGCGACTATGGCGTGAAGCTCGCCTTCCCGGGCAATGAGCGCGAAGCCTTTGAAACGCGCGTGCTCTATCCGCTCGCCGGACTCGATCCCGCCTCGGCGCCAGCGCTGACCGCTTTCGATGCGGCGATGGATGAGCTCGATGGCGCGCGGCTCACCATCGCGGCGATGTATCTGGGCGGCGAGATCGACCGCGCGCGCGCCGTTGAGCTGACCCAGCGCTATCAGCTCATGTCGCGGGAGCGCGCGGATCGCAGCGTCGCGTTCAGTGAGCAATATCGCTCTTATGTGATCAATTATTCGACCGGCGAAGATCTCGTGGCCGCCTACATCGAGCGCGCCGGGCCAGGCGCCGAAGCGCGCTGGCGCGCCTATGAGAGCATTTTGAACCAGCCTACCTTGCCGGAGCATTTGCGGTGAAAACGCCCAACTTCCGCATGATCGACACCAACGGCATCCGCGTGCGCGCCGCCATTGAAGGCGAGGGCCCGCTCGTCGTCATGGTGCACGGCTTTCCAGAGAGCTGGTATTCGTGGCGCCATCAAATGGCGCCGCTGGCCGCCGCCGGCTTCACCGCCTGTGCGATCGATGTGCGCGGTTACGGCGGCTCGGATAAGCCGCATGCCGTGGAGGCTTACACGCTAAAGGAAATCACCGCTGACGTGGCGGGCGTCGTCGATGCGCTATCGCCGGGAAAGCCCGCAGTGCTGATCGGCCACGATTGGGGTGCGCCGATTGTCTGGCACACGGCGGTGCTGCATCCTGCCCAAGTACGCGCTGTCGCGGGCCTCAGCGTGCCGTATTTCGGGCTGCCGCCCATGTCGCTCGATGACCTGATCAAGATGATGTACACCGATCAGGGGAAGTTCTTCTACCAGGCCTATTTCAAGGATGAAGGCGTCGCGGAAGCCGCGTTCGAAGCCGATGTGCGCGGCGGGCTGCGCAAGCTTTATTTCGCGGGCAGCGGCGATTCCGAAGGTTATTGGGGCGGCATCGACAAGAAGCACGGCGATGCGCTGCTCGACGGCCTGACCGACCCCGATCCGTTTCCGGCGTGGATGAGTGAGGAAGACATCGACTATTTCGTGCAGGAGTTTGAACGTTCCGGTTTCCGCGGCCCGCTCAACCGCTATCGCAATCACACGAACGACTTCCAGTACATGAACACGGTCCAAGACCGCACCGTGCGTCAGCCGTCGCTGTTCGTCGTCGGCGAGAACGATCTCGTGCTGAAAATGTTCGGCGGCAACGCCGAAACGGTCGTCGAGCGCATGAAGGCGAACGCGAGTGACCTCAGGGGCGCGCACGTCATCCCGCGCATCGGCCACTGGACCCAGCAGGAAGCGCCGGACCAGACGACCGGCCTCATCATCGACTGGCTGGCGACATTGCCCTCATAGGCGCGGCCTATGGTTGGTTTGTAACGATTCTATCGCGGCGGCGTTGCCGCGGCGGGGACCTCGACCCAGATAGGGACAGGAGTTTGCCCATGCCGACCCGGATCGACCTTCCCGACAACTGCCGCAAATCCATGATCGCGCTGCTCAACGCGCGGCTGGCCGACGCCATCGACTTGCGCCTCGCGCTCAAGCAGGCGCACTGGAACGTGAAAGGCCCGAACTTCATCGCTCTGCACGAGATGTTCGATCAGATGCAGGGGCGCGTGAATGGTTTCGTCGACGAGATCGCCGAACGCGCCGTAACGCTGGGCGGGCAAGCGGTCGGCACGACGCAAGCGGTGGCGAACGGCTCGAAACTGGCCGCCTATCCGACGGACATCAACGCCGAGCGCGCGCACATCGAAGCGCTGGCCGACCGGGTCTCGACCTTCGCCAAGCTCACGCGCGAGGCGATCGATACAGCGGACGAAGCCGGCGACAAGGACACTGCAGACCTCTTTACCGGCGTGTCCAAGCAGATGGACATGGACCTCTGGTTCCTGGAAGCGCATCTGCACTAGATAAGGGAGCGCGGGTCTTCAGACCCGCATTTTAGAACCCAGTCGGCGGCAGGTTGGAGCGCGTCGCCTCCGGCGACGCATGCGCGGGCGAAGGCTGCGCGCTCCAGTTTTTGGGACTTGCGCAAGAATGCGGGTCTGAAGACCCGTGCTCCTTTAGAGCTTCGCCGCGACCTCTGTGATGACATCGTAAGCCATCATCACGTCGGCGTCCGTGCAGTCGAACTGGCCAACTTGGAAGCGAATGACGGCCCCGCCGTCGAGCCGGGTTTGCGTGAGATAGATGCGCCCGTCCGTATTGATCGCTTCGAGAAGTTTCAAGTTCAGCGCATCCAACTCGCGCGCGCCAGCCGGCGCGTAACGGAACGAGAAGAGGGAGAGCGAAGGCTCGGAGGTGATCTCGAAATCCGGCGTGGCCCGCAGGCGCTCGCACAGCGCGCGCGACCAGGCGATATGATTGCGGATCATCGTGCGCAGGCCATCTAACCCGTGCGCGCGCAGCAAGAACCAGAGCTTCAACGCGCGGAAGCGCCGCCCGAGCGTCAGGCTCCACTCGCTGTAATTGACGATCTGGTCCTGACCGGGCGTGTGCAGGTAATCGGGCCGCGCCGCCAAGGTGCGCACCAGCGCTGCGGGATCGCGGACATAGAGAAGGCTGCAATCGAACTGCGCGCCCAGCCATTTGTGCGGGTTGATCACGACGCTGTCGGCCTGTTCGACGCCCGCCCACAGCGTGCGCAATTCGGGACAGATCATCGCGGCGCCGGCCCATGCGGCATCGACGTGCAGGAATAGATTGAACTCGCGCGCGATCGCGGCGAGATCGGCGACGCTATCGACAGCGCCCACGCCGGTCGCGCCGACATTGGCGATGACGCCCGCGGGCTTCATGCCAGCGGCGAGATCGGCGCGGATGAGCGTGCGCAGCTTTTCCGGATCGGCGCTGCGCGTTGCGCCTCTAATCGGCGTGCGCACGAGGTTGTCGCTGCCGATGCCGGAGAACCAGAGGGCGCGGTCGATCGAGGAATGCGCTTCGGCGGAGCAATAGATGCGCAAGCGCGGGCTGGCGGAGAGGCCTTGCGCGTTGCCTTTGTAGTCCAGCGCGCGCTCGCGCATCATCAGCACCGCGCAGAGCGTGGCGACCGACGCGGTGTCGTGGATCGCGCCGGCGAAACTTGAGGGCAAGCCCAGCGCCTGACGCATCCAATCGACGACGACCGTTTCCAGCTCCGTCGCGGCCGGCGAGGTCTGCCAGAGCATGCACTGCGCGGCGAGCGCGTTGACGAGGTGTTCGGCGACAACGGAAGCGGGCGCGGCGTTGCCGGGAAAGTACGCAAAGAAGCGCGGATGCTGCCAATGCGTCATGCCGGCGGGAATGATGCGTTCGAAGTCCGCGAAGATGGCCTCGAACGGCTCCGCTTGTTCGGGCGGCGTTGACGCGATCTGCGCGGCGATCTCGCCCGGCTTGATGTTGGGCCGCACAGGCAGATCGCGCACGCGCGCGCGATAATCGGCGCCCCATTCGGCGGCCTTCACGGCCCACTTTCGAAAATCTTCCATCCCGTCCTCGCCGGCCACGCCTACTCAAGGCGCAAGGCGCTCGTCGAGGAAATTCAGCGTCACCAGCCAGTCCTCACGGTGAATTCCGTGCCCGCCGCTGCGCGTGTAGGCGAGCGGCGGCGGCGCACCGAGCAGGGCGAACGCCGGCGCCGCCGCATCGCGTGCGGCGCGCGCGCCGATCGGGTCAGCCCAGCGATCGCGCGAGGCGTCGCCCAGCAGCAGGGGACGCGGCGCGATGAGCGCCAGAAGCTGATGCTGATCCACGTGCGGCTGCTCCTGAGCGAAGCGCGGCGCGAACCAGTGCGAAAAGGACTGCGTGATCTGCTGACGCGTTTCGCCCTCGAACGCTTGCGTCGGGGCATCGCCGCCGCGCCCCGTCTGCAGCGCGATGATCGCGGCGAAGCGTTCGTCGAACGCCCCGGCGATCAGCGCGGATTTACCTTGCCGCGATTGGCCGAAGAGCGCGATGCGCCGTGCATCGAAGCGCGGATCAGCGGCGAGGGCCTCATAGGCCCGCGACGCGACCCAGGCCCAGGCCATCAGCGCGCCGGTGTCGGATGAGGCAAAGCGCGCCAGCGCCGCGCGCGCTTCTGCTTCATCGTCCGGCGCGATGTCGCCAGCATAAAGCATCGCCACCGCGTAGCCGCGTGACGCGATGAGATCGAAAGGCGGGCCGTTGATGTATTCGCCGAAGACGCCCTTGATCGGCGGTTCGAGCGCTTCGATCTTGCAGAACCATTGGATGTATCCAGCGGGCGGCTCGATCGCGCGTGGCCACCCGGGAAACGCTGCGCGGTTGCCGCAGAAATCCAGCACCAGGATCACTGGCGCGGGGCCATGGCCTGGCGGGTGCGCAATCGCGAGATGGAAGTGGCCGGCCTCGCCAAGCGCGACGCGCCATTGTTCAACGCGTTCAACGCCGCCTGCGTAAGCTCGCGCTATTTGCTCGCGCCGCACGACACTTGGTGCAATCACGGGCGGCATCGGCCCGTACACTTCGCGCTCGAACGCGCCGCGCAAGCCCGCGCGCCGATCAAGCCACGCCTGTGCGCTCTCGTTTGCCTCAACCACCGGCGTCAGCGCGGGCGCGCGCGCGTCCCGCTCGACCGCGCGCCACGGCCCGGCGAGATAAAGCCAGGCGATGGCCGCGAGGATGGCCGCGAATGCAAACGCGAGGAAAGCCAGCCCCACGCTGACGCGCATCAGGCGCGGTCTTCGATCTCGACTTCAGGCCGGTCGTCGCCCGGGGAGACTTCATCGTGCCAGCGGCCGCGCTCGTCTTCCCAGGAGATGCCGGCGGTTTCGCCCGGGCGCATCTGTTCGAGCGCGACGCGCCTGGCGGCGTTGTAGGCGGCCTCGTGAGTCAGGAACGACTGCGAGATGGTGTCGCCGAGCTTAAACGCCCAGCCGCCGTCGTGCTTGATGATCTCATAGACGATCTTGGTCATGTGTTCCTCGGCAGGCTGATCGAACTCGATCGACAATTTGAGGACGCGTTGAGCGCGCCGCAAGTTCCTGAGGCTAAGGCGCCGGCTCTGCGGGACCGCCCTCCGGCGGCGCTGAGCGTGAGCGGCTGCGTGAGCGAATTTACCTGAAGCGGCAAGGCCTAAGCCCCGGCCTGCCGCACAATCAGCGTTCAGGTCAGAACGCCGGTGTCTCGATCTGGCTCTTGAGTTCTTTTTTGACGATCTTGCCGTTGGCGTTGCGCGGCAGCGTAGTGGGCCAGAAGATGACGTCCACCGGCACTTTGAACGCCGCGAGCTTTTGCGCGACGTGGTGGCGGAGGTCATCGGCGCTCGCGCTCATGCCGGGTTTCAGGTGCACCACGGCGAGCGGTTCTTCGCCGAGCATCTGGTGCGGCTTGCCGATCACGGCCGCATCCATCACGGCCGGGTGCTCGTAGATCGCGTTCTCGACTTCCACGCAGTAGATGTTTTCCCCGCCGCGGATCAGCATGTCTTTGGCGCGATCGACAATGTAGATGAAGCCTTCCTCGTCCATCTTGGCGAGGTCGCCGGTTTTGATCCAACCGTCGATGAAGGTTTCGGCGGTCGCTTCCGGCTTGTTCCAATAGCCCCGCACGACGATCGGGCCCTTGTACCAAAGCTCGCCCACTTCGCCGCGCGGGACTTCCTTGTTGTTCTCGCCGATGATCTTCGCCTCGCCAGTCGGCGCGGGCACGCCGGTGGAGGAGGGTTTGCGCAGATAATCTTCCGCCACGTTGGACACGGCTGTCGCCGACGTTTCAGTCATGCCCCAGCCTTGGCTCGGCGTGGAGTTGGGGAAGCGCGCCTTGATGCGTTTCACCAGTTCGGGCGCCGCCGGCGCGCCGCCATAGGCGACGCCTTCGATTGAGGAGAGATCGTACTCGTCGATGCGCGGGTGTTCGACGATTTGCCAAGCGATGGTCGGCACGCCGCCGAAATGCGTGATGCGCTCTTTCTGGATAAGCTGGAGCGCGGCGTCCGCCTCGAACTTGCGCTGCATGACGAGCTTGTTGCCGCTCATCAGCGCCGGGATCATCACGGCAAAGCAGCCCGTGGCGTGGAAGAACGGCACGGAGATCAGGAACGCCTTCTGCGGGAGCGACGGATCGGGCTGGGGCGGCGCTTCGCCCCGGCGCAGGAACGCGCGCGCTTGCGCCGAAGCGCTGTTCCACATGTTAGAGATGATGTTGCGGTGGGAAATCACCGCGCCCTTCGGCTTTCCGGTCGTGCCCGATGTGTAGAAGATCGTCACGTCGTCATCGGCTTCGCGCATCGGAAAGGGCGGATCGTCGCGCGTTTCCGGCGCGGGCAGGTTAGCCCAATCGTTGGTTCCTCCGATCACGCTTTCGAGGCGTGCAACGACTGGATCGGCGATCTCTTCCTTCAGGCGCGAGACGTAGATTTTCTTAATGTCGGGACAATTCGGCAGGTGCTCGCGCACGCGCTCATAGCGTTCGGCGTCGACGACGAGAATAGAAGAGCCGCTGTCCGCCAGGCCGTATTCGAGCTCGGGGCCTGTCCACCAGGCGTTGAGCGGCGTGACGATCGCGCCGGCCAGCACGCCGGCCCAGAACGCGACCGGCCACTCGGGCAGGTTGCGGATGATGATGGCGATGCGGTCGCCCGGCTTCACGCCGTCGGCGATGAACTGGCGCGCCAGTTTGGCGGCCGCCGCCCGCGTCGCCGCGATGGTGGCCCGCTCGTCCTCGAACACGAGGTGGTCGCGCCCGGCGAACGCGGCGGACAGCGCGAAGACGGCGTGCAGCGTCGGCGGCGCCGCCTTCCAGACCTTCATCTTGACGCCGCGAACCTCGCCCTCGCCCACCTCAAGCAGCGTGCCGGGCTGCGTCAGCAGGGCGTGCGCCTGCTCGATCGACATCGCCGGAAAGCCGGGCTTGGCGGCTTCGCTCATCAAAGACCTCCCGCGCGTGGCGGCCAAAGGCGCCGCTCGCGTCATTTTTCTTGAACGCTGTTGAAACACGCCGCTGCGAAGCCCGCAACAGCACGGTCGGACAGAAGTTTGCCGAAATTTAATGGTGCTTGTGAGGAGCGCGAGCCTCGGGCAAGCATGTGCTCGTCCTTGGCGGGATGGGAGACGCGCCACATGGCCTTCGATTGGAAAGCGCTCGCAGAGCGCCTCGACCCACGTAAGTTCAATTGGGCGTGGGCAAAGCCCGCGCGCGACTGGGCAGTCGCCAACCGCAACATTGTTCTATCGACATCGGTGGCGTTGCTCGCTGGCCTTTGGGGCGGGGCGGTGCTCGGACGCGTTTCCACAGGTGCGCCTGCGTTTGATTTTGCCGCGCTTGGATCGATTGGCGCCGGCGGCGCCGCGCGCAGCGCCGACGCGCCGCGTGCAGGCTTGCCGCAAATCGACGGCATGGCATTCGTGCGCTTGCGCACGGAAATGAACCAGGCCGAGCCGCGCGCGTGCCTGGAGTTCAGCCAAAACCTCTCGACCGACGCGTCAATCAACTACGCCGACTATCTCGTGATGGATCCGGCGACGACGTACCAAACGGACGTTTCCGGCAATCTTTTGTGCCTGAGCGGCTTGCCGTTCGAACCGGAACGCCAGGTCACGATCCGTGAGGGCCTGCCGTCCGCATCGGGCGAGCGCACGGAATACGACGAGACGTTCACGCTGACGTTCGGCGATCGCCCGTCTTATGTCGGCTTTGCCGGTTCGGGCGTCATCCTGCCGCGTTCGGAAGCTGACGGAATCGCCATCGAAACCGTGAACGTGTCGCGCATCCACGTCGAAGTGCTGCGCGTGCCGGACCGCATCTTGTCGCAACACTATCTCGCGCAGGGTGAGAACAACGACGAAGGCGGCTGGGGCTACTGGAGCTTCAACAGCGCTGGTGAAGACGTCGGCGTGCAAGTGTACGAAGGCGAAATCGACGTCGCCAACGGCAGCACACGCAACACGGCGGTGACGACGGTGTTCGCGCTCGGTGCGGCGCTGCGCGAACTGCGCCCTGGCGCCTATGTGGTGAAGGTGAAGGATGCTTCGCCGGGCGCAGGTCAGCGCGGGCAGGGCGAGGGGGATTCGCCGGCGTCGTCGTATCGCTGGATTCTTTACACCGACATGGCGCTGCAGACCTTCTCGGGCGCGACGGGGCTCGATGTTGTCGTGCGCTCGCTGCGCACGGCGCGGCCGCTCTCGAACACGACGGTCACGCTGATCGCCTACAACAACGAGGAACTCGCGCGCGCCCGCACGGACCGCGAGGGCCGCGTGCACTTCGCCGACGCGCTGGTGAACGGCGATGGACCTGCGCGTGCACGGTACGTGATGGCGTACGGCGCGGAAGGCGACTTCACGGCGCTCGATCTGCAGCGTCCGGCGCTCGATCTCTCTGACCGCGGCGTCGATGGACGCTACGCGCCTGCCGACATCGATGCGTACATGTACACCGAGCGCGGAATCTATCGGCCCGGCGAACGCGTGCGCCTCATCGCGCTCATCCGCGACCAGATCGGCCGCGCCATTTCGGATCGGCCTTCGACGCTCGTCGTTTATCGCCCGAACGGCACCGAAGCGCGGCGCATCCGCATGACGGAAGCCGTCGATGGCGGCGCGATAGCCAAGAACATCGACATCGATCGCTCGGCGCCGCGCGGCATGTGGCGCGCCGAGTTGCTGGTGGACGGCCAAGAAGCCATCGCCGGCAATGTGAGCTGGTCCGTCGAGGATTTCGTGCCGCAACGCTTGCGCGTCGAGGTGGAAGCCAACGAGTCCGTTCTGCGCAGCGGGCAGACGCGCCCCATCAACGTGCAGGCCGATTTCCTCTATGGCGCGCCTGGCGCGGGCCTCGCCGTCGAAGGCGAGGGCCGATTGATGATCGACCCGAGCCCGTTCCCGCAATTCGCGGAGTACCAGTTCGGCCGCGCCGACGAGACGTTTAGCGAGCAGTTTTTCCAGCTCACGCCGACCGTCACTGACGGTCAGGGCCGCGCACAGCTCCTGGTGCAGTTGCCGAGCGAACCGGAAACGACGCTGCCGCTGCGTGCGCGCGTGATCGCGTCCGTGGCCGATCCGGGTGGGCGCATGGTGCGCGAGGACTTCACCGTCCCGGTGCGCTTGCGCAATCTTTACATCGGCCTCGTCGCGCGCTTCGAAAACCGCCGCGCCGGCGCGGGCGAACGCGTTGCGTATGACGTCGTCGCGCTCAATGCCGACGGCCGCCAGGTCGCCGTGCGCGGCGTGCAATGGCAGCTCGTGCGCGAAGACTGGAGCTATGACTGGTACCTCGACAACGGCGCGTGGCGCTGGCGGCGCACGGGGCGCGATATCCCCGTCGATGGCGCCACGGTGAACATCGGTGCGGGCCAGCCGCTGCGCATCGCCAAGGATGGCCTGCGCGAGGGCTCGTACCGGCTCATCGTGCGCGATACGGCGTCGGGCGCGGAAAGCTCGCAACGCTTCGGTGTCGGCTGGGGCGGCCCGGCTGACGATGACGCGACGCCGGACATGGTCTCCGTTGTTGCGCCAACTGATCCAACGCGGCCCGGCGCGCGGGCGCGTGTGCAAATCCGTCCGCCCTATCCGGGCGAAGCGCAGATCGTGGTGGCGACCGACCGCGTGATCGAAACGCGCACGGTGCGCGTCGATGGCGACGGCGCGACGATCGATCTGCCGGTCACGGCCGAATGGGGCTCGGGCGCTTACGTGCTCGTGACGGTGATGACGCCGCGCGATCCGGTGAACCTGCCTGTTCCGCGCCGCGCCATCGGCGTGGCGTACGTGCCGGTCGATATGGGCAACCGCACGCTAACCGTCGAAGCGGGCGCCAATCTTCAGAACGTGCGGCCGCGAACGACACAGAACGTTGAAGTGCGCGTGCGCAACGCTCCAGTTGGCGAACGCGTGCGCGTGGCTATCGCGATGGTGGACGAGGGCATCCTCAACATCACGCGGTACGAAAGCCCAAATCCGGTCGACTATTTCTTCGGCCGACGCGCGCTTGGCGTCGATGTCCGCGACGATTACGGGCGCCTGCTCAATCCAAACCTCGGCGCGCCCGCAACGGCGCGGCAGGGCGGCGACTCATTGGGCGGGGAAGGGCTCACAGTGGTGCCAACGCGCACGGTCGCGCTGGTGTCCGACATCCACGTCGTCAGCGGCGGGCGTGTCACGATCCCCATCGAGATACCCGACTTCAACGGCACGCTGCGGCTCATGGCTGTTGCCTGGAGCGAAAGCGCGGTCGGGCAGGACGCCGAACAGATCATCGTGCGCGATCCTGTCGTGGCCGAACTCATCCTGCCGCGCTTCCTCGCGCCAGGTGACGAAGCGCAAGGCACGCTCAACATCGACAATGTGGAAGGGCCGAACGGCGCTTACACGGTGACGGTGTCCGGCTCGACAACGGCGCAGATCGCGGCGCAACCGCGGCGGTTCACGCTCAATCGCGGTCAACGCCAAACGGCGCTGATCGCGATCGGCGGCGGCCCGCTGGGCGTCGGCACGATTTCGCTCAGACTCGATGGGCCGAACGGCTTCACTTCGATCGAGCGAAATTACAACATCCAGTCGCGCGCGCCGTTCTTGCCGATCACCATCACGACGATGGAGCCCTTGGCGACGGGCGCTTCATGGCGCGCGCCGCCCGATGCCCTCGCGGCGTTCCAACCAGGCGCACAAGCGCTGATCTCGTTCTCGAATCTGGCGGGGATCGATCCTGCGCCGCTTCTGGATGAGCTCTACCGCTATCCGTACGGTTGCACCGAGCAGCTCACGAGCGTGGCCATGCCGCTGCTCTATTACAATCTGCTCGCGAACGAAGCGAACCGGCAACGCGATCCGCGCATCGCGCGGCGCTTGCAGGATGCGGTGACGCAAATTCTGGATCGTCAAGGTCCGGACGGCGCCTTCGGCCTGTGGCACGCGGGCGATGGCTATGCTTCGCCCTGGCTCGGCGCCTACGCTACGGACTTTCTGCTCCGTGCGCAGCGCGCGGGCCTCGCGGTGCCGCGTCAGCCCATGCAACAGGCGTACGCCGCGCTCCGCCGCGTCGCGCGCCTGAACGATTTCGGCAGCGTTGGCTACAATTTCGAAGTCTATCGCTGGCCGGGTTCGAACGACACCGAGCAGCTCTTGCGTTCGCGCGCGGCGGCCTATGCGCTCTACGTGCTGGCGAAAGCGGGCGAAGCCGATATCGGCCAGCTCCGCTATTATCACGACAGCCGCATGAACGACGAACCATCGCCGCTGGCGCGCGCGCAAATCGGCGCGGCGCTCTGGCACATGGGCGACCGGGCCCGGTCTCGTAACGCATTCCGCCAAGCCGAGCGAGCGCTCGGCTATCGCAACACTGGTGATTGGTACCAGTCACCCCTGCGCGACCTTGCCGGCGTGCTCGCGCTCGCCGCCGAAGCAGAAGACACGGAGCTGGTGAACCGCCTGCGTCAGCGCCTTGAGCGCGATGCGCCGGATGCGGATCGCCTCATGACGCAAGAGCAAGCCCAATTGCTGCTCGCGGCGAACGCTCTGCTCGAACGCGCCGGCCCCGTGAACGTCTCGCTCAATGGCCAGCAAATGGCCGAGCGCCGTGTCATGGCCGATGCGCAGCGTCTGGCGGCGGGCCTCGTGTTCCGCAACAACGCGCGCGGCACGGTGTGGCGTTCGCTCTCGCTCTCGGGCGCACCGCGCGAAGCGCCGCCGGCCATGCAAGCGGGCTATGCGATCGACAAGCGCGTCTTCCGCATGGATGGGTCCATCGCTGATCTGGACAACGTGCGCCAAGGCGACCGTGTGGTCATCGTGCTCAGCGGCCAGCCGGAGGGCGCACGGAATTATCCGACGGTGCTGGTCGATCTTCTGCCCGCGGGGCTCGAGATCGAGACCGTGCTGTCGCCGGCGGATGTGGGCGGTACGAACTATGACGGCACGACGCGCAGCGGGCCGTTCTACTGGGTGGGCGCGCTCACTTACGCGCAAGTGGCGGAGGCGCGCGACGATCGCTTCGTGGCGTCGGCCAACATCACGCAGAGCTTCCGCTTCGCCTACATCGCACGTGCGGTGTCGCCGGGCCGCTACACGCTGCCCGCGGCGCAAGTGGAAGACATGTACCGCCCCGGCGTGATGGCGCGCACGAGCACCGGCTCGATCCGCATCGCGCCGCGGGGAGGCTAGCACTCACTCCCCGCGAGGGGAGGGGGCAGGGGGCGGGGAGAAGCTCCGTCTTTGCAAAGTTTGTGATGTCGAACGACGACACTTCGAACGTAGAGGTTCACCTCACCCCCCAACCCCCTCTCCTCGCGGAGAGGGGGAGACGGCGCGGCCCGCGTGTTGCCCTGCCGCTTACGGCGAAACAAAAGCCGTGGGCGGTGGTGCTTATCGCGGTGCTGCTGACGCTGTTCTCGTTGGATGCCTTCCTGCCGCCGCCTTTGGCGCGCGTGCGCGAAGTTTCGCCAGTCGTGGTGGATCGCGGCGGCGAATGGCTGATGGCGTTCACGACGCGCCAGGGCACATGGCGGCTGGAAGCGCGGCTCGACGAAATCGATCCGGAGTTTCAGCGGCGGCTGATCGCGATCGAGGACGAACGCTACTGGATACATCCCGGCGTCGATCCTATCGCGCTGGCGCGGGCGAGCGTTTCCTATATGCGCGCAGGCCGCGTCACGCAGGGCGGCTCGACAATCACCATGCAACTCGCGCGCCTGCTGGAGCCGCGCCCGCGCACGATCGGCTCCAAGCTGATCGAGATCATCCGCGCGCTGCAGATCGAAGCGCGGATGTCGAAGCGCGAGATTTTGGCGGCATATCTCACGCTCGCGCCTTATGGCGGCAACCTCGAAGGCGTGCGCGCCGCCAGCCGCGCTTACTTCCAGCGCGATCCGCAATGGCTGGACGATGCGGAGATGGCGCTGCTGATCGCGCTGCCGCAGGCGCCGGAAGCGCGCCGGCCGGACCGCCATCCTGTCGCCGCCCGCGCCGCGCGCGACCGCGTGCTCGATATGTTTGTAAGCGCCGGCCTCATCTCCCGCCGCCGCGCAACCGAAGGCAAGCAAAGCGCCATCCCCGGGCGCGCGCCGTTCCCGTATTCCGCGCCGCACGCCGCGCAGGCCTTGGTTGCCGCGCATCGCGGCGAGGGCGTTGTGGGGTCGTCGCTCGACGCGCGTCTGCAGCGCGATCTGGAAGCCTTGGCCAGACGGCGCGTCGCTGGGCTCGATCGGGACACGCAGGTTGCTCTTCTTGCCGTCGATCTGCGCTCGCGCGAAGTGCGCGCGCGCGTGGGCGGCGCCGGAACGGAGCGCGCGGGCGGCTACATCGATATGACGCGCGCGATCCGCTCGCCCGGCTCCGCGCTGAAGCCGTTTCTCTATGCGATCGCCTTCGACGAAGGCATTGCCGCGCCGGAGACTCTGGTGCGCGATGCGCCGCGCCGCTTCGGCGGATACTTGCCAGAGAATTTCGACCGGCGCTTCCATGGCGACGTCTCGCTCGAAGATGCGCTGCGCCATTCGCTGAACCTGCCCGCGGTCGCGACGCTCGAGCGCATCGGCGCCGGGCGCTTTCACGCCGCGCTGCGCCGCGCCGGCGCCGAGGTGCGCTTGCCGCGCCGGGCGGATTCCGAGCCGGGGCTTGCGCTTGCGCTTGGCGGCGTTGGCATGACGTTGGAAGATATGGTGCAGCTTTACGCGGCGCTGGGCGATGACGGCCGCGCACGCCCGCTCGTCACCGATTTTGCACCGAGCTTCGATTTCTCGCGCCGCTTCGTGCGCGCTGAGACGGCCGAGCGCGTGCTGGAAATTCTCGCAACGTCGCCGCATCCGGCCGGACGCATTCCCGCAGCTGTCGCCCAAGGCGCGCCACGCGTCGCGTTCAAGACGGGCACCTCATACGGCTTCCGCGACGCGTGGTCGTTCGGTGTCTCGAACGGTTACGCGATCGGCGTGTGGGTTGGGCGTCCCGACGGCGCGCCACGCCCGGGCGCCACCGGCCGCAGCGAAGCGTTGCCGATCCTGTTCGAAGCGTTCGATCTGATCGGCGGGCCGAGCGAGCCGCATCGCACGCCGGAAGAGGACACGCGTCCGGCGCCGGCATTGGCGCGTCTCGACGGCGACGAACGCGAAGGTTTGTCGATCCTCTTCCCGCCGTCTGGCGCGGAAGTGCTCGTGCTTGATTACGGCCCGCAAGCGCGCGGGCTTTCGTTGTCTGCCCGCGGCGGGCGCGCCCCGCTTTCCTGGTACGCCGAAGGGGCGCGCGTCGAGAGCGAACCCACCAGCGGACGCGCGATCTGGCGGCCCACGGCGCCGGGCTTTTATGACGTTACCGTCGTCGATGCCGACGGACAGCGCGCCAATGTGCGCGTGCGCATCCGGGATTCTGGCTGATCTCCTTGCAACCGCGTGCTAGGCACGCCCGCAAATCGCCAGAGGAGCGTTCGATGCGTTGGATCGCGGCTATTTTCTCGTGTGTGCTGATCGCGCAAGCTTCGGCGCAAACCGCGCCGCGCGCGGATCATCCGCTGCTTCATCAAGTTGCCGGCGAAGTCAGCGAACAGCGCTTGCATGGCTACATCGAGCGTATGGTCAGCTTCGGCACGCGCCACACCATGTCGGATACGCGCTCGAACACGCGCGGCATCGGGGCGGCGCGGCGCTGGGTGCAGCGCGAGTTCGAAACAATGTCCAGCGCCTGCGGAGGATGTCTGGAGATCGCGACGCCATCGGAGACCGTCAGCGGCACGGAGCGCATCCCAACGCCGACGGAGGTCGTCGATGTGCTGGCGATCCAGCGCGGTACGAGAGATCCAGAGCGCGTCATCATCATTTCCGGGCATCTCGATAGCCGCGTCAGCGACGTGATGGATTTCCGCAGCAACGCGCCGGGCGCGAATGACGATGCGTCGGGCGTCGCCGCGGTGATGGAGGCGGCGCGCGTGCTTTCACAGCATCGCTTCGCCGCGACGCTCGTCTACGCCGCGCTCTCGGGCGAAGAGCAAGGTCTCCACGGCGGCAAGATCCTGGCGGACTATGCCCGCGCGCAGGGCTGGCAGGTCGAGGCTGTGCTCAACAACGACATTGTCGGTAATACCGAGGGCATGTCGGGCGTGCGCGACAACACACACGTGCGCGTCTTCTCCGAAGGCACGCGCGCGGTCGAAACGCCGGAGCAGGCCAATCGCCGGCGCTACAATGGCGGAGAGGTGGACTCGCCTTCGCGCAATCTCGCGCGCTTCATCGATCGCATCGCCGACGAGTATCTCACCAATCTCGACGTCGTGATGGTGTATCGCACCGACCGGTTCGGCCGCGGCGGCGATCAGGTGCGCATGCTGGAGGCGGGCTATCCCTCCGTGCGCGTGACTGAAGCGGCCGAGAACTACACGCGCCAGCACCAGGATCTGCGGCGCGAGAACGGCATTCGCTATGGCGATACGATCGACGGCGTCGATTTTCCGTATCTCGCCCAAGTCACGCGGCTGAATATCGTTTCGATGGCCGCGCTCGCTTCGGCGCCGCGGCCGCCAAGCGGCGTGACCATCGCCGGCAACGTTAGCCCGAATACGACCGTGTCGTGGCGGGCCGTTCCCGGCGCGAGCGCGTATCGCGTCTGGTGGCGTTCGACCACCGATCCGCAATGGCGCTACAGCCGGCTGGTGGAGGGAGGCGCGACCGAACTCGTGCTCAACGGCGTCGTGATCGACGACTGGTTCTTCGGCGTGTCGGCGATTTCGCCGGAGGGATACGAAAGCCCCGTCGTGTTCCCAGGGGCGCCGGGCGCTTTCTTCCCTGAGTAGGGCAGACAGCGCCGCCATTCGGCCTATACCTCGCTCAGGCAAAGCATGGAGGCGCATCATGCGTGGGCAATGGCGCTTGGCGTTGGGCGCGGCGGCAGGCTTGGTCGCGATCGCTTTTGCGGCGGTGGCCGGCGCGGTCGATACGCGCGCGGGCGATGAAGTCAGCATCACCGGGACGTTCGATCAGCTGCTCCTCGCCGCGGGCGACGAAGTCACGCTGAGTGTGCAGGCGACTGACGACGTCGCGGCGGCCGGCGGCGATGTCAGCGCGCGGGGCGCTACGTTCGATCACGTCTTCCTCGCGGGCGGCGAAATCTCCTTCACCGAATCCACGGCGCGCGACCTTTTCAGCGCAGGCGCCGAGATCGATGTGCTCACGGGAGCAATAACGGACGATCTCATCGCCGCCGGCGGGCGCATTACGCTCGGTCCCGAGGCGCGCATTGGCGGCGACGCAGTGATCTCGGGCGGCCGGCTGCGCATCGAAAGCCCGATTGGCGGCGACGTGCGCACTGCGGGCGGCGTGATCCGCCTCGACGCGCCGGTGACGGGCGATGTCTATCTCGACGGCGGCGCCATTGTCATCGGGCCGGACGCGCGCATCGGCGGCGCGCTCGTTCACCGCGGGCGCTCCGTAGAGATCGCACCGGAAGCGCAGATCACCGGCCCTGTCACGGCGCTGCGCCCGCACCCGCAAGTGAACCTGCAACCGCTTGTCGGGCTGGCGATCTGGACCTCGGCCGCGATCCTGTTCGGGCTTTTCCTGATGGCGGTCGTGATCGCGGCGGTGTTCCCGCGCTTGATGAACGATACGGCGGAAGCTGTGCGCACGCGCCCGTTCAGCATGCTGGGTCTTGGCCTGGCGCTGGCGATTCTATCTCCCTTCGTCGTCGTGTTGCTGATCGTGACTTTGGTCGGCTTGCCGTTGGCGTTCGTGCTCGGAACTGCGCTTGCGCTGCTCTGGCCGCTTGCGATCGTCGGCGCCGTTTACGCTGGCGCCATGCTGGCCCGCACGCGCATGCGCATCGATGCCGCGGGGCCAAGCGCCGGCGCGCGCGCTTTGTGGGCTGGTCTGGGCATGACCGTCTTCGTCCTGATCGGCATGATCCCCGTGATCGGGTTCTTCGCGTGGTTGCTGGCTTACCTGTTCGGCCTGGGGGCGGTGAGTCTGGTGGCGCTGCGCGCATGGTCGAAGCCCGCGCAAGCTGCATGACCACTAGGCGACGATCAGAGCAGCTTGATAAAGGCCCGCATAGGCAACCGGCGCGAATAGGATGAGCGCGACGAAGACTAGGAGTGCTTTTCTCACGGACAGGCCTCCTGACGGGCGTTGACGATATCGCGTCTGAGATGCCGCCGTTGCGCCGTGCGGATGCAGCTGCGGAGCGCCTGCGCTCAAAAGAAAAAGCGCGGACCTGGGAGGAAGGCCCGCGCTTTGATGTGATCGTCGCGTTGGTGGGCAGAGGGGGGTTAGGCGACGATCTGCGCGGCCTGCAGAAGAATGGCGGCGGCAATCGGTGCGAACAAAGCGAACGCGGCGGCGGCGGAAAGGATTTTGGTCATCTTGTTGCCCTCGGAGTTTCTGTTGCGTTTGACTTTGAGATGCCGCTGTCCGCTGCGACGGATGCGGACGTGGTGAGTTTTTTTCGCGCACTGCCGGTGCGCCCCATTAACAAAAACGCGGGCCGACCGGCCCGCGTCTTCGTTCGTCGCTCGTGCGTGTGCGCTAAGCGAAAATGCGCGCCGCTTGCAGAAGCGTCACGGCGGCGACCGGCGCGAACAGCACGAACGCGGCGGCGAAGCTTACAACCTTGGTCATCTCAATTTCCCTCATGTGTTTTGTTGCGTTTGATCTTGAGATGCCGCTTACGCCGCGAGCGGATGCATGAAGCTGCGTTTTTCTCGGACCCCCGGCGTCTCGCCGGCGTCGTTTTCGTTAACTCACGCGCTGACGAACCAAAGCGCAACGAAAGCCGCAGGCGAGACGCCGGCGGTCCAGAAGCGCTTCAAGAAACGAAAAGCCGCGAACCTTGATGGGTTCGCGGCTTCCGTGTTGACCGTCGCGGGCGGGTTTGGGGGATCAGGCGACGATCAAAGCAGCTTGGGCCATCGTGGCCAGCGCAACAGGCGCAATCAGCGCGACGGCGGCGGCGAGGCTGAGAAACTTGGACATTGTGGGCTCCCCGAACTCTGTTTCGATCTCTTGTGATCTCTTGATGCAGCCAAGATAGGCTTTGGATGCAGGGGCCGCTGTGACTCTGGTCACGACGCTTCGACGGGATGCCCGGGCCGGCCGGTGGGCCACCGGCCCGGGGCTTTGCCCAAGCCTAACGGCGCCCAGGAGGCGTCGGCGGCGTGGGTGGGGACGGTGGCGTGGGCGGCTCGGGCGGGCGATGCGCGCGAACGCGTCCGTCGCCGTTAATGTCGCGCGCGTCGAACATGCGCAGGTGCTGGTTGCGGAATTCGTCCTGCGAGATCGCGCCGTCATTGTTGAGGTCGGCCTCGCTGTCCTCGTCGAGCATCATCCACATCAGCGGCGCGCGCGGCGGATGCGGGGGATGCGGCGGCATGGGGGCCGCGGCGTCTCCATCGCCGTGGCCATGACGGCGGATGATCACGTCGCCGCCCTCGCGGCGCACGACTCGCGGGCCGCGCCGTTCGCCTTCGCCACGTTCATCGCGGCAGATGATGGTGATGCGGCGGTCATTGCCTTCACCGCTTTCGGTGCGCTCGCAATTGTCGCCTTCGCGGAGCGGCGCGTGGCCCGGACCGCCGACATGGACTTCGAACTCTTCCATTGGCGGGCGATCCGCTTCGGTGAGGCGCCCGTCGTCGTTGCGGTCAAGCTCGGCGAACACGCGGTCGGCGGCGGCGGATGATTCCGCGCGTGAAAGCCAGCCGTCCTCGTTCGCGTCGCCCCCGCCATGTCCGCCATGGCTGACGAAGACATGCGTGGTGCGCTCGGTCCGCTCTTCA
>Ga0196964_10000680_pt1 | contig 19127 bp, 13 predicted proteins | sample S1_10metaG_FD_148615 | JGI IMG/M metagenome (GOLD analysis project Ga0196964, IMG submission 148615) | Soil microbial communities from Anza Borrego desert, Southern California, United States - S1_10 | ecosystem: Environmental > Terrestrial > Soil > Desert | place: USA: California | collected... | reverse complement strand
GAAATCGGCCTTCTTGCCGGTCTGGTTCTCGATAGCGATCTTCCACTCTTCGAGATCGATCTTTCGCACATTGATCAGGTCGGGATACTTGTCCGGTGCTTCGTTGATCTCGGTAATGTGGAGCGCACGCGGCCTGACCTGTTCCTTGGGTTCCCAGAATCCCCAGTTCTTGTCCAGTTCGTCATTCAGCAGAAGAGTCGCACCGACTGTGAAGACGAAGCTGAGGATCAGCAGCATCGCGTAGACGTCGAACGGCGGCTTTTCAGGAATGTTTTCAGTGGTCGGAGGCATCTTTGGTCACTTCTCCGTCTTCAACTGTCCGTTTCTTCGAGGCGCAGGCGGTTGCCTGCGCGCCAGGGGCCGAATTCGTTCTGCTTAGCGGGAGCGAGCTTCGTCGTGAACCTGGATCTCGCCCTTCTGCATGCCCTGGATGACCTTGGCCGAGCACATATCCGGATAGACGCGGTCAACCTGCACCTTGGCGATGTACTGGTCGCCGCGGCTGATGGTGAAGTGGAAGCCAGGCTTGACGTTCTGCTGCGTACCGGCTGAGATCATGATCAGGCCGACATCCGGGCGCACAGCGAGGACCTGCGCATCAGCCACGAAGGGCTGGGTCGCTGACGGATCGTCACCGATGAGCTGGTAGACCGGCACGCCATTGGCCAGCAGCTTCTCGATGCGGCGGGTCTGGAGGGCCAGATCGCCTTCGATCGCGTGCTTGTCGCGCTGCAGCGTCGCATACGCCTGCTTGGTCACGTTGAGCTCGTTTTCCATCTCGCTCTTTTCATTGCGAGCGCGGACGGCGTTTTCACGCTCCACGACCACGGCCTGCTGCTGCTTGATCACCACGCCCTTGATCTTGGTGAGCTCTTCGGCGTAGCGGCGCACTTCGCGCTGCAGCTCCTGGTTTTCCGCGTCCTTCATGTCGCGGGCGTTCTTGACTGCGGCCAGTTCGGTCTGGCTCTGCAGTTCGCGATCGCGCGCCTCATTATACTTGAGCTTGATCGCGACGATTTCCTGCTTTCGCGCGTTCACCTCAGTCTGCCAGTAGACGACATCCTGGGCCAGGCCGAGCTCGCGCTTCTGCACCTTCGCGAGGAACTCGACGTTCTTGGCCTTCTCAACCTCATACATCTTCTGCCACTTGGTCTGAGCCGTCCATACATTGGCCGAGAAGACCAGGAAGGCCACGGACATGAGGAGATTGAGTACTACGAAAACCTTCGCAACAAGGCTCACAGGAGAACGTCCTCCATTATAGGCTTGACCCTAATGCCCGCCATCTACAGATGAGAGGCCTGTTTAACATCGATTGGTCGAGAACGGCGCAATTATCGGGTTCTACCAATTTCTGTCAAGATTTTTTCGCAACCCTGCACGTTTTCAGCCAACGTGCATTGGCTTCACACTGAACAACACCTACACTGTGTATTCGGTTCCTTCTCCAAACAGACCCCTGGCCTGTCCAAAAACCTTCAGGCAAAAATTATAAAGAAGAGTTCCCCTCCGAGCGTCTTTGGTTTAAAATTACGCCCTCGTTTGCCTGCCTCTGGCGGGCTTTGCTTTTATCTGGCCCAATAAGGACTTACCACCCGCCCGTGATCGCCCTGGCGCTCCGCATCATTCTGCATCAGCCTCTGCGCTATCTTGTTGCGCTGATGGGAATTTCCGTCGCCGCCGGACTGGCTTTCATACAGCTGGGCCTGTACATGGGCTTCAAGCAGAACGCCTCGATCGTCGTCGACCATACAGAAGGAGATATCTGGGTCTGCGCCCAGTTTCAGGAAAACTTCGATTTTCCCAAAATTCTCAATGCACGCGTGCTCGATACCGTCCGTTCCACCCGCGGCGTAAAATCCGTGCACCCCATCCTGATCGTCTTCAGCAAATGGAAACTTCAGGTCGGATCCGAAAAAACAGTTCAGATCGTCGGCTATGACGTAGACCAGAAAATCGGGCGCCCCTGGAAAGTCCTGCGCGGCTTTCCCGACGATCTGGATGAGCCCGGCGCCGTGACCGTCGATACCACCGCCTGGCGCAAGCTGGACAATGCGGACATGGGCTACAGCACCGAGATCGGGCAAGTGAAAGCACACGTCGTGGCCATCACCGACGGCATCCGGTCTTTCCAGGGCAACCCCATGCTCTTTACGGACCTCAACAATGCACGCTCGTTCGGCCACTTGAGTTCCACGGCTGTCCATTACATCGTGGTAAAACTCGATGAAAATGCGGACCGCAATGCCGTGCTGCAGAATCTGCGCGACATCGGACAGACCCAGTATTTTGAAGCGTACACGCGCCAGCAGTTCTCAAAAAAGGCGCAGGATTACTGGCTGAACTCAACTGGTGCAGGGCCGGCGCTCGCGATGGCGGCACTGATGGGCCTGATTGTGGGTGTGGTTGTTGCCGGGCAGGTGCTGTATACCTCGACTCTGGAACATCTGAAGGAGTACGGCACGCTTAAAGCCATGGGCGCTTCGAATTTCCAGGTCGCCGCCGCCATCATTTCGCAAGCAGTGGTCGGAGCTCTCCCCGCGCATGTGATCGCGGGCGGCTTGCTGCTTGTGGCACAGCGTTTCATCGGCGGAAAAGGAATTCATCTGTCGGTGACAGTGAACGATTACATGTGGCTGGGCTTTTTTACGGTTGTGGTTTGCGTCATGGCCTCCATGCTTTCGGTCCATCGCGTCATGCGGCTGGAGCCGGCTGAAGTGTTCAAAGGATAATTCAGAACGAAAGGTGGTACTGAAAACACGTCTATGGTCAAGAAACTGGCTCTGTTTATTGCCTTCTTATTTATCGCCGGCGCGGCGGGTATTTACTACTTTGCCAAGACGGGTGCACCTCCAGGTGAAATTCAGCGCGCAAAAATCGAAGACGTCAAACTGGTAGTCAAAGGCGGCGGTCGCGTGGAAGGTAAGGGTGAAAAGCCCGTGGCTTTTGGTTTTGGCGGGCGTCTGGACGATGTTTGCGTCAAGGAAGGCCAGGAACTGGCGCTGAACGAAGACATCGCGCATCTCAACTCCACCGACGTGGACAACCAGATCAAGCAGGCTGAAGCCGCTGTCCAGGAAGCACAGGCGCAACTTGATGTGGCCAAGGCAGGCTATCCCCCCGAGCTCATTTCGCAGGCCGAGCAGCTCCTCAACCAGGCCTCGGCCGACGTGAAGGTCGCCGAAGCCAAGCTCAACGCTCTGCTCAACCCGCCGCCTCCGGAACCGACGCCCAAATGGCAGATCGACGATGCCACGCGTGCAATCGAAGCCGCCCGGTTGAACCTCGAGCAGGCTGAGCTCGAGCTGAGGAAGATCAAAGCCGGTCCCTCGCCGGACGATGTGGCTGTCTCCAAGGCCAAGCTCGCGGCTGCGGAAGGCAATCTGGACAGCACGCATAAACGCCTGGCCGCGTTCAAAGAAGGTTTCCTGACGCCCAAGGACGACAAGGGAAAGATCGAGGCCGAAATCCAGATCGCGCAGAGCGCCGTCAATGTCGCGCGCGCCGAAGTCGACCGCATCAGTCGCGGGCCGAGCCCGGAAGACTTGAAGGCCGTGGAAATCAAAATCGCGCTCGCGAAGAACACGCTGGCAGGTGCTGAATCCATGAAGGAGCGCCTGGAAAAAGTTGAGCCGCCCAAGCCGGCGTCGAAATACGAAATTGAACAGGCCCGGGCCGCTGTCGAAAAAGCCAAGGCCGAAGAACTGCGCCGCAAATCCGAAGTCGACAAGCTCAAGCGTGGAGCGGACCCGGCCGCGGTTAAGGTCGCAGAGGCCGCCCTGCAGAAGGCGCAAACAGCGCTCGACCAGAAAAAACTTTTCAAGGAAGCGGCGCGGCTGCGCGCGCCGTCCGAAGGCCTCGTGATCAAGCGTCACGTCGAACCGGGTATGATGATCGCACCCAATCAGCCGATCGTAACGATGACGGATTTCAGCGAGCGCCGCGTGCGGGCTGAATTCGACGTCGGCCGCATGGGCGATATCAAGCCCGGTCTTCCAGTAATTATCAAGAGCCGCGCCATCAAGGAACCGCTCGATGGCAAAGTCATCGACATCGGCCGCGTTGGCCCGCGCAAACTTTTCAGCGAAGATCCGAACGCACCGCGTGGCGGCGAAGTCGTAGAGATCATGATCCTGATCACCGAGCCCAAAGGCGACGTGAAAAAGGAGTCGTACAACAACCTGCGGCCGAACATGTCCTGCGATGCCGAGATTATCCTCGAGCGCAAAGAGAACGTATTGGTCGTTCCGAAGACCTACGTTTCACAGGAAGACGGCAAGGAGTATGTCTGGCGCGTCGATCCCAACCCGAATGCCGGCACCAACCAGGCGCCGAAGAAGCAGTTCGTTAAAACGGGCATGCGCGACGAATACTATGTTGAAATCATAAATGGCCTGAGCGAAGGCGATAGCATTATGAAGCCCCTGCCGGAAAACGGGAAGTAATTTCCCTCTCCCTCCGGGAGAGGGCCGACGTGAGCGCAGCGAACGCGGGGTGAGGGATGACCCCCCACAAGCCCAGCACCGATCGGCCGCAACTTAGCCGCTCCCGCCGATTGCGGCGCGACATGACCCCCGCCGAAAAAATTCTCTGGCTCCAACTTCGCAATCGGAAGTTTATGAGCGACTTTAGTCCGTGATGAGAACGATTTGGCAGGAGTGTGAGAAGCATTAACTGGATGGCGGAGGTTTCCCCTCACCCGGCACTCGCTCCGCTCGTGTCCGCCCTCTCCCGGAGGGAGAGGGAACTCACGACCCCGCGCCTGAATACCGCCGCATGCCGTGATGCCACACAATCCCGCCCAGCGTGAGCAGAAAAACGCCGGCAAGGGGCACCAGCGCGCTGAGCGAACGGAACGGCGCACCATGCTCGAGAAACGCGGCCGACGGATAGAACGCCACGAAACCAAAGGGCACAATCCACGTCAGCAGGATGCGCACGATCGGCCGGTAGATGCTCAGCGGATAGCGCGCGAAATTCAGCAGATTGTAAACCGGCGGCAGAAAACTGATGCGGTCGCTTGACCAGAACGACATCGACGTGAGCGTCAGGAACACGCCCGTCACCACGCCCCACGCGCCGGCGACGTAAAGCAGAAACTGCAGCACGACCAGCCCATCCACCGGCGGCCCGGCATGCTGCCAGGCATACGCGAGCACCACAATGCCCAGCGTCAGATCCGCGATGAAATCGAAACTGATGCCTTCCATCAGCAGCTGAAACAGCGACGAGAGCGGGCGCAGCAGCAGACGGTCAAGCTCGCCGCCGACGATGTACTTATCCGAAAAGTTATAGAAGCTCATCGCGAACGCATCGAAGAACGACATCGGGATTAGCGAGAAGCCGTAAATGAACAGGACTTCTTCGCGTGTCCATGTGTGGCCATGTTCGTCGGTGAGCGCGTGAAAATTGTTGAACATGAACAGCAGCATCAGCAGCCCCGATGCCTGCTGCAGCAGCGCCGCGAGGCACTCAACGAAAAAGTCGGCGCGGTATTCCATGCGCATCTTCAGCGCCTGCATGAAGTAGAGGCGGCCGACATGAAGGTGGAGGCGGAGGCGGGTCACTTGACGGTGTCCGTGGTCATGGGCTTGCGACCACGATAATGCTCGCACATTTCGATTACCATAATAAGAATCGAAACGGTGATCAAGGCATCCATAAAAACATATCCCCAACCCGCGAATGCACCGGCGGACACAATGGGTCCATTGACCGGACGGTCGCCTTCCCAGAGTTGTTCCGGGTAGTTGGTTGCAAAGCTTCGAAATGGCCAACCGAATGTGCGGCAGATACCAGCTTCAGTCATGACTTCGTCGCGTGGCAGAAAATTGAGGCTGACTAAAACGACGGTGGCCATGAAGAAAAGAAAAAGCGTAGACGAATGAATGTCTCTGAAGTGTTTTAAATGGAACATTCCCAAACAGATTACGGTTCCGCATACCGCGCCTATCAAGCCAAAGAACAGAACAAACGGGATCGCAATAACTGAACCCATCCCAGACGCCATAAGATTACCTGCGATGGGTAACCCGACAAGAACCCCCCCGCCAACGAAAGCGGACGTGAGGATAATTACTCGGGGATGGTCGCGCATACAAAGCAGAATATACAGGGAGCGATATGCCGGTGCCAGGGGCCGGATACTCTGCAGGCTTGAAGCCTGCCCTACTAACCCCCGGCTTTTCAGCTGGGAGTTGGCGACACCCTAAAATTTCAGAGCCGGATTCATCCGGCTTACCCTGGTCGTGAAAACGGGCTGAAGCCTTGGCGCTGCCAAGTAACCCCGCTGAAGCGGGGTAAAGAGATCAAAAGATGATCGGGCCCCCGGCTGAAGCCGGGGGTTAGTAGACGGCCAATTTTTTTTAAAAAAAGTCCCGACAAATCGAGAGCGCTAAGCATCTCTTATAGATGAGGGGACAGGCAGAAACATCAGACGCACCTGGCCAGCCGCGCTGCCACACAAGTCATCTCGCAATGAACTTACGCACGGAACCGGAACACGCTCACCGAAGCCGGCGGGAAGACGTGCTTGAAGCGCCCGCCCCGGAGCGTGGCGTTGCCGGCACGTGGGCGCAGGACATCGGGAGCGTCGAACGTGTTGTGCGCGCAAATATCGCCGTGTGACAGCTCGCAGATGCTCATTTGAAGTGCGCTGCTGATTCCGGCGAGCTCCACTTCGCACTCGGCGGCGATGCTCGCGTGCGGATTGACGACGCTCAGCGTGATCGCCCCCTCCTTTATGGAGGCCGAGCCGGCCAGCACCGGCAGGCGCTGCTCTTTGTCGCCGCAGCGGAATGAAAAGTCACCGCAGTCGAAAGTCGCACCCAGACTCTCGCCGCCCTGGTGCTCCTTATACATGTCGTAAACGTGGTACGTCGGCGTGAGAATCATCTGCTCGCCGTCGGTGAGCACCAGCGCCTGCAGCACGTTGGCGATTTGCGCGATGTTGCTCATGACGACTTTGTCGGCATTGCGGTTGAAGATGTCGAGACTTAAGCCCGCGACCAGCGCGTCGCGCAGCGTATTCTGCTGCCAGAGATGCTTCGGATTTTTACCCGGCGTCGGCGGATGCCACGTGCCCCACTCGTCGATGATCAGCCCGATCCGGCGCTGCGGATCGAATTGATCGAGCAGCGCGCGCTGCTCGTGGATGAGCGTTTCAAGATACAGGCTTTTATGAAGCAGCTCATACCACTGCGCGACGTTGTAATCCGTCGCGGTGCCCGCCGTACCACAGTAATAATGCGCGGCGTAACCATGAATGCGCCGGTATCCGGCAAGTTTTTTAAAGAAGCGTTCGGTCCACTCGAGCTTGTTGCCGTCGGGGCCGCAGGCGATTAAGTAGAGCGGCGCGCCGGGGAAATCGTGAATGAACGTTGAATAGCGTTTGTACTCGGCGGCGTAATCTTCAGGGCAGAAATGCCCGCCGCAGCCCCAGTTCTCGTTACCCACGCCCCAGTAGTGAACATTGAACGGCTCCGGCGAGCCGTTCTGAGCGCGGCGGCGGGCGAGCGTGCTGTCGCCGGCGAAGTTGCAGTACTCGACCCAGTCGCGCATCTCGCGCACTGAGCCGCTGCCGACATTGCCGCACAGATACGGCTTTGCGCCGATGAGCTGGCAGAGTTTCAGAAATTCATGCGTGCCGAAGGCGTTTGTTTCGATGTCGTCGCCCCACCATAGGTTCACGCGCCGCGGACGCGAGGCGATCGGACCGACGCCGTCTTCCCAATGGTAATCATCAGCGAAGCAGCCTCCCGGCCAGCGCAGCACCGGCACGCGCACACGCTTGAGCGCTTCAATGACGTCCAGACGCAGCCCGGACGTATTTGGAATCGAGGAGTCTTCCGGAACGCAGAGCCCGCCATAGACACAAGCGCCGAGGTGCTCGGCGAAATGGCCGTACAGTTCGGGGCGAATGCGGCCGAGGCGCTCTGTGGGATGGACAGTGATTTTTTGCATCATTCCGTGTCCGTGAACGACGGTTCGAAACGACTGGTTTCTAGTTTCCGGTTTCCAGTTATAGAACCAGAAACCAGAAACCAGGAACCAGAAACGAGAAACCGGAAACCGGAAACCGCTCATGTACCGCTGCCCGGCCTGCCAGTTGAGCTATCGCGTAAAAAATGCCGATCCGGCTAAAAATTACTCCTGCCAGAAGTGCAAAGCCGTGCTTGTACCGGTCATCGCTACAGGCGAAACGCAGGCCATGGTGCAAGGAATTCCGGATCTCAGCGCCGCCGCGGCGCATCCGACCGTTGTCGAAGCCGCAGCATCCGTCCCGGCTGTGATAGATGAGCTGGCTCTCTCGCCCGCGGCCGGCGCGACCACGCCGGACTTGAAAGATCTGCTGCCCCAGAGCTTCGATGGCTACAACGTTATTAAGAGCATTGCGCGCGGCGGAATGGGCGCGGTGCTGCTGGCGGAGCAAGTCCAGTTGCGCCGCAATGTCGCATTGAAAGTGATGCTGCCCTGGGCGCAAGCGGTGGACCCCGAGGCGCAGCGGCGCTTCACGCGTGAAGCGCGCGCCATGGCCAAGCTGCGTCACCCGCACATCATCGAAGTCTACGATGTCGGGGAGGTCAACGGCATGACCTACCTCGCCATGGAATTTATCGAAGGCCGCACGCTCTCGGATGTCATCGCCGACAATGCGCTGAGTCTCGAAAAGCTCTGCGGCACTATCGCCAAAGTTGCGCGCGCGCTGGCATACGCGCACGTGCGCGGCGTCATTCACCGCGACATCAAGCCGGCCAATATCATGCTTCGCCCCACCGGCGAGCCGGTCGTGATGGACTTCGGGCTGGCGAAAGATTTCGAATCCAATTCACTGAAGCTGTCGGTCACCGGCAACATCATGGGCACGCCGTCATACATGAGTCCCGAGCAGGCACAGGGCATGCGCTGCGACGAACGCAGTGATCTTTACAGCCTCGGCGCGGTGCTTTACGAAGGCCTCACGCGCGAGCCGCCCTTCGATGGCGTGACGACCATCGCCACCATCTACGATGTTGTCCACAAGGAACCGCGCCCCGCCAGCGAGCTGCGGCCGGACATTCCCGAAGCGCTCTCACGCATCTGCTCAAAGGCGCTCGAAAAAGAACCGCGCGACCGCTACCAGACAATGGACGAATTTGCCGGCGATCTCGACCGCTTCAGCGCGGGAATGGTAATCGGTGCGCAGGGAAAATCGATCCTGCGCAGAGGCGCAGAGTGGTCAAAGAAGAACCGTGGACTCAGTGGCGCCATTCTTGCTGCCGCACTGATGCTGCTGCTCACCGCGGGCGCAATCAGCATCGGTGTGCTGCGGCTGGGAAAAAACAAAGCCGCAGAGCTGCGCGCAGCGCTGACGTCCGGATCGGCCGAAACACGCCTGCTGCATGTCAAAGCGCTGACTGCGGATCTGCGGGAAAAGCGCATTGCAGCCGCATCGCCCGAGGAGGAGGACGCGCTCGCGGCGTTGCGGCTGGCTGCCGCAGACAAAGATGCCTCGGGCGAAGTCGCAGCTGCGGCGCTGCTCGCGCTTGGCGAGCTGAAAGATAAGAAATCCGCCGATACTGTCTGCGCGCAGCTTGATTCCGCGCGTCCGCTGAATGTGCGCCATGCCGCCATCGAAGCGATTGCAAAGATTCAACCGCAGGGACAGACAAGCTTCCTGAGCAGCGTGATGCAGAAAGATCCCAGCGCCCAGCTGCGCGTGGCGGCCATCGAAGCGCTTCCCGGGGTCGTTCCGCCGGATCTGATGGTACTGTTGATTGAACTCTCCGTGAACGGCGAGCCGCCGGTCGTGGCGACCGCGGCCGGAATGAAGCTCGCGCAGTTACGGCCGTCGCAGTCGATCCTCTCCTTTTATGGCGGCGGCGGAAACAGCGTGCGCGCGGCACAGGAAGCGGGGCGCATCGCAGCGATGACGCGCGATTACAATCGCGAGCTGGAAGAAGCCATGGGCGAGCTCAGCCCGCAGGCTTCGAAGAACCCGCCGAAAGCGCAGCCTTATGAGCAGGCCTCGCGGAAGCTGCTCTCAAGCGCGCGCGCCGAACGGCTGCAAGCTGCGTACGACCTGGGGGTGCTGGGCGAGCGGCGCGCACAGCCGGCGCTGCTCCGCGCACTCGAAGACAGCGACAACGACGTGGCGCTCGCCGCCGCCGAAGCACTCGGGCGCTTTTCTACGATAGATGCGCCTCAGACGGTTGTGCCGTTGCTGAAGAGCCCCTCCCCTGCCACGCGCCGCGCCGCCGCGCGTGCCTGCGGGCTGCTGCGCGTGCGTGATTCTGAAAAGCCGCTCGCCGCCGCGCTGCTCGCCGAAAAACTGCCTCCCGTCCAGGGCGAGATTGCGACCGCGCTCGGGCGCATGAAAGCGCAGGCCGGCGTGCTACCGTTGCTTTCGTTGCTGAAAGATGGCAATGCTGAGGCCGCGCGCAAAGCCGCTCGTGCCCTGGGGCAGATCGGCGAGAAAAACGCAGCATCGGCGCTGGTCGATGCCCTCTCACGCGCGGGCGCCGATGCCGAACTGCGCGCCGAAATCGCCGGCGCGCTCAGCGCGATCACCGGCCACGCGATCGGGCCTGACGAAGCCAAATGGCGCGAGATGATCGGGAAGTAAACTCCGCGCGCCGCCTTGCCGCAGCGCCGCGCGGACGTTTGCGTGAACTCGTTTTTTGCCCTCGCTATGGCACACTAAAAAGCGAGGAAGAAAGCGCGTGAAACAGATCTTCACCGTCGGACATTCCACTCGCACGCTCGACGAATTCATCGCCCTGCTGCAAGCCCACGGCATCGAGACGCTCGCGGATATCCGCCGCTTCCCCGGCAGCCGTCGCCATCCGCAGTTCGGCAAGGATTCGCTGCGCGACTCGATCGCCGATGCCGGCATCGCCTATCACTGGCTCGAGGCGCTCGGCGGGCGGCGATCGGTGAAAAACCTTTCAACAGAAAACAGCGGCTGGCGCGTCAAGGCATTTCACGCCTATGCCGATTACACGCGTACGCCTGAATTCCAGAAGGCGCTGAGCCTGCTCGAGGGACTTGCCGGCAAGCAGCGCACGGCCTACATGTGTGCCGAAGCCCAGTGGACGCAGTGCCATCGCCGATTGGTCTCCGATGCACTGCTCGCGCGCGGCTGGAAGGTGTTTCACATTACATCAAAGACGCGCGCCGAAGAACATCACCTGCCCGACTTTGCGCGGAGAACCGGAGCCCTCGTCACATATCCCGGTTCGCCAGATGAGCCAACACTCTTTTAAACTTTTCTCTTCGCAGTTGGCGGTTGGCAGGCCGTCAGTCGTCACCCGTCACCCGTCACCCGTCACCCGTCACCCGTCACAAAAAAAAGCGGCCTTGCGGCCGCCTTTTGGTACTCGAGGAACGAACGTTTAAGAATTAGCGGGCGCCAGCGGGCTGCTGCTGAGCGGCCGGCTGTTTCTGGCCCGCGGCCTTGGCGTCAGCACCGTGAGCGGCACCGGCCTTAGCCATATCGCCATGCTTGACGACGACGTACGCTTCGTTGGTGATGATGCCCGAATCGTAGCCGACCATCACCTTATCGCCGATCTTCAGGTCCTTGAGGGTCATCATGGCGCGGGCTTCGTCGCGGTCGGTGTTGGCACCCGTCGCGATCGGGCGCTCAGCCTTCGCGTCAGCGGCATCGCCGCCGGCCGCCACGTCGCCGCGCAGCCAATCAACATCCTGCACGCTGCTGGAACTCAGCACGGAGAGCTTGCCGTCGCCGGGCAGCGCGAAATTGAAATCCGACGGATCATCGCGCTTCTCGGTGCGCGCGCTGGCCAGGCGGTCCGCCCAGGCCTTGCGAACTTCCGCTTCTTTCTCCTGGCGCTTGGCGGCGTCAAGATTGGCGGTCTTCGAGTGCATGTCCTTCATCATCGCGGCGTGCTGGGTCGCGACGGGCATCTTGCTGCCGCGCACGCTGAACTTTTTGCCATCAGCGTCCAGAGAAAGAATGGTGCCTTCGACCCACGTATCGATGCGGTGATCGAAGCGGGAAGCTCCCGCCGCTGACTGATTGCCCGTCTTCGCGTCATCAGCCGCGGCGCAGATGCCCACTGCAGTAAACAGCACAACGACCAGAACAGTTGACAACGCTTTGTTACTCATGACCTTTGTATCCTCGTCCAGAATGTCGGGCTCGAGGCCATCCTCAAACCACCGATGGCCTGCATTTACAAATTCCCGGCCAATGCTTCTGCCCGGTATGAACGGTGAAGATAGAAACAAAGCGGCCACAACTCGGACGCGCTGTGAAGCGGCACAGTGTGAACTGCCGGGTAATCGCGTTACGCGCAAACCAAGATGGAAGACGTGATTGCACCGGTGCGGCCCCTACAGCTGCAGAGCCTGCCGTCACCGTTGCTTTACCCTCCTCTATTCGATATACCCGAACGCTTCTGTAGGCTCGGCGCCCTCGGGAGTGTTCTTACTGATTGTGAAATCCCACGTCCACAAGCCCAAGAGCATCAAGGCGCAGCTGCAGCTGATGAAGCGCATGTTCGCCTTCGTGGCGCCAGTGAAGTTCCATGTCGCGGTGACCCTGCTGGTATTCGCGCTTTATGCCATCGCCGACGTCGTCTGTGTGCGCATGCTCGCGCCGCCGGTCAACGTGATTCAGCATCTGCAGTCCCAGCCGGCCGGTCAGCGCCCCGATTTCTGGGAATGGATCCGTTCGGCGGACGGTTCTGGCGCCGAGCTTCGCGGGGCGCTGCTGTGGCTGCTGGTCGCCAAGGTGCTGACGTTCCTCTTCTATTATCTGCGCTCTGTCGCGGCCAACTGGCAGAGCATGTCCATGGTCTTTTTCATGCGCGCAGCCGTTTACGACCGGCTGCAGCGCGTGGGCTTTTCGTTTCACGATCAGCATTCGACCGGACAGCTGATCAACCGCGCGCTCAATGATCTGCAGGCCGTGCGCAACTTCGTCAATGTCGCGATGCATTCGTGCGTGGACATCGGCTTCTTTTTGATCAGCGCGCTGGTCATGCTCTACGGTCTTTCTCCCAGCATTGCCCTCTGGGCGCTGGTTCCGGTGCCGTTCTGGTTCTGGGCCGTGCGGCTTCTGGCGTTGAAATCACAGCCGATCTACGAACGCCAGGTCAAGGCGTCCGATCACATGGTCGGGCTGCTCACGGAGAACATTGCCGGCGTTCACGTCGTCCGGGCGTTCGCCACGGAGGAACTCGAGAAAGCCAAGTTCAAAGAATCCTGCCAGGCGCTGCTCAAGCATCAGCTCGATGGCGTGATGCTGCGCGTACTGATGAATCCGCTGATTCGCGGCATCGCGGCCGCAGCGCATGTGGGCCTCTATGCGCTCGGCGCCGTCATGGTCCAGCAGAACGAACTGAACATTGGAGACATGGTGACGCTGGGCGTGGCGATGTCGATGATTCTCGGCCGCGTGCAGCAGATCAATGCGATAAGCGATGCCTACCAGCAGGCGCTGGTCTCCAGCGGCCGCCTGTTTGAGATTCTCGACAGCCCCGACACCACGCCGCAGCGCGCCGATGCCGAGCCGCTCCGGCCGGGCGGCGGCGGCGTAAAGTTTGCGCACGTTAGTTTCAGCTACCAGCCCGGGCAGCCGATTCTGCACGACATCAGCTTTTCGGTGCCGGCCGGAAGCATCGTAGCCCTGGTTGGACCGACTGGATCGGGAAAGACCACGCTCTCGAATCTGCTCGCGCGTTTTTACGATCCGGACATCGGACGCATTGAAATTGACGGTCAGGACCTGCGCGACGTCACGGTAAAAAGCGTGCGCGAGGCCGTGGGCTACGTTTTCCAGGAAACGTATCTGTTCAGTGACACCATCGCACGCAACATTTCGTACGGCGACCAGGACGCCTCACTCGACATGATCCGTGAAGCGGCGCGCATTGCCCGCGCCGATGAATTCATCGAACGCCTGCCGCACAAGTACAACAATCTGATCGGCGAATACGGCGCGAGCCTCTCGGGCGGACAGAAGCAGCGCCTGGCGATCGCGCGCGCGATCCTGCATAACCCGCGCATCCTGGTGATGGACGATGCGCTCGCGGCCGTCGATCCCGAAACCGAAGCGCTGATCCGGCGCGGGCTCGAGCGCATCATGGCGGGGCGGACGGTCTTCCTGATCGCCAGCCGCATCTCGACGGCACGCCGCGCCAACCTGATTCTGGTGATCGAGAACGGACGGATTACTCAATCGGGCACACATGAAGAACTGATGAGCCAGCCTGGTTACTACCGCGACGTGGCTTCCTGCCAGTTCGCGACGGTAGGCGCCGGGCAAGGCCGTTCACATATGGACCGCATGGCCCGGCGCAGCACGCGTGGCAGCGGGCGGGTGATCGACGATGAGTAACCCCACCCCCCGCTCCTCCCCGTTGCACGGGGAGGGAAGAACGGACCTCTCCCCCGGCCCCTCTCCTAAAGGAGAGGGGGGAACGGCTGCCTTGAGAGCAGGAGAAGGCGCGGCGCTGGTTTCCGCAAAGCCGAAGGAGGAACCGCCCCCGCCGCAGGAGCACGGGGAAGACGAAGAAATCCGCGTGCGGCCGATTTCGGCGGCAATGACATTGCGCCTGCTGAGCTGGCTTAAGCCCTACCGCGGACTGTACGTCAAAGGTCTGCTCTGCGGGCTGATCGGCCTGGGCTGCGATCTCTCCACGCCATGGGTCGCGCAGAAGATTATCGACATCGGCATTCCCAGCCGCGATGTCACGGTTGTCGCCGGTTACGCCGCAATCTGGGCGCTGCTGGCGGCGGCGTCGATTCTTCTGGACAGCGTGCAGATCGATTCATCCAATCGCTGCGGCGAACAGGTGATCATGGACCTGCGCCGCGCGATCTTTGATCACCTGCAGCGGCTCTCGATGAGCTTTTACGACCGCACCAAGCTGGGCCGCATCATCACGCGCGGCACCAGCGACATGGAAGCGCTGCGCGGGCCGGTGGTCTCGGGCATCAACACGATTGTCTTTAATTTTATTTTGATGTTTGGCGCCGGCGTGCTGATTTTTATGACGGACTGGCGCCTCTTTTTAGCGGTCGCCTGGCTGGCGCCGGTGCTGACGCTGACCAATCACATCTACCGCCAGCGCATCGGCGAACAGCATCAGATCGCGCGCATCGGCTATTCGCGTGTCGCGGCGAATCTGGCTGAGAACATCACCGGCGTGCGCGTCGTCTCGGCATTCAACCGTCAGGACGCAAACCTCGAGCGCTTCAACGAACTGCAGGAAGTGAACACGAACAACAACATCCGCGTCGCGCACTACAACGGCATCTACCAGCCGTTCCTGGAATTTATAAAATTTGTCGGACAGGTCATCATCCTCGGCTACGGCGGAATCCTGGCCATGTCGAGCGGCCCCGACAGGCTCTCGGCGGGCACTGTCGTCGCTGTGTTTTTCCTGTGGGACAAGTTCATGGGCCCGACGATCAACATGGGCACATTTTATAATCAGCTCATGGGCGCGATGGCATCTGCCGAGCGCGTGTTTGCGCTGCTGGATCTCAAACCCGAAGTACAGGACCGTCCGGACGCCAAGCCCATCGGCAGACTGACCGGGCACATCCGTTTTGAGAACGTCACGTTTGGCTACGATCCCGCGAGGCCGGTGCTGCACAACATCAATCTCGAAATTCCCGCAGGCAAGACGTTCGCCCTCGTGGGCGCGACCGGCAGCGGAAAATCGAGCACCGTTTCGTTGCTGGCGCGTTTTTATGAACTGCAGCACGGCTCAATTAAAGTCGACGGCATTGACATCCGCGACGCAACCGTGCACAGCCTGCACCGCCAGATGGGACTGGTGCTGCAGCAGAATTATCTTTTCAGCGGCACGATCCTGGAAAATATCCGCTACCCGGTTCCGGAAACGAGCGAAGAAGAAATCTTTGCGGCGGCGAAGGCCTTGGACGTTCACGACATGTTCATGGCGCTGCCGGACGGCTACAACACGATGGTCGGCGAGCGCGGTTCGTCGATTTCGCTGGGCCTGCGCCAGCTTGTGTGCTTCACACGCATTCTCGTCGCCAACCCCAGCATTTTCCTGCTGGATGAAGCCACGGCCTCGATCGACACCGTCACCGAGATGAAAGTTCAGACCGCGCTCGAAAAGCTGGTGAAGGGACGCACGACAGTCATTGTCGCGCACCGGCTTTCCACGATCGTGAAAGCGGACTGCATCGTTGTCCTCGAACAGGGCCGCATCATCGAGCAGGGCACACACGGCGAGCTCCTGCAGAAGAAGGGACATTACGCCCTGATGTACGAAAAGTTCATTTCGCACAGCGCCGAGAAGAAGGACGAGGGTCCTGTCCTGCGCAGCGAAGTATGAGTCTGCTTGCCACGCGACGAGCTCTGCGGTTATTCTTGTGGTGCGAACTTTAGTTCGCACGTTTTTCGGGAACGATGCGTTTCGCGAACGAAAGTTCGCGCCACCAGAGAATGTCTGCTTTCAGTCAGGAGAAACTATGAGCCGTCGCACCTTGATCCTGTTTATCAACGTTCTACTCTGTGCAACAGTTTGCGCCGGCGATGCGACACCGGCACCAACGCCTAACCTTTACAAGACGCCGGCCATCTTCATCGACACCTTCTACGAAAATGCTTCGCCGCTACGCTGGGATCTGCGCGACAATGACGTGGTGGAGCTCGAAATGAGCCACGATCACGAGCGATTCAAGCCCAACCAGCAGCTCACGCACTGGAACTTCAAAGTTCACGCGACCAAAGAAAAAATCGGCAGCACGATCACGTTTAAAGTTGCCAACGTCGAAGGCCGCTGGAACGGCATGCCCAGCCCTACCTTCGGACGCTACAACCTGGCCGTTTCTGTTTCCAGTAACGGCACGGATTGGAAAACGATCGAAACAGAGAATCTGAAAGACGAGCGCTATGGTCTGCAGTTCAAGGTGAAGCTTGAATCCGAGTGCACGCAGATCGCGCGCATCGTTCCGTACACCGACAGCGATCTGCAGCAGCTCATCAAGCGCATTCGCAACCATCCGGACGTGCGCGTGTACTACATCGGAGCGACCGCCGAGGGCCGGCCACTGGAGATGATCGAGATCGGAAATCCAGCCTCAGAAAACCAGATCTGCCTGCGCGCGCGGGCGCATCCGTGGGAATCCGGCGGGAGCTGGCTGGTTGACGGACTCTTAAACTTTCTCACGTCAGACAACACTGAAGCCGCGGAGATCCGCAAGAGCGTGTGCTTCTGCATTATGCCGATGGCCAACAAAGACGGCGTCTACCGCGGCATGACGCGCTTCACCACACGCGGCTGGGATCTCAACCGCAACTGGTTCCCCGAAAAGCCCATCGACCCGGTGCTCGCGCCGGAGTCCGCCTGCCTGCAGAACTGGTTCAGCGAGCGCCTGCGCCAGAAGCGCCTGCCGAAGCTCTACATCGATATTCACAACGACAATACGGGTGGGCTGCATCTGTCCAGTCCGTCGAAAGACGCCGACGCGTATCTGGCGCGCATGGAGAAGCTTGAAAAGCTGCTGCGTGAGATGACCTTCTTCCGCGAAGGTAGCAAAGGCAAGAAGCAGGGCTTCACGAATTCGGGCAGCAGCGGTTCAGGCATCCAGGAGATTTACGGCATCGACGGCCTGGTCTGGGAGCTGAGGGAGCAGTTCGCCGATGGCCTCGGCCGGCCCCCGCTGCACACGGATTGGCAGCAGCTGGGCGCAAACTTCTCAAAAGTCGCGCGCGCTTTTTTTGCGGCACCGTGACGCAGAAATCTCACAAACGCATAATACACAACGGCTTAAATTTATAAATTCCTGCCGCAAACAGGCTGGGCCGTGCGTCAACAAAACACGTTATTTTTTCCAGTAACGCGGCCCTGTCTTCCGCGTTCTTTACATTGAGTATGCTGAAAGAGACCCGGGCGGCGGTCATGGATTTCGCGACTGAGAGCGAATCAGAAGACCGCGCCTCGCGCACGGCGGCAGCCGCGGAGAAACCCGCGGTCGTCAACGAAGCGGTGCTGGCCGAGCTGGTTTCAGCCCACCGCGCGCGCGTTTACGCCCTGGCAAAAGCAATACTCAAGCGGCACGAGCTCGCCGAGGACGCGACGCAGGAGACCTTCCTGCGCGTCGTAAGGCACTACGGCCAGAACCACGAAGCCAAGCGCAACGCATCGGCCTGGATCCTGTGCATCGCGCGCAACGTGGCGATCGGGATGTGGAGGAGGCACAAGCGGCGCGATGAGGTCGAGTTTGATACCGCTGCTCAATTTGATCTTCCGCCGGCTGAGCTCGGCGTGGCCTCGCCGGTGGACAATGCCATTGATCGAGAAGATGTGCGGCGCCTGGTGGCAGCCATTGACCGCCTTCCGGGGCCTCTGCGGGAAGTGCTGACGCTCAAGTTTTACCACAACCTGGAGCCGCGCGAGATTGCCAAGGTGGTGGGAGTAACCGACGAGAACGCGCGCATCCGCATCTGGCGCGCAGTGCGTGAAGTACGAAGCATATTGGGTGAAGTATGACGGCAGAACTGGACAGGAACACCACGCCGCCCGAGCCGCAGCTGACTCCTAAGGAGGAGGCGGCGCTGCGCACGGCATTGGCTGCGTGGATCGAGAGCGGCACGCCCGAAGCTGTTCAGCCGCGTCAGCACAGCGGCGCATCCTCGTCACTGTTGCCGGCTGTTACGGTTCCGGTCGTAAGCGTTCCCGCCCAGCCACGTCCCGCCATCACGTCGCTTGAGCCTGTGCATCGCATTCCTGCGGCGCCCGGGCGCGTGGTGGAAACACTTCCAGCGCCGCACCAGAAACGCTGGGTGCTTCCGCTGCTGGCCGCCGCAAGCTTCGCAGCGGGGGTGCTCGTCTGCCTTCAGTTCCTGGTCCGCCCCGTGCAGCCGACGAGCGTCTCGCAGCTGAACGGAAGTGAAAACGCTCCACCAACTGCCGAGATAGCGGCGCGGCAGGAACTGGCGCTCCAGCATCCGAGCACCTCAGCGCCGCCTGCGCGGGGAATAGATGCGCTGGCCAAGACGGAGCAGCTTACCAATTCCGCTGCGCAAAACGCCGTTCAGCGGCCGAGTGCACAGCAGCTGCAGACACCATCGCATTCCCAGCCTGAGACGAAGATCGCAACGCTGCCTGTGCCAGACAGTGTCCCTTCTATCGCGTCCG
>Ga0196964_10000679_pt1 | contig 19148 bp, 18 predicted proteins | sample S1_10metaG_FD_148615 | JGI IMG/M metagenome (GOLD analysis project Ga0196964, IMG submission 148615) | Soil microbial communities from Anza Borrego desert, Southern California, United States - S1_10 | ecosystem: Environmental > Terrestrial > Soil > Desert | place: USA: California | collected... | reverse complement strand
AAGCTTGGTCGGGCTAGCCGCTGGGACACCGCATCTGTCGAGGGCTTCCTCGCGCAGTGCGCCGGCGTTTCCAGCGCTGTGTCGGGTGCGGACGAACCCTGCTGACCGATCTGTTGGGTCGAGGCGCCCAGCCCGCGACCTGAACCCTAATCAGAAAGTCTCCCCATGACTCACAAGCGCACATCCGTGTCTGCCTTCTATTCGGTTGCCCAAGTCGCTGAACGCCTCGCCGTATCCGAGAAGACGATCCGTCGTTGGATCGACGAAGGGCAACTGCCGAAGCACCAACTGGGGCGACAGCTCAGGATTTCCGGGGAGGACCTCACGAGCTTCCTCGCTCAGAGACGGAGATGAGTGCCCATGAGAGTCCACCTAGGTATAAGTATGCGTACGCAAAATCCGTACTTACATATAACAGACGGTGAGTATTACCTGCCATTTTTTGGCTGGTGTTATCGTTATTGTCCATCTAAATACACCGGAGTCACCTAATGTCTACTCGTGTCTACATGTCAGATATATCACGGCACGTGGGCGAAGGGCCAGATGCGCGCGCGCGCCGCCGAGGCGCCAGGAGGGCGACCTTGTCTGCTTCTGATCAACTCGACTTGTTCTTTGATACCGCTCCGGCTGAGGCGGGTGCTCTACCTTCGTGTGCGCCTCCCCTTGGACAGATCGTGAGTGAACGGCCCCGGGTGGCAGGGGAGGCGAAGCCGACCTCTCGCAGGCTGGAGAGCCTGGCCGATGTCTTGGCGGTGCTCGTTCATGACAGGCCCAAGACCAACCATTACGCGCAGCTCAAGTCCGCCGTGCGTATGATGGGTGAGGTGCTGCACCTGCCGCTTGTCAACGTCCCGGTTGCGCCTTTTGCGCTCAGGCGATTGATCGTTGCCGCGAACTGCGCGTCTGCCGGGATGAAGCCTAAACGTTGGACTCAGGTCCGCAGCCTGGTGCGAATTGCATTGACGGACGTGGGGCTCGACGTTGCGCCTGGCCGCGACAACCGTGGGCTAACGCCTGACTGGCAGGAGATCGCCTGTCAGCTGCCGACGCGGAGCCTTCGAACAGGGCTGTCTCGCTTCATGAGCTACTGCTCGCGTCAGGCAGTCGTTCCTAATGAGGTCACGGTCGAGGTTTTTGAGCAGTTTCAGGAGCACCTGGCCAACCTCAGCCTCAAGGACAGCCCCGACCGACTCTATCGCTTGATGGCGGCCAATTGGAACAAGGCGCTCGAGCTAGTCGCGTCCTGGCCGCAGGTGCCGGCGCCCCTAGCAGCCTCGACAAGGCGCTATGCTTTGCCTTGGGACGCCTTTCCATCAAGCTTCTCGGCTGACGTCGAGACTTATCTCAACCGCTGTGGAAATGAGGACATCTTCGCAGACGATTACGGACCAGGCTTGCGGCAAAGTACGGTAAAATCGCGCAGGCAGGACATCCAGCGCATCGCCTCTTTGCTGGTAGCTTCAGGCAAGCCCGCTGACGAAGTGACTGACCTCGCGACGCTCGTGCGGGTCGAAAGCGCGAGGGCGGCGCTCAAGGGAAAATTCGAGCAGGACGGCTCAGTGAGGACACCGTCGTTGGGCCAACACGCCTGGTTGCTTTCTGCAATCGCGAGGCAGTGGGTTCAAGCGCCAGCTTCTCAGCTTAAGGCGCTATCCGTTCTTGCCAATAACATGACGCAGAAGCAGCGGGGTATGACGGAACGCAATCGCGAGAGGCTCAGGCAATTCGACTTGCCCGAGAACGTCGCGACCCTGCTGTACCTTCCAGCCAAGGTAATGAAGAACGTCAAGCGGAAGAAGCGGCCGAGCTATATGGATGCGCGGCGGGTGATGCTCGCGGTCGCCGTCGAGGTTCTTACCCAGAGTGCGCTCAGGGCCGGGAACCTCGCAGCCCTTGATATCGACCGGCACTTTCGCCGCCAAGGGCGAGGCCGGAAGGCTGTTCAAACCCTTTACATTCCGGGATCAGAAACCAAGACCGGTGAAGCGTTTGAAATGCGTGTCCCCGAGGAGACGGCGCGCCTGATCGAACAGTATATCACCCATTACCGCCCCCTGATTTTCGCTGGCTCGTCCACGTTGCTCTTTCCCGGGAAGGACGGCGGGAGGCGCAATGAACATCTGCTCTCACAGCAGATTTCTAAATTCATTGAGCGTGAAACGGGCATAAGGATGAACGCGCACCTGTTTCGCCACTTTGCTGGAAAGCTCCATTTAGAGCGTCGGCCTGGCGATATGGAAACCGTTCGGCGCATCCTGGGGCATCGCAGCATCCAGACTACAACTACGTTCTACGCTGAGCTTCCGGTCGCAAAAGCATTCCAGCGTTATGACGAGACACTCTCGATCCTCCGTGCAGCAGGCGGAGGCCTGAGCAGGCGCCGTGCGTCGAGGCCCGTAGCGGAGGCGAGCTGATGCCGCGCCATGACCCCGCCGTCACCGGCATCCCGGAACGCCTGTGGCCGGCCGCGGATCGTGAGGCATGGCGCCGTGCGCTGGCCCCTCGAGACCTCTTCGACGTTACAGCAAGCTCGAGGAAGCAGTGGAAAGTAAACACGGTTAGGCACGCGACCTACGCATGGGGAGGTTTCCTGGCGTGGCTGGAGCGGACCGGGCGGCTGAATCTGGACGTCTGTGGCCCTGCGGAGCGCGCAACACGCGAGTTTCTGGCCGCCTATGTCGACTCGCTTCGAGAGCGTGGCTGTGCGGACAATACGATCGCCAGCAAGCTGGAGGGCATCGCACAGTTCGTCGCCTCTATAGATCCTGAAGGGAATTGGGCCTGGATCACCAGAGCGGCCGGGCGGGTACGCGTTAGTGCAGTGCTCGTCCGGGACCCCATTGATCGAATTCAGCCAGCGGCAGAGGTATTGAATCTGGGGTTCGAATTGATGGCCGAAGGATTCGAGACGCGGACACCGGCCGAGCAGTCAGCCGCCTTCCGCGACGGGCTGATGATCGCGCTATTAGTTCAGCGGCCGCTTAGGCTCGCCAACTTCACCCATCTCACGTTGGGTAGGGACATAGAGTGCGTAGGAGGGGGTTGGAGAATTCGTATTCCCGGAAATCAAACGAAGACCGGAGAGGCCTGTGAGTTCGCCTGGCCTAACAATTTGGTCGGACCGCTAGAAAGCTATCTACGAGTCCATCGGCCTGTGTTGATCGCCCTGAGGAAGCAAGCGGGCGAGCACCTTCCACAGCTGTGGATATCCGGCAAGGGGAGGGCGATGGGAGTCGACGGCGTTGCGGTGCATATCAAAGCTCGAACGGAGAAGAAGTTTGGTCGGTCGATCAATCCGCACACGTTCAGGACCATTGCAGCCACAACTGTTGCTTCTGCGGCCCCAGAATGCGTCGCAGACATCTCAGCCGTACTGGGTCACACGACGCTGGCCACCTCCGAGAAATACTACAACCGGGCAACTCGGATGGGGGCTCTTGATTCATTCCACGGAACGGTAAAAGCGCTTCGTAACGGCGGAGCAGGTCGTCTGCGGCGCCGACTCATTACTATGGATCAAAACTAACCTCATGGGTGTACGGAATCCCTACGCGATCAGCTAAAGCGCGCACAACAAAATATGACGCACACAGTGTAGCAACCTGCTGTGCGACCTGGTTCGGGGGGCCGGATGGACAGGAAAGCGCATCCATCAGGAGTTTCTGCGCACGTCTGCCGAAGATCAGCGTGTTAAGCGACTCGTATGGTGCGTGCTCACCGAAATCGTACCACTGCACGAGCACATCAGATCCTCGCACTTCAGTGCTGTGTACGCCGGGACGATCCGGCATGCGGTAAACCTGACACGTTGCGTCCATTGCGCCTCCAACTCCCTCTAGAGGGCACTTCATGCGGAGCCTAGCCGCACATCGGTGCAATCAAACGGTGATTGCGCAATCAAGGATCTCGCCTCCGTGTGGTGGATGCACCGCACTCCCAGACTGTTTGCGAGCTGGCGAGCCGCCACGGTGAAGCCGTTGGGCGCTACGACCGCGCTAATGTTCGCGTCGTAGAACTTCGCTCCCGCAAACACCTGTTGAACGGCGTCGTTGCCGACAGGCTTCGCGTAAGCCTTGCATTGGACCGCAAGCCGCGTCCCCTCGCGCTCGGCGATGAGATCGACCCCTTGATCGCCCGTGACCGGTGTGGAGCGGACCTGAAAACCCTCTCGGGTTAGTAGATCAGCGACGAAGCGCTCGTAGCTCACACCGTCGGTCCAGCCGCTGGTATCGTCTGAGGCGCTCCAGAAACTCTCATCGTACATCCACTGTGTCCATTCAGCGTACACGTCGGAGACGAGCTCGAACTCTTCGGAAGACAGAGGCGAAAGGGCAGGAATAAGTATGTTCCCGTGAAAGTACTGCAACTCCTTGTAACACTTGTCGAGCATGCGGCGCCCATACGGGTCGTAGTAAGCCGCTTGCCTCACCTGCAAGCGGAGCGTCTGCCCGTGGTCTTCGATGGTTTTGTAGTAGCGGGCCATCACGAACAGCTCGCGTTCCTCTGCCGCTTTGGCCGTTGCGGCACGATCTTGGATGAGGCCGAAAATCAGAATTCCGAGCAGGACGGCCCCGCCCAAAATCGAAATGACTGTCCACATGAGAGCCCCCAGGATAACCCGGTATGGGATATCCCAAGACGGCTTTTACCGGAAGGCGTAAGCCTTACCGGAATCATCCCCGATGCCCTCCTCGCTGCTCGCGGACCGCTACGAAGCCGTAGCGGCTGTGCTGAAGGCGGCGCGGCGGGAGGTCGGCATGACTCAAGTGGAACTAGCGTCGCGCTTGCAGCGGCCGCAGTCGTATGTCTCCAAAGTCGAGCGCCGAGAGCGCAGGGTTGATCCGGTAGAGTTTTACGATTGGGAGCGTGCGTTAGGCTTCCCGCAATGCGCGCTTTATAAGCGTCTGGTTGAGGCGCTCGGTTGAGAGGGCGATTCGGGTGCTGCTACACTTGGCTGCTCCGTGCACGATGACCGGCTTGTCCAGCGCGATGCACTGGGTAGGGGCGCAGCGTACCTCTGGCAATTCGGGAGGGGAGGGCGAGCGACGAGTTTCCGTCTGCAACTTCATCGCCAGCGCGAGCGTTTGAGGCCACGGGCATTTTCGCACTTGGGCTACAGTGGGTCGGCGACGAGCTGGTCCAACGGCGCTCTCGCGGGGACCGCGCTGCGCGCGATTGAAGGCTTGGTCAGTTCGCGCGATCTTGGAAGCGGGCTTAGTGTAGCTCGGTGGGTGTGCACCGTCGCGGCGCTTAGGCGCCTTCTGACTCTTAGCTGACGTTCGGAGGTCAGCTTGCGGGCACTGCCGGAGCTTGGCCGCAGCAGGTCTGGAACGGACCCATCCCGGACGTTCAGAAGGTCTCCTTCTTTCTCCAGCGCGCGGACCCGACCTCTTTTCCGCCGGCTCAAGTCGGTTCGGTCGTCGCGCCGGGCAGATTCCGCTGCAAGCAAGACGCAAGGGCATCGTCGATGCGCGTCAATCGTTCCGCGGTATCGAGCGGTAGAGGTTCGTGCCCGTCGGTCTCGTGGTGCGCGATAGCGGCGAGATCCCTCATGTCGATGACTTGGCCGCAAGCCCCGCAAAGCATCTGGTCGGTCTCGCCGCGACATTCGCGCCCAACGCGGCCCCCGACGAACGAGCGGAATTCCCGCCAGGTTCTGGAATCCTCCATGCCCACAGGAAAGCCGCAGCCGTGCTGGAGTTCCAGCACGGGAGGTCAGCCGACCTTTTCGTAGCGGTAGCGATCCTTGATAGCCTGAGCCAGGTACGACCCGTGCGATGAGGCGGCCATAAGGCCGGCGTAAACCGTCTGCGGGACGCCATAGTACCTGTAGATCCCACCGTTTTTGAACTGGATCTCAAGTGTATTGGAGTCGGCGTCGTAGCCGATGGAGGCAATGTTGCTCGAGCTGACGGGCTTGCGCTGCATCGAGGTTCCCTTCGTTGGCGATGGTCTTTGTGCCCGAGGGCGAAGACAGCATGGCACCTCGACAAAGCTCTGCAGCTGCGGCTATTCGCCCTAAGGTCGCGTTTCGCCTGCAGGTGGGCTTGAACGTGTGGAGGGGGGAAAGCGCGTTATGCAGCTGATCCACGCTCGGATCCGCAATTTCCGCTCGTTGCGCGATGTTTCCGTCGAATTCGGAGGGCACACCGCGTTCATCGGCGGAAACGGCGCCGGCAAGTCAAGCCTCCTGAAGGCGATCGAGCGATTCTATCTCCCGGCCAAGAACCTCGAGCCCGACGACTTTTACGGTCGAGATCAAACCCAAGCCGTCGAGATCGAACTGACCTTCGCCAACTTGACGGACGAGGAGACTGAGACCTTTGAGAGCAGGGTGCGCGACGGCAGACTGACGGTAACGCGCGTATTCGACAACACCTCGTCCAGCGGACGCTATCACGGAGTCGTACCCTCCCTTCCGGAGTTCAACACGCTACGGGCTATCCCGCAGGCGATCCCCCGCCGGACTGCGTACAACGCCCTCCGCGGGAGTGACGCGCGCTTTGCGGATTTGCCGCCTGGCACGAGCGCACCCCAGATGGACGAGGCAATGCTCAACTGGGAGGCAAATCACCCAGATGCTCTGTCGTTGAATCGGGACGACGGCCAGTTCTTCGGCTTCCAGAACGCTGGGCGCGGTGCCTTGCAGCGCTTCACGAGCTTCGTTTTTGTGCCCGCGGTACGCGAGGCCTCGGCGGACGCCGCCGACGCCAAAACGAGTCCGATCGGCCGTTTGCTCGAGCTCGTGGTGCGCAGCTCGATCCTGCAGCGGGAGGACATCGCTAAGTTCAGAGAAGAGGTGAACTCTCGGTACAAGGCTCTGACGTCGCCCGAGAACATGCCGGAGCTCGGCGAGCTCGCCGGCAGGCTAACGACGGACCTCCGGCAACTCTACTCCGAGGCGATGGTCGGGCTCTCGTGGCGAGAGAGCGCCGACATGCCCGTGCCTTTGCCCAACGCTGATGTCACGCTCGGCGACGACGGGTTCGGCGGCCCCGTGGACCGGCAGGGGCATGGCCTGCAGAGGGCCTTCATCTTCACCCTGTTGCAGCACCTTTCGCGCGCCTCGCGGGTGGAGGCAGCGAGTGCGCAGGGCGAAGTGGAGGGCGAGACGCCCAAGGGGCCGGCCCAGGCGCCCGCGCTGATCCTGGCCATCGAGGAGCCCGAGCTCTACCAGCATCCGACCAAGCAGCGACACTTCTCCGCGGTGTTGCGGCGCCTGAGCGCCGGTACCCTTCCGGGTGCCGACGGGCGCACGCAGGTGGCGTTGGCGAGCCATTCGCCGATGTTCGTATCCCTGCCCAACGTCGAGGAGATTAGGTTCGTACGGCGGGTCGACTGCGAGGGCGAGGACTACAAGCACTGCGAGCTGCGCGCCCTCGACTTGGAGCAGGTTGCGCGCAAGCTCGAGACTGCAAGCCAAGCCGCGCCTGGCAGCTACAGCGCCGCCACCCTCGCGCCACGTCTGCACATCCTCGGTCCTGAGCTCGCGGAGGGATTCTTCGCAGACGGTGTGGTCCTCGTGGAGGGACCGAGCGACCGGGCGGCGCTCTATGCTGTCGCCGACCGGCTGGGCGTCAACTTCGAGAGCGCGGGGATCGCTGTCCTGCCGGTGGTTGGCAAGAACAACCTCGACCGGCCGCTCGTGATCTTCCGGGAGCTGGGCATCCCCACCTATCCCGTTTGGGATTGCGACGGGGTGGAGGAGTCGACCCAGAACCTGCGAGTGCTGAGGGCCGCCGACCCGGACGCAAATCACACGGCAGCGCCCCTCGAAACGGTCGTAAGCGAGCGCTACGCCCACTTCGGCGGAACGCTCGAAAAGACCCTAATCGGCGAGCTTGGACAGTCGGTCTATGACGCGGCACTAACCGCGGCCTGCGCCGAGTTCGAGGCCTCGGCCGGCCGCGACGCCCAGAAGAGCCCCGAGATCATGAAGCGGCTGTTAGCTGTTGCCGAGGAACAGGGCGCGACCTCGCCCACACTCCAGGCCCTCGTAGAGACGATCTGGCTCCAGCTCCGCGGCGTGGTGGTCAGCAAGCCGGCGCCGGAGCATTGACCGGAGACGCCGGGTAGGCTCCGCTTGGGGCGGGGAGTGGCCATGCGTTTCATTCACACCTCAGACTGGCAGCTGGGAAAGCCGTTCGGGCGAGTGCCGGAGGGCGCGCGCACTCTGCTGCAGGAAGCCCGTCTGGATGCGATCGACGCGATTGCAGGTGCGGCGCGGCGCGAGGGAGTCGACCTAGTGCTGGTCGCCGGCGATGTGTTCGACAGCTCGGAGCCCGGAGACCGGGTGTTCCGCCAGGCGTTGGCGCGGATGAAGGCGGCGCCGGACGTCCGCTGGGTCTTGCTGCCGGGGAACCACGACCCCGCGCGCGCAGACGGCCTGTGGAGCCGGATCTCCGCGGAGGCGCCACCAAATGTCCTCACCTGCGTCGAGCCGATCCCGCTTCAGCTCTCCGAATCGGCCTGTGTGCTGCCAGCACCGCTGCAGTTCAAGCGCGGCCTCGACGACCCAACGGCATGGTTCGACCTGGCCGAGACGCCGCCCGGCACCTGGCGAATAGGCCTGGCGCATGGTTCGATCCGCAATTTCAGCTCCTCTACCGACACCATCAACCTCCTGGCGCCTGATCGCGCCAAGAAGGCGGGGCTCGACTATTTCGCCCTTGGCGACTGGCACGGGCGCGTCGAAGTCGATCCCTTCACCCACTACAGCGGCACTCCGGAGCCGGATGACTTCGGCCGTGAGAGCACAGGCATGGTGCTCCTCGTCGAGCTCCGCAGCGCCGCCGCGCCGCCGCACGTGCGCGAGCTGCCGATCGGACGGCATCGCTGGGAAGAGGCTGCCTGGACGCTCTCGGCACAGGAGGACCTCAATCACCTCCTGGACGGGCTTGCGCCCGGTGCCCCGCGCAAGGACCTCGTGGCGCGCCTGCGGTTGTCGGGCGTGGTCTCGCTGGCCGACCGTGTGACAATCTTGGGCCGACTCGAGGCGGAGCTGGCGAACGAAATCCGTTGGCTCGACCTCTATGCGGGCGATCTCTTCGCGCGCCCAACAAACCACGACTTGGCGGACATCGATGCCAATGGAGTACTGCGCGAGGCGGCTGAGCAGCTGCAAGCGCTGTCGGCAGAGGGCGGTATAGAGGGCCGCCGCGCGGCGGCCGCCCTCGAGCGGCTGTATGTCGAACACCAGCGCGCCCAACGCACGGCGGGCGCGTGATGCGGGTCCGTGAGCTCCGCGTCGAGAATTTTCGCAAATTCCGCAAGCCGGTGCGGCTGGCGGACTTCGGCGATGGCCTCAACCTGGTCTGCGAGCCGAACGAGGCCGGGAAATCCACCGTGCTCGAAGCCTTGCGCGCAGCCCTTTTTGAACGGCACGGCTCCCGGAGCGACCGTATCCGCTCCTTCCGGCCGCACGGCGATGAGGTCGCGCCCACTGTCGAGCTGGACTTCGAGATCGACGGCGCGGCCTGGTCGCTGCGCAAGCGCTTCCTGCAATCGCCGAGCGTGACGCTCGAGGGGCCTGCTGGGCGCTTCCAGAGCGACGAGGCAGAAGAGAAGTTGCAGCTGCTCCTGGGGTTCACACGGGCCGGCAACCGCGGCGCCGACGACGACAGCCGGGGCGCTCTGGGCCTGCTATGGGTGGAGCAAGGCCAGTCCTTCGTCCTCGGGGCCCCCGGACAGGCCGCGCGCCGGACCCTGGAGGATGTCCTCGCCGGCGAGGTCGGAGCCGTCACGGGCGGACGTCGTACCGCCGCGGTCGTCCAGGCCGTCGAGAAGGCGCTTTCGGAGTTCCACACGGCCACAGGGCGGCCGACGAGGCGCCTGCAGGCAGCCCTCGAGGCCGCGCAGACTGCGCAGGAGGCCTGCGACGCCGCCCGACGGGAGCTCCGCGAGTTCGAGGAAGTTCTCACGCGCCTGGAGGCCAAGCGGAGCGAACAGCGCCGCCTGGTCCGCGAGCTCGAGGATCCGGAGGCGGCGGAGCAGCTCGCCCAGCTCGCCAAGGATATGGACCGCGCGAAGGCGGCCGCCCAGGCCCTCAAGACCGCCGAACTGGTCCTTAGCCAGGCGACTGGAGAACGAAGCCGCCTGGAAACCGCCTCCGCCACGCGGAATGAGCTGCGCGCCGCCCTCGGCACCGCCCGCGCGAAGGCCGAGGCCGCCCAGCGCGATGTCGACGAGCATGTCGCGACCCTTGAGGCGGCGCGTATGCATGAGCGTGAGGCCGAAGCCGTCCTTGTCGAAAAGCGACGGCTGCTGAGGTCCGCAGAGGACGTTCGGGCGGCGCGCCTGGCCGAGCAGGACGCCCTGCAAAGACGTCGCAGTCTGGCGCAGGCCTTCGCGCGACTGGATCGCGCCGAGGCGCTGGCGGCGGAGCTGGAACAGCACGCCGCCGCTGTGGCGGCGGAGCCGATGGACGAAGCCGCGTTGGACGACTTGGACCGGCTGGAGCGAGCCGTGGTGCAAGCGCGGTCTGCGGCTGAAGCCGGCGCGGCGACGGTCGAGATCGCCCTTCAGCCAGGGGCACCGGTGCCCCTGATGAACGGTGACCCTTTGCCTCCTGGCGAGCCGGTCGCGGTTACCGAGACCCTCCGGCTATCCATTCCAGGAGTGGCCGACGTCATCATAGAACCGCCGGCGACCGGCGAACCGGCCCAGGCGCGGCTCAGGGCCGCCGAACAAGACCTGCAGAGCTTGCTGGAACGTGTCGGACACGCGAGCGTCGCCGAGGGGCGGGCGGCGGCGCGCACGCGGAGCCAGGCGGCCCAGCACGCGGCGTCATTCGCCGTCCGCCTCGAGGCCGAATGCGCCCCCGACCCAGGCCTGGAGATCGGGTTTGGCCTTGAGGCCCTGCGCGGTTTCCTCGCCGCCCAGGCGCGTCCCGCAGAGGGCGCGGTCGCCGCGGACGGCGACCAGACCACCGTGGAAGACCTGGAAGCCGCCTATCAGACGGCCCGCGCCGCTGAACGCGACGCCGAGGTCCGGCGCCAGGCAACGCTGGACGCGCTGCAGGCGGCTCAGCTGGAGGAAGTCCGTCGCGCGTCCATCGCCTCGGCCGCTGACGCCGAGGTGGAACGCTTGGCGCTCCAGCTCAGGGCGGAGGAGGACGCCGTTGCAGACGCCGCACTCGAGGCGGCGCTCGCCGCGGCAGCGGCGGCCGAAGCCCGCGCCATCCAGGACCACGAAGCGGCGCGCCGCGCCGCCAAGGCCCTCGACGTAGACGCGCTGACCAAACGCAAGGAGACCGCCGACCGCCGCCGCCAGCGACTGCAGGAAGACCGCCTGACTCTCGTCGGGGACGTGGTCAGGCTCGAGGAGGCCGCCAAGTCGCTCGGGGGTGCCGGGCCCGCGAGTCGGCTCGCGGCGGCTGAGGAGGAGGCGCAGGCGACACGCCAGGTCGCCGACAGGCTGAACGACGAGGCCGAGACCTTGGCTCTCTTGAAGCGGGTCATCGGCGCCGCCCAGCAGGAAGCCTCGCGTCGCTTCCTGCAGCCGATCACTCGCCGCGTGGAGCCCTATGTGCGCCGCCTTCTGCCGAGCGCCACTGTCAGCTTTGGCGAGGACTACCGGCCCCACATGCTCACACGGGCTGGACGTGAAGAGGCGGCGGAGGACTTGAGCAAGGGCACCCAGGAACAGCTAGCCGTCCTGACGCGCATCGCCTTCGCGGACCTGCTCATCGACAAAGGCAAGCCCGCGTCCCTCGTGCTCGACGACGCCCTCGTCTTCGCTGACGACGACCGCTTTGAAGTGATGCTCCAGATACTTGGAGAGGCGGCCGAGCGTATGCAGGTGATCGTGCTGAGCTGCCGGGCTTCGGCCTATCGCGGCGTTGAAGCGAACCGGATCGTGATCAGCTGATGGGCCGAGCCGAGGATCGCGCAGATCTAAGCGGCTCTCGTCTACAGAAAGACCGGCAACCTTCCCACTTGCCATGAACAGATAGCGTCAGGCTGGAAGCTCTGTTGCGCCGCGCCCTAAATGCTCTGGTACGAGGGCGTCATCAGAATCTCCGACGTTAGCGCCGTCAGGTTGGTCAGCAAGCGCGTGCCATAGCGGGCATTTAGTTTGGCTTGGATGCTGAGGTTCACGAACTGCTTCTCCGCCACCATCACGTCAACCAGCGGCAGGGCGGCGATAAAGGCCCCCATGTCCCTCAAGTCGTTCTCGGTGGGCTCCCGGGGCTGGTCTTCAAGTCGGACAGCAAGTTGTCGCTCGACATTTAAGACGGGGACCTCGGAGATCAGGCCTCTTGCCAGGGCGGGGCTGAGGTCGCTCACCGTGGACCAACGCAGGCCCTGGCTACGCCCGAGTTCCAGCACGCGATCGATCTCTTCGATCAGGAGCCGCGCGCCATAAGCACGCAATCGCATCGCGAAGCTCTCGTTGGCGACGAGTGGCCTGTTCTTGGCAAGGCGTCCGAGAAGATCCTGCGATTGAGCGCTGCAGGTGCGAATGGCCTTTCTCCGCTCCACCTCGTCTGAGCCCATCATCGCGTCGTATACAGCCGCTTGGGGATGATCTCGCATGTGCCTGAGCGCGGCTGCCGGTATCTCATCGAAAGCGCCAGACGAGAGCTCCCCAGCCGTTTCGAACCAGAGAGTTGAGAGGAACCAGTCCCATGGCAGGGTGGGTAGCGGCACGCCCGCAATCTGCGCGATCCTTACCTGCAAGCCGACGTCCAGGAGCCGCCGACGCCCGCGGAGCACATGTCCGCCGCTGATCGTGGCTTGGACGCGAGCCATGTGCATGCGCCGCACCGGGTCGTCGATCTTTGCTGTCTCGTAGAAGTTGGCGAAGCTCAGAGGAACGATCAGCCGATCAGCCTCGAGAGCTCCGATGACTCGGGCGAGCGCGGCGTGTTCGGCAGGGAAGGCGGCCTTGTCCCATGCGCCCCGCGCCAAGCCGATCCAGGCATTCTGGTCCAGGTAAAGCACCGTCTTGGGGCGGGTCATCGACCGGCAACTTGCTCCCGGACGCTCCGAACAAGTCAGCGCACCCTAGCGGACGCTAAGATGACGCGTCACGCCCGCGGGAGACGAGCTAAGGCTGCGGCAGCGATCCATCGCGGGTCCCCAAGGACGTCAGCCGCTGCCGACGCAGTCCGTTCATGCTATGTACCTCGAGTGCCCCGCTGCGGCGGGCTCGATTCGGAGGCGCCTTTGGCCGTGGGGAACTACAGCTTCTATGAGTTCTTCGCTGGCGGCGGCATGGCGCGTGCTGGCTTAGGGGCAGATTGGATTTGCCTCTTCGCGAACGACTTCGATCCGATGAAGGCTGCCAGCTACGCCCAAAACTGGGGTGCTGAGCACCTTCTGTGTGGGGATGTGGCGAAAGTCTCGCCCGCCCAGCTGCCGGGATTTGCGGATCTCGTTTGGGCGTCCTTCCCTTGCCAAGACCTCTCCCTGGCCGGCGACTACAAAGGGCTCGGCCGACACGACTCGAACGAGGGCACCCGTTCCGGCACCTTTTGGCCGTTCTGGCGCCTCCTGGATGCGCTGGCCGCGGAAGGTCGAGCGCCACCGGTTGTGGTCCTCGAGAACGTTCTCGGCGTCCTGACCTCCAACAATGGCGCGGACTTCAAGGCTATCGCCAGGACGCTGACGAATAGCGGCTATCGATTCGGCGCTCTGGTCCTCGACGCCCGCTGGTTCGTACCTCAATCGCGGCCGCGCGTGTTTGTCGTAGCCGTTCGCGAGGATATCGTGCTTCCGGTCGGTCTCACCCAGTACGCTCCCTGTGAACGGTGGACGCCGCCGATGCTTCGTACGGCCCACGCGCGCTTGGAGCCGGATGTCGCCCATCGGTGGGTATGGTGGCGCGTTGAGGAGCCAACGGATTGTCCTCCGCGCTTCGCCGACCTCATTGAAGATGAGCCGCACGGTGTCACTTGGCACAGCGCCGCGGAGACCAAGAAGCTGCTCGACAGCATGTCGCCGGTAAATCGGCAGAAGGTCGAGTTCGCCAAGTCTGCCGGTCGTCGCATCGTCGGCACGCTCTACCGCCGAACTCGGCCCGACGCTGATGGTGGCCGCACCGTACGCGCGGAAGTGCGGTTCGACGACGTCGCCGGTTGCCTGCGTACACCGGCCGGCGGCTCCTCGCGTCAGAAGCTCATAATCGTCGAGAGCGATCGCGTTCGCTCGCGCCTCCTGTCCGCTCGGGAAGCGGCACGTCTTATGGGCCTTCCTGACACCTACAAGCTGCCGTCGCGGTACAACGACGCCTACCACTTGGCTGGAGATGGCGTGGTCGTACCTGTCGTTCGCCACCTAGCGGCTCAGGTACTCGAACCGCTGGTCGCCGCTTCTCGCGGTGCGGAGCGTCTCGCGGCGGAATGAGCGGCGCGATTGTCATGCGGGAGGCTCGGCTGGACGAGCTGGCTGAGGCGCTGACCTCCTTTGCGGCAGAGCACTCGATCCAATCGAAGGGTGCGCTGTGTTTGCCTTTGGTCGTGACGGACCACGCCAAGGCAATGGGCTTGCCGCTCGACCCGAGTAGGCTGCGGACCGACAAGGAGGGGCAGGTCCTCGGGCTAGGCAAAGGCAAGGTGCAACAAATCCTAGCGCGCCATGGGATTGAGCGGGTGCTCGCCGAGGAAGGCGGCCGAACGAGCCGCGGCTCCTTGGGGAAGATGAGCGCCTACGTCGCCTTCCTGAACAGCTTGCACGCCAAGAGCGGCGGAGTTGATCTGGAGGCGGTTGAGGCCTTCTGGATCGCGCGCGTCCGCGAGTTCTTCGCCGCGAAACCATTCACTCTACGCCTTGATCCCACGCTGAGCGTTCGGGCTGCCTTCCGTCTTTTGTTCGCTCAAGCCGAGGCCCGACAGAAGGAAATGTCGGGCACGATGATCGTTGGCACGATCATGCAGCACCTGGTGGGAGCCAAGCTGGAGGGGGCGTTCGGCTTAAGGCTCGTTCACCACTCTGCGTCTACCAAGGACGAGGGACAGTCTCGACCTGGCGACTTCGACCTCGGAGACCTGGCCTTCCACGTGTCTAACGCGCCGGGCGAAGCTCTGATCCGAAAGTGTCAAAGCAACCTCGCGGCCGGGCAGCGGCCGGTTATCGTCACCGCGGGACGTGGGGTCGGACTTGCAGCGGGCCTGGCGGAGAACGCCGCAATCGCCGACCGCCTGGATGTGTTCGACGTAGAGCAGTGGCTTGCCGCAGACATCCTCGAACGCGGCGGCGACAGTGCAGCCGGGCGACTAGTCGCGCTAGAAGCGCTCCTCAATCGCTACAATCGCATCGTCGGCAGTGTAGAAACCGATCCTTCGCTGCGGATCGAACTGGCGGCCTCGGGGCGCGCGTGAGAGTCACCGGCTAGGAGCATTTTCTGCATTCAGCGAGGAAGCCCATGTGCGTCCCGCAGCCATCGGTTCAGATCGGGCTGGATGTTCCGGACGTAAGCGAATGTCTGCAAATGGCGCTGCAGCGAAGTCCCGAGGTCACGCGGCGTGACGGTTTGCAGCCGCCGACAGCTGGCTGTGTTGCGCATGGATGTGTTGGAAGAGGGCGTACTCCTCCGTCAAAAGGCCGTGGCTCGGCGGGTCCTCATGGCGCGACCGGTCTGCCCGCCGCACCAGGTTGAGCAACGTGGGACCGGCAGCCGCCGGGTTCGCGGTGACGATCGCGTGGATCTCAGCCATCGGAAACTCGCCGCCGTACTCAACCTCGGCGCTGGTCGACACCTGCCGGTCCCGGAGAGCCCTGAACGCCCGTCGAAGCGCTCTCCACGGACGGCGGCCACCAGTCAGCTCGGCCATGGCGTTTGCGAACCTGTGCTTGAATCGCGGTGCCAGTACCCCCGAACAAGCGGTGACATGTCGACGCACGAATAGGGCGACCAACGGCGCGTAGACCTGCCCGAGCCGCAGCGCGGCGTCGGCCCTGCGTTCGATGGACTTGGCGTCGAGGGCGCTGAAGCCCCGCGCCGCAAGCGCGAACGCCGCGAGGATGGGGAGAAGCACAGCCAGGATTGGGATGTAGGTTCGCATAGCGTCAGGAACCGCGGCCTGCAGCGGTGGGTACGCCCACGCCATCACGGCGAAGACAGCGAAGCCGGTCAGCATCCAGGTGGGGAGGCCCTCCAGAGTCTCAATTGCCTTGCTGGTGGTCTCCATGGGTGCCTCTCTTGATCGCTGATCTATAGGCTTGAACATCCGCTTCCCGCATCCGACTTAATGTCCGCGCAGCGCGAAGCTGCAGGAATCTTCTTCTGACGCTACGTGGCGCTAGAGTTTAAACGCTGCGATGAGTCCCGAGACGTCCGGCCACTTCTTAGCCGTGTCTGCAGTCGGAGCGGGCATCCGCAACGCGTCGGCCACGGGCGTCGCTATCTCGATGAAACTTGCCCCGTGCCCGCCTCGTCCGTTGGCCTTCAGCTCGTATTGGTCCTGGTGGACCATCTCGTGGACGACCAACCGATAGGCCACTTCTAGCTTCGCTTCTTCCCGAGCATCTCCCGCCCGCATTGCGTCCGGGCTGAAGCGGAAGCGTTCGTCGATGGCGATCCCGCGCGTGAAGCGGAGGTAGACGGCGAAGGCGCCCAAACTGTCCTCGCCTCCTGTCAAAGCGTGCCAATCAATGTCTGCGGGACGGCTGAGCCTCGGGACGAACCCTTGTTCGTTGATGTCGTTGCACATTGCGAGCAGCTCAGTGTTCATCCTGCTTACCAGATAAGAACCCGGCCGACGGTCGGCCGCCGGCTGACAGCAGCTAGGACCGCGTCACGTCCATGGCGCCGCCTTGGACAAGATGTCTGCTGTCGTTCTCGACGCCAAGGTCCGCTCCTGGCGCATAGCCGACGAACACGACAATGCCCTCAAGCAGGTATCCGGCTGGTCACGAATTCAGCCCAGGCATCCATCAAGACCCGGCGCTTCTCAATGGCAGTCCCCCGCCGATAGGCGCGTTCCGTCTCGCTTCGAAGGACGTGTGCCAGCGCATGTTCGGCCAGGCGATCCGAGAAATCTGTGCGCTCGCTCACCCAATCGCGAAATGTCGAACGGAGGCCGTGAACCGTGAAGCCAGGGCGGCGGTGCGTTAGCGCCTTCTCCAGGGCGGTCAACGACAGCATCCGGTCTTCCCGCTGGCCAGGGAACGCCAATCGAGCATCAAGGCCGCCCACAGAGCGGAGGACCGCCATTGCAGGGCGTGAGAGAGGAACAACGTGATCCGGCGTTCCGTCCCTGCCTTTCATGCGCCCCGTAAAGCCACCTGGGATTGTCCATAGTCGCTTCTCTAGGTCGAACTCGCTCCAGAGCGCACCTCGTGCTTCGGTAGCTCGCACACACGTCAGGATGACGAAACACAAAAGGCGCGCAGAGACGGCGCTTGAACCCCAAAGCTCCGCGAAAAGCTCAGGCATTTCGTCTACCGGAACGGCCGCGTGGTGCCCTCGCGTTAGTTTGCGGGGTTTCGAAAGTAGGAGTTGGAGGTGACCGCGCCATGCTGCGGGGTTCTCTCCTGAGCGCAGTCCCCGTGCCTTACCCGCGTCAAGCACACGCTCGATGTATCCGCGAGTTTTCTGCGCCGTTTCGGGTTTGGTCGTCCAAATCGGTCGCAGCACCGAAAGCACGTGCTCAGTGCCGATCTCGTCTAGCCGAAGCCGGTGCAGCGGCTTGCCATAGTGATGGATTGCGAGATCCCACCGCTGATGCTGCGTCTTGGCTTTCCAGCCGGGCTTTAGTTCCTGGCCGAGCGCGTCAGCGAATTCACGGAACGTAGGCGGTAATGTGGGGTCCGTCTTGCGGGACGGGTTGGTCGGCTTGACGCCGGCGCGCAGATCCTTGCGAGCAGCCTCAGCCAGTGCGCGGGCTTCGGCCAGCGAGACGCCGCCGCCATCAGCAGCCGACCCCAAGCCGATTTCGGCCCGCTTGCCACACCACTGGAATACGAACACCCAAGACCGCGCTCCCGATGCCTTGACGTGCAGGTAGAGGCCGTTGCCGTCCGAGTAGCGGCCGGGCTCGCGTAAGGCGGCCACCTCCTTCACGGTTCGCCGCCTGGTGCCTCGTGCCATCGCCCGTCCCTCTTTCGCCAGATGAGTATGACTCCCGCTTTCTGGTTCATCAAACAGTTCATCAAAATGGATGTGGCAACTCGTGGACGGCAGTGGATGGGGGAGGAGGCCCGCAGCTGAAATTACAGAACAAATTGGACGCCCTGGCGCGTCCGCGGACGCCAGTATGACTCCTACCCGCGGAGCCACTCGACCCGGGCGAAGCCTGGTTTGCCTCGGCAGGGCCGGCCGAGATCGTCCGCATCGGTGTAGCGCCGCCCCCCATACTCGATGCAGTTCCGGTTACCGCGATCCTCCCGCCGTGGTCGTACCGCCAGGCAGGCCTCACGAGGGGGCGTCACGCTGCCGATCATTATCGAGTCACGCTGTGGTTTTCGGCGTCGATCTGCGTTCCCGAGCAACGTCGATACGGCTGGTGCTATCGGCCACGGTCCCGGACAATCGATCCGGGGCGCCACGCTCATGGAGCCGCACCGGCGCAGCGTGGTGAAAAAGTTCTAAACCGATTTCGCCCCGTGCCGACTTCCTCGATGAGGGGCTGTGTTTCGTGTCCCTCGTGCTGTCGGGGGAATACGCATGGTCGCCTTGGTCGCGGGCTCGGGGCTGGGTCTGGAGCGCAGTTCGGCGTTCGTGCTGGGATCGCGCGGCGTCGTCGGGCAGGCGGGGCTCGGCCGCGCGTCAGACAACGTCTACGTCAACGCCGCCACCGGCAACCTGGTGGTGCAGAACGCCGACGAGATGCTGATCGGGCTGGGGCCCGACAGCGCCATCGCCCGCACCTACAACAGCCAGGGCGACTTCACCGACGACAACGGCGACCGCGACGCGGGGGCTGTACGTCTCGACCGCCGGGGCGGGCGCCTACGACACGCTCGGCTTCAGCGGCTCGACCTGGAGCTGGACGGACGGAAACAGCCGGGTCGTGGAGACCTACGACGCCAGTAACGGCGGCCGGATCGTCTCCAGCGCCGACGCCGACGGCAATGCGCTCGCCTTCACCTACGCCAACGGCCTGATCAGCCGGGTGACGACCGCGAGCGGGGAGTACACCGACCTGGTCTACACCGGGACGCAGCTGACCCAGCTCAACACCGGCTACACCGACGGCGGGG
>Ga0196964_10000678_pt1 | contig 19162 bp, 16 predicted proteins | sample S1_10metaG_FD_148615 | JGI IMG/M metagenome (GOLD analysis project Ga0196964, IMG submission 148615) | Soil microbial communities from Anza Borrego desert, Southern California, United States - S1_10 | ecosystem: Environmental > Terrestrial > Soil > Desert | place: USA: California | collected... | reverse complement strand
TGAGAGGGGGTTACGGCGCTCGGCGCCCCTCAGGCGCCGCGGTCAGGGATGCTCCGGGCCGTCCACCTCGACCTCGCCGGGCCGCTCCACGGTCACCCAGCCATCGGCCACGCGGACCTCGGGGACGGCCGCCTTGGTGAACGGGACGTAGAAGGTCTGGCCGCCTTCGGCCGGGGCGATCTCCAGCAGGTCGCCGGCGCCGAAGTTGTCGACCGCCCTGATGCGGCCCAGCCCCGTTCCGTCGGGGGCGCGGGCCTCCAGGCCGATCAGGTCGATCAGGTAGAACTCGTCCTCGCCGGGCTCGGGCAGGGCGGCGCGGGGGACGTGCAGCCGAAGGCCGCGCAGGGCGTCGGCCTGCTCCTTGGTCTCCACCTCGCGGGCGCGCACGACCAGGCCGCCCTTGTGCTCGCGGGCCGAGGTCAGGGTCAGGGCCACGCTCCCGTCGGCCTTGAGCAGCGGGCCGTAGCGCTTCAGCGCCAGCGGCTCGTCGCCGTGGGTGGTGACGCGCACCTCGCCGCGCACGCCGAACGCCCCGGCGACGCGGGCGATCTCGATCAGGGTCTTGGGGGCGGGGGTCATGTGCGGACCAGGCGGCGGGCCCGCCCTCGTCCTGCGACAGGCTCAGGATGAGGGCTACCGAGAGCCGAACCGGAAATCCTCACCCTGAGCTTGTCGAAGGGCGAGGATTTCCGGCAACACGGCGTCGGGCTCAGCCCTGGGGGTCTTCCTCGGCGGCCGCCTCGGCGGGGGCGGCTTCCTCGGACGGAGCCTCGGCGGCCGGCGCGTCGGCGGCGGCCTCGGCGCCCGGGATCTCCTCGGCGGGAGCCTCCTCGGCCGGGGCGGCTTCGGCGGCCGGGGCGGCTTCGGCGGCCGGGGCCGCTTCGGCCTCGGCCGGGGCTTCCTCGGCGGCGGCTTCCACGGCCTCCGGAGCGGCCTCCTCGGCGGCGGCCTCGGCCGCCGGGGCCTCTTCAGTCACCTCGGGCTCCGGCGCGGGCTCGGGGGCCGGCGGCGGGGCGGCGGCCGCGGCGGCCTCGGCCTCGGCGCGGTCCTTCTCACGCTGCTCACGCTCGGCGGCGCGCTCCTGCGCCTTCTTGCCGGGCTGGGCCTTCTGCGGGTTGTTGCCGGCCTCCCACTTGACCAGGCCTTCCGTCGACAGGAAGCGGGCCACGCGGTCGGTGGGCTGGGCGCCCTTCTTCAGCCACTCGGCGATGCGCTCGGTCTTCAGCGTCACGCGCGGGTTGGGCCCGTCCTTGGGCAGCAGCGGGTTGTAGGCGCCCACCTTCTCGATGAAGCGGCCGTCGCGGGGCGAGCGGCTGTCGGCGATGACGATGTGGTAGTAGGGGCGCTTCTTGGCGCCGCCGCGGGCCAGTCGGATCTTCAGCATTTCAGTCTGTCCTCGAGTCGGGTTCGTCGGGTTCAAAGTCAGTTCTTCTTCGTCGGCAGGCCGGGCAGTCCGCCCAGGCCTGGAAGTCCTTGTCCGGGCGGGCCGCCCGGGTTCGGGCCGAGGCCCGGCAGGCCCTGGCCGCCGGTCAGCGCCTTCATCTGCGCCTCCAGCTCGGCCGGATCGACCTCGGGCAGCTTGCCGCCGCCCAGCGCCTTCAGCCGCGCCATGTCCATGCCGCGGCCCCCGCCGCCCCCAGGACCGCCCATCCCCATCATCTGGGCGAACTGGGCGAAGCCTCTGCCGCCCTGGCGGCTCATCGCCTTGACCGCGTCGGCCATCTGCCGGTGCTGCTTCAGCACCCGGTTGATCTCCGAGACCTCGACCCCGGCCCCGGCGGCCACCCGGCGCTTGCGCGAGGCGTTGAGGATGTCGGGCTTCTTGCGCTCGGCCCTGGTCATCGAGCTGATGATCGCCTGCTGGCGGGTGATCATGGCGTCGTTGACGCCGGCCTCGGCGATCTGCGCCTTCATCTTCGCCACGCCCGGCAGGAGGCCCATGATGCCCTCCATGCCGCCCATGCGCTTCATCTGGTTGAGCTGGTTGTAGAGGTCGTCGAGGTCGAACTTGCCCTTGGCCAGCTTGCGGGCCATCCGCTCGGCCTCGTCGCGGTCGACGTCGGCGGCGGCCTTCTCGACCAGGGCCACGATGTCGCCCTGGCCCAGGATGCGGCCGGCCACGCGCCGCGCGTCGAACACGTCCAGCGCGTCGATCTTCTCGCCCGAGCCGAGGAACTTGATCGGCAGGCCGGTGACCGCGCGCATCGACAGCATGGCGCCGCCGCGCGCGTCGCCGTCCGCCCGCGTCAGCACCAGGCCGGTCAGCGGCAGCCGCTCGTGGAAGGCGCGCGCCGTGCGCACCGCGTCCTGGCCGGTCAGGCTGTCGGCGACCAGCAGCGTCTCGGTCGGCCTGGAGATGGCGGCGATCTCGGCCGCCTCCGCCATCATCGCCTCGTCGATGGTGGTGCGCCCGGCGGTGTCCAGGATCAGCACGTCGAAGCCCTGCAGCCTGGCCGCCGTCAGCGCCCGTCGCGCGATGTCCGCCGGCGCCTGGCCGGCCACGATCGGCAGCGTCGCCACGTCGGCCTGCACGCCCAGCTGCGCCAGCTGCTCCATGGCGGCGGGACGACGCACGTCCAGCGAGGCCATCAGCACCTTCTTGCACTCGGTCTTCTGCAGCCTGAGCGCCAGCTTGGCGGCGGTGGTGGTCTTGCCCGAGCCCTGCAGGCCGGCCATCAGGATCACCACCGGCGGGTTGGCCGCCAGGTTCAGCGGCTCGGCCCCCTTCTCGTCCCAGCCCTCGCCGCCCAGCATCTCGACCAGGCCGTCGTAGGTGATCTTCACCACCATGTCGGCCGGCTTGACCGAGCGGATCACCTCCTCGCCCGTGGCCCGCTCGCGCGCCCGCGCGATGAAGTCCTTGACCACCGGCAGCGCCACGTCGGCCTCGAGCAGCGCCAGCCTGACCTCGCGCAGCGCCTCGTCCACGTCCTTCTCGGACAGCACCCCGCGCCCGGCCAGCCGGTCGAAGACGGACGTCAGTCGTTCGTTCAGGGCGTCGAACACGACGGGTGAGCCTCGGGTCAGCGGTTGGCGCCCGCCCGCTCATTCCCTCCACCCGCCATCCTCGGGCGAGCGGCGCAGCCGCGACGACCCGAGGACCCAGCAAGCGCTCCCCCGAACGAGCCGGGGGACCGCCCAACGGGCATCGACCCCCGTGGACGATCACGTCGACGGAGGTCCTCGCCGCCCTCGTCCGGATGCTCCCGCTATCTCAGCGGCCGGGGTCGTGGCGGTGGAGGGCGCGAGCAAGCTTGCGCCGGAAGCGGCGGGTTATGGGGAAACGCACTGATAGAGTCAAGAAAACCATGCGGAAACGCATAGCTACGCTGCACCTTCCTCGGCCAGCTCCAGTCGGCGCCTACGCAAGCCGCCCCTGACGCCGATAGAAGCCGTTTATCCGGCAAGACTAAGTACCAATTTGCTCAAAAGGGGGACGCCATCTTGCTCGCGGTCCTGGATTCCGCGGATAGGCGCTGGCGTCGTCACTGCTATGCTAGCGTGCATGGGGGCATTGTTCGATCAGTTGTGGACCGGACTGGCCGAAGCCACGTCCTGGGTGAACTGGGATGCCGTGGGGACCATCCTCGTGGCCGCCACCCTGATGTTCGCAATTCGGGAGGCCACGCGGGCGTCACGGCAGCAGTCGCTGCGCAATGCGGCCGTGCTGGAGGCTTTCCGCCGCGCCGCCGTCGAGATGCGCTACGTCGCCGCTCGGGCCATCGAGGGCCGGACTCGGGACGAGCGCCGCGACAACGCCCGCTACGGTGCGAAAGCCTTGCAGGGGGAGATATCCAAGGTCCGCCATTTCGCGCTGATGGATTTCCCGACGCGGCATTCGATGGAGAACTATATCGCGGTGCGCGACCTGGGGCCCTCCCTGCGGGAGGCATTGCTGGACCTTGGAGCTGATGCGGACGATCCGGAGGGCGAAGCGCCGTCCCCGAAAGTGGCTCGCCTACGCCGGCGGGTGGAGAAGGGGCGGCTCGAGCTCGCGGAGAGCTACATCAAGCTCCTGGACTATGTGATCGAGATGCTCGAGATCGAGGCCGACACCTTCTCCCGCCCGTCCCTTCTGGAACGCCTGCGCGGGTGGCGCCCGCCGTGGCGTCCATCCAGGCGCAGCGATGCAACCGTACCGCCCGGCCCGGCCGGCGGCGACGGACAGTTCTGACCGCTCATAGAGCGTTCTTTACCCCAACCACCCCCGCTTCCCGCTCCACCCGCTGAACCACCACAGCGCCGCCGCCAGCACGATGATCACCGCCGGGAACGGCGCGCTCTCGGCCAGGGGCATCTGCCTGGTCAGGTCGTTGCCGAGGAAGAACCAGCCGAACTGGGCCAGCACGCCGGCCAGCGACACCAGGAAGGCCCACTGGGCCCACTTGCGGCGCAGCAGCAGGAGCAGGGCGCCGGCGAGGCCGGTCCACACGGCGACGGCGTAGGCGGCGGTGGCCCAGCCGGGCATGGCGGCCCAGATCCGCTGCTGCAGCGGCGGCAAGGCGGCCCTGGCTTCCTCGCTCATGGTCATCTGGGTGACGTAGGCGAAGCAGCCCATCGCCTCCCACAGCAGCGCCAGCACGGCCACGATCCAGAACCACATCGGCGGCCTGGCCGCTCCTTGGCCGGCCTCGGGCGCGGTCGTATGGGCGTCGGTCGTCATGTCGGAAGCCTCCCCGTTTCCGGGACGGAGGCTGAGCCGTTACGGCGGCGCTGGCAAGCGCCCGCATCAGCCTTCCCCCTCGACGGGCGGAGGATCGGGCGGAATGGGGGGATCGGGCGGGATGGGGCCGGCCCGGGTAACGAGTGGGGCCGCCGCCTGCCACCAACTGCCCCCCATCCCGGGCCTGCCGCCAATCGAGAGTTAAGGGACGCTAGCCCAGCGACCTGCCGTGCGCCGCTCGACAAATGAACTCGACCGCGTCGGGGAGCGCGGCCGGCGAGCGCTAGGGCCGCGACCCCACGTCGTGCAGGTAGCCCGCGACCGGAGAAGCGAAAAACCCAGCCGGCTGCGCGGCCAGGCGGCCGACATCGTCCGGCGTGAAATGGTAGATGACGTAGCGGTCCCCGAAATGGCGGCGGGCCAGCTTCTGGGCGTGGCTCAGCCGCGCCCAATAGCCGAACTTGTCCTCGAACAGGAACGGACCGCTGCGACCGTCGGGGAGCGTGTATCGGCCGGTATCGGCGACTGGCTCCGGCTCCTTCTTTCCGACCTTCCGGACGCGGCCGTTCAGGGCGCTGCGGACCGCCCCCATCCGTTCCCCGAGCACGCCCTTGGCCGCCCGCGACAGCCCGTTGGACCACGCCTGGCCGGCGCCGTAGGCGAGCGGACCGAGATAGGCCCCCGCCACCGCGGCCTGACCGGCGCGCTCGAGGGACGGCGGCCGTCGGTTGGCGCCGTCCTGGAACAGCGAGGTCGCGGCCGCGCCCAACGCCGTCGCCCGGCGAGCCCCCAGACCTCGTGCCCGGCCGCCGACGACCCCGCCGGCGAAAGCGCCGGCCAGATCCTCCGGAGAGGACAGCCGCCGCTCGATCAGCCCGTCGCTGGCCAGCTGCACGGCGGCGTTCCCGGCTCCCGGTCCCAGCAACCAGGCGTATCGTTCCGCGGCCGTAGACCGCGCTGCGCCGCTGATCCTGCGCGGAGTGACCGCGACGCGTGCGGATCTGGAGGCCGTCGGGGTCAGCGCTCGGCCGAAAGCCCTGGCGGCTTCCAGGGCGTTCCGCTCCCGCATGGCGGCGTTCACCGCGCCCGCGGCGAGTCTTCCGCCTCGGACGATGGCCTGCCCGCCGTGCACCAGGGCTCCGCCGGGAATCAGGAGGGATCCGACGACCCCGCCGATCTGGCCCGCGGCCCGCGCGGTCCCGTAGTGCGCCTCATCGAACCGATCCTGGGCCCGCTCATCCGCCATGTTGGCCTGGAACCGGTCGCCCCATCGGTCAAATCCCCCCGGTTCGACCGTCGCGCGCACGGCGGCGGAAACGGGGTCCGCAGCGCCAAGAGAGAGCGTGTCGGCAGCCCCGCGGAGCGCGGCGTCACGCTGAAGCCGCGCCGCCCTGAGCGTGTCCGCCAGGACCCGGGAAGGCGCGGCTCCCCGGCCGTTCGCAGGGCGGGCCGGAGCCGGGCGGCCGCGCTGGCTTGGCCTCGGCGCCGCTTGGCCGCGCTCCGCGCCGAGGGCCCGCAACTCCTCCGGAGTTCTCGCCGCGATCTGGGCGCCGGTCCGGATTGCGGCCTCCCACCGTCGTCGGGCCACGGCAAGGGGCGTCTTTCCGAATCCGCGCGATCTCTGCGGCGCGCGCCCGATACCATTCCGAAGCGCGCAGCGGCGCGCGCGCGGTGTCACCCACGGTCTTCTCCTCCCATGTCTGAAGACGCGGCCGGAGCCGGCTGGCCGTCGGACGTGTCAGCCAAAGCTTAGCGGCAGATTCGGCTTGCACCAAGAACAAAATGCGAACATGGTGCGCGCCGCCGTAGCTGGGCTATATGTCGGCGATCGCCTGGAATCAGGGGGCAGCGATGGGGAATCGGCTGAGTTGGGTGGCCGCCAAGGGCCTGGACAAGGCGGCGATGCTCGAGACGTTCGGTTTCGTCGAAACGGGCGAGATCGAGGACGACTCCGTCGGCCGAATGTCCGTAGCGGAGTTCCCGGGCTGGACGGTGCTCAGGTCGGACGACTTCAGCTTTTTCGAACCGCCCACCCTGGCTGCGCGGTTCCCCGAGGGGGAGGTCGTCGGAGGCCAATGCTACGACAGCGTCATGTACAGCGGCGCCTATGGTTTCGAGGGCGGCCGTCAGATCTGGTCCGTGGTCAACGACCCGGACGAGGACCCCTTCGCCCTGGCCACGACCGGTCGTCCGCCGAAGGAACTGGATGTCATCCGTCGGCGGCTCGACGACCAGCAGGCGGCCGAAACCGACGATGAGGTCAACTACGTCTACGAAGGACCGATGCTGCTTACGGCTGCGCTCACGGGGTTCCATCCGGGCGAGTGGCGCCCGCGATCAGGGGTCGTGTTCCACGCGGTCGAAGGTCGGTTGAGCGGGGCCGCCGGCGAGCGGCAGGCGGCCGCCAGGGCGCTGCGCGAACGCTTGAAGGAAGCGGTCCTCACCCAATTGGTCCCCGCCGCCGAAGCGCTGGGCTTCGAGCCGGTCGCGCGGCGCCCGGACTTCCTCAAGTTCCATGGGCCGAACCCGGCCGTGCTGGTGCGTCTTCGCGGCGAGTGGTCCGATACGCTCGAGTTTCGGTGGGCCGCCGACCGGGACGGTCCGCGGGTTGAGATGGTGTTCTTCGTCCGCAGGGGCGCCGAGTCGCGGTACGGCGAGGTCGGCCTCGCCTGGGAGCCGCCTCCCAGGCGGAGCATCCTCGACAGGCTGACGGGGAAGAACAAGGAGCACCCCGAGGCGGCGTTCGAACGGGCGGTCGGCGGAACACGAGCCCTGATCGACGCCGTCGATCGCTATCTGAAAGACGGAACGCCGCATCCGCGGATCCGGCCGCCGAGATATTTCGATGACGAACCTGCGGACTGACGGCATGTGACGCCGACATCCGCCGTCCGGACAGGAGGAAAGCGGCGGTTTCCGACCCGGACCGACTGGCGCGGGCGCCCTCAGTCGTGCTCGACGTCGTCGCCGGTGATCTCCACCCACGGGTGCTTCCGCGACTCCCAGACCGAGAACTTGGGGGCCGGGAAGGCCGGGTCGGCGAAGGCGCCGATGGGGATGGCGATGACGCCGGGGAACTTGTCCAGCACGTAGTAGAGGGTGGCGCCGCAGTCGGGGCAGAAGCTGAAGACGCCGACGCCGCCGGAATCCCCGGCCAGGGTCCAGGTCTTCGCCTCGCCCGAGAGGGTCACCCTGTCGACGGGGAAGCGGGCCTGGGCGGCGAAGGCCGAGCCCGAGCGGCGCTTGCAGTTGAGGCAGTGGCAGACGGAGATGCGCACCGGCTCGCCCTCGCAACGGGCGGTGAGCCGGCCGCAGCCGCAGGCGGCGTGGCGGATGACGGGATCGCTCATGGGGCGCAGCCTAGCGGACTTGGCGGACGGCCGCAGCCGTGGTTTGGCAGCAGCCATGAGCCGCACGCCGAAGACGCCGACCTATCCGCCCGACCCCGCGCGCGTGGCCGCCATCTTCGCGCGCTTCGAGGCGATGGAGCCGGCCCCGGCGACGGAGCTGCGGTTCCACAACCCCTACACCCTGCTAACCGCCGTGGCCCTGTCGGCCCAGGCCACCGACGTGCAGGTGAACAAGGCCACCGGGGCGCTCTTCGCCGTGGCCGACACGCCGGCGAAGATGCTGGCGCTGGGGGAGGAGCAGCTCGTCGACCACATCAAGTCGATCGGCCTCTTCCGCACCAAGGCGAAGAACGTCATGGCCGCGGCCCGCATCCTGGTGGAGCGGCACGGCGGCGAGGTGCCGCTGGAGCGCGAGGCGCTGCAGCGGCTGCCGGGGGTGGGGCGCAAGACCGCCTCGGTGGTGCTGAACGAGCTGGGGGTGGAGCCGGCGATCGCGGTCGACACCCACGTCTTCCGCGTCTCCCACCGCCTGGGCCTGGCCAGCGCCCCGACGCCGGAGAAGGTCGAGCGGCAGCTGCTGCAGGTGGCGCCCGCGCCCTGGCTGACGCGGGCGCACCACTGGCTCATCCTGCACGGGCGCTACACCTGCGTGGCGCAGCGGCCCCGCTGCGGAAACTGCGTGGTGGCCGAGCTGTGCCCGTCGCGGGCCTTCTACGAAGCGGCGGCCACGGCGGCGCGCACGGCGCGGGCGAAGCCGGCCCCGGCCAGGGGGTCGAAGCCGAGGTAGAGGTCGGGCTCGACCAGCTCGAGCTCCATCAGCATCGGCCTGCCCGAGGCGTCGCGCACCATGTCCACCCGGGCGTAGAGCAGCGGCTCCTCGACCGCGGCCAGGATGGCCTCGGCGGCGGCGCGCACGTCGGCGGGCGGGTCGTAGGCGGAGATGCGGCCGCCCCACTCGGGCTGCACGCGGAAGTCCCCGGGCGCGGCGACCTTGCGGATGGCGTGGCTGAAAGCGCCGGAGAAGAAGATCAGGCTGAGCTCGCCCTCGCCCTCAACCGCGTCGAGGTAGGGCTGGACCATCGCCCGGCCGTCGGGCGCGCCGGCGAGGGGATCGCCGGGGCGTACGCGCAGGGTCTGGTAGGCGCTGGCCGAGACCTGCGGCTTGACGATCAGCACCTCGGAGCCGAAGCGCCCGGCGAGCGCCGCCAGGTCGGCCTCGGCGACGCGGTCGACGAACACCGTCGGGATCACCGGCGCGCCCAGCTCGTAGAGCCGCTCGAGGTAGAGCTTGTCGGCGTTCCACTCGAGCACCGACGGGGGGTTCAGGATGCGCACGTCGAGGGTGCGCCACTCGCGGCAGCGGCGGACCCACTGGTCGTGGGCGCGGTGGTAGCCCCAGGTGACCAGGGGCAGCACCAGGTCGAAGGGGCGCAGGTCGGTCGGCTCCTCGACCCACGGGCGGCTCTCGACCCGCGCGCCCTCGGCGGCCAGCGGCGCCACCATGCGGTCGCGGACCTCGCTCCAGCGGCCCTCGAAGGCGGGATCCGCCGGATCCGGCGTCAGGATGCAGATGCGCATCAGGGTCGCTTCGCTTCGGCCACGCAGGCGTCGACCGCCGGCGTCGGCGCGCCGCGCCGGAGCGGCCCGCTGGCGGCGCCCTTGACCCGCATGACGCCGGCCTGGTCGCGGCTGAGGAAGACGTGCAGGGCGCAGGTCTGCATCCGGTAGGTCCACATGGCGCCCTGGCCCTCGTCCCGCGCCGTGGCGGGATCGCCGATGGCCCGCTTCAGGCCCGCCTCGTCGGCGCCGATCAGCGGCTGGAAGCTGGTGATGGGGCCGGACCGGGGCGTCACGCCGGGGCCCTCGGCGCTGCGGGTGCGGTCGCCGGAGCTGGACAGCTCGCTGGGCGGCACAACCACGACCTGGCCGCCGCCGCCGGAGCGGGGCCGGCGGCGCGGCCGCTCCTCGCGGCTGCGCTTGCCGCGCTCGCCGCCGGCGGCTTCGCGTTCCTCGCGTTCGCGCTCGACCCGGTCGCGCGGGCCCGAGGCGGGCTGGCTCTGGGCCAGGACGGGGCCGGCCGCGAGGGCGGCGACCAGGCCGGCGAGGATCACGCGTCTCATGGCCGGGAGGTAAGCCGCCCGCCGTGGCCAAGGCAAGGCCGCGTTGCGCCGTAGCAGCCGATGGGCGAAAGGGAACGCGCGCCCGCGCCCGTCCCTTTCCGGAGCTCCCCATGCCCCTCGCCTTCGACGTCGCCGCGATCGGCAACGCCATCGTCGACGTCATCGCGCCCTCGACCGACCAGTTCCTGGCCGAGCAGCACCTGGCCAAGGGCACCATGCACCTGATCGACGGCGAGCGGGCGGCGGCCCTCTACGCCGCCATGGCGGCGGGCGTCGAGGCGTCGGGCGGCTCGGCCGGCAACACCGTGGCCGGGGTCGCGTCGTTCGGGGGCCGCGCGGCCTACATCGGCAAGGTGGCCCCCGACCAGCTGGGCGAGGTCTTCACCCACGACCTGCGCGCCCAGGGGGTGCACTTCGAGACCCCGCCGCTGGGCGGGGCCGAGGCGACGGCGCGGTCGATGATCAACGTCACTCCCGACGGCCAGCGCACCATGGCCACCTTCCTCGGCGTGGCCGGCCGGCTGACGGTCGACGACGTCGATCCGGAAGTGATCCAGGGCGCGACCATCACCTACCTCGAGGGCTACCTGTTCGATCCGCCGCCCGCGCGCATGGCGTTCGAGAAGGCGGCGGCCCTGGCCCGGAAGGCCGGCCGCAAGGTGTCGATCACCCTGTCGGACGTCTTCGTGGTCGAGCGCTGGCGGGAGCCGCTTATGGCGTTCCTGGAGGCCTCCACGGACCTCGTGTTCGCCAACGAGAACGAGCTCATGGCCCTGTTCCAGACCGCGGACATCGATGCGGCGCTGGAGCAGATCCGCGGCCTCGTCCCGATCGCGGCCGTGACCCGCGGCCCGGCCGGCTCGATCGTCCTGGCCGCGGACCAGACGCATGAGGTCGCCGCCTTCCCGGTCGAGACGGTGGTCGACACCACCGGGGCCGGAGATCAGTACGCGGCGGGCTTCCTGTTCGGCCTGGCGCGCCGCCTGCCGCTGGAGACCTGCGCCCGCCTGGGGTCGCTGGCCGCCGCCGAGGTCATCGGCCACTACGGCCCGCGGCCGCTGGTCAGCCTGCGCGAACTGGGCCGGGCCCGGGGCGTGGATCTCGGATAGCGACGGGCCGTCAGGCCCTGGAAGCCTTGCCCAGGGCCCGCTCCAGGTCTTCGAGGCGGAAAGGCTTGGCGATCACCGGCGCACCCTGGAACTCGGGGGTGGGGCCGGCCTCGCCATAGCCGGTGGCGAACACGAACGGCACCTCGCGGTCGCGCAGGACGCGGGCCACGGGAAACACCGGCTCGCCGGCGATGTTGACGTCCAGCAGGGCGAGATCGGCGGTCGTGGTGCGCGCCATCTCCAGCGCCTGGGGCGCGCGCCAGGCGAACTCGGCGCTGCAGCCGAGTTCGCCCAGCATGTCCTCGATCAGGCTCGCGATGGCGCTCTCGTCCTCGACGACCAGGACGCGCTTTCCTCGCAACGCCACGATCGCCTCACAACAGCGGCACGGCGATGCGACAGGCGAGACCCTCTTCCCGGAACGCGAGGTCGGCGAGACCCTCCAGGTCGCGCTCGACACTGCGGCGGATCAGTCGAGCGCCGAACCCCTCGCGCAGCGGCTGGGTGACCTTGGGTCCGCCCTCCTCGATCCAGTTCAGCTCCAGCTCCGGGCCCTTGCCGTTCGCCTTCACGGTCCAGTCCAGGGACACGCGGCCGCCGGCGCAGGACAGAGCGCCGTATTTCGTCGCGTTGGTGCCCATCTCGTGCAGCACCAGGCTGAGCGACAGGGCGGCGCGCGGCGACAGCCGCACCGGCGGCCCGTCGAGCTCGAGGCGTCCGTCGGCCAGGGCGCCCAGGGCGCCGGCCACCACGTCTTTCAGATCCGCCCCGTCCCACCCCTCGCGGGTGAGCACGTCGTGGGCGCGGCTCAGGGCGACCAGCCGGCCTTCGAACGCCTTGCGGAAGCCCGGGAGGTCGGCGGAGTCGCGCGCGGTCTGGACGGCGATGGACTGCACCGTCGCCAGGGTGTTCTTGACGCGGTGGTTCAGCTCGTCGATGAGCAGCTTCTGACGCTCCTCGGCGCGTTTGCGCTCGCTGATGTCGACCAGCATGTTGACGGCGCCGACGAGGGCCCCGTCGGCGTCGAAGAACGGCGTGGCGAAGGGCATGAAGGGCGTGCGCGTTCCATCCGGCCGTTCGGCGACGGCTTCGTACTCGCCCAGGCTGGACCGTCGATCCCGGATGGCCAGGGCCATGGGACACTGGTCGTGGGGCAGCGGCGAGCCGTCGGGCCAGTAGAGCTTCCAGCTCACGCACCAGCTGTCGTCGCCCAGCGTCGGCTCACGCCCCGAGAACTCCACGGCCGCCCGGTTGTAGAAGGTGATCCGGCCTTCCGCGTCGGTGGTGTAGACCGCCATCGGCAGGGCCTCGAGCAGCTCCCTGTTGCGCCGCTCGTTCTCGGCCAGGTCGGACTCGGCGCGCTTGCGGTCGGTGATGTCGCTCAAGACGCGCACGCCGTAGCGAAAGGCGCCGTCGTCGCCGCGCACGGCGGAGCACGAGACCTCGACGTCGATGATCCGGCCATCCTTGCGACGGTACCGCTTCTCGACGACGTAGCGGTCGATCTCCCCGCTCACCTGCTGCTTGTAGAGCTCCGCCGACCGGGCCCGGTCCTCCTCTACCGTCAGTTCCAGGAACGTCATGCCGACGAGTTCGTCGCGGCTGTAGCCGGTGAGCTCCACGAAGGCTTCGTTCACCCGCACGAGGCGGCCCTCGCGGTCGGTCTCGGTGATGCCCACCGGCGCCCCGCTGTAGGTGGCGGCCAGCCGGGTTTCGGCTTCGCGGCGGGCCTCCGCCGCAAGGTGCTGCTCGGTCACGTCGACGGTGAAGCACCGGGTGTGCGTGAACTTGCCGCCCCGGAAGCGCGCATTGGAGGTGACCAGGACGTGGCGGATCGAGCCATCCCGCGCGCGCAGGCGCGCGGGATGGCTGTCCAAGGGCTGGCCGCAGGACAGCCGGGCGAGGATTTCGCCGATGACTTCCTCGTCGGCGTGGAACTCAGCGATGTGATGGCCGACATACTGGTCGCGGCGGTAGCCCAGGAGGTCGAGCTCGGCCTGGTTGGCGCGCAGGATGATGCCCGATGCGTCGACGATGTGAAGGGCCATGGCCGCGTTGTCGAAGAAGTCGGCGAGGTCGTCCTGGCTCTGTCGCAGGGCCTCCTCGATCTCGCGGCGCGCCGTGATGTCGACCAGGCAATTGACGGCGCCCTCGACCCGGCCGTCCGCTCCGCGGACGGGCTCGATATTGACCAGCACCGTACGGCGCGCGCCGTCCGGCCGCTCTATGATGACCTCCTGGTCACGCTGAGACTTGCCGGTCGAGAGGGCGACGGCCATCGGCGCCGCGGACAGCGGCAACGGCCGGCCCGCCGTGTCGTAGGCGCGATAGGAGCCGCAATAGAGTTCCTTGGGATCGTGAAGCCGAGGTTCGCGGCCCCAGATTTCGGCGGCGCGACGGTTGAAGGCCACGATGCGGCCCCCGCCGTCCGTCATGTAGATGGCCAGCGGCAACGCTTCGAGCGCCTCCGGAGGCAGCCCGGCCAGCGCGTCGAGCGCCGAAAGGTCCAGGGTCTCGACTAATCGAAGCTCGCTCATGTTCCGTCTGACGCCCCCGGGGGCCCTGCTGAACGCGGGCGATATTCACCCCGACCGAAGATAACACCCAAACGCTGCGACCGTTCCTTGCGCTAACGACTTGCGGTCGGGCCCGCCATCAGGAACGTCGCCTCTTCAGGGCCACGTAGAGCGCGCCTTCGCCGCCGTGGCGGCGATGCGCGGCCGACACGCCGGCGACGATGTCGCGCAGGTCGCGGGAAGCCAGCCACTCGGGCGCATAGCGGCGGATGACCCCGTCGCCCGTCGAGCCCTTTCCGGTGACCACCAGCACGGCGCGCAGGCCTTGGGCCCAGGCGCTCCTCAGGAAGGCCTTGAGCCGGTCCTCGGCCTCCCACGCCCCCATGCCATGCAGGTCGATGCGCGCCTCGATCGGATCGCGCTCTCGCGCCAGACGGCGAAGGCGGCGAGGCTCCAGCGGATCCGGCTCGTGGCGCTGGGCGCGCACGGCGGGGCGAGGCGGCGGCGGCAGGCGCACGCCGGCGACCAGGGCGGCGAGCTGGTCGCGCATGCGCTGGGCTTCGGCGGCGTCGGTCTCGCGGGGAGGCTTTCGCGGCACCGGGGCCGCGACGACCGGCGGCGCGGACGGCTCAGGGCCCGCCCTGCCGGGGCGCGCCTCGACCGTGCGTGCGACAAGCGCCCAAAGGCGGCGTTCCTCAGGGGTGAGTCGGCGTCTCATCGGCCGGCTCCGGTTCAGGATCCTCGCCGGCGGGCTCCGCCGCTTCGGCCGTCGGCGCGTCCGCTTCCGCGGCCGCCTCGGCCGGGGTTTCGGCCATGGCGTCGGACAGGTCCGCGCCGTCGCCGGCGTCTGTCTGGCCGCCTCCGGCGTCGGGCGCCTCGGGGTCCTCGCTGGCGGCCGCCCGGTCAGCGGCGGCCGGTTCGCGCGGGACCGCGGTCTCGCCGGCGGCTTCGGCCGCCTCGGTGACCAGCGGCAGGTAGAGGCTGACGGTGGCGCCGCGACCGGCCTCGGTCTCGATCACGGCCGCTCCTCCGGCGTGGCGGGCGAAGCCGTATACGTAGGAAAGCCCCAGGCCCGGGTGCTGCGCCGGAGCCTTGGTGGTGAAGAACGCCTCCGGCGCCCGCGCGGTCGTTTCCGCGTTCATGCCCGGTCCGGTGTCGCTGACGAACACGCGCACGTAGTCGCCGGGCGCCAAGCCCTGGCCTTCGGGCGCGGCCGCCCGCTCGGCGCCGACGGTGATCGAGCCGCCCTGGCCGACGGCTTCGCGGGCGTTGGCGACCAGGTTTCTCAGCGCGCCCTCGAACTGGTCGACGTCGACGCGCACGCGTCCCAGGTCGTCGCCCACGGTCAGACGGAACAGGTTGCCGGACGCCTCGCGCGAGAGCTGTTGCGCCATCCCTTGCAGCAGCCCCTCGACATCGGCCTCGGTCAGATCCTCCGCGCGGGGTTGGGTGAGCGCCAGCAGTCGGCGGCTGAGCTGCTCGCCGCGGCGGTTGGCGGCCAGGGCCGCCTGGCCGAGGCGGCGCACGCGTTCGGGGTTGTCCGCCTGCAGCAGCAGGGTTTCGAGCGCCCCGCCGACGACGGCCAGCAGGCGGTCGAAGTCCTGGGCGGCGCCGCCGGTGAGCCGACCGGCGGTCTCCAGCCGCTGGGCCTGGACCAGGGCGGCCTCGGTCCGCGCGCGCTGGGTTTCTGCGGCGGCGAGCCCGGTCTCGGCGCGGGCCAGGCGCTGCTCCAGATCCTGCACTTGGCGGGCGGTCCGATCGTCGCCGGCGCGCTGGTCGGTGACGTCGCGGCCGGTCGAAAGGGAGGCGATGAAACCGCCCTGGATGTCGCGGGCGACCGCGCCCTTCCAGGCGATCAGCCGGCGCTGGCCGTCGGCGCGCACGATCCAGGTCTCGCCCTCGGCCGGCATCTCGGCCGCGCCCTCGACGACCCGGGTGAAGAAGGCGCGGGCGGTCTCGCGGTCCTCGTCAGGCACGTAGCGGCCGATCCAGTCCTGGCCGACGATGTCGGCGGCCGGTTGCCCGATCAGCTCCGCGCCCGCGGCGTTGATGTCGCGCACGCGCCCCTCGGCGTCGAGCGCCAGCAGCATGACGCCGGCCATGTCGAAGTAGCGCCGGGCCAGCTCCTCGTCGGCGCGCGCCGTCTCGGGCGTGGCCAGCCCCTCGGTCTCGACCAGGGCGGCGGTCGAGCCGATCACCTCGCCGGCCGCGTTCATGATCGGCATGGCGGTGACCGAGACCAGCATGCGCTTGCGGGTGTTCGGGTTGACGATCAGGTGCTGGAAGCCCTTCACCGTCTGTCCCCGGAGCGCCCGGGCCGCCGGCAGCAGCTCCGGCGGGATCAGGCGGCCGTCGGGATAGGTGATGCCCCAGGTCGCCGAATGGAAGCGCAGGCCGATCAGCTCGGCGTCCTTGCGGCCCAGCAGCTGGTGGGCGGCGCGGTTGGCGAAGACGAAGCGGCCGGTGGTGTCGGTCTCGACCAGCGCGACAGGGATCGAATTGAGGATGTTGATCAACCGCCGCTCGGTGCGGTCGACGCCGATGGCCTGGCGCTCCAGCTCCTCGTTGGCTTCGCGCAGGGCCGAGGCGGTGCGCAGGAACAGGTAGAAGCCGAGCAGGACCAGCAGCACAGCGGCGACGAGCGCGACGCTGAGGGCGATGATCAGGTCCTGCTGGCTGTTGAAGATCATGGCACATCCGGCGGCCGACGGCGGGGGGTCTGCAAATGCCGGGCCTCCTCTAGCGCATAGCGCAGGATGGCCGCTGGCGCACCTGCGGCGCGGGCATGAAAAAAGCCGCCCTGCGGCGGCTTCGTCATCGGCGGTCGACGATGGAGCGGGCGATGAGATTCGAACTCACGACCCCAACCTTGGCAAGGTTGTGCTCTACCCCTGAGCTACGCCCGCGCTCCTGGACGCGTGCGCGTCCCGTCGAGAGGCGCGTCTATTACCGGCGGGGCGGCGGGTCGGCAAGCCCCCTGCGGCGATTTCGCTTGGCGATGAACGGCAAAGGGCCCGGCGTCGCCGCCGGGCCCCCGCTCGTCGCATTTCCGCGGCCGGCGTCAGGGGCCGAAGATGAAGTCCGAGGCGTCCACCTCGCCGGTGCTGACGCCGGTGAGGGTGATCTGCGAGCCGTCGGCCAGGGTGATCACGGCGTTGCCGGCGGCGTTGGCGGTGACGGTCAGGTCGGAGAAGTCGTCGACCCCGGCGATGTTGATCTTGATCTTGTCGACGCCGTTGTCGAAGTCGCCGATGCGGTCGGCCCCGAACAGGGCCGAGTTGAACAGGAAGGTGTCGACGCCGGTCGCCCCGTTCAGGGTGTCGTTGCCCGCGCCGCCGACCAGAATGTCGTCGCCGGCGTTGCCGCGCAGGGTGTCCGAGCCGTCGCCGCCGTTGAGCGTGTCGTTGCCGCCCTGGCCCGACAGGGTGTCGTTGCCGCCCAGGCCGTTGATCTCGTCGGCCGCGGCGGTGCCCGACAGGTTGTCGGCGCCGGCGGTGCCGTTGATGACGTTGCCGCCGCCGCCGCCGAGCGGGATGTTGATGTCCGCGGCGGTGAAGCTGGCCTGGCTGACGCCCAGCAGCAGGATCGAGTTGGAGCCGTCCAGAATGATCCTGAGGTCGGCGCCTTCCTGGGCCAGGGTGTAGCTGGCGTAGCCGGTGACCTGGATCTGGTCCTCGACGCCGCCGGCGGTGAAGCCGGTGATGGTGTCGACGCCGCCGCCGGTCGAGAACAGGAAAGTGTCGTTGCCGGTGCCGCCGTTGAGCGCGTCGTTGCCGGCGCCGCCGTTGATGGTGTCGTTGCCGGCGTCGCCGTTCAGCGTGTCGGTCCCGGCGTCCCCGTTGAGGGTGTCGTTGTTGTCGCCGCCGTTGAGCGTGTCGTTGTTGTCCCCGCCGTTCAGCGTGTCGGCGCCGGTGTTGCCGGTCAGGGTGTCGTCGCCGGCCAGGCCGCTGACGGTGTCGTCCCCGGCCAGGGCGTCGATGACGTCGGCCGCGGCCGTGCCGGTCAGCACGTCGTTGCCGGTGGTCGGGGTGTTGCCCCCGCCGGCGAGCGGGATGTTGATGTCCGCGGCGGTGAAGGCGGCCTGGTTGACCCCGATCAGCAGGATGGAGTTGGAGCCGTCCAGGATGATGCGCAGGTTCGCCCCCTCCTGGGCCAGGGTGTAGCTGACGTACCCCGTGACGTTGATGGTGTCTTCCGAACCGCCGGCGGTGAAGCCGGTGATGGTGTCGACGTCGCCGCCGGTCGAGAACAGGAAGGTGTCGTTGCCGGTCCCGCCGTTGAGCGCGTCGTCGCCGTCGCCGCCGTTGATGGTGTCGTTGCCGGCGTCGCCGTTGAGCGTGTCGGTTCCGTCACCGCCATTCAGGGTGTCGTCGTTGTCGCCGCCGTTGAGGGTGTCGTTGCCGGTGTTGCCGGTCAGCGTGTCGGCGCCGGCGAGGCCGTTGACGGTGTCGTTGCCGGCCAGGGCGTCGATGCTGTCGACCCCGGCCGTGCCCGTCAGGGTGTCGTCGCCGGTGGTGGGGACGTTGCCGCCGCCGCCGAGCGGAATGTTGATGTCCGCCGCGGTGAAGGCCGCCTGGTTGACCCCGATCAGCAGGATCGAGTTGGAGCCGTCCAGGATGATCCTGAGGTTCGCGCCTTCCTGCGCCAAGGTGTAGCTGGCGTAACCCGTGACGTTGATGGTGTCCTGCGTGCCGCCGGCGGTGAAGCCGGTGATGGTGTCGACGCCGTCGCCCGCCGCGAAGTTGAAAGTGTCGTTGCCGGCGTCGCCGTTGATGGTGTCGTTGCCGGTTCCGCCGGTGATGGAGTCGTTGCCGTTGCCGCCGTTGATGGTGTCGTTGTCGGCGCCGCCGTTGACGGTGTCGTTGCCGGAGCCGGCGTTGATCGTGTCCGCACCGGCGTTGCCGTTGATGACGTTGGTCGTGGACGAGCCGGTCAGCGCGTCGGCGAAGGCCGAGCCGTCGACGTTCTCCATCGACGACAGGTCGTCGATACCCGCGCCGCCGGTGTTCTGCGCGGCGCTGGAGGCCAGGTTGATGGTGACGCCGCCGGCCGCGTCGGCGTAGTCGAGCGTGTCCGTACCCGAGCCGCCGATCAGGAAGTCGTCGCCGGCGCCGCCGTTGAGCGTGTCGTTGCCGGCGTTGCCGGTCAGGGTGTCGTTGCCCGCCAGGCCGTTGACCGTATCGTTGCCGCCCAGGGCGTCGATGGTGTCGTTGCCGGACGTGCCTTCCAGCACGTCGTCCCCGGCCGTCGGCGTGCCGCCGCCCCCGCCGCCCAGCGGGATGTTGATGTCCGCCGCGGTGAAGGCGGCCTGGTTGACCCCGATCAGCAGGATGGAGTTGGAGCCGTCCAGGATGATGCGCAGGTTCGCCCCCTCCTGGGCCAGGGTGTAGCTGGCGTAGCCCGT
>Ga0196964_10000677_pt1 | contig 19179 bp, 12 predicted proteins | sample S1_10metaG_FD_148615 | JGI IMG/M metagenome (GOLD analysis project Ga0196964, IMG submission 148615) | Soil microbial communities from Anza Borrego desert, Southern California, United States - S1_10 | ecosystem: Environmental > Terrestrial > Soil > Desert | place: USA: California | collected... | reverse complement strand
ACCTGATCGGCATTGGGCTGATGATTGTAGGCTACCTGCTGGGTTCCATTCCTTTTGGCTTGATCATTGTCAAGCTCAAAACCGGCAAAGATATTCGTTCTGTGGAAAGCGGCCGCACTGGCGGAGCAAACGCCATGCGCGCAGGCGGTTTGCTAGTAGGTATCTTAACAGCAATTTTCGATATCCTGAAAGGCACTGTTGCTGTGTGGATTGCGCAGGCATTGGCGCCAGGGAACAATTGGGCGGTTATCCTGGCCCCCATTGGCGCAATTTTAGGACATAACTACTCACTCTATTTGCCAGAATTCGACGAGAATCGCCGTTTTGTGCGGCTGCGGGGAGGCGCGGGGGCGGCACCGGCTTTGGGAGGTGCAGTTGGCTTATGGTGGCCTTCCTTGTTTATTATCATCCCTATTGGTGTACTGGCATTCTTCGGGTTTGGATATGCCTCCATAACCACCCTTTCGGTCGGTATTTCTACAATGCTGATTTTTGGGATTCGCGCATACCTGGGAATAGATGAGACACCATGGCTTTACGCTTTTTATGGCGCTGTTGCCGTCGCGCTATTGGTCTGGGCCCTGCGACCGAATATCCAAAAACTAATGAATGGCACAGAGCGTGTTATCGGGATGAGCCTGCATGGACGGCTGAAAGCCAGACAAGAAGAACGCACTACCGCAAACCCGACAGACGAGACCAAATAGGATATTACCATTTCTTATTAATCCAATCTGGAAAAGGAGAAATGTATAAGCGGGGATCCAAATTTTGAGAATTTCAATAGTTACATATTAAAGCAAACTCAATCACAGTTAGGATGTTGCTGCAACGGTTCAACAGATCAGATATAGCGATAAAAAAATACCCCCTGGTGGATATACCAGGGGGTATTTTTTTATCGTAAAGGAATTGAACTTTTACGGCGGAAATATATAACGATCTTCTCCACCAGCGACCGCTTCGCCAAATACTTCATCCTGCATTTCAACTTCTTCTTGGGCCTCCGCAAATATGCTCGAACTACCCCAATTGAGGACAGTCAGCCTGGCCCAATCTACATAGATATTATTACCGCCTGATCCATCTTTGTACATTCCAATCCCTACCTGACCAGCGAGCAAACTGCTGTCGTTTCCTCGCCAAACCCGCTTGTCATTGATATAAAATGTCAAACTACTGCCTTCTGCCACCACCCTCAATTTATTCCATCCACCTTTTCGAATGGCTTTGGATTTTGTCCAATATTTGAGAGGGATACTGAACCCGTTAACATCTTTCCAAACCGAGAAATAACCAAGATTGTTATAATGGAACGAATACCCGGCGTTCCATTCGTAGTAATAACTTAATGGTTTAGGTTTCCCACGAATATAGAGCCAGTTCCCACAGCCTGTACAATAACCCACCCTCCGTATTAAGGCTTGATAATCAACATTGAGATAGCTTCCGGCATGGACTGCACTGGAAATAAATCCATAAATACCGGATGTTTGGTAAGAGCCGCCACTATTTTTCCAGGTTCCCCTGATCTGAGCCCAGCCGCTGTCAAGCTTGCGAGTGTTGAACTGGGACTTGAAACTAGCACCTGACTGGAAGACAGTAAAATTCAGATAGTCACTATACACTTCCCAGACCCCACTTGCAAATACTTGTATTCTCCATTTATATTGAGCTAGACCTAAGACATTCGAAGGTGTATGCGTGCAAATATCGCCTGTACAAGCACTGGAGGGGACTGTATAGGTATACACAATTTCTCCACTCTTCCGTAGCTCATACCGGTATTCCGTGGCTCCAGCAGCTGGACTCCATTGATAAGTCGGAGTAGTGTCAACAATCAGTCCAATCGGTGAAATCGGTTCAGCGATAGGGGGAATAGGCCCAAAAAGGGAGTAGAGCAGGCGGTTTGGTGAGGAGCTACCAGGATCAGACACCTTGTCCATTGTAGTAGTATAGATAATCGCATTTCTCACCATACCAACTGTAGCAGTCGGATGGTCTTCTAAATACAATGCCGCAGCGCCGGCCACATGCGGCGAAGCCATAGATGTGCCGTTAATTGTGTCGATCGAGTTATCATTGGTAATCCAGGCAGATGTAATCCCTGATCCCGGAGCAAAGAGATCCAGGCAGCTTCCCCAGTTTGAGAAATATGATCGAGCGTCGATGGTATCAGTAGACCCTACAGTGATTGCATTCGACACTCTTGCTGGTGAGTAAGCACATGCGTTGTCATTGGAGTTACCTCCCGCGACCACCACGATAACACCCTTCTCAATCAGATTCCTGGTTGCGTCGTCTACAGCAGCGTTGGCGTAGCCTCCCAAGCTCATATTCACTACTGCTGGTTTGACGTGGTTAGCGGCCACCCAGTCTATTCCTGCTATAATACCGGACCACGATCCAAATCCCGAACAGTCCAATACGCGCACAGCATGCAGCCTAACATCCTTGGCGATGCCATATGTAGAACCTCCTATTGTGCCTGCTACGTGTGTACCATGTCCGGCGCAATCATTGCCATTCTGACCGTCACCAATGCTATCGTAATCCTTGGTGGCGCGCCCACCGAATTGCGTGTGGGTCGCACGGATGCCGGTGTCGATCACATAGACATGTACACCTGTGCCCGTCTTTTCATAGGTATAAGAACCCGAAAGTGGCAGGTCATGCTGATCGACACGGTCAAGCCCCCAGGTCGCGCCGGGTTGGTCAACCTCCGCCCCAGCCTCTCCCGGTTCGGGGCTGACACTAACGACACTATCCGCTTCAACATATGCCACAGCAGGATCAGCCCGTACCGCTGCCAACGCCGAATCAGGCAAGTAAGCGCTATAGCCATTCAGGGCTGCCCCATACATGAATTTGACCTCCCCACCCTGAGCTGCAATCGCACTCCGGATGGTGCTTTCAGCATTCGCAGCAACAACATCTGTCTTGTAAACGACAATGTATTGATTGGGGATGACTTCCGCAGTTTTATCGACCAACAACGGGGCGAGGCTGCCGCTCCTGGCCTGTACGACACCTGCGCCGGATAGCAGCGTTGTTACTAGTACTAACGAGACTGCAACTGACCAAATTACTTGGAACTTGATGTTCTTTCTGAACATGTTTTCTCCTTCCTGAATTTGTTTCAGAAATAGATGGAGTAGATGGTTATTCGATTGTTTCCTGAGTTTTATTTCAATTCATTCTAATATATCTCGAACAGGGGTACGCCCGCTGCTGCGGTAACTGTGAAGATATATGGGAAGGTTGAAATCTTTTTCCTCCACTAAACTCCAAACGATACCCACCAAAGTATCCACTCCCAAACAAAATTAAACGTCATCAGGAATAGGTTCAGTGTATCACTATCGCACCATAAAAATTTTTACACCCTCTTTACACTTTGATCAAGTGATGTCCTTACAACCTACTTGCCCCCTATTTATCGTACTTTGAACATCGATGGACTTTCTGCTCGATCACTCTTCTCCATCCAGACTATCACTATTTTCCAAAACGTGTTTATAAAGTGCCCGCAAGTTGCGCCGGTGTAAGGTTTCGGCCAAACCGCCAAGATAAACGCGACTTTTGCCGCATTCCTCAATGCCAACCTCATCCAGATATTCTAAAGGCGCCTTGCGTTTGAGAGCCGTGCGTGCGGCCTTGCGGATCGCCGAAAGGTACGCCAGGTTTTCTTTTACTGCGGCATCAATCTCACCACGTAAAATTATATCGCCGTGACCCTGAACGACGTTCTCCAGGCCCATGCGGCCAATTTTTTTAATGGAGGCCGCCATATCATCAATATTTCCATCTACCAAATACGGCAGCGGCATAAAGACATCGCCTGCAAACAGAATCCGATCTTCCTCCACCAAGACAGAAATGCCATCATTGCTGTGCCCCATGGCAGACATCAGGATCAGGTTCTTCTTGCCCACTCTCAAATTCATCTCACCATCATCGAAAGTCAAATGTGGCAACACCAATTTTACCTGGCGTAGGGCGCTGTTCTGCTTTTTGGCCGCGTCCAGTGAAGGACCGCCTTTTTCAACCATTAATTTACGACACAACGAATGAGAAATGATCGTTGCTCCCGGGAAAAAACAATTTCCCCAGGTGTGATCGGCATGATAGTGGGTATTAATAACATAGCGAACTTGCAAACCAAGTTCATGCTCGATAAATTCACGAATGACCAAGGTTTCTTCGGGAATAGCCAGCGTATCGATCACGACTGCCCATTGCGGCCCCGCAATTACGCCCGCTGTCACTTGAGCATACAACTCACTTTGGAACCAAAAAACATTTTCTGAAACGCGTTCGCGATGCATACATACTCTCTATAAATAAGATGAGCCATAAAATAGCATAAAAGAGAGACAAAATCAAGATTGTCAGACAACTTTTTTACTCGATTGAAACGATATTTAGACGGTACCCGCTTGCTTCTATCAGGAGGCCATGATACACTTTTATTGTTATGGCTACCCCTCTCCTCATTATTACTCCTGAACCCAGTTTTGGGCTTTTGATCAAAAAAGGCCTCGATGCGGAACGCTTCGATGTACTGGTGACAGCTGATTTCTCCCAGGCCATTCATTTTGTCCGCAAAGTTAACTGCCCGTTTGCCATTTTGGATGCTGCGTTGGACGATGTGGATATCTCGGTCTCGGATATTGGTTACGCCCTGCGCCAGCTCAATACGGCGATCCAATTTATCGTGATCGCCCGTAAAGGGCACAAACCAAAAGATATAGAAGAACTTACTCCCCTGGTAATTCTGGATAAACCGATTTCCGTCCCTGAAATAGAAAAGATATTGGGGAAAGCAAAAAGTTCGTCTCCACAACCTGCTGCCAAAAGAATGGAAACATCTCCTCCCGAACGGGACATGGCCATGACAGCCAACCTGCTGTGGCTCAAGGATGTAAGCAAAGCAGCCCAACATCTCACACAACTAACACTTGAATCCTCAGCCCAGGCAGCGCTGATTACCCGTGAAAATGAGTTATGGGCTTATGCCGGCCAGCTCTCGCGGGAAGCCGCCCAGGAGTTGGGCCAATCGATCCAACGCTATTGGGATAAGGAAACCGAAAGCGACCTGCTGCGATTCGTGCGTCTCGAATCGACCGAAGCCCAGCACATGCTCTATGCGCGCAAGCTCTCTGCGACAATGATCCTTGCGCTCGTGTTCGATGCTGAAACACCCTTCAGCAAGATCCGCACCCAGGCGGGCAAGTTGGTGCGCACCCTGGCCGAAAATCCGCTTGAGGAAAATTTCCCAGCCCCGGAGATCGCACGCGCCGGCACAGCACCGCTTTCCTTTGGCGCCAGCGCCGAAGACGACGGGTTGGCTGGCCTTCCACCCATTTCGGAACTTTTGGGGGAAGTGCCTCCTCCCATCCCGGTCAAGCAGGCTGCGGTGCCGAAAATTCCCCTGCCCTGGGAGCAGCCGAAAGTCGCTCCAGCGCGTCCCCCCGAACGGACACCAGCCCCGTCCCCCAAACCGGCGGCCTCCCCGCAGGATTCTCCCGGCATCTTCAGCCGCGAAACTTCCCCGGCGATCCGGGTGCCTTTGCAGCAGCAAAGCGCCCCCTCCCCGGCAATGGACGAGACACGCTTGAGCCGCGCCACCCCTGCGGCCTACCCTCCGGACACAACGACCGAGACCGAACCGCACCCCGATGAAATCCCCCTCGAGTTGCAGAAAACCCGTAAACAGCAGCCCATGGAGGAGGACGAGCAGTCCATGATCGAGACACGGGCCCAGAACCCTGACTGGGCTGGGGCAGGCCCCGAAAGAACTGGGACAGGGGTGACCGAATCGGTAACGGAAGCCGCCCACCGCATCCTGCTCGAACCGGCTTCGCCCGCCCTGGTAAACCTGACGTATGCCTGCCTGCTGATCCCGCGCTTCGACCACCACCACTTGGTTGGCGACGTCGTCGAGCGCTTGACGGAATGGGTGCCGCAAGTGTGCATCGCTTTCGGCTGGCGGTTGGAGCATCTGGCCATCCGGCCCGAATACCTGCAATGGGTGGTGCGCGTCCCACCGTCCACAGCGCCAGGCTACATTATGCGTATCGTGCGCCAACAGACATCAGACCGGCTCTTCAACGAGTTCCCGCGCTTTCGGTCAGATAACCCTTCCGGGGATTTCTGGGCGCCGGGCTACCTGATCATGGGCAGCTCGCAGCCCCACCCGCAGAAGCTGGTGCGCGAATTTGTGCGCCAAACGCGCCAGCGCCAGGGATTGGAACGCTAAACTTTTAGAGAATAGAGAACTCCGGGTTGCGTGTGTTGGAAGCCCGGAGTTCTTTTATTAGTTGTACAAGTGTGTTCACCTGGCTTGGCGCATTTTTTCATCCATTACCTGCAAGAATAGTTCCACACACTTGGGGTCAAAATGTGTTCCAGCCTGTGAACGGATGTATTCCAGGGCTTTTTCTTGGGGCCAGCGTGCGCGATACGGCCGGTCGTTGCAGAGCGAATCCCACACGTCCACAACCGCAAACAGACGCGCGGCGATCGGAATCTGTTCGCCTTTCAGCCCACGCGGGTAGCCGGTGCCGTCCCATTTTTCGTGGTGGCAGTAGGGGATATCCAGGGCAGGCAACAAGTAATGGATTGGGGAAATCAAGTCGTAGGCAAACTGCGGGTGTTGTCGCATTTTTGCCCATTCTTCATCGGTGAGAGGGCCGGGCTTGAAAAGGATTTGGTCGGGGACGCCCAAATTGCCAATATCGTGCAACAAAGCGCCGCGACGGATTTGGAGTAATTCTGTGCTACCGAGTCCAAATTCCAACCCAAGCCGGAAGGTGAGTTGGGTGACCCGCTGGGTGTGCCCTCCCGTTTCCCTACCACGCAGATCGAGCGCGCGCGACCAACCTTCGATGGTCTGATCGTGGGCCAGGCCAAGCTCCAAGTTCGAGCGCTGGAGGTCGTCGAACAAGGTTGCATTCTCAATTGCCATGGCGGTCTGCCCTGCAAGGGTGTGAAGGAAATCGACCCATTCCTGGTCAGGGTCCAACTCCGAACGGTGGAAGACTTCCAACACGCCTTTCACTTGGCCTTTATTAATCAGGGGAATGCAATAGTACCCAATGAACTTTTCTTCATACAAAAGATTCTTGCGGATAAATTCATGAGCGCGCTCGCGCAGGTCACGGATATGGATCGGTCTTCTTTCCGTAATAGAACGACCTATGATCCCTTCGCCAATACGCAGTTCATCGCCCAGGAGATCCTTCGAGCGGAAGCCCAGGCCAGCCCGATATTCAAGCAGATGGGAGACACTGTCGAAGACCAATACGTCTGTGGCATCAACCTTGAGCTCTGCTAATACAGTTGAAAGGATCGTTTCCAGACTCAGGTTCAAATCGAAACTAGAAGAGATAATCGAGTCGATATCCCTGAGGGAATGCAGGCGTTGGAGTTGGTTCTGTATCCTTTCCTCGGCGCGCTTGCGCCGGCTGATATCTCGAACAAGCATGGACGCGTTTCTGTACGAATTGTCTGGAGCAACGATTGGGCTGACGCTTGCCAGGAACCAACGCTTGCCGCCCAGTACATCCAGGGAATATTCAATAATTTCAGACTGCCCGCCTGAGGTCACGCGCTTAACAGCATCATTAAAAGGACGTCCGTTTTCATCCCCTAATGCATCAACAATGCGCTGCCCCAGCAATTGTTCTTTTGGTTGGACCAGGAGGGTTTCATTGCCCGCCCAAATGTTAAGATACGTCCCTTGTTCATCAAACTCGAAGATAATGTCATCCAGGGAGGAGACCAGGGCGTTCATTTGCTGTTCGCTTTTGAGCACAGCATGCTCGGCCCGTTTGCGTTCGGTGATGTCTTGAAACAGGCCAAGGTTGTGAGGCTTTCCTCCAATGTCAACGAGCGCGCCCGAATTCAACAGGTAGCGGGTCTCGCCATTGGGCAAACCGATGCTGACTTCCTGGTTATGGAACCAACGGCCTTCCTGCAGTTTTCGCACCATGGCGGCGCGGATTTCGGGGGCGATGTCGAGCTTCAGGTCAAGAGTTTTTTGCCCAACGATCTGGTCGCGCGTAAAGCCGATCATTTCCAACATCGCGTCGTTGACGTCACGCACGGTCATGTCTTCGAGGTTCGTCAGTGTGATGCCTATTGGACTCTGATAGAAGGCTTTTGCAAACAATTCTTCCGATTCACGCAGTTGCTGCTCGGCGCGTTTGCGCTCGTCTTCAGTCTCCATGGCGTCGAGCGCAAAGGAAATATCCAGACCCATTTCCTCGAGCAAGCGCACTTCCTGTATGTCCTTGAACAGGCCTCTTTCATTGGAAACCAGGCCGATCACACCAATGGTTTTGCCTTTCAAACGGAATGGGACAGCTGCCGAAGCGTGATAATCAAGTTCCCGGATTTGGTCCTGCACCCTTTGTGTGCTCCCATGGGTCTGCACATCATCACTGGTCGTCACATTAGACGTACGTACAGCGGTGGCTGCCAGTCCATCCTTGAAATCGCCATGATGGATATTGGCAAGCTTAAAGGGCCAGCGATCCACGTCCAACCCGTTCGCGGCGACAGGCTTGATATCCCCGGATGCTTCATCTAACAGGCCGATCCAGGCCAGGGTGAACCCGCCGAACTGCACGGCAACATCGCAGATCGATTGGAACAACTCATCCCGGCTCCGGACGCGCACAATCGTCTGGTTGACCTGGCTGAGGGTGGCGTAGAGGCGCTTCATCTGCACAAGCTGCGCCTCGGCGTGTTTGCGCTCGGTGATGTCGACAAAGGTCGAGAGTGCGAACTTTTCGCCCTCGATCTCGATCACCGTCACTGTCGCAAGGCCATGGCGAACCTCGCCTGATTTTCTGGTAACTTCGATCTCGAAAGTTGGCAGCGGCTTGTTCTGTTGGAGCGCGGCCAATCTTTCTTCGCGGGCTTTGGGGTCCGAGGTGATGCCAGCCTCGGTGGAAGTCAGGCCGATGACTTCATCGAGGGTGTAGCCGGTCAATTGTAAAAAACTTTCGTTGGCTTCGACAAAGCGCCCGTCTGACAGGCGGCTTAGGACAATGGCAGTAGGGCTGGAGTGAAAGGCTGTGTAGAAAAGCTGCCGCGAGTCAGCGAAGGTCCCCCGCGCCTTCTGAGAAGGACTTGGTTTGGGTTTGCTGGCGCTCATTCAGTTCCTCCGACAGCGCCCACCAGCTGACCCCTGGACAGTCAGGAGGCAGGCGGGCGAATTCAAAATTCTCGGTCCACACGGTGCAAATTTGGCCGGACGACCGATGGCCTATTATAAGCTCTTGTGGGTTTTGCTCAGGGATGAAGAGTAGTACGATATTAATGAAATATCTACCCAGCACAATATAAGGTTTGAAATTCAGTGCAGAAAGCGGTTCATCCCGAACCAAAATCACCGTTCTATGGTACATTTAATATTATGCCTCCTACCCTGACCCTTATTGACGGACACGCCCTGGCCTACCGCACATATTTTGCCCTGACCGGGGCAGGTTCGCAGCGCTGGCAGACTTCGTCCGGCGAGCCGACGGCGGGGGTGTATGGCTTCGCCAGTGTGCTGCTGCGCATCCTGGAGCAGGAAAAGCCCGATTACCTGGCAGTGGCTTTCGATACAGGCCGCACCTTCCGCGACGATATTTTTCCCGAATACAAGGCTACGCGCGCCAAGATGCCCGAAGACTTGCGCCCGCAGATCGAGCGCATCCGCCAGTTGGTGGACGCGTTCAACATCCCACGTCTGGAAGTGGAAGGCTTCGAAGCTGATGACGTGCTCGGCTCGGTAGCACGCCAAGCCGTTACGCAGGGTATCGGCGTGCGAATCATCACCGGCGACCGTGACCTGCTGCAACTGGTTGGCGACCATGTGATCGTCAACCTGCCCGAAGGCGGCAAGCTGGCCGACGCCAAGGACTACACCAGCGACGCAGACGTGATCGCCAAGTTTGGCGTCCCGGCGCACCTGGTCGTAGATTACAAGGCCCTGATTGGCGACGCTTCTGACAACATCCCCGGCGTGAAGGGCATCGGCGAGAAGACGGCCCAATCGCTCTACGAAACCTTCACCAGCCTGGACGATATCTACGCCCACCTGGACCAGGTGCCCGCCAAGGTGCGCAGCAAGCTGGAAGAGCACAAGGCCACAGCCTACATGAGCCGCGATCTGGCGCTGATCCGCACCGACCTGACGATCAAGCTCGACCTGGAACAGGCCCGCCCCGACCACTTCGACGTGGCGTTGGTGGAAAAGCTCTTCCACGAACTGGAATTCCGCTCGCTGAGCGTGCGGCTCCAGGCGATCACGGGAAGCTCAAGCGCCCCGGCAACTGCCCCTGCTTCCGAGGGGCCGGCAACGCTCCCTGGCAGTTTCCCAGCCCCAAGTGCTACTCCCAAAGCGGGGCAACTCAGCCTGTTCCCCGAGGGAGCCTCGGGACGTCGCGCTGAGCGCGCGCCGGTGGTCCATTTAACGCAGCCGGTGAAAGGCCCACCGACCGAAATCGTCGATAGTCCAGAGAAACTCAACAGCCTGGTAGCGGCGCTCAATAAAGCGCAGATCATCTCCTTCGACACCGAGACGACGTCCACCGAGGAGATGCAGGCCGAGGTGGTGGGAATTTCCCTCGCAACGGAAGCAGGCAGCGGGTGGTATATCCCAGTGGGTCACAATGGAGCCCGGAACCTGCCCATCGAGCAGGTCATCGCTGCCATTAGCGCTCCGCTCACCGATCCGGCCATCCAAAAGATCGGCCATAATATGAAGTACGACTACGTGGTACTAGCGCGGAACGGCCTGAAGGTTGGGCCGCTGGGTTTCGATACGATGATCGCCGAGTGGCTGATCGACCCCAACTCGCGCAACCTGGGGTTGAAGAACCTGGTGATGGTGCGCCTGGGTGAAGAGATGACGCACATCGAAGAACTAATCGGCAGGGGCAGGAACCAACTTTCGATGGCCGATGTGCCAGTGGAGGCGGTTGCGCCCTATGCTGCTGCCGACGCCGAGACCTGCCTGCGGCTGATGCCGATGCTGGCTGCCGAACTGAAGCGCGACCATCTCGAAAAGATCTTCTACGAGATCGAGATGCCGCTCATCGCGGTGCTGGCGCACATGGAGATCGACGGTGTGCGGCTGGACCTGGATTTCTTCCACCAGATGTCAAAGGACCTGACGGCGCGCATTTCGGCCATCGAGCGGAGCGTCTTCGATGCGGTGGGCAAGCCGTTCAACATCAATTCGACGCAGCAGCTTTCGGATGTGTTGTTCGACACCCTGCACCTTGCGCCACCCGACCGCGGGCGCAAGACCGCCAGCGGGCATTTTTCGACTTCAGCGGAGGTGCTCGACGCGCTGCGCGGCCAGCACCCGGTGGTGGACCGCATCTTGGAGCACCGCGAACTGGCTAAGCTAAAATCGACCTATGTGGACGCGCTGCCCGCGGCGGCGGACCCAGCCACGGGCCGCGTGCACACTTCGTACGGACAAGCCGGTTCGGTGACGGGGCGGCTTTCGTCGTCGAACCCAAATTTGCAGAATATCCCGATCCGCACCGAGTTGGGGCGGCGCGTGCGCAACGGCTTCATTGCCGAGGACGGCAACGTGCTGCTCTCGGTGGATTACTCGCAGGTGGAACTGCGCCTGGTGGCGGTCATGGCTGGAGATGAGGCCATGCTGGAAGCATTCCGCTCGGGGCAGGACATCCACGCAACGACAGCGGCGGCGATCTTTGGGATACCACTGGAACAGGTCAGTAAGGACCAGCGACGACACGCCAAGGCGGTCAATTTTGGCCTGATCTATGGCATGTCGGCTTTCGGGCTGACGCGCTCGACCGATCTAACGTTGGGCGAGGCGGAGAACTTCGTCAAGACGTATTTCGAAAAATTCCCCGGTGTCAAGCGCTATCTGGACGATATCCGCAAGATGGCCGCGACGCAGGGCTATGTGGAGACGCTGCTGGGGCGGCGGCGTTACTTCCCGGCCCTGAAGATGGGCACGAACCCGCAGATGCGTAACCGCGAGGAACGCGAGGCGATCAATTCCCCCATCCAAGGCACGGCGGCTGATATTATGAAAATGGCGATGCTGCGCATTCCCCCAGCACTGGCGGAGGCCGGCTTAAAGGGACGAATGTTGCTCCAGGTACACGACGAGATTGTGATAGAATGCCCGCAAGAAGAATGTAAAGAGACAGCAAAAGTCGTGCAGAAGGTGATGGAGAGTGCATATGCACTGAGCATCCCGCTTTCAACGGAGGCCCGCTCGGGGCGGAGTTGGGGAGAGATGCTGACAACGGATTATTGAAACGGAAAAACGGATGTCGACAACGGATTTTGAAGCGGATAAACGGATTTTGACAACGGATGTAAACGAAGAAACGGATTTGGGTGAGCTATGGCCGGACGCGAAGATGTTTTTCAACAAGCAATGAATGAGGGTCACTCCGCGGCGTGGGACCAGACCTGGGACGTTGCCGCGAAAGCCTACCAGCGGGCAATCGAAGAGTTTCCCGACAATGCCAAGGCGTTGAACAGCCTGGGCCTGGCCCAATACCAGCTCCAGCACTACGACGAAGCGTTGAAGACCTATATCCGCGTGGCAAAGGTCAACCCAGAAGATGCGGTTGCATTCGAAAAAATTGCCCAGATCTACGAACGCCAGGGCAGCCTGCACGAGGCCATCCAGGCTGCTTTACAAGCGGCAGAGCTCTACCTGAAAGCGCGCGAACCTGAAAAAGCAATCGAAAACTGGCTGCGCGTGGTGCAGCTTAACCCTGAAAATATCAACGCGCGTTCACGGCTGGCAATGATCCACGAAAAGACCGGCCAGATTAATCAGGCGGTCAACGAGTATATTGCATTGGCCAGCCTGGTGCAAAACAACGGCAACCCGCAGAAAGCGATCGAGTTGCTTGAGCATGCCGGGTTGCTTGCCCCGGCGAGCGGGGAAATCCGCCAGGCACTTTCTTTTGTCAAAGCAGGTAAAATGCTGCCGAAGCCGATGCGCCCCAAGGGCGGCACCGGTCCGTTGCGCATGGCCGCTGTAAAAGAGTTGGAAGCACCCAAACAGCGTCTGGAAGAAAGCCCGGACCCGATCACCGAAGGGCGGCAAAAGGCGTTGCAGGTTCTGGCCGAAGTGCTCTTCGACCTTTCTGACGACAGCAGCGAAGCCCAGGCGCGGCGCGGGTTGCAGTCGATCATGAAAAGCACCGGGCAACTCAACGTGCAGGGTTCAGAACAAACCAACATCCTGCTGCACCTAAGCCAGGCCATCGATGCCCAGACCAAAAACCAAGACGCTGCCGCCGCCGACGAGATCGAGCGAGCGATCGAAGCCGGGTTCAAACATCCCGCGGCCTATTTCAACCTGGGCGTGCTGCTTGCGAACGCCAATCAGGCGGAAAACGCGATCCGTTCGCTCCAGCAGTGCATCAAACATAACGACTATGCGTTGGCAGCACGTCTTTTGAGCGGCGAAACGCTGCGCAAACTCAACCGCATGAAAGAAGCCGCCAATGAATATCTTGAGGCGCTGAAACTTGCCGATGCGGCAGTGGTCGATCCCGACCAAGCCGATGCCATCTTGCAATTGTATGAACCCTTGATCGAAGCTTTGAGCCGCGAGAACGACGCAAAAACGCAGATCAAACTATGCGACAACGTGGAGAAAATGCTCATCCGCGCAAACTGGCGCCAACATTTACTAAAAACACGCGAGGGGATGCCAAAACAAGACAGTGGGCAAGCCCTGCCGTTGGCCGAGGTAGTGATCCAGGCACAGTCGAGCAGTGTGATCGAGGCGATGAATTACGTCAACCAACTGGCGCGCTCGAACCGTCTTCGCTCCGCGATGGACGAGGCTTTCCAAGCCCTGACCTATGCGCCCACCTACCTGCCATTGCACATCCTAATCGGGGATTTGCTGATCCGTGAAGGGCGGGCGCCAGAAGCCATCATGAAATTCACAACGGTGGCAAACGCCTACAGCGTGCGCGGCGAAGCTTCGCAGGCCACGAACCTGCTTAAACGGATTATCCAACTCTCCCCCATGGACCTGGCAGCCCGCACCCGTTTGATCGAGCAACTGACAGCGCGCGGTCAGGTCAACGATGCGATTTCAGAATATATGGACCTGGCCGATATTTATTACCGCCTGGCTGAACTGGATATGGCGCGCAAGACCTACACCACGGCTCTGCGCCTGGCCCAACAGCCCAACGCCAACCACAACTGGAACGTCAAGATCCTCCAGCGCATGGCTGATATCGATATGCAGCGCCTCGACTGGCGGCAGGCCACACGCGTCTTCGAACAGATCCGTACCCTACACCCTAGCGACGCATCCGTGCGCGAGAACCTGATCGAACTCAACTTACGCCTGGGTCAGGGGCCGCAAGCACAGGCCGAACTTGAGTCGTTCATCAGCTACCTGGAGAGCAATGGGAACAGCCAGGATGCCCTGCCCTTCGTTGAAAAACTGCTCGAAGAACACAGCGAGCAGATCATCCTGCAGCGTGCCGTGGCCGAGGAACTGCACAAAGTGGGGCGCACGCCTGAAGCCATCGCAAAATTGGACACAATTGGCGATAAGTTAATGGAGAGCAATGACAAAGCAGGCGTGATCGATATTGTCAATCGCATTCTCTTGATGAACCCGCCCAATGCGGAGGAATATCGTTCGTTGCTGGGGCAGTTGCGAGGCTAAAGCAATTCCGTTGGTGTCACGAGAACATCCACAGAGTACGCAGATTTCCCTGCGTACTCTGTTCATTTGTACCCATATCCAAAGTGTAAATTTTTCACCTTCCAGTTGTACAGGCAATCGCGGTATAATCGCCGCCACAATGAGTAACAAGCGTCCGGAAGATTTTTCAGTAGAAGAGTTGCGTCGCCTGTTGCTGGATAAACGCCGGGTCTCGCGCAAAGACCGTCTTGAAAGCTTCCGGCGCAACGGGCGCGTCTTGACGCTTGCCCCCGACATCCCGGACCTGGGGAGCGTCGTTGAAACTCCTGAGTCCGAGCCCGCCCTGGGAAGCAGCCGCAGGAACCAGGGTGAAGCAACAGTCAACCCGGGGACCCGCCGCCACACGCTGGACCGCATCCTGCTCGGAGTGGAAGCCCTGGCTGTCGTCGGTTTAATCGGTGTCGTCGCTGTTGGGTTTTGGATGCTGCAAACCCTCAACCAGCAAGCAGCAGCCTCCCTCCAGGTGCCCACCGGCGCGCCGACTGCCATGATCACCACGGTGGTCTTGCCTTCGGGACATACCCCTCCAACCGCCCCTGACGGAGCCCAGCCCAACGAGGCTGAAATCCCGGAGCACCTGCGCCCACTCGTCCAATCGCTTGCCAATATCCCCGTACCAACGCCGGGTTTGCAGCAGGCCGTCCGTATCCAGATCCCATCCATCAACGTGGATGCGCCAGTCGTGCAGGGCGACGGCTGGGAACAACTCAAAAAGGGTGTCGCCCAGCACATCGGCACCCCGGACCCAGGCCAGAACGGAAACATCGTCCTTTCAGCGCACAATGACATCTACGGTGAAATCTTCCGCAACCTCGACCGGCTCAAGCCTGGGGATGTCGTGATCCTCTCCACAAACCAGCGCCATTACACCTACGTCATCACCGGAACCCAAATTGTCGAACCTACCCGCGTGGAAGTGATGAACCCCACGCCGAATGCCGTCGTCACACTTATCTCGTGCTATCCATATTTGATCGATAACCAGCGGATCGTCGTATCAGCTGTTTTACAAAGCCCTTAGGAGAAAAACCATGCCCAAGAAATCCAGAAGTATTTCAAGAACGACCAGTGCAGCAAAAGCCGCTGAGCCAACTTTTGCTGGCGTCCAGCGCCCTGCGGCCGAGTTCAACCCCGATTACAGCTACGTCAAGCGCGACCTGAAACGGATCGGTATTCTGACTGTTATCTTCTTCGCAATCCTGATTACGTTATCATTTATCCTGCGCTAAACCATACGGCCCTGCGCCGAAAGTCTGGATAAAGCTTATGAGCGATCCCAAGATGGCTTCAAGCCGTCCAGGAACAATTCCTGAAAACCAGCTTGCCATGAAAGCCGCGAACAAACTCGCGGCTTTTTATACCTGGGAGGCCCTTGCCCGCGCTGCTTTGGAAATTTCGTTACAGCGTTGGGCCAGGTTGCTCGTGGGTCTGGTCTGTTTTGGGATCGGCATCGCTTTCATGAAACAATCAGAACTGGGCTTAAGCCCGTGGGAAGTGCTGCACGACGGGCTGGCAAAAATCAGTGGGCTGCAAATTGGCACGATTTCGATATTTCTTGGCGTCTTCATTTTGTTATTATGGATACCCATCCGCGAAAAACCGGGGATTGGCACCATCCTGAACATCCTGATCGTCGGCAGCGTCACCAACCTTACCCTGGCCATCCTCCCCACATCGAGCCACATCCTACTGCAAAGCTTCTGGCTGGCAGCCGGTTTGCTGACCATCGGCCTGGGCAGCGCGCTATATCTCAGTTGCAAGCTGGGCGCAGGCCCACGCGACGGGCTGATGATGGCCTGGTACCGGCGCTCAGGCTGGAGCATCCGCCTGGTGCGCAGCATCATCGAAATCAGCGTGCTCGCCATCGGCTGGCTGCTCGGCGGCACAGTCGGAATCGGCACCCTGGCTTTCGCCTTCGGTATCGGGCCAATCCTGCAAGTCATGTTCCGCCTGATCGGCGAACGCGAACTGGCATCCGGCCACAAACGGAACTAAAATCGTGAAAGAAGTCGAAGTACACCTGACCACCCCCACCTACGGCGGCGAAGCCATGGGCCGCCTTGCAGACGGTCGCGCCGTCTTCGTCCCGTTTGCGTTGGCGGGAGAAACCGTCCGCGCCCGCCTTGTGGACGAAAAACGCGGATTTGCGCGCGCCGCGCTGCTTGAGGTGCTGGTCGCCTCGCCGCAACGCATCCAGCCAAAATGCGTCCACTTCGGCGAGTGCGGTGGCTGCCATTACCAGATGCTGCCCTACCCTGAACAACTGAAACTTAAGGAAACCGTCCTGCGCGACCAGTTGACCCGCATCGGCAAAATCGTGGATCCGCCCATCAGGGAAAGCGTTGCGGCGACTGAAGCCTGGAACTACCGCAACCACGTCCAGTTCCACCTGGCGGACGACCGCAGCCTGGGGTTTGCCCCGGCATCGGGCAACCCGTGGGCTGTGATGCCGATCAAGGAATGTCACCTGCCCGAAGCCGCGCTCGACGCCCTTTGGCCGCAGCTGCAATTCGAGGCCGATGCGCCCCTCGAGCGCGTCTCGCTGCGCGCCGGCGACGAAATTATGCTGACCCTCGAATCGGACTTCGCCGAAGCACCCGCCGTGGAAGTCGAAGCCGGTATATCCGTCGTCCATCTAAGCCAGGATGACAGCGTGGTGCTCGCCGGCGATGACCACATCATCATCGATGTCCTAGGCCGTCCCTTCCGCGTTTCTGCTGGGTCGTTCTTCCAGGTCAACACGGCCATGGCAGAAAAGATGGTAGCGTATCTTTTAAGCAACATCAGTGTTTCACCATCTACAGTCCTGCTGGATATCTACTGCGGCGTTGGCTTGTTTAGCGCTTTCTTTGCGTCGAAGGTCAGGAAAATCGTCGGGATCGAAGTTTCGCCAGCCGCCTGTGAGGATTTTGCAGCCAACCTGCACGAATTTGACAACGTAGATTTATATGAAGCAGCCGCAGAAGACGTCCTGCCCGCACTCGACATCCAACCAGATATTGCCATCGTCGATCCCCCGCGCACCGGGTTGGACAAAAAAGCGCTGGATGCCATCCTTAAATTGAAACCCGTAACATTAGCGTATATCTCCTGTGACCCTTCCACTCTGGCGCGCGATGCAGCCCGCTTGATAGCCGGGGGATATACATTGTCAGAAGTAACTGCATTCGATTTATTCCCGCAAACCTACCACATTGAAAGCATCAGCATTTTCAAGAGGTGATTGATGCCCCCGCCAAATTTCTCCGCTACCTATACCGCTTTTGTAGAAGCCTGTAACCAGCCCGGTTGTCCATTATGCCGCATCGAGCATGATACCGTCTTGAAATACATTGGCAGCATCTTCTACGAACAGGTCAACGACTACAACCTGCGCGACCGGCTGCGCGACAGCCTGGGTTTCTGCCGGGAGCATGCCTACTTCGCCGTGGACGAGCTGCCAGGCAATGCGCTCGGCATTGCAATGATCTACCAGGATTTGCTCAAGTTTGCCATGCACCATATGCACGATCCCCAGGGCGTATCCACACCGAAACGACGCTGTCCAGCCTGCGAACAGCGCGACCTGAGCATGATGCGCACCCTCTCCGAGATGGCAAAATACATCGACAGCGAAAGCATGACGGTCGCATTCAAAAAATCGGACGGCCTGTGTTTGTTCCATATGCGGCATGCGCTGCGGAATGTGCGTATCCCTACAAAACGCGCCCTTCTAATTTCCATGGAAGAAGATATTTTGAGCAAGCTACGGGCGGAACTGGCAGAATACATCCGTAAAAACGATTACCGCTTTGCCAAAGAAGCCTTCGGGAAAGAACGCGATTCCTGGCGGCGGGCAGTGGGCATCATTGCAGGTGGGCGGAAAACAAGACCGGAGAAGTAGAAAAACTCATAAAAAAAGAGCTGTCTCAAAAGTCCTTAAAAAGATGGGCGATCACCAAATACGGTGGTCGCCCATATGCTTTTCCAGTATATTTAGGAGTCTACAAGTCATCGAAAACCTTTTTGAACACCCCTTTTTCGACTCTGTTTGTGAAAATATAGACAAACAGAACAAAACGGTGTACAATAATAATTGAGACAAATTTCACAAAAGTACTCCGACATAGAACAGGAGGAAGCGATGGATAAGAATGCACCCCACGTTGTCGTCATCGGCGCCGGCTTTGGCGGCCTGCGCGCCGTCCAAAAACTGGCAGGGAAACCGGTGCGCATTACCCTGATCGACAAGCGCAACTACCACCTTTTCCAACCCCTGCTCTACCAAGTCGCCACCGCCGGCATCTCGCCGCACGAAATTGCCTACCCGGTGCGGGCCATCTTTCAGCGACAGAAAAATTTTACGTTTTTGATGAGACGCGTTGAGGGGGTGGATTTTAATCGCCAGGCGGTGCTCACAGACCAGGGCGAGATGGCCTACGATTACCTGATAA
>Ga0196964_10000676_pt1 | contig 19195 bp, 16 predicted proteins | sample S1_10metaG_FD_148615 | JGI IMG/M metagenome (GOLD analysis project Ga0196964, IMG submission 148615) | Soil microbial communities from Anza Borrego desert, Southern California, United States - S1_10 | ecosystem: Environmental > Terrestrial > Soil > Desert | place: USA: California | collected... | reverse complement strand
GCGTATCCGCCGTTCCGGCTCTCCGTCAATAAGTTTCAGCGCAGCCGATGCAGCAGCAACGGCAGCGGGCGCCAGCGCCGTTGAGAAGAGATAAGCGCGGCCGGCATGAACTATTGTGTCCGTGACGAGCTTGCTGGCGCAGACGTATCCGCCCTGCGAGCCCAGCGCCTTCGAAAGCGTACCCATCGCAATTACGTGAGCCGGTAGCCCGGAGTCGCGCGCGAGCTTCTCCAGCGCACCGCGCCCGCTTTCACCGAGCACGCCCGTAGCATGCGCTTCGTCGACGAGAAGCAGAGCTCCTGCCTGGCGCGTGATCGCCGCAAGTTCCTCCAGCGGCGCGGTGTCGCCATCCATGGAGTACAAGGATTCGACAGCAACGATGCATGGACGCCCGTGCTCGCTGTCGAGCAGCTTGCGAAGATCGTCAAGATCGTTGTGCTTGAACGCGCGCACGCGCGCTCCTGAAAGTTTGGCGCCATCGATCAGACTTGCGTGTGAAAGGCGGTCGAGAATGATGGAGTCATTCTCGCCGGCTAGAGCGCCCAACGCCGCGAGCGCGGCCTGAAATCCCGATGGAAACACGAGCGCCGTTTCGCTCTGCTTGAACGCAGCGAGCGCACTTTCGAGCTGTGCGTGAATTAATTTGTGTCCGACGATCAGCGGACTCGCCCCCGCGCCGGTGCCGGTGTTATCGAGAGCCGCTTTCGAGGCTGCGATCACTGCTGGATGCGCTGCAAGGTCGAGGTAGTCATTGGAGGCAAACGAGAGCACGTCTTTGCCGCGGAGCTTAAAGCGCACGCCCGTGCCTTCGGCGATTTTGAGCTCGCGCGAAAGCCCCTGCCGTTTCCAGGCACTCAGCCGCGATGAAAGATGCTCGTTCCAGTTCGTCATTTTTACCTTCGCTGGTCCAGAATGCGTCCGATGGCGATCTGCGACTCGTGAAGTCTTCCCGTTCGCGAACGCCAGCGATAGCCGGTCGGCTTGCCGCCGGCGTCAACGGTGAACCACATTGTTCCGCGTCCGACGCCGCTTGCGCCTTCTTTGCGCGAATCCCCGCCGTGCCCGCTCCTGGTTGAATCAATCAGACGAACGCGAATGGAGCCGTCGTCTTCACGCACAGGCTTTTCATCGACAACAACGATGTGCCCGGTGTCTTCGCCCGGCACGATTTCAGCGCGACGCCAGGCAATCAGATCACCCGGCATCGCGTCGAGGAGTTTCTCGACGGGCTGCCAGCAATCGTCCTGCTTCGCTCCGGTACTAGCGAACGCTTCGTAGAAGTCCGCTGCCAGCGGCCTGGCCTTGCCGAACTTTTTGCTGATGTCTTTCAGTGCGTTTGGCGCCACCTTTTTAAGAATTACGCAAACAAGGCCGGAGCAATCTACTTCGTACCTGCCGGATTCTTCGTCCACGCTTGTCTTGTGCTTGTACTCGGACGCTTTGAACGATAACAGGATGCGCCGCGCCTCCGTGTGGAGCCGCTCGGCCGCAGCAGACGTTGCTTCTGCAACCGCAGCTTCTCCCGCGCGAAGTGAAATCAGTGGCAGTGCGCAGAAAAAACAAAGGAGCGCCGCAAGAGCGCTCCCTGGTTCAATCTTTATTTCGAGCTTCCGCATCAGCAGCACTCCAGCCAACTGCCTTCTGCCCACTGCCTTCTAATCAGTCCACCGTGCCGCGCGACTTCAGGTTCGCCAGTACGCGCGTGGGCAATCCGGCGATGCGCAGGAAGCCTGTGGCGTCGTCCTGGTTGTAGCTTCCGCCGGCCTCCATCGTTGCGATATTCGCGTCGTAGAGGCTGAACGGCGACTTGCGGCCGACCATGCGCAGGCTGCCCTTGTAGAGTTCGCAGCGCACCACGCCTGTCACGTTCTTCTGGCTCTCGTTGATCAGCGCGTCGAGGCACTCCTTGGCGGGATGGAACCAGTAGCCGTAATAAACGAGCTCCGAATACTTCGGGATGAGCGTGTCGCGTATGCGCATTACCTCACGGTCCATCGTCAGACCTTCGAGGTCACGGTGGCACTCGTACAGCACCGTTGCGCCCGGCGCCTCATACACGCCGCGGCTCTTCATGCCAACGAAACGGTTCTCGACCATGTCGCAGACGCCGACGCCGTTGCGGCCGGCGATGACATTGAGTTTCTCGAGCAGCTCGACAGGCTTCATGCGTTTGCCGTTGAGGCCGACAGGATAGCCCTGTTCGAATTCGACTTCGATGGTCTCTACCTTGTCCGGCGCTTTCGTCGGCGGAACGACGAGCTGATACATTTCGTCGCGCGGCTTGTAATTGGGATCCTCGAGCTCGCCCGCCTCGTGGCTGCGGTGAGCGAGATTGGGATCGGTCGACCACGGCTTCTTCGCGCTGGCCTGCACGGGAATGCCGTGCTTTGCGGCGTACTCGATGGCTTCTTTTCGGCCGGGAATCAACGCTCGGAATTCCTTGTCGCGCCACGGCGCGATGATCTGCGCGCCGGGAAGAAGCGCGTATGCAGCGAGCTCAAAGCGGCACTGGTCGTTGCCTTTACCCGTGGCGCCGTGCGCGATGATGTTCGTGCCTTCTTTTCTGGCGATGTCGGTGATCGCCTTGATCATGAAGGGGCGGGCGATGGATGTGCCGAGCAGGTAGCGGCCTTCGTACTTCGCTTCGGCGCGGATGCACTGGAACACGCCGTCGCGAACGAATTCATCCTTAATATCCTTGATGATGAACTTGCTGGCGCCGCTGGCGAGAGCTTTCTTTTCGAAGTTGATCTCTTCCTGCTGTCCGCAGTCGATGATCACGCAGATAACTTCGTACCCCTTGTCCGCAAGCCAGCGCACGATCACGCTTGTGTCCAGCCCGCCCGAGTACAGGAGAATCACTTTGACCTTGCTCAGGCTGCTCTTCAGTTTTCCCGACTTCTTTGCCATGTACTGCTCCTTGCTGGATTGGATTTTGAACCGCCAAGACGCCAAGGCGCCAAGATTCTTTTAATTGGCTTGATCGCGTTTTGTGCGGATCAAAGAGGATGAAGGATTGGTGTAAAACTGCAACTGCAAGTTTCAACCACGAAGCTCACGAAGGGCACGAAGAATGGAAAAGATCAGGTATGCGGACTTTGGGCTCAAGTGTTCTCAATCACAATGTTTCAAGCAGGATGTTCTTCGTGTACTTCGTGCTAAAAATGGCGTTATTCACTTCGCTGGCAGTTCGCGAATCTTGATGTTGCGGTACCACACTTCATCGCCATGGTCCTGCAGGCAGAGGTGGTTTTTCGCGGTCGCGGCGTACTTGGGATTCTTGGCGTACTTGCTGGCCGCGTAGAGCTTCTTCCATTCGTCGCTGAAAAATTCGTATTCGACGACCTTCGCGCCGTTGAGCCAGTGTTCGCAATGGTTGCCGTTGACGACGAGCTTTGCAGTGTTCCATTCACCGACCGGCTTCATCGTTTTGTTCTTTGGAACGATCATGTCGTAGAGGGAGCCGCAGGCATGCTTGGGGTTGCTCGTATCTGCGTTTTTGGTGTCGTCTGAGATCTGGAATTCCGGACCGAACGCCGAACCGCCGCTGTCTTCGACCCGGTACTTCAGTCCGCTGTTGGTGCCGGGTGCGAGCTTGAATTCGAGCTCCAGCTCGTAATTCTCGTACTTTTCATCCGTGACGATATCGCCTCCGCCGCCTTTCGGCTTGTGATACAGCGTGCCGTCCTGAACGCTCCAGCCCTTCGATGGGAATTCCTTTTTGCCGATCGCGTGCCAGCCCTTGGTACTCACGCCGTCAAAGAGCAGCCTCCAGCCGGCTTTCTTCTCGTCTTCGCTCAGCTCATTCGGCTTGGCCTCGCCCGCGCGAAGGGCGCCGGGAAGCAGCACTATATAAAGGAGGAGAAACAGGCTCAGGCTTTTCATGTATGCAAACTCTCTTTCGAACCGTAAACCTGCATCCTATACACCGCATGCTTCTATAGGTGTCTGAAAATGCAGCGCGGCTCGCGCAGACAGTTCATGTTTTCGAAGCGAAAGTGGCGTCCGCGAGACATCATTATCGAATGAAGCCTGATGTTGCTTGCGAAACGGAAACGTGACGGACCCTGCCGCTGAGTGATGGTCTCAGCGGAGGCAATCGGGCAGGAGAGAGGGCATGGCTTCAGTTAAACGGAAACGATGACTTTGCCAAGGATTTGATACACTTCGTTCTGCGCAGCAGCGGGCGCACTGATCTTCGGGACGATTGGCCTGGGTGCCGCTTTCACGACGGGCTTCTTAGCGGGCGCGGCTTTCTTTGCAGCCGGCTTCTTCGCAGCGGGCTTTTTCGGAGCGGCTTTCTTGGCGGCAGGCTTCTTCGCTTTCGCAGACTTCGCGGGTTTGGCCTTGCTGGTTTTCTTAGCCATACAGGTAAGCCTCCTGGAAAAATGGTTGAGAGCGGCGTTTGGAATAGGTGCGTATTAGACCATGCCGGATGCAAATCAAGAATATAATTTGGAGTATCTTCCGATTTCGCTAAAACCTCACCATATGATGCCGCGCCGCCGCACAATTCAGGTCAGAATCACTCGCGTTGAAAGCGGCCGGCGCAGTTCTGCTCGCGACACGCTTGCCGTAGAAGAGCCGCTCGAGATTCATCTCGCTTTCGAAGCCGATGGAAAACGTGTGAGCGTTCCACTCGCCGTGACGATGCGCACGCCAGGAAATGATTACGAGTTGGCTGCAGGGTTTCTGTTCACCGAAGGCGTGGTTCACTCGCACGAGGATATTCATCAGATCAGCTATTGCGTCGGCAGCGACAAAACGCAGCAGGAATACAACCGTCTTAGCGTAAGCCTGCGCCCGGGCGTGCGCGTTGACGCCGAGCGCCTCAAACGCCATTTCGTGGCGAACTCCAGTTGTGGTGTGTGCGGCAAGAGTTCTCTTGAAGCGCTCTGTTCAGTGCCTGTCAAAAGCAGCGCAGGCGAAAGCCTGGCTGTGCACAGCGAAAACATCCGTGAGCTGCCGTCGCGTTTGAACGCGGCGCAGAGCATCTTTGCCAGGACAGGCGGCGTGCACGGTGCCGCCCTGTTTGATGCCGATGGATCGCTGCTCTCTGCAATGGAAGATGTGGGCCGGCATAACGCCGTCGACAAGCTGATCGGGGCGCACTTCCTGGCCAACAAGCTGCCGCTGGCGTCAAAAATTCTTCTCGTGAGCAGCCGCGCGAGTTTTGAAATCATGCAGAAGGCCGCGATGGCACAGATCCCCATCGTGGCCGCGGTCGGTGCGCCGTCGAGCCTGGCCGTTGAGCTCGCGGAGAAGTACGGCATCACGCTCATTGGTTTTCTTCGCGGCGAAAAGTTCAATGTGTATGCAGGTTCCGAGCGCGTGCGGGAGTAACGACTCCGCCCGGCGAGGCGGTGAAAACGCACAGGCAGGGAGTTTTGGCAGGCGATTTATGCTGAGCATCGGTGTCAATCCATTTGGTATCGCGTACACGATTGGCATCGTCGGCGCCGGCACGCCACGAGTTAATCCCCAGCCGCTCGGTGTTGAAGGATTTATTTCGCTTGCCGAAGAGCATTCGCTCAAAGGCGTCGAAGTTACGCCTCGCATGCTTGCGCCGCTTGATGATGCGGGACTGGAGCGCATTCGAGAGCGCCTTGCCAGCCACGGCATGTGGGTGGTGCTTGGAGAAGGACCGCCGCTGCCGACCGACATCGCACCGCTTCTGCCGCTCGCGAAGAAGATTGGCGCAAAAACCATTCGCCTGGCGCTCACGACGGTGCTGTGCGGAGACCGCGCGGCGCGCTGGGACTTCTGGAACGAGTCGCTCGCGTCTGTGCGGCGAGATTTGCTGAAGGCGGCGCGTCTTGCAGCGGATGCGGGTCTCTCACTCGCGCTCGAGAATCATCAGGATTTTGGCAGCGCCGAACTGCTGGAACTCTGCGAACTCGCCGGGCCGAACGTGGGCGTGTGTCTCGATTGCGGAAACCCGCTGGCGGTTGGAGAAGATCCCGTCGAGTTTGCGAAAGCTGTTCTGCCGCGCCTGAAGCATGTTCATCTTAAAGATTATCGAGCGCAGTTCACGCCCGAGGGTTACCGGCTGGTGCGCTGCGCCGTCGGTGATGGCGCGGTGGATTTCGCAAAAATCGCGGAAATTGTGGGGAAAGACAGAGTGCAAACTGCGTCGCTCGAGCCCGGCTGGCTTGAAGTCCGGCACGTCCGATTGCTCTGCGAGAGCTGGTGGCGCGGGTACGATGCGGCGTTGAAAACAAATCGGGCGCGCGTGCTTGAAATTGTCCGTCGCAACGCGCTGCCTGCGGATGCTGATCACCGCACACCCTGGGAGCGCGGTGAGAGCAGCGGCGTAATCGTCGAGTACGAGATGGCGGAATTCAGGAAGAGCGTGGAGAATATGCGGAAGCTGTTCCCGAAGACCTCCGGGGAGAGGTAGAACGCGCTGCGACGAATAATGGAGACATGCTATGCAGAAAAACGTGATGGATCTCTTCAAGCTGAGCGGCCGTCGCGCGCTGATCACCGGAGGCGCCAAGGGGCTCGGCAAAGTCATGGCGACCGCGCTGGCGCAGGCCGGGGCGGACATTGTCATCGTCAGCCGCACTGAATCTGAATGCCGCGCTGCCGCCGAAGAAATCGCCTCTGAGACTGGGCGCAAAGCCATTCACGTTGCAGCGGACGTCTGCAAAAGCTCCGACGTTTCGCGCATGATCGCCGAAGCCGAGAAGGGTCTGGGCCCGATCGACATTCTTATTAATAATGCGGGCATTAACATCCGCGGTGCGTCGCATGAGCTGGCCGAGAGTGACTGGGACGCGGTGATCGACGTTAATCTGAAGGCGCCGTTTCTGGTGTCGCGCGCGCTGGGGCCGAAGATGTGCGACCGGGGCTGGGGTCGCATCATCAACATGGGATCGATTCTGTCCGTCATCGCGATCTCCGGCCGTGCGCCGTATGCGTCGGCCAAGGCGGGGCTGCTGAACCTGACAAAAGTGCTGGCGCTGGAGTGGGCGACTAAAGGCGTGACGGTCAACGCGCTCTGCCCTGGACCGTTTGCGACGGACATGAATAAATCGCTGCTGAGCGACCCCGTGAAGTACAAAGCGTTCATCGAGAAACTGCCGGTCGGGCGCTGGGGCGAACTGCATGAGATCACCGGGGCGGCTTTGTTTCTGGCCAGCGATGCGTCGTCGTTCGTCACAGGCAGCGCGCTGTTTGTGGATGGTGGATGGACCGCGCAATAACCGGGGTGACAGGTGACGGGTGCCGAGTGACGAGCGCGTGTGCGCAAAATTCCGTTGTTTCCTCTCCCCTTGAGGGAGAGGGTAGGGAGAGGGGTTAGCCGTCCGCACAAGATTGGCGTTGGCCTGTAGGCCAAAGGTGCCCTCCATTCAACTCCCGCAACAGTGGATGACCGCGTCTCCGGACGCGTAAAAGAAAGCTGAGAATGATTAGAACAAAGACATCCATTAGTTCCATCGAAGCGCACCTTTCCGATGTCAAGGCCTGCCAGAAATGTCCGAACATGATCGGACCGGTTGTCACCCCGCGGCCTGTAGTTTCGAAAGTATATCTCTGCGGTCAGGCGCCAGGCCCGCATGAAGGCCGCATCGGCCAGCCGTTCGCCTGGACCGCCGGCAAGACGCTTTTTCGCTGGCTGGGCGAGATCGGCGTCGACGAGGAAACGTTCCGCTCGCGCGCATTCATCGGCGCGGTGTGCCGCTGCTTTCCGGGAAAAACAAAACAGGGCGGCGACCGCGTGCCCGGTCCGGAGGAGATCAGCGCATGTTCGGGCTGGATGAAACGCGAGATCGAACTGCTGCGCCCGGATCTGATCATTGCCGTCGGGCGGCTGGCGATCAATCAATTCCTGCCCGAAGCCCCGCTGGCCGAAATCATCGGCCGCCGGCACCGCGCGAATGCGTTTGGTCATTTGTGCGATGTGATTCCGCTGCCGCATCCATCAGGCGCGTCGACCTGGTTTAAAATGGAGCCGGGCAAATCGCTGCTGCGAAAGGCCCTGCTGGAACTGAACGAGCACCCCGCCTGGAGCGCGCTAAAGAAAGGCGTAAAGAAGTAAGCTAACCCGTAAGTGCCGGCCTAAAGCGAATTTGCGCAATCACACTGCGTGACTAGAGTACATTTCATATTTGTCCGGAAACGGACGGGCAGAGCTACTGGCATTTTGTCCCTGAGATTTTAAGCAGCTGCGCGTCAAGACAACGAGGTCAACGAATGACAACCGGGTCTACAAACTTTTCACTCACGACAGCGAACGCGGACAAGGGCGTCACGGTCGTCCACATCGATGGTGACATCGACGCGCACACGACCAAGATTCTGCAGGCAAAATTCGGCGAGCTCTACAAGACCAAGCACTATAAGCTGATCATTGACATGGCCAAGGTCGGCTACATGTCGTCTTCGGGTGCAAGCCTGCTCATCGTTGCGCAGGGACAGGCGCGCGAGAATGCCGGCGACGTGGTTTTGCTGAACGTCAATGCTTCCGTCACGCAGGTCATGGATCTTCTGGGCCTCACGCCCCTTTTCGTCATCGCCCCCAATAAAGCCGCGGCGATGAGCGCGTTTCAATAATCGGCTTAATGCGAAAGCTCAGGAAAGGCCCGAGTCTTCGCGCTTTGCGTCCGAGGTTCAAGAAAGCGCGGATTTACAGATAGTCTTTGATCGACTTGCGAAGCCGCTCGAGCGCCGAATAGATGCGGGCGCGGACGGTGCTGATGGGGACGCCGACCACTTCGCTGATCTCGCGGTATTTCAAACCCTGGAAGCGGTTAAGGATCAGGATTTCGCGTTCGAGCTCCGGCAACGAGCTGAGCGCAGCTTCCAGCTTCTGGTTCATCTCGCGGCTGACCATGTTGTCGAGCGGGTCGGTGCTTTCCGATTCGAGGAAATCGCCGATGCGCGCGGAATGGTCGGAACTGCCGCTGTCTGAGTGGTCGACGTTCTCTTCGATGGAAACTGTGGGGTGGCGTGAGCGCCAGCGCAGCTCGTTTTTGCAGAGGTTGCGGACGATCGTGTAGAACCACGTCGTGAAGCTGCGCGGATACTGGTAGCTTTTGGCGTCTTTGAAAATGCGGAGGAAAGCTTCCTGGCCCAGCGCCTCGGTGCGGCTCATGTCGCCGATCAGGCGGTGGATAAAGGAGAGGGCCTGGCCTTCGTAGCGCTGGAAGAGCACTTCGAACGCGCCTTCGTCGCCTTCCTGGCAGAGCTTCATCAAGTCCTCGTCGGACATGGACTCGACGTCCTGCAGCTCATCGACGGTCGGAAGATTTTCAACAGGCTTGGACGTGGGCTTGGGCATGGCGCCCGAGCTCTTTTTCACAGCGGAAGCGAGCGGAGCGGGTTCAGCAGTGCTTTTGTTTTTCCCGTCGCTCTTGGAAGAAGACGATTCACGCGCCAGTGGGGTATCCTCGTCATCATCTTGGCGCCGAGCTCGAGAAATAATCGCACCGGCGGTGGAGCGTTGAGACTTCGACTTAGCGGCTGTTTGGACTGGCACAGTAAGCGAAGCCTCACCGGTTTCAAAGGTACGGAGTACCTTAGGAACACTTGCGACTGAGCTCGGTCACGCGAAAATCTAAACTTTTTTTGAAGCCTTTACAAGACACTTTGTGCAGTTTTCTCGTCCTGTTCAGTCTGCTGCAACTGCGGCTGAGCCCGCAGCGACATTTTCCTCTTAGTTAGTCGTAAAACTCAGTTGCTCTGCTTCTTCATTACGCGTCACTACTGCTGACGTCGCTTTTGCAAAGACATTCAACTCGCATCGCATTCCAGAAAGCGGATCAACTTTTCACAAAAATTTTTAAAGTAGTTCTTCGCATGGCGCAAAAAATCTGTATAGTGTGCCGATATCGTTTTTGGGGGTTCAACAACTCTTTTCAGGAGGGGAAGTTAGATGGCGACGGCGAAGAAGAAGGCCGCTAAGAAACCGGCAGCGAAAAAGAAGAGCGCTGCGAAGAAGAAGAAGTAAGCATTACTGGTTCAGGCGCGAGGTGTCAGCTCGCCGCGAACGCGATGCTGACCTCACGCCGAACCCGTTACGCACAAATAAGTTACTGTGCGCGGCAGGCGTCGATAAGGCCTGCCATTTTTATTGTTCACACACCTTTAACGACCTGTTGATCGGATCAGCAAAACACTGTTTTTGTGCCCGAGGAATTTCTGCTCGCTATGCAGCACCACGTACCGTGAGGGCTCGACGCCTTCAAGGTTCTTGTCCGTAGCAATGGCATAGACCGGGCTCTTCTGTGCATTCAAAAAGTCGCTGAATTCCGCATCAATCGGAAAAATTTTTCGGCGCAGATAAAATAAAACCTGTGCCCGCCACACCGGCTTGGGTGTGAACCGCGCTTTCGGCGACGGCTTTCGGGTCGGCAACGCGACATCAAAATCGTACAGAACTTCGTCTGGCGGAACGATCTTCGCCACCACGCTGCAGAAGCGCTCGGGACTGTCCACCGCGTCGTGCCGCTCAACCGTTCGGCTGAAAAGCACCATCGCGCAGACCATTCCCGCCCACCATAGATGCAGGCAGCTTTCGCGCAGCAGCAGCTTAACGGCGGCAAAGACGAAAACAGCTCCGCCGAGAACCGCAATCGTCCAAAGTGCCGCTGAGTCTGTCACTATCGCGAGCGAAGCTTTCTCTGCTGCAATTGGGCCCGCGAGCATTCCTGCGGCGAAGAGCACACTCAATGTAACCAGACTGATCCTTGCCCATTTCGCGCGCGCCGCGTCAGGGTGTTCCCACCACCGTGCGAAGGTGTCGGCCACCAGCAGTGCGGCCGCGGGGAACATCGGCACCACGTAATGGCGTTGCTTGGAACTGAGAAGCGAAAACAGCAGCAGGCCCCAGCCGAGCCAGATCCAGCACAAGCGCCGCAAGGGGGAGCGCTCGTCGGGCGGCAGCGACCAGGTCTGCCACAGCGCCGCGGCGAGCAGCAGCGTCCAGGGCATCAGCCAGCCGGGCACCATCGCGGCGTACCAGTAGAACGGTTCGTAGTGCGGTACGTTTGAACCGACGCGGCCGCTCAAGCCTTCCTTGTTGAAATCCTGCCAGGTGAATCCGCTGCGCTGCAGGAAAGGAATCGCCCATGGTAGCACTATAACTAAAATTAGTAGCACGCCAGCGGCATGCCAGAGAGATGCGCTTCTCTTAGGCGGCAGCGCCGAGCGGGTATGTTCGATTAAAAGCCAGCTCAGCAGCGCCGGGACGACGATCGCCAGGCCAACGTGGCCCTTCGTGAGAATGCTTAAGCCGAGCGCGGCATAGGCAAACAGCAGCCCGCCGCGCGAGCCCTCTGCCCGCGACTTCCAGAATCCATAAAATGCGGCGGCGACAAACAGCGCGAGCAGCATGTCTGATTCGGCCGAGCGTGCCTGGATGAAAAATCCGGGGGCCGCGGCGAGCGCCAGCGCAGCGAGCATGCCGCGGTCGACGCGCTTCTCTTTCTCATGCGGCACGCGTTCAAGGCGCTTCATCCACAAATAAATGAGCAGCACCAGCGCGATGGTCGCCAGCCCCGGCGGAACGTAGACGTGCCAGGCCTGAACTTCCGGAACATTGCCGTGTTCGCTGCCAGTCAGCTTTGCCGCACCAAGAGAAACCAGTGCGACCAGCCATGACGCGAAGGGCGGCTTTTCGATGCGCACCACGCCGTTGAGATGCGGCACCGCCCAGTCGCCGTCTTCCAGCATCTCCTGCGCGACGCGGCCCACGCGCCCTTCTGAGGACTTTTGAATCGGCCGCTGCAGCACGCCGAAAAAAGTCAGCAGCGCCGTGCAGAGGCCGATGAAGAATAGATCGCGAAGCGTGGACATTATGGGGAGAATTCTAAAAGAATAATGCATGATGCATAATGCATAAGGCCCGTCCAGCGAGAGTGTGCGGTTTCGGCCATTTCATCGCACAAGAAAACGCCGCGAACAAGTCGCGGCGCTTCCTCGGTCAAACTCAGTCATCAAGCATCATGCATTAATCAATCGCGTCTCTTCTTCTTTTTGTCGAGATCCACCTCGATGTGAATGCCACCTGGGCGCGGCGGTTCGACAACGACCGACGGGCGCGGCGTGACGATACGTTCTTCGTAATGACCTGGGATGACCTCGTTGCGCGTAACCTCGCGGTACTGGGCAGGAATCTGGACGTCGCGGTAGACGGTCTCGTAGCGCGCAGGAATTTCGACGTCGCGGTAGACGGTCTCATAACGCGCGGGCACTTCCACGTCGCGGTAAACGGTGCGATATTCCGCGGCGATCGGAACTTCACGCCAGTAGCCTTCGCGAATCACGCGCGTGACGTTCACCGGTCCGACGCGCACGTTCTCCGTCACCGGCGGAACATACTCGCGGCCGACGCGGGCCGGCTGCACGAGGACCGTTTCCTTGACGCGCTCAATTCGGGCCGGTTCAACAAGCACCCGTTCTTCACGCTTGAGAATCTGAGCGGGCTGCACGCAGACCCTTTCGGCGCGCTTTTCAATGCGGGCCGGTTCGATCAGCACGCGCTCGGTGCGCGTCACCACACGCTCGGGCACCCACACGCGTTCCATATAAGCAGACGGCTGAACAACGACCGGCCGCGGCGGGCGGCCGCCCCCGATGTTCACGTCGACGTCGACCGCCAAAGCGGCGCTGCTCAGCAGAGTTCCCACGGTAAGTGCGGCGATGTGAAGGGGCGTCTTCAGCATGATGAACGATCTCCTATTGCACTGACTGACGAACAAGCAGAAGCAAACTTCACCATAGTATCGGCCATCGAGCAGCGCCAGACAAATCTTTGTACTGTAACGCTCTTGGATTGATCACGTCACATCGCGAAATCCAGCAAACTGTGGGGCTGCAAACGATTTTTTTCTGAGTTTACATGTCATAAGCGTCCGGCGCCCGCGTCTAATTTTAGGGCTCAGTTTGGCAGGTTGAGTTGCCACATATTGCGCTTCTAAACGTTGTTATTACAAGTGACCGATGTCGAAGGACCGCGACAACCCGCACATGTGCGTTTCTGGACAAATTTCGTGACGGCCTGACGCGTAGGCGGAGCAGAAGGTCCTCTATAAAAGGAGAGGGAAAAGCGGTCTGTGTGTTCTGGAAAACGGCTACATGACTAAAGAAGATTGCACGTAGTCGCTTCGTGCAATTTTTTACAGATCTTTTTCAGTGTTACAAGGCTGTGCACGTGAACATTTTTTCAGTACTCCGGCGGCGCGTGAATAAGGTAGAGTGACAGCCATGGCTATCGCGAACATCGACAAATGTCCGGTTTGCGGCACGCCCTACATGAGCGCGCTAAAGCCCGGCGAAGATCCGCACTCGCGGTACTGTTACACCTGCGAGACCACATCGGGCGGCGCGCAGTTCGCAGCTCAGCTGCAGGCAGCCGGCTCAGGACCTCGCGATGCCGTCGACGATTTAACTCTGATCCCGAACGAAGGCGATGGCCAGCCTGGTGGCCCGCGGCCCGGGCGCATGGCTCCTGGCAAGCGGCCGATAAATTTCAAACCCGCAGGGCGTACATCTGGAAAACTTCCAGCCGTTCATGGCCCCGGTTCCCGTCCGGCTATGCCCGCTGTCACCGGTTCTCGCGCTGCAATGCCCGCTGTCACCGGTTCTCGCGCGGCGATGCCTGCCGTCAGCGGTTCGCGCGCAGCCATGCCCGCGGTTGCACCGTCCGGTTCGCGAGCGGCGATACCGGCCGTAGCAGCATCCGGTTCGCGCGCCGCGATTCCGGCGATCACGCAAGCACCGCAAGCTCCTGTGGCCTATGCGCCGCCGCAGCCAGTGACCGCGCCCGCACAGCAGTATGTCGCTCCCCAGTCGGCTCCAGTTCCGCCGACCGCTGTGGCTGCACCCACACGCGAACGTCCAGCGGCGGCAGAAGCGGCACTCGCGATGGTCCCGGCCGCTTCGCAAAATCTACGTCCTGAATCCGCCTCGGCATTAAACATGCCGGGCTCAGATATTGAGCTTGAAACCCTCCCCGAAGACGAACCGCCGCCGCCACCGCCGCCAGCGCCTGTGTACGCACAACCCGCCGCACCGGCTCCTGTCGTTCAGCCGATGGTGATGCCTGTGGCCGAAGCTCCGCTGGTGGTGGCGCCGCCGCCCGCTGCACGCGCCAGCGCCGCCGGTCTTCCGGCGACACGTGCCAGCGGAACGAATTTACCGGCGGCATCGCCACGCCAGGGCAGCGCCGCAAACATCCAACCGGCCAGGCGCAACAGCGCGGTGGGCATGCCCGCGGCGTCGGGAACATCCGCGCGTATGAAAGCCGTGCCTGGCGGCAAGACCTCGGCAACAATGGCCGCCGTCACCACGCCTGCTTCACGCTCAAGCGCGCGGCAGAAAGCGGTTGCGGCTGATCCAAAAAAGAATCTGATTATCTACGGCGTCGCAGGTGTTGTGGGCTTGATCGTGCTGGTGCTGATTTTCAAATCGTCCGGCTCAAAGCCCGCACCGGTCGCCGAGAATGAAGCGGCAAAGCCCGCGGCGAAGAGCGACGCAACCCTGCGCATGGCCGACGCGAGCACAGCCAAGCCTGCCGCGACTGCAAAGCCTGCTGAACCCAAACCCGAAGAAACGAAGAAAGCCGAGCCGCGTAAAGAAGAGCCGAAGAAAGAAGAGCCCGCGGCAGCTCAGGAAACACCTCCGCCGGCAGTCCCCGTGGCCGAGAACAAGCCGGCGAACAATGTTGCTGACGCGCTGGAGCTGACCACGACGCGAAAGAGTGCCAACGCAAAAGTCGACGACGACGAACCGGACGCGGCCGTTGCCGTAAAAAAGCCCGTTGAGAAAAAGCCTGAGCCAGCGAAAACCGCAGCACCGCAGCCCCCGGCAAACGCGGCCGCTCAGGGCGATGACGGCGAGGCGCCGAAAAAGCCGGTCGATACGATGGTCGCGCTGGGCATCAAGAAAAAGGAACCTGAGAAAGAGGAGAAGGCGCCGCCTAAACCGGGGTCCGAACCGGTCACGGCGACCGAGCCGATCTTTGTTCCCATCGATTTCTCAAAGCTCGCCGCGACACCGGAGACCACATCGTCGCAGTCTATCAACACGATGTTCCCGGGCTGGCGCGCGCGCGACTTCAACACGGACTTTACGCAGACGACGACCTATGACGTGAAAGGCCGCAAGAATGTTCTCATGGTCAACCCGATGAATGACGTCTTGCCGGCGAAGCTGCTGAGCACGATAGAGATTCCGGCATCCTTTGCGTCCAAGCGGCCAGTGCTCCTCTTTGAACTGTCGGTCAAGGACTTCGCCAAGCCCATGTTCGTGAGCGTAAAAATCATGAATATCGAGGCGATCTCGAAGACGCCGATTCGCGTGAGCAAGGACCTGCCCTGGGTGGACCTTGGCGTGCCGCTGCATGCGCTGGCCGGAAAACGCGCTGAGGTCTCCATAGAGTTCCTGATGCCCCCGAGGACCAAGGCGGACAAAATGAAAGAGCACATCGCCTGCATCCGCAACCTGCGTCTGGAATGGGCCGGGAAGAAATAACAAAGCCGCGTTTGCTCATCCTTTGAGCCACGCAGCTGTGAATTTCATAGTTCTAAAATTCTGGGTCCGTCTTTAACGAGCTGCGCAAATATATTGACGTAGCGGCGGACTCAAGCGATAACGCTGTGAGCTTTATGAAAGTCTCTCCTGCAACCGACCGTCTGGGTGATCCGGCCGGCTTGCAGAGGTCGTTACAATCGAAACTTCCCGGCGCGACGTGAATGGCCGGCTCTGTCAATCGTCAACGAGGTATGTGCCCGTTGCGAGTACGATTTCAGCGATGCGCCGCATCGCGGCTGTAAGGAGATTTATCCATGTTCCGACTGCTGACCGTTTTCGTTCTGGCTTTGGCTGCCACTTTCAGCCTGAGCGCCGCCGACTTGAAAGTGGGCGATGCGGCACCGGAAATCACTGCCGCCGAATGGCTCAATGGCCAGGGCACGCTGGCGACCAACAGTAAGAAAATCTGTGTCGTCGAATTCTGGGCAACCTGGTGCCCGCCATGCCGCAAGTCGATTCCGCACCTGGTTGAAATGCATGAGAAGTACAAGGACAAAGGCGTGGTGATCATGGGTCTGACGGCCGAGCCGATGGAGAAGGTCAAGGATTTTGCCGCGCAGATGAAGATGAGCTACGCCGTCGGTGTGGGTTCCAAAAGCGGCGGTGCATACGGCGTAAGAGGAATTCCGCACGCGTTCGTCATCGCGCCAGGTGGAAAAATCGTCTGGGCTGGCCACCCGATGAACGGACTCGACAAGGCCATCGAAGAAGCGCTGAAGAACACGCCGCCGGCAAAATAAAAATTTATAGTTTGTGTTAGTCAGCGAGCGCTGACCGGCGCTCGTTGATCATTTAGAGAATTCAACTGGAAGATGGTTGGGTTACAAACGGAGGTAGCATGCCCACTAAGTGTGCAAACACCGCATTGAGAATTTTTGCCAGTCTTTCGCTATTCCTTTATTCAGCATTCTGGCAGCCGCTACTCATGGCCGGAGGCCCCTCTGCTTTGTCACTCACGAGCGCTGACCATGCGGAAGGTCGTGTGTCGACACCGTTCAGGCACGAGCTGAAAGTAACTACCTCCGAGCCGGTGAAGCTGAAGGCGGCAAATCTCCCCCCGGGGCTGCGCCTGGTTGAAAGTGTAATCACGGGAATGCCAATCGAAACTGGTGTGACGGAAACCATCGTCACCGCCTACACCCCGACACAGTCGGTGAGCGCGACGGTGAAGATTTCGATACGCGAGTACATTGCTGCGGCGGCGTCCGGTGATTCGGGCGCGGCTAACCGTGCGGCAACATCGGGGTTGCTTGTCATTAATAAAAAGACAGCGATACCCACAGAGTCTTTGAATATCTCCGGCATGACATTCGATCCGCTGAGTGTGACCACAGTGCGTTTTATCGGAAAGTCGCAGACAGTTGAATCGCCTGCCCTCGAGGTCGGAAATTTTTACATCACCGCAGTGACCCCATTGGTTCCGCCCGGCAGCTATTCGGTTCAAGTCATTCAAGGCACTGGAGCGGATGCAAAGACGACCAATGCTAACAAGATTGCAATCAAGGCTGCGCCAAAAATTAAGGCAGGGTCGGGTACGGTAACCAAGGGAATTGCTGACATCGGCAAGCGCATTCTGACACGTGCCAGAAACAACATCACGGGCACAGCGCTTGAGACCATCCCGACAAAAGCGACCATTGACCGTCAATTGGCCAATTACGAGCGTGTGACCGGTTCGCTGGAAGCGAAAACGCCTATCGCGCTGGGCAATCGCGCTGGTACTGAACTCACGTTAGACACAGATAAACTCGTATCGCTGGACCAAACTGCGCTTTCAACACTGGCCGTGGTTGCACAGGAACACAAAACCGATGATTTGGGAAAGTCCGCGTCAAAACTGGTGAAGGCGCTTTCATCGGGAAAGAGCACGAGCATTGATACGGCGGCGCTTGCTTTTGAGAACGCGATTTTCGCGTTCACCGGAAAAGCTGCGGGGCGCGATCTGGCCAATTCGACGCAGTCCGAGCTTCTGCAGACGATCGGCTATGGCGTGATGTTTGGCGGCGCAATCATGCTCGTCGCGGGCCTGACTCTTCCAGGCGCCGCTGCCGTTCTCGCCGGAGGCTCTGCGGTAGCCCTGGGCCGCACGCCCGAGTTCAAAGATAAGGTCAAGGAACTGCTGGACGAATTCTATAATTCCATTATTCCAAGCGCCAACGCCGACACGCTGCTTGAAACTACGCAGCAGGGCGTCTCGTCAGCGGCTGAGCTGAATCCGGCTACGGTCCTCCAGGATATCCTGGTCGACAGCGACACTGTCACTCTCAACATTTTCGATCATGGCACAGAGGACGGAGATATTGTCACGCTTACCGTAAATGGAAAGGTGGTCTTCAACGAGCTCTCATTGCTTAATGTTGGAACAGAAAAGAAACTCAAGCTTTCGCCGGGAGTAAATACATTTGTACTGACCGCAATCAATGAAGGATCACTGGTGCCGAATACAGGTACGGTGTTAATCTCAAACGTGATCGCCGGCAGCAGCTTCCAGCAGTACGACCTCTCTACTGGACAAAGCGGTTCGTTCCGCGTTGTGGCTCCATAAAAGCCTTTTATCGCTGCAAGCGCCTGAGGCTGAAATTTCGGGTGCTTATTTTAGGAGGCTGGCGGAGCGTGAGGGATTCGAACCCCCGAGACCCGTAAGGGCCTAGCGGTTTTCAAAACCGCCGCATTCGACCACTCTGCCAACGCTCCGCGAAATACTGCGTCACAGATGAACGATCGTGCGGCAGCAACTATACCAATCCCGGCCCGCTCTTGCCAGTAGGCATAAGCAAGCTGCGTAGTCCGGAAGGATCGCGCGCGGGGTTGTTTACCGGGTACGGCCGAGCCTGCTTTCGCTGAGTCTTTAGCAGACTCAGCGCGCCAGGCCCAGCCACTGAATGGCTCGTTCAACGAACGATCGCTTGGGCTCTTGCGGGAAGAACACCGGTCGCCTGCGTGGAGCGGCGGCGGCTGTGCCCTTCGCAGGCGGTGCCTCTGTGGCATCAATTCTCGTGACAGGACGCTCCACGCTCTCCGGTTCGGGCAGCGATTGCAGCAGAGTTTCGATTTCCACGAGCAGCGCCCGCGCAGACGGCGGACGCAGCGCCGGGTTGATCGCCATCATGCGCGCGATCAATGCAGCCGAGCCGGCGCTGATCTCGGGCAGGAATGAACGCGGATCGGGCCGCGGCGCGCGCGTGTGTGCGTACATGACCTCGGCGACCTGCTCTCCGATGAAGGGCACCGAGCCGGTCAGCATGTGAAAGACGGTGCAGCCCAGCGAGTAAATATCTGAGCGCTCATCGAGATTTGCCGTGCCGCGCGCCTGCTCGGGCGAGAGATAAAACGGAGTGCCGACGGTCGTGCCGGCGGTGGTCAGGCCCATGTCGTCGTCGACGGCCTTGGAAAGGCCAAGATCGCAGATTTTGATATGGCCCTGCTTGCTGAAAAGAATGTTCTCCGGCTTGATGTCGCGGTGCAGGATGCCTTTGCTCGCCGCGTGCGCGAGCGCCTTTGTAACTTCGCGAGCGGCCTGCCAGGCGGTTTTCTCAGGCATGTTTCCTTCGCGCTGCAGTTTTTCGCCAAGGGACGGACCATCGACATATTCCAGGATCAGCATCGGCGAACCGTCGAGTTCGCCCGTGCCGTACGCGGTGACGATGTTGGGATG
>Ga0196964_10000675_pt1 | contig 19207 bp, 11 predicted proteins | sample S1_10metaG_FD_148615 | JGI IMG/M metagenome (GOLD analysis project Ga0196964, IMG submission 148615) | Soil microbial communities from Anza Borrego desert, Southern California, United States - S1_10 | ecosystem: Environmental > Terrestrial > Soil > Desert | place: USA: California | collected... | reverse complement strand
AGCATCAGATTGCACGGCCCGTGCTCCGGCGCCGCGCCAAGCAGATGCTCGGCCGACTGCCCCTTCCACCGGATGCGGCAGCGCAAATCGCCCTGCGCGTAATCCAGTCTGAGGGCTTCGTTGCCTTCGCTGTCCAGCGCCGTGAGCAGCCGCGCCTGTTTGTTTTCGCCCTCGGGCCAGAAGGTGAATTCCAGACCGATCGGCTCGGCATTGCGCTGCGCCGCAACCACCGCATCGAGATTTTGCGTTTCAAATGCTCCGCCCGCCAGACGCAGGCGCTGGAAACCGTCCAGCACCGCACGGCCCTTGGATGAAAACGTGAACTGCTGCCGCTTACCGTCAACCTCGATGGCATTGTTCGCGCCGCCGCGTTCCCATATGAACAGCAGATCCGCGCGGCTGCCTGGCCACACGCCGGGAACCACCGGCAACTCCTGCGGCGCCATCACCTGCGGCATGCTGAGCTTGTCACGCACGCCCTCAATGCGAAGCTGGTCGGCTTCCAGCCGCGCCGCCCAGCGCAGCACCAGCTGCGTCCGCCGGGCTGGAGCTGTACCTCCGCGGGAGCTCCCTGGGCTTTGAGCTTGAACGTTGCCTGCGACACATCGACCGCCTCGTCAAAGTCCACGCGCATCTGCGTCTCGCCTGTGATCAGGTATTCGCTCACGCGCGGCGGCGACGCGGGCTCGACGGTCACAATCCCGCGCAGCTCCTTGCCGTCACGCATCGCGCGCAGCGAGAACTCTCCGGCCCTCTCATAGAGATGCTGAACCTCGTTGCCGGTGAACTGCGCCTGCTGCCCGTCTCCGAAATCGATCTGCCACGCGCCATCTTCAGGCAGCTTGACGGCCGCGTTGAACGGCGCTTCACCGCGCTGGTAGCCGAGCGGATGCGGCTTCAGGTACACGTCGGGATAGATATCCGATTTGCCGTCAAACGTGTACCGCACCGGCTTCCCTGCAATCGCAAACTTCTCAGCATCGAACTCCATCACGAAAACGTCGAAGTCGCTCGTGAAATGTTCGAACTGGTTCGGCGACGCGCAGCACACAAACAGCCGCCCGCAGCGTGAAAGGTTGGGGAAATAGACGAAGTTTCGCGACCTTGGAAAGCGCGGATCGCTGCGCTGGATCAGGTTCCGCTGCTGCGCATCAGATAAGTGCAAAGCGCTGACCGGTCCGCCCGAACCATTCATCCAGACGCCCCACTTTCCGTCGTAACTGAAAAAGGGCATGCAGCCTTCAGGCGCGAAAATCGTCGTCACACGCCGGCTTGCCGCGTCGTAGCGCGAAAACTGCGGCGGATAGCCGCGGATCGCAAACTGCTCCTTTGGATCGACCAGCCAGGGGTTGCTCGCGCCGAACGGAGACAGCAGGATTTCGTCTTTGCCCGTCTTCAAGTTCCGCTTCTTTGTGACGCCATCGGGGTCAATGTAGATAATTGTCTGCTCGTCCTGCCACACCGCGAAGCGTTCGCCCCAGTAAGACCGCACATTCGCGATCAACTCCTGGTCGTCACTACCGTCGGCGCGAACCATCCGCATCGACCAGACATGCCGCGGGTTGCGATAACTTCCTTCGCGGATGCGATCCTGATCGACGCTCAGGTAAAGGATGCGTGTGCCGTCGGGGGAAATAGTCGGCGAATGATGATCGCGTCCGGGTTCATCCTTGCTCAGCATCCTTTCAGGCGAACCGTCGTGCCCGCGGGACCACACGCGGAACGCGCCGCTGCGGTTGGATTCCCAGGCGATAAATCCGTCGCCCAGCCGGGATATTCTTTTCCACTCCGCGCGCCAGGCCTCCGGGTCATCCAGCTTCTTCTCGTCGGCTGACACTTCCGGCGGCTCGAACAAGCGCTCGATCATGATCTTGCCGTCGCGCTTTCCGTTGTGCACCAGCACGTCGACATAGCGGACGTCGTTGGGCGCGGCGAGCGCTTCAGTAAACTGCCAGTTCGATGCCTTGGTCTTCCAGTTCGGCGCAGCGAGCGGGATCTCGATTTTGTTCCAGCCTTTTTTCAACTCAAAGAGCTTCGACTCGTGCCAGGTGTGCTCAAGCCCCGTACCTGCGGCGAACGAGATCTTCGGCCCGTTATCTTCTTCGGCGAAAACCCACGCGCGCAGAATGCCGTCTTTCGGCACCGCAAATCCCGGCCGGTGCACAAACGCGGTCTTCTCCTTATCGCCGCCATCGAAATAGAGCACCAGCGTGGTGCGTTCATCGTCCTTCAGCTGGCGGATTTCGCCGCTATTGCCCCACGTTTCCACCGCCCAGTTGGGACTGTTCTCAAGCCCCGTTTTACGTTCGCCGGCCGAAGTCTGCGGAATCCACACCGCGACAAGCCACGACGCCAACAGCCCCACCGTGTAAACCGAAGAAAAGGAAACTCGCATACGCCGCCTCGAAGCTGAAATATATTGCACCCCTACGTTCGAAGAAATCGTGTCGAAAAAGAAAGCGAAGCTTAGCAAGAGCTAACATTCAGTGCATGAAAAAAGGCGTTTCGATTCTCTTAACCTGGAAACGTTGTTCAGACCAGCTCTGCAAAATATTGCACACGTGCGTTGTCAATCCTTTGGTTCATCAAAGACACCCTAATTCTAGACGAAGCAGGCTCGGCTTTATTGGGTAAAATCTGCGACTCTTTTCAGGTGTGAAAAGTGTATTGTATGAAACCTCGTCGGGGTCATACGACGGCGGGCTTTCTAGCGGGGAGTCTCCTTATATGACGTGGATTCGCTTTCTCAGCGTTTGTTGTCTCAGCTTTGTCCTTGCCGCATCTGCTGCCGATGAACTCGCCGGAAAGCGGCCAAACATCGTTTTCATTCTTACTGACGACCAGGGCTATGGCGACATGTCGTGCCACGGGAACCCCCTGCTGAAAACGCCGGCGCTGGACAAGCTTCATTCCGAGTCCGTCCGCTTCACCGATTTCCATGTCAGCCCAACATGCGCGCCGACACGCGCCGCGCTGCTGACCGGCCGTCATGAATTCCGCAACGGCGTCACGCACACCATCCTGGAACGTGAACGGCTGACCCTGCAGGCAACCACGCTCGCTCAGGTTTTGAAATCGGCCGGGTACACGACAGGTATTTTCGGCAAGTGGCATCTGGGTGACGAAGACGAGTATCAGCCCGAGCGGCGCGGCTTTGACGAAGTCTTCATTCATGGCGGCGGCGGGATCGGGCAGAGCTACCCCGGAAGCTGCGGCGACGCGCCGAAAAATAAGTACTTCGATCCGGCGATCAAACACAATGGGAAGTTCGTAAAAACAGCCGGCTACTGCACCGATGTGTTCTTCGAGCAGGCCGCAAAATGGGTGGAGTCGGTTAAAGGCAGGCAGCCGTTTTTCTGCTACCTGCCGACCAACGCGCCGCACGATCCACTCCACGTGCCGCCGGAATACAACAAGCTCTACGCAGACCAAGTGCCCGCGGACACAGCGAAATTCTTCGGCATGATTGCCAACCTTGATGACAACGTTGCGAAACTGATGGCGAAACTTTCGGCGTGGGGCATCGAACGCGAGACGCTCGTCATTTTCATGAACGACAATGGCGGCACGTACGGCGTGAAGGTCTTCAACGCGGGCATGCGCGAGAAGAAGGGTACGCCGTGGCTTGGCGGAACGCGCGTGGCGTCCTTCTGGCGCTGGCCGGGCACGCTCAAGCCTGCGGACGTGAGTAAGCTGACGGCGCACATAGATTTCCTTCCAACGATCGCCGAAATCACCGGCGCGAAGCTCAGCGACGAAACGAAAGCTCAGATTGAGGGCCGCAGCCTTGTCCCGCTGCTCGTGAATTCGGCAGCGCCATGGGAAGACCGCACGCTCTTCACGCACGTCGGACGCTGGCCCAAGTTGGAGCCGCCCGCTACGTACAAGTACACCAACTGCAGCGTGCGCAACACGCGCTGGCACATGGTCTCGGTCGCGAAGAAGAACGAAAAGCAGTGGCAGCTGTTTGACCTGACAACTGATCCGGGTGAGAAAACTGATCTGGCCGCGCAAAATCCGCAAGTTGTTGCCGAGCTCGAGAGCGCCTACGACAAGTGGTGGGACTCGGTGCAGCCGCAGCTTGTAAACGAAAAAGCCCCGGGCCCAAAGATCAACCCGTTTAAAGAGCAGTACGAAAAGCAATTCGGGGCGGTCGATGTTCCGAAACAGTAAGAATGCTCATATCGAGAGCTGCCAGATCAACGGCACGTTAAAGATCAAGGCTGCTGAGTCCCGATAATTGTTACGGCTTGGGAGCCTCCTGTTTGCGCGGCGGCAGTCTCACGATCGTGAACCAGAAGTCCTCAATGCATCGCACTACTTTGACGAACTGTTCCATATCAATGGGCTTCGTCACGAAGCAGTTACAGTGCAGCTGATAGGATCTTAAAACATCCTGGTCCGATTCTGAACTGGTCAGCACGACGACGGGTATGGCCTCCAGTTCCGGATCCCTCTTGATTTCTGCGAGCACTTCACGGCCGTCTTTCTTCGGAAGATTCAGATCCAGAAGAATGATGTCGGGCTTGACGGCGCCCGCAAATTTTCCATCACGGCGCAGAAACGACATCGCTTCGGCGCCGTCTACAACTACGTGCAGGTTGTTAGCGACCTTGCAGAACGCGAACGCCTCCTTGGTGAAGAGGACGTCAATGGGGTTGTCTTCAACCAGCAGAATCTCAACGGGAATCATTCGATCGGTCTCCTTTATCGGGCACCGTAAAATAGAATGTGCTTCCCTCGCCAGGTTTTGATTCAACCCACATGCGTCCTCCATTGCGCTCGACAATGCGCCTGCACAGTGCCAGGCCGAGCCCGGTGCCGCCCACCTCGCCGCCCTCCAGGCGCTGGAACATGCCGAAGATGCGTTCGTGGTATTCAGGATCGATTCCTTTGCCGTTATCTTTCACGGCAAAAAGCCACGAGCCGTCCTGCCGCAATGCGCTGGCGTGAATGCGCGGAGGTTCGGCGCCGCGGTACTTCATGGCGTTGCTGAGCAGATTCTGAAACAGCGTGATGAATTGAACTTCATGCCCGCTGACGACGGGAAACTCCGTTCGTGTTACGGCTGCTCCGCTGTCGATGCGCGCGGCACTTAAGTCTTCCAGTGCCCGGTCGAATGCTGCGCCGGTATCGACGCGCCTGGGTGCGACCTGCTGCGATCCGATGCGGGAGTAGGCCAGGACGTTGACGATCAACTGCTTCATGCGGATGCAGGACTGGCTCATGTAGGTGAGCAGTTGCTCAGAATCCGCATCCAGCTTCCCTTTGAAGCGCCGCTCGAAAAGTTGCACGCAGCCGTTGACGCTTCGAAGCGGCTCCTGCAGATCGTGCGAGACGGCATACGCAAACGCTTCCAAGTCTCTGTTTGAAGCCGTCAGGTCCGCGGCCCGCTTTTCCAGCTCGAGCTCAACGCGGATGCGCCGCTCTATTTCGCTTTTCAGCTCGTCAGTCCGCCGCTCCAGGTCCGCGATCGCCTGCGAGATCTTTTTCACCGCAGGGCGGAAGACGAAGAGCGCCTCCAGCGTCAGCACCGCCAGGGTCAGCGCCAGCAGTATGATTTCCAGGCGTTTGAGCCTGTTGACGCGTGCTTCCGACTCGCGCTCGTACTGCTGAACAATGCTGTCCATTCCGCTCAGAAACGCGCTCTCGTTGTGCAGAATTGCATCCAGCAGTAACGAATGGTCGGGGCTTGGCGCCCTAGCTTCAGCAATCTGGCTAGCGGCGTTCAGAATGGACTCGTAATGAGGCTGAATCGCATCGAATAGTACTGCCACTTCGGCACTGTTTTGGCGGTGCTCCCATTCGGTTTGAATGATTCCTGATTGCAAGGCTTGATGCGACGCTTTCCAAGTCGAAAGAGCTGCCCGCAATTCATCACGCCGCTCATTTTGAGGGGCTTTGTCAGCAGGCGCAGTCGCCAGCGCGAGTGCGGCTTTGCTGATTTTCTGACTGAGCATACGCTGCCTTCCGGCAATGTTTATCGTTCGCGCATCATTGGAGTGATCAGAGAGTTCTATCTGTACGACAGCCTGCCCAATAATGACCAGCAGCGCGACCGCGCTCAGTGCGGCGATATAGCGGACTTGCAGATGTTCAGGTGACGGATTCATTTAGGCATCGCGGAATCCCTGCCAGCGTAAACGGACCCAGTGCAAGGGATATGCCACGGCGTGGTGCCGATTTGCTGTGATTTCAAGGAGCTGCCGGGCATTTTGCAAAACGTTTTCATTGCTGCGATCGCGTAGATTTAACGTTAAACCTGCTTATAAGCATAAAAACTAATGACTTCTGGCTTGTCCGGATTGTAGCTAACATCAAGGGAGCTCTTCCATGGGACACGCAGCCGGCTACTACGCTATTACGCGGGCAGTGCCATTTGTGGTGCTGTTGTGCGGCTTGCGTGCGCTCGCTGGAGAAGCGCCTCCAGCACCGCCGCCCAAACCGGTCGCTCCCGCCGCTCCCACTCCTCCTACCGCTCCCTCCGCGGTGGCTGCGGAGGCCCTGAAAAAGCCGCTTCTCGCCGGGTTCACTGAAGAAGAATTCTCCCGCTTTTCGGAGCGCTTTAAGAAAGAGCTCTGGCCGCAGCTGACGCGCAATAACAACAGCTGCGTCAGCTGCCATGATGACGAGAGCGACTCGCAGCTCCACATGGTTGACGAACCCGAAGGCGCGTTCCGCAAGCTTCTGGCGGAGAAGTATCTGGATCCCGCCAATCCCTCCGGCTTCTACGCGCGCGTAAAGACCAGTGACAAGAAAAAGCGCATGCCCAAGCCGCCGTCAAAGCCGTGGACGGAGGCCGAGATGACGCTGCTGAAAAATTTCGGCGCGGAGATCGTGAAGCATCAGAACAAAGAAGCGGCCGCCGGCATGGATGAGCAGTTTCCGATGGAACTGCTGATGGATTACATCGGCAAGCCCATCAGCGCCGGCCCGGATACCACCTTCCTCACCTATTATCAGCTGCGCCGGAAAGTGAAGACGATCTTTGGCGACGACTGGAATCGCAACGGCGTCGATCTGTTTAACGAAAACATCGCCCTCTTCGGCGGCGCCGATTTCGTGCGCTCCTTCAATGAGACCAGCACAGCGTCGGCGACCTTCCTGAGCGGCATTGAACTGATGAGCGCCGACGTGGCCAGCCGCGCCTATCTCTGCAGCAGTGGCCCATTCAATGGACGAGCGCCGAACCTGCCGCCGCCGGCACCAAAGAAAGGTCCTGACGGAGCGTATAAAAAGGAAATCAGCCGGCTCTACAATCGGATACTTTTCCGCGATCCCACGGAGAAGGAACTGACTGACGCATACACGCTGCTGCAGAATGTCTACCGCGACCAGGCGCAGTTAAAAAATCAGCAGCGCGAAATGCGCTTTGAGCTGAAAGTCGAAGACGACAGCGGGCTGGTCAGCACGCAGGACTTCATGGTCCCGGTCAGCAGCGGCGAATGCGGCCTCTACCAGGAATTCTTGAACCAGGCGGCGCAGGCTGATGGTAAACAGGTGAAGAAGAAGCTTTCGCAGGAGTTCTCTTTCAGGAAAGGCCAGAGCGAGCAGCAGAGCTTTAAGATTCTGAACGGCGGCAGTGCGGGCAATGTGTCGATCAGCTCCATCGAACTGACCGGCCCGCTGCCCGAGAAGCAGACCAAAACGATTCTGGTGACCAGCCCGAGCGTGCAGATCTTCGGCGCGTGGGTGCTGAAGGAGCAGAGCGGCTTTGCCAGCTACGAGGACCAGAACGAAGACAAAGGCAACGCATCCATCGTCTTTCCGGTCGACGTTGAGAAGGATGGAAAATACGAACTCACCGTTGTCTGGCGCAAGAACGATGGAACATCGAACGAGAAAGACAAGAATGGCAAGCCTAAACAGGTCAGCAGCAATGCCGAAAGTGTTCTCGTCGAGGTGCTCTCGTTCGACGCGACGCGCCACGCGCTTGAAGCACCCAGGCCCGTTCCGCCCAAAGGCCAGGCGCATTTCGTCATCGACCAGACGCTCAGCAACATTCCGTACTGGGAACTGAAGACGTCGTTTCAGTTCGGGCCTGACGATGGCGTGGAGATCAACAACGCAAACACGCGCCGCACGGTCGTGGCGGACGCGATCCACTTCGCCAATCCGGCAACCAAAGCGAAGTTCATGGTTAAAGGCATCGAAGCCGAAGGGAACGAGAAGTGGGAGGAGTTCAAGCCCGGCCAGTTCAAGCCGTACAATACGTTCGGGCCCAAGCTCCTTGCGGATGGCAATACAAAAAAGGGCGAGCTGAAGCTGCTCTACAAGCCCAGCATTCGTAAAGGCGAATTCAATGAAACAGAATTCTACAACGTCCGCTTGAGCTGCCCCGGCAAAGCCGGAAATGAAACGCAGACGCCGGTCATCGTTCACGCCCAGCGCTCGTCGCCCATTCTGCAGATCCGCTACCCGCAGCACGTCCGCGCCGGCGGGCAGGTGACGATCGATGCATCGGCCAGCTACAACCTGCAGAAAACGCCGCTGAAGTTCACGTGGACGCAGACCGGCGGCCCGCGCGTGGAACTCCCCGACCGCAGCGCGCCGACGATCACGTTCACCGCGCCCAGCATGAGCGCGCAGCAGGCGGCCTGGGAGGGGCTCTGCCGCGCGCTGATCCGGCATCCGGATTTCCTCTTCACGCGGCCGCCCTCGATCGCCTCGATTAAAGACAAGAACGCACGCGCCCGGCTGCAGCTCGTGAAAATAGCGCAGGATCTGGTCGGGCGCACGCCCACTGGCGAGGAACTCAAGGCGCTGGAGAAGGGCACGCCGCTGAGCGCCTTCATCGATCAGTACCTCGACAGCAAAGAGTTCCGCGATTTCTATTTCCACCGCATCCGCCTGGTGCTCGAAAGCCACGGCAGCGATCTCGACGACGAGCCCACGCGCTTGTGGACGTATGTGTGCTTCAACGATCTCTCCTTTAAGGAGATCCTGACGGCCGATTACAGTGTCGATAAGAAGATGCAGAAGCAGCCACGGCCGGCGTATCACGGAAAGACGGGGTTGCTGACGATGAAGGGATTCATCGACGGCAAGCCGGGCCTGCCGCACTTTAATTACGCAGCGGTCGTCTGCGAAAAGTTCCTCGGCTACGTCTTCGAAGTTCCCGCGACCATCGTCGCCCAGCGCGAAGGCGCGACTGCGGCGAGCACCACCCATCCGGATTCGACGTGCTACAGCTGCCACAAAATTCTCACGCCGCTGGCGTACCAGCGCATGCGCTGGACCGACGACGGCAAATATAAGGAAAAGGACGAGAAAGGCCGGCCGATCGACGACAGCGATCAGAAGCTCGTCGCATCTTATCCTTTCAAGGGTTCGGGCATGGAAGCATTCGCGCTGCAGGCGCAGCACAAGGAACGCTTTATCCGCACGATGATCCAGACTCATTTCATCTTCTATTTTGGACGTGAAATGCGCTACGAAGACGACGAGCGCGCGCTGTACCGGCGGCTGTGGGAGAACGTGCATCAGAAGAATTTCTCGATCCGCGCAATGCTCAAAGCGCTGATGAACAGCCCGGAATACCTGGACGCGCAGCCGATGAGGAAGAGCTGATTTCGTGTCTGTTGTATTCCCCTCCCCTTGCGGGAGGGGGTAGGGGGAGGGGTTAGCCGTGAGTATCACTGAGCGTGCGGCGCAAACCGACAGCGACTGAATTTTTCATTTCACAGTTGTCGTTTGTCATTTCTCATTGAACCGCTTCTGTGGCAGAGGGGTTCACGAAAGAATTAGTTCTGCTTGTGGTACGCGCTCGGTTGAAGAACAGCTAACCCCTCCCTCTAACTCCCTCCCGCAGGGGGAGGGAGGACCGCGCGTCCGGCGATCGTGGCTGTTGCCAGGAGATCACAAGATGTCCAAATGCGAATGCCAGCCGCATCTTCCGCAGGGATACATTGCCGAATCGGGCGCGCATCCGGCCGTCGACAGTGCGCTCAGGGAGCTCAACCGCCGAGATTTCCTGCGACGGGTCGGCCTGACTGCGGCGGGACTCACCGCTGCGGATTTCCTCGGCTTCTTCGGCCGCAAAGGCCTGGCCGACGAGCCGAAAGTCTTCAAACAGAAAGCGCGCGAGGCGGCCGGAAAAGCGGAGCCGCGTTTTCTGATCTACTGGTTTTTAGAGGGCGGCTGGGAAGGCTACGACTGCTTCAATCCGGTGGTGACGCCCAACAATATTTTCCCTGACAACCGCCTGCCAAACATCAGCGACGAGCACTACCGTGTGCTGAATTTCGGCAAGGAAGGCTACGGCATCTACACCCACGGCAACATCCGCTACGGCTACCTGGCGGAAGAAGGCAAGAGCCTCTTTAAGGACATGGCCGTGCTGAGCTCGATGGAGACCGGCTCGGGGCATTCGGCCGAGCGGCTGCGCTGCCACATGGGCCATTATAAATTCGCGCAGACCGGCGACCGTGAAGACGACGAACGTGCGGTGAACCAGGCGTTCGCGGAAGTGTACGGCCAGCCCTATGTGCTTCCCAACGTGGCGTGGCATTTCTGGCTCTCGGACGGCGAGCTCAACGAAGTTCAGTACACGGGCCGCAAAGGCTTCTATCATGCATTGGGACCGGTTCACGCGCACACGATCTACGCTGGAACGCCCGCCAACTTGAGCCGCTTCCTGCTGCGCATGTACAACACTTCAAACGATGTTGTGAACCGGCAGGTGCAGCAGTTCCTTGAGAACGCGAACACGATCGCCACTAACGACCAGTACATCGAAGCGGTGAAGAGCTACAACTCGGCGCGGCAGATTTATGAGAACCTGGCCAACAAAGGAAAGACTCTCGACCGGCCGATGCTCAGCAAGCTCTTCACCGACGCGGAACTCAAAGAGCGTTTCCGCGTTACGCCGCCGGACGAGCTCATCACGTACCGCAGTGTCAACGGCAACAAGGCGCGGACGAAGTTCTGCCCGAACACGAATGTACAGGCGATGATGACCTACGAGCTGATGCGCGCCGGACTCTCGTGCTCATTCTTTATCGAAAGCCGCGACATCCGCCGCTTCGACAGCCACTTTACCCGCGGCAACCTGTGGGAGAAGGACGGCCGCACGCCGAAGGGCCAACCGGATCAGACCAAGATGATGAGCGAGCATATGTGGAAGCCGTTGCTGACGCTGGTCGATCTGCTGAAGACCACCGAATACGGCAACACCGGAAAGAGCCTCTTCGATTTTACCACGATTGTGCTCACCTCTGAATTCGGCCGCACGATCAAGGGCGATGTCGAAGCCATTCAGCAGATGAAGATCAGCGACGAAGACAAGAAAAAGCAGATCGACGGCCAGGACATTTCGCAGCATTGGCGCGTGACGAGCGCTGCATTCCTGGGAGGAAAGGTAAAAGGCGACAGCCAGTACGGCCGCGTGGGCGAAAAGACGCTGCTGGCCATCCCGCTCATGCCCGATGGCAGTCTCGATCCGGCTTACGATCCGGTGACTGGCGAGCTCAGGAAAGACGCGAAGAAAAGTGACAAATCATCCATCCCCAATCATGGCGACGTCTACGCCACGGCGCTGCATCTTGCAGACATAAATCCAAAGGGCCGCGGCCGCAATGAACGGGCGCCGCTCCCTTATATTAAACGGGTGTGAGTTGGCCCAATTCGGCCGACTACCAGGTGAACGCTCTGGGCAATAGGCGCGGCGCGCAAGTGAGCCGTGCCTTGAGCACAGTGAGGGCTGACGTTGACGCGTGCAGCCTGTGGAATATAAGTTCCATTCATGGAACCCGTCCTGAATTCGCCGCCTGCGCTCGACCGCGGGCTGCGCATCATCGAAATCCTGGCTGAGTGCGGTGGCGAAATAGGCTTTAATGACCTGCGCCAGCGCGTCGGCATTCCCAACAACACGCTCTCGCGGCTGCTGCGGCTGCTGGTCCATCGCGGCTATGCGGTCAAAGATCCGGGCACGGGAAAGTACCGCCCCGGGCCGCGCATGTCGGTGATCGGACAGAATCTTCCGCTGCTGGAGCGGCTGCGCCGCGCGTGCGAAGCGACGCTTAAGCAGCTGTCGATTCGCGCCGGAAACACCGTGCTGGTGATTTACTGGAACGGCCAGCAGATGCAGTGCATCGCAAAAGAGACACACGAGCTATCGATGGCGATGCAGGACGTCGGCTGCATCACCGTCAATTACACCGAGCGGCCGTGGGGCTGGATTTTCTGGGAGCAGATGCCCCCCCGCGAGCGCCGGAACTGGCTGCTGCGCGCCGGGAATGCAAAGGGTCTGGCGAAACAGATGGAAAGGCAGCTTGCCGAATACCACGAGCGCGGGTTTGCATTCGAAGACGATCCGAACTTCCGCAGGCTTTCAGCGCCCATCCTTGACGATTTGAACCGCGTGATCGCCGCCGTCGGCATGGGTGGAAATTCGGTTACGATTCCCGATTCGCGCGTCGTGGAGCTGGGCGGCATGGTGGCCGAGCACGCGCGTGAACTCTCGCGCCGCATGGGCTGGGTTCAGCGGCAGACGCTTGCCTGAGCGAAGAATCACTTCGCGGGCGGAACGGTCTTCAGAAGATCCCCGGCAAGCTTTTTGATCTCGTCGATTGTTTTTGCATAGTTTGGATCGCCAGCCAGGTTGTGCTGCTCGACCGGATCCTTCTCGTGATCATAAAGCTGCACGCCTTTGCTTCCACCGTCCCACTCCGTATAGCGCCAGCGTTCCGTGCGAACGCTGCGCGCCTCGGAGCCCCTGTGCCGCACGAGGCTGAGGGCGGGGCGATTCCACTCGGCTTTCGGATCTTTCAGCAGCGGAACAAGGCTGCGCCCATCAAGCCCAGCCGGCGCAGGGAGTCCGCAGAGCTCGGCAAGAGTTGGGTGCAAGTCCACGAGCTCAACGGTGCGCATGCACGGCTGACCGTTGCCTGCCGCGCCGGGTGAATGAATCACCAGCGGAACGCGCAGTGACTCTTCGAAAACGCTCATCTTCTGCCAGAGTCCGTGTTCACCGAGGTGATAGCCGTGGTCGCTGAAGAAGACGACAACGGTGTTCCCCGAAAGCTTGAGGCGCTCGAGCGCATCGAGCACGCGGCCGAGCTGCGCATCCATGAAACTGATCGACGCGAAGTAGGCCTGGATGGCCTTGCGTCTCAAATCGTCGTTCATGGCATCCTGTTCTTTCTTCGCGCTGGCCAGCGCCAGGGGAGGAACGGCGCTCGTGTCGCCGCGTTCGGGCAGCTGAATTTTCTCAAGCGGGTACATGTCGAAATACTTTTTCGGCGCAACGTACGGCGTGTGCGGCCTGAAAAACCCAAGTGCGAGGAAAAACGGTTTATCGGTGTGCTGCTCAAGGAAGCGGATAGCTTCTCTGGCGCCGATCCCGTCCGTCTGCTCTTCGTCCGTGCCGTCGGCTGCAAGCCAGCTCAGCGTTGCGCCGAACTTGCCCGGTTCCAGGGTGAAGATCTGATTCTCATCATCTTTATCGCGCCCGCGTGGGTTGAAAACTTTCTGCCACGAAGGCGGATCGTCAAAGCCGTCGGTGCCGATCTGAGCCGGAACGCCATAATGATAGAGCTTTCCGATGCGCATGACGGTGTAGCCAGCTTTCTGAAAGGTCTGCGGCAGAGTGGTGCAGTCCGGCAGCTTTTTTCTGAAATGAACCGCGTTGTCCTTCACGCCCGTGGAGTCTGGACGCAATCCGGTCAGAAACGAGGCGCGGCTGGGATTGCAGAGGGGGTACTGGCAATAGGCGCGCTCAAACCGCACGCTCGAACCGGCGAGTTTGTCGAGATATGGCGTCTTCACCAGGCTGTCACCATAGCAGCCCAGGCGCGTGTTCAGATCATCCGAAACGATGAACAGCACGTTCAACTTCGCCTTTTCGCCGGCCTGAGCCACCAGCGCAAGAAGCAGCATTCCCAGCAGAGTCAATACACTTCGCACTCGCATGAGCGCCTCCTTTGATTGTCATTGCGCTGCTTCACGCAGTTCCTGAAACCGCTTTTTCATTTCGCGCACGGTTTCGGCATGCGCGGGGCTTTTGATGAGATTGTTTTCTTCGTACGGATCGTTCTTCAGATCAAAAAATTCTTCGGAGTCAAAATCCGGCCAGAGGATGTATTTGGCGTCTTTGCGCACCAGCGCCTGCGAAGCGGGAATGAAGTCTTTGTTTTTGATGATCGCGTGCTCGTAAAAGAATTCGGTTCTCCACTTCTGCGTGGAAGGCTCCAGGTAAAGAGGCGCAACGTTGCGACCCTGCATGCGCGCGGGCACATTCATCCCGGCGGCGGCAAGAAGCGTCGGCGCGATGTCGACGTTCAGCACGAGCTCTGAATTCGTGAGCCCGCGCTTTTCAGCGGGCAGGCGCGGATCGCGGACAATCAGCGGCACCCGGATCGATTCCTCGTAGGGGTACCATTTGTCGGCAAGGCCGTGCTCGCCGTGAAAATATCCATTGTCGCCGGAGAAGACGATCAGCGTGTTCTCCAGCGCGCCCTGCGCTTTCAGCTCGGCGATGACGCGCCCAACGACGGTATCGACCTCCGTTGCCAGGCGGTAATAATTCTTCATGTATTCCTGGTATTTCTCCGGCGTGTCGAAGCGCAGCCGCCAGCGCCGGCGGCCCTCGTTCTTCTCGTTTCCAACGAACGGCGGCAGACGTTTGAAGTGCTCGTCGGTCGCGGTCTTCGGAACAGGAACCGTGTCGTTCACGTACAGCGCTTCGCTGGCAGGCTGGGGGATATACTGGTCCTCCGCGTGCGTCGCAAAAAATGCGAGTGTCAGGCAGAAGGGTTTTTCCCTGGGCCTGGAGCGAAGAAACTCGAGCGCGTCATTCTCGTTCTTTTGTGTGATATGAATCGTCGATCCGTCGGGCTGCTTCAGCATGAATTTGTTGGAGTACGATCGTCCAAAGTCAAACTGCGCGGCTGGGAATGTGCCGTTATGCCACTTGCCTATGTGGCCGGTCCAATATCCATCTGCGCGGAAAATTCCCGGATAGGTTTCCGCCCACGGCGTTTTGAACTCGGTGAAACCCGTGCAGCCATGGCGTGACATCCATTGCCCGGTAAACAAACTGGCACGGCTGACGCCGCAGATTGACGTCGTCACACAGGCGTGCGTGAAGCGGCAGCCCTCGCGCGCGAGCGCATCAATGTTCGGCGTGCGGACAACCGGGTTTCCGGCGCAACTGAGCGTGTCGTGCCGCCAGTCATCGGCCAGCAGCACGAGGATGTTCATCTTCTCTGCCGCGGCAACATGCACAGTCAGGCAGAGCAGAACTGTAAGAAGAACTCGCATGGCGCCACCTGCCTGTTACGGCCGAGTACGGCTTTGTTCCTGTACCTGCTTCAGCAGCGTCGCCAGTTCGGCCGCGACTGAAGGGTTGGCTTTTAAGACGTTTTGTGATTCGCTGAGATCCTCAGCGAGATTGTAAAGCTGCTCGCCTGCCCCTTTTGGTCCGGGAGGAATGTACTTCCAGTTGCCTTTGCGCAGCGACAGTCCGTTGGCATGTTCCACGACGTACTCGCGGCCCACTTTGGATTCCCCCAGCAGCGCCGGAAGAATGTTGAAGCTGTCGGGAGCGGCATCTGCGGGAAGCGCATAGCCCGCAAGCTGAGCAAAGGAGGCGAGAAAATCGATCTGGCTGACGATCGCGTCCGAGACGCCCGGTTTGATTCTGCCCGTCCAGCGCGCAATGAAAGGCAAGCGCGTGCCGCCCTCATAAAGGCTGTACTTTCCGCCGCGCAGGACGCCTGCGGGCGTATGGCCGTTGAGGTCTTTAACGGCGCCATCGGCGTAGCCGTCATCAAGCACCGGACCGTTGTCGCTGCTGAAAATCAGAAGTGTGTTCTCGGCAAGCTTGAGGCGCTCGAGCACGGCCGTGATTTCGCCGACCGTCCAGTCGAGCTGATGAATCACGTCGCCGCGGGTGCCGCACTGGCTGGTGCCGACAAAGCGCGGATGCGGCACGCGCGGCACATGAATATCGTGCGTGGCAAAGTAAAGGAAGAAGGGTTTGTCCTTGTTCTTTTCGATGAACGCCGCCGCTTTCTGCGTGATCATGTCCGCCATGTCTTCGTCTTTCCAGCGCGCGGACTTGCCGCCCGTCATAAAACCGATGCGGCTGATGCCGTTGACGATCGTGGCGTCATGACCGTGCGTGAACCTCATCTTGAGCAGTTCGGGGTTCTTTGCCCCAGTGGGATCATCGCCGACCTTGTGGCCGTAGCCCACTTTGATGGGATCATTTGGATCGAGCCCGACGACGCGCTGGTTTTCAAGGTACACGCACGGCACGCGATCGCCCGTCGCAGGAATAATAAAGGAGTAGTCGAAGCCGATTTCCGACGGGCCGGGCTTCACTTCGCCATTCCAGTCGATCGCCGCGCCGCCGTTGCCCAATCCAAGGTGCCATTTGCCCACACAGCCGGTGGTGTAGCCGGCCGTTTTCAGGACCGCCGGAAGCGTCGGCCGTCCGGGCTCGATAATCATTGCTGCGTCGCCGGGAAGAATGCCTGTGCCCTTCTTGCGCCACGCATATTGGCCGGTCAGCATTGCATAACGCGTCGGCGTGCAGGTCGCGGACGGTGCGTAGCCGCTGGTAAACCGCACGCCATCGGCTGCGAGCTTGTCGAGGTTGGGCGTCTTTACTTTTGTCGCGCCATAGCAGCCGAGATCGCCATAGCCCACGTCGTCAGCGAGGATGAATATAATATTTGGCTTCGCGCCCTCGCCGGCAGCACTGAAAAAACACAGGCTCGCAACACACAGCAGCACTGCACACATCAGACGCATACAAAATCTCCGCTTACTTATCATTCTCAAGTTTGCCCGCGGGCCGCACGTTCTTGCCTTTACGACTGGTGCGTGAATCGCCCAGATCCTCTCGCGCTGCTTCAAGATAAGCTTCGAGCTTCTTGACGATTTCAGGATACTTCGCCGCAACGTCTGTGGTTTCACCCACATCGTTCTCCAGATCGAACAGCTCGCCGCCGATCTGGCGATTGGCGCCCTTGCCGCGGATGCCGTCTTTGCCGGGCTCGGTGATCGTCAGGTACGCGTGCGGCGCATGCAGTTTCCATTTCCCGCTGCGCACGGCCTGCAGCTCATCCAGCCAGTAGTAATAGAATGCTTCGTGGGCCGACTTTGCGTCTGGCTGCGCGGACATCAGCGGCCAGATGTCTTTGCCGTCGATAATGCGATCGGTTGGCGCCGCGCCGCCGGCGAGCTTGGCAAACGTCGGCAGCAGGTCCATCGTGCAGGCGAGCTCTTTGCAGATCGTTCCGGCCGGAATCTTGCCCGGCCAGCGCATGACGCACGGGACGCGCATGCCGCCGTCCATTGTAGTGGCTTTGCCTTCGCGCAGCGGCAGGGCCGAACCGGCGTGATCGCCGTAAACCAGCCACGGGCCATTGTCGGACGTGAAGACGACCAGCGTTTTCTCATCCAGGCCCTGCTCTTTCAGCGTCTTGAGAATCTCGCCGACGCTCCAGTCAATTTCAGCGATGACGTCGCCGTAAAGGCCCTGGCCTGATTTGTCCTTATGCTTGTCGCTGACGAAGAGCGGGACATGCGGCATGCTGTGCGGCACGTAAAGGAAGAACGGCTTTTCTTTGTTCTTCCTGATGAACTGAACCGCGCGCTCCGTGTACCAGGTTGTGAGATTGCGCTGGTCCGGATTGTTCTCCTTTACATCATTTCCATCGATCAAGGGCAGCGGCGGATATTTTCCATGCGGATTCTCCGGCTGCATGTCGTTCGAGTAGGGCAGTCCAAGGTACTCATCGAAGCCGTGCTGCAGCGGCAGAAACGGGCGCAGATGGCCCAGGTGCCACTTGCCGAAAATCGCCGTGGCATAACCGCGTTCTTTCAAGACCTCCGGAATCAGCTTCTCATCGGGATTGATTCCGTTACGTGCCGTCGGGCCGAGCGCTCCCCGGATGCTCACGCGGTTTGAATAGCACCCGCTCAGCAGCGCCGCGCGCGAGGCGGAGCAGACCGCCTGCGAGACGTAGAAATCAGTGAAGCGTACGCCTTCGCTCGCCAGGCGGTCGATATGGGGCGTCTTGATGGGCGATCCGAAGCAGCTGATATCGCGATAGCCGAGATCGTCACAGAAAATCAGAACGAAGTTCGGCTTCGCGTCAGCGGCCTTCAACCCGCATGAGACCAGCAGCAGCAGAAGCACCAGCACTCTCAACATAAGAATACTCCGCTTACTTTTTCGATTTCGGCGAGCCATCAACGCCGTGCGGCGGCAGTTCGTTGGCGAATTGATCTTCATCCCTCAGCTCCGCTTTAAGTCGGTACATTTCTACTTTCAATTCATGCACCATCTCCTGCTGAGCGGGATCGGCATAAAGATTTTTCAGCTCGGACGGGTCCTTCGTCAGGTCGAACATCTCCCACTGTTCGATCTTCCAATAATGGATGAGCTTGTGTGTCAGCGTGCGAACGCCGTAGTGCGCGCGCGTGTTGTGATCGCCGGGGTCATGGTAGTAGCGGTAATACATGCTCGTGCGCCAATCCGCTGGAGTCTCGCCCTTCAGCAGCGGAAGCAGGCTGCGGCCCTGCATGTCCGCCGGAATTTTCTGCGCAGCGACGTCCAGGAACGTCGGCGCGAAATCGACGTTCAGCGCCATGGCGCTCTGCGTTGAGCCCGGCTTGATCACGGCTGGCCAGCGCACGAGAAAAGGCATCTTCAGAGACGGTTCATACATGAAGCGCTTGTCGTACATGCCGTTGTCGCCCAGGAAAAATCCCTGGTCGCTCGTGTAAATCACAAGCGTGTTCTCGCGCAGGCCGTTCTGGTCCAGATAGTCAAGCAGGCGGCCGACGTTGTCGTCCACGGACTGAACGCATGCCAGGTAATCCTGCATGTAGCGCTGATACTTCCACTTCTGCAGTTCTTCGCCGGTCAGCGTCTTCTTCATTCCATCGACTTCAATCTCGACCTCCGTGGGCTTCACCTGCAGCCATTTCGGATCTTCGCCCGGCGGCAGCGGGAGTTTCAGATCGCGGCGCGTGAGATCATCAAACACGCGTTGGCGGTTCTGGCGCAGCGCATCGGCGCGCGTGCTGTAATCATCGCGAAGCGTGGCCGGCTCGGGAATGTGCTTGCCTGCGAACATCGCCTTATGCTTCTCGTCCGGATCCCACGCCCGGTGCGGCGCCTTGTGATGGCACATCAGGAAAAAGGGCTTGTCCTGCGGCCGGTTCTTAATGAACTCGATGCAGAGATCGG
>Ga0196964_10000674_pt1 | contig 19230 bp, 22 predicted proteins | sample S1_10metaG_FD_148615 | JGI IMG/M metagenome (GOLD analysis project Ga0196964, IMG submission 148615) | Soil microbial communities from Anza Borrego desert, Southern California, United States - S1_10 | ecosystem: Environmental > Terrestrial > Soil > Desert | place: USA: California | collected... | reverse complement strand
CGGTCTGGGTGGCGGTTCCGGACTTGGAGGCGGCGGGGACGGTCTACCGCGACCTGGGCCTGACGCGGCAGCGGCCGGTCGCCCTGCCGCTGCTCAACGCCCGGGGCCTGCGGGTCGACGCCGGCGACAGCGCGGTGCTGCTGGTGCAGCCGGTCGGTCCCGGCCTGGCCCAGGCCGCGCTGGAGTGGCCGGGGCACCGGGTCTTCGGGGTCAGCGTCGAGGTCGCCGACCTGGGGCGGACGCGCGCCGTCCTCGGGACGGGCGGACACTTCGCCTACCGCGGTCCGTTCGGCCGCTCACTGCTGGCCGACACGCGTCGGGACCTCGGCCTCTACGTGGAGTTCCACGCCCGGCGCTAGGCGCAGCCCTCGATGTAGAGGATGCTCGGCCCGCCGGCGTGGATGGTCTTCACCACCCGTTGCTCGTTGGTCTCGTACTGGACTCCCGACTTGTCGGGGACGGCCCAGATGGTGAGGTATTCGGCCGGCGGCCCCTCGTACTTGTGCGGCTCGGCCTTCACCGCCGCGCCGTAGGCCGCCCGCACCTGGTCGGCGGTGGCGCCGAGCCCCAGGCCCTTGTCGGTCTTCACTGTCGAGCCCTCGCCTATGCTGACGCGCGTGACCTTGCCGTCCTCGAACATCACCCAGGTCCCGGCCAGGTCGCCCTTCAGCTGCATCTCCTTGCAGGTGTCGAAGTCGGAACCGGTGTCGCCCTCGATGCGGTCGGCGCCGAGGGCCGCACGGACCTGCGCCTCGGTCATGCCGATGGCGACGGGACCCAGGCCGGCGGGCGTCAGCACCATGGCCGGCGGCTGCGGCGCGGCCGGGGCGGCGGGCGCGGCGGGTTCGGCCGGGGCCGAAGCCGGTTCGACCGGCTGGCCGCAGGCGGCGATCAGCAGGACGCTCAGGGACGCGGCGGTCAGTCTCGACAGGCGCATGGGCGGGCTCCTCGGTTCGGAGGGCCACCATAACGAAAAACGGCGCGCAGGAACCCGCGCGCCGTCTCCAATTCGCCGTCAGAGCCTGACGAGCGTCAGTCTTCCTTCGGCGTCAGGACCTGGCGGCCCTTGTACATGCCGGTCTTCAGGTCGACGTGGTGCGGACGCTTCAGCTCGCCCGTGTCCTTGTCCTCGACGTAGGCGTTGGGGCCCAGCGCGTGGTGCGACCGGCGCATGTTGCGCCGCGAGGGCGAAGTTTTTCTCTTGGGAACGGCCATGTCCGCCTCTCACAGGGTCTGACGCGCCGCGCGCGCGAAAACGGGAACGGCGACCACTCGGGCCGCCGCGAAGGCGGGGTCTATGCCCCAGACGCGGTCTGAACGCAAGCCTTGCCGGCGGCCCTAGCGTCGCGGGGCGGGCGCGTTCCGGACGGCGCCGTCCCTCGGCGCGCGCAGCGGCGTCACGGCCGTGCCTTCCAGGCCCATGTTCAACGGGATCAGCAGCTCGGCCTCCACCCGCCGGCCGTTCTCGCGCTTGGGGCTGATGCGCAGGTACTGGGCCATGGCCACGGCGGCCTGGCCGAAGCCGTGCCCGGCCGGCCGCTCGGCGACGGCGACGCAGTTGTAGACCCGCCCGGTCGTCCCGACGGTGCAGCGGATCACCGCCTGGCCCTCGATTCCCGCGGCGCGGGCGGCGGGCGGGTAGTGGCGGCCGCTTTCCTCCATGGTCGGCAAGCGCCGCCATTGCGGCCGCCACCCCCCGCCGGCCCCGCGGGGGCCGCCGGGTCCGCTCCCAGGCCCGCGACCGTCGCCACGGCCGTCGCCCGCGCCCGCGCCAGGGCCGGGAGCGTCGGCCGCGCCGTCGCCGGAAATCTCCCCCTGCCCCGCTCCGCCGACCAGGACCGGCGCGTCGGGCTGGGGATTAGTGACGGGCGGGATGACCAGGGGTTCGGGAACCGCGCGCGCATGTTCGGGCTGCCGCACCGGCAGGGTCGGCCGTTGCGTCCCGGCCCCGCCGCGCCCGCCCGCATCGGGGTTCGCCCGCCGCGGCTCGGGCGGAGTCTGCGGCGGGGGTGGCGGCGGTCTCGGCGCGGGCGGGATCAGGGTCACCGGGATGATGCGATCCACCGTGGGGATGACGATCTCGGCCGGCCTCAACCGGTAGACGGCGAGCAGCAACGCCACGTGCAGGGCGAGCGCCAGCGGCCACGCGACCCAACGCGCGTCGCCTCGTCGTCTCGTGCGCACGACGGCTTCGCCCCCCGGCATGCCGCGGTCTCCGCGTTCACTGCTCTCGTTGATCGCCCCATGGCCCCGCTGGGGGTTAGCCCCGGCGATCTCGGGTCGGCGATCAATGCAGCGGACCATGCAAGGCCCGGGGGGGAATGACGATGATCAGCCGACGGGGACTCCTCGCGGGCGCAGCCGCGACGCCCTTCTGTGCAGCCACCCTGGCCTGGGCGCAGGATCCGCCGACCACGGTCAGCGGCATCGACATCACCGCCTCCCGCATCCGCGAACCGATCAACCCCTATTCGATCGAGGAGCTGCTACGCCCGGCGCCGGCGCTGTCGGCCGACATGTCCGCCGACGGCAGCCGCATCGCGCTCCTGATGGACGCCGGCCAGGGCGACGCGCGCGAGACCCAGGTCCTGGTCTTCTCGGCCGACGACCCGGCGCGCGGCGAGGCGCGCTTCACGTTCGGGGACACCAACGCCAACTGGATCCGCTGGGCCGGTTCGTCGCGCATCCTCGTCGGCGTCTCCGGATCGAGCCCCACGAATCTGATGCGGCGAACGCGCAGCTTCGTGCATCCGGCCGACCGCCGCCGCGAGCTGCCTTACAAGCGCGTCATGGCCGTGCCGCTGGACGGTACGGGCTCGGTTCAGCTGTTCCAGCCGTCCGCCGGGCGCAACTTCCGCATCCCGCCCGAGAAGTTCCGCAAGGTGCTGAACCTCGGCGAGGTGGTGGCCATCAAGGGGGCGGACGAGGTGCTGATGGCCGCCTTCGACCGCGAGGACCTCGTGACCCTGTGGGAGGGCCAGGGCGTTCCGTCCGGCCCTGTCCTGCCGAGCCAGATGGCCGCCTCCAGCCAGCCGGGCTTCGTCGCCAACGACGCGGGCGTGCCCCTGTCCACCATGACGCTCTACCGCGTCGACCTCGCCACCGGCGAACCGCACCCGGTGATCGAGGGCAGCGAACGCACCGTGCGCTGGGAAGCCCAGAACGGCGAGCCTGTGCTGCGCCGAGACCTGCAATCCGATCTGACGGCCGAGGTCTGGCGCGTCCGGAAAGGGGGCCGCGGCGCCTGGGAGCCGGTGCGGACGGTTTCGCGCGCCGACCCGGACATCATATTTCTGGCCGCTAGCGACAGGCCGCGGTCGCTCTGGGTGCTGGCGCGCCAGGCCGGCGAGGCCCGGCGCTCGGTGCGCCTGTGGGATATCGACGCCGACACCCTGGCCGCTCCGATCTCCTCGCGTCCGGGCCAGGAGCCGGCGCGCGTGCTGTTCGACGCCGACGGCCGTTTCCTGCTGGCCTCCTACCGCAGCCTCGACGGGCTCGATCACGACACGACCGATCAGATGGTCGGGGCCAGCCTGGTGGCCCTGGCGCGCCACTTCGGTCCCGGCGCGGCGGTCAGCGTGCATGACATCGACGCCTCGAAGACCAAGCTGCTGCTGGAAGTCTCGGGACCGCGGCAGCCGCGCGCCTACTACCTGTTCGACAGCGGTCGCAAGCGCCTCGCCGACATCGGCGGCGGGCAGCGGCTGTTGCCGGAGCGCCTGGCCGACGCCGAGCCCGTAGCCCTCAGCCGCCCGGCCGGCCAGGCGCTCGACGGCGTGCTGACCGGATCGCTCAGCGGTCGTCCCGGGCCGCTGGTGGTGGTCCTCCAGTCGGGCGCCGATCCGGAGTCCCTCCACGCGTGGGACCCGCTGGCCCAGGTGTTCGCCACCCGCGGCTGGTGGACGCTGCGCACCCTCGACACGGCCTCGCCGGCCGAGGTGCAAACCCTGGCCCAGGAGGCGGCGCGCATCGCCGGCCTCGACGCCTCGCGCATGGTGCTCTTCGGCCAGGGCGCCGCAGCCCGCGCGGCGATCGAACGGCTGAGCGCCGGTCCCTGGCGCGCGGCCGTCGCCTACGACAGCCCCGAGAGCGAGGAGGCGCTGCTGGCCGGCGCCAGCCTCGGCCGTCGCCGGCAACTGGCGCTGGAGGCCGCCGTCGGCGGCAAGCCCGTGCTGGTGGTGCGCAACTGGCGCGACGCCCGCGTCGGCCGCCAGGACGACCGACGCACCGCCGACGCCCTGCTGCAGAACGACGCCGGGGGCCTGGCCGCGGCTGCCGACCTGGGCGAGGCGGGCGACGCCGACTGGAACAAGCTGGCCACCCAGGTCGAGCGGGTCCGCATCGTCGCCGATTTCGTGGGCGAGGCGATCGGGTAGTCCGATTTCCGCCCCGGCGCGTTTCACCGTCGCTATATGCTGGCGGCGGAGGATTCGTGGCCAAACCCAAACCCCCCAGGCGGCCGCTCGGCCTGCCGGACAAGGACACCCTGCTTCGCTTCCTGCGCGAGGCGGGCGAGGCCGAGAAGGCCGACATCGCGCGCGCCTTCGGCCTGAAGGGCGCCGAGCGCCGCGTCCTGCGCGAGATGCTGCGCGAGCTGGAGGCCGAAGGGAAGCTCGGCAAGCGCGGGCGCAAGGGCTTCGCCGAGCGCGGCGCCCTGCCCCCGGTCGGCGTCGCCCACGTGGTCGAACGCGACGCGGACGGCGACCTCTACGTGCGCCTCGCCGACGCCGAGGACGCGCCGCTGGCGGTGCTGGCGCCGGACAAGGCCGAGAAGGCGGGCGGCGCGCCCGGGCTGGGCGACAAGGTGCTGGTCCGCTTCGAGCAGCGCGGCGACGCGTGGGAAGCCCGCCTGATCAAGCGCCTCGGCCAGAGCGCCCATCGCGTGCTCGGGGTGGTCCGTCGCGGCCGGCGCGAAACCCGCATCGAGCCGGTTGACCGCCGCTCCAAGGAGTCGCTGATCCTGCCGGAGGGCGAGGCCCGCGACGTCAAGGACGGCGACCTGGTGCTGGCGGCGGTGCAGCCGTCGCGCCAGCGCTACGGACCGAAGCCGGGCAAGGTGCTGGAGGTGGTCGGCCGCGAGGACGAGCCGCGCGCGGCCTCGCTGATCGCCATCCACACCCATGGGATCCCGACCGGCTTCTCGGAAGCCGCCGAAGCGGAAGCGGCGGCGGCGCGCGAACCGGAGCTGAACGGCCGCGAGGACTTGCGCTCGGTCCCGCTGGTCACCATCGACCCGCCCGACGCCCGCGACCACGACGACGCCGTCTACGCGCACCCGGACGAGGACGCGAAGAACCGGGGCGGCTGGGTCGTGTGGGTGGCCATCGCCGACGTCGCGGCCTACGTCCGCGCCGGTTCCGCGCTGGACCGCGAGGGCCGCGAGAAGGGCAACTCCACCTACTTCCCCGACCGGGTCGAGCCCATGCTGCCGCACCGGCTGTCCAGCGGCCTGTGCAGCCTGGTGCAGGGCGAGAACCGCGCCTGCCTGGCGGTGCGCATGGTGTTCTCGAAGGAGGGCAAGAAGCTTTCGCACCGTTTCGTGCGCGGACTGATGCGCTCCCAGGCCAAGCTCTCCTACGAGCAGGCCCAGAACGCCATCGACGGCCGCCCCGACGACCAGACGGGACCGCTGCTGGATCCGATCCTCAGGCCCCTGTGGGAGGCCTACGCCTGCCTGAAGCGCGGGCGCGACGCGCGCTCCCCCCTGGCCATCGAGACGATGGAGCGCAAGATCGTCATCAGCCCGGCCGGCGAGGTGGTCTCGATCACCCCGCGCGCCTCGCTGGAGGCCCATCGCCTCATCGAGGAGATGATGATCCAGGCCAACGTCTGCGCGGCCGAGACGCTGGAGCAGCGGAGGCTGCCGCTGATCTACCGGGTGCACGACGCGCCCAGCCAGGAGAAGCTGTTCAACCTCGCCGACTTCCTGTCGACCATCGGCATGCCGTGGTCCAAGGGCGAGCAGGCGACCACCCGGCGCTTCAACCAGCTGCTGGCGCAGACGCGCGACGGCCCCCACGCCGACATCGTCAACGAGGTGGTGCTGCGCACCCAGATGCAGGCCATCTACAGCCCCGAGAACATCGGCCACTTCGGCCTGAACCTCGACCGCTACGCCCACTTCACCTCGCCGATCCGCCGCTACGCCGACCTGGTGGTGCACCGGGCCCTGATCCGGGCGCTCAAGCTCGGCGACGACGGCCTCACCGACTACGACATCGCCCGCCTCACCGAGACGGCCGAGCACATCACCTCAACGGAGCGGCGATCCATGGCGGCCGAGCGCGACGCCACCGACCGCTACGTCGCCGCATTCCTGGAAGACCGGCTCGGCGCGGAGTTCGACGGCCGCATCACCGGCGTGACCCGCTTCGGCCTGTTCGTGCGCCTGGACGAGACCGGCGCCGACGGCCTGGTCCCGGTCTCCAGCCTGGGCGGCGAGTACTTCCACCACGACGACCGCGCCCACGCCCTGGTCGGCGAGCGCAGCGGCGAGCGCTGGACCCTCGGCGCCCGCGTGCGGGTGCGGCTGGCGGAGGCGACGCCGCTGACCGGCGGCCTGCTGTTCGAGATGCTGAGCGAGCCGGCGCCGCCGGACCGCAACGCGCCGGCGCCCCGGCTGGGCGTCCGGCGCCGGAGCGGCAAGGAGCCCGGCAAGCCTGGGCCCCGCGGCCGCGAGCGCCCGTCGGGCAAGCCCAAGAACGTTCCTCGCGGCAAGCGCCGCCGCTAGCGCCTGCCGCCCGACTGGCATAGCCTGAGCCCGCTTTTCGGGGAGGGGCTGATGAAGCGTGTCCTGACGGGCCTGGCGCTGACCCTGGCGTTGCTGGGCGCGCCCGCCGCCGCCAACGATTCCACCGCCGAGCTCGCCGCCGGCGGCCTCGTGCTGACCCGCGACGACGACATCGAGATGCGCTCCGAGGACCTCTACATCTCGGTCGACGAGGTCCGCGTCACCTACCGTTTCTTCAACACCGCCGCGGCCGACAAGACGGTCCGCGTGGCCTTCCCCATGCCCGACGTCGAGTTCTCCGAGAGCGACATCGGCATCCCCACCGAGGAGCCGGAGAACCTGCTGGCGTTCCGCACCGTGGTCGACGGCCGGCCGGTCGCGGCGGCGGTCGAGCAGCGCGCCTGGAAGGGCGACCAGGACGTGACCGCCGTGCTGCGCGCCGCCGGCGTGCCGATCCAGCCGCACCTGCGCGGGACCTGGGACGCGCTCGACGCCCTGCCGCAGGACGTGAAGGACCGGCTGGTCGCCGACGGCCTGGCGGGCGTCCAGGAATACGACGACGACGGCACGGGCATGAAGAAGCACCTGTTCCCGTTGTGGCGCCTGACCACGGCCTACCACTGGGAGCAGACCTTCCCCGCCGGGCGCGAGATGGTCGTCGAACACCGCTACAAGCCCGCCGCGGGAGCCAGCGCCGGGACCTCGATCGGGTCGCCCTGGGCCGGGAACGACCCGAGCCACCAGGCCTACCTCGACCGCTTCTGCGTCGACCGCAGCTTCCTCGCCGGGGTCGACCGGCGCATGCGCGAGCGCGGCGCGGAGTTCCCGCCGTTCTGGGAGCGGCGCGTCAGCTACATCCTGAAGACCGGCGGCAACTGGAAGAAGCCCATCGGACGCTTCCGCATGGTGATCGACAAGGGAGCGCCCGACAGCCTGGTCAGCTTCTGCGCGGACGGCGTGCGCAAGATCGGTCCGACGCAATTCGAGGTGGTGCGCACGAACTATCTTCCCGATAGGGACCTGGACATCCTGATCCTGGAAGCCAGTCCCGCCGAGTGACCCAGCCGTTCGACGTCCAGTCCGACCTCGCCGACGCGCCGCGGGTGGCCGGCGCGCGCCTGCGGCCCAGGCACGCCGCCACCCTGGTCATCGTGCGCCGGGACGGGCCGGAGCCGTGCGTGTTGATGGGGCGCCGGGCGCACGGACACGTGTTCATGGCCGCCAAGTGGGTGTTCCCGGGGGGGCGGGTGGACCGCAGCGACTACCGGGCGCCGTCGGCCAGCGAACTGAAACCCGAGGTCGCCGCCCGGGCCGGACTCGGAGGCCCGCCGTCCCTGGCCCGGGCCCTGGCGCTGGCCGCCGTGCGCGAGACCTTCGAGGAGGCGGGGCTGCTGCTGGCCAGGCCGGCGCCGCCCCGGCCCGCGTCGGGGCCCTGGCGCGACTTCATCGGCCGCGGCGTCCTGCCCGACCTCGAGCCGCTCGACTACATCGCCCGCGCCATCACCCCGCCCGGCCGCGCCCGGCGTTTCGACGCCCGCTTCTTCATGGCCGAGGCCGACGCCCTGCTCAGTCTGGAGCGCTCCGAAGGCTGCGGCGAGCTGGACGAGATCGCGTGGATACCACTGTCGGAGACCGAGGCGCTCGACCTGCCGGCGATCACGCGCTTCGTCCTCGGCGAGGTGAAGGCGCGGGTGGCCGGCGAGGGACGGCGCGCGCCGTTCGTCCGCTTCGTGCGCGGACGGCACGTGATCGGTTATGCCGACTGACCGCGGCGGGACGCGGCCGCGTCTGGAACGGCCGGCGGCCTAGCCGACCGGCTTCGACAGGTCGAACTCGACCCGGAAATGGCGGTTCGGCCGGCGCAGCTCGTAGGCGAACATCCGCCCCGGCCACACCTCCATGGCCCACACGTTGGTGTTGGAGACCGTGCGGTTCTCGCGCGTGAACAGGTCCTTGGAGAACTGGTCGACGGGGAATTCCTGGCGGTTGGCTGTCCCCTCCGACGCCGTGTCGCCCCCGTACTGGCTGATGACGTCCTCGGTCCCGTCCTCGTGGCGGTGGTCGTGCTTCAGCCGCAGGCCCGCCGCGGTGCGGGTCACGACCCAGGTGCGCGAGCGGTTCTCGCCGACGGCGAAGGGAATGCGCACTTCATCGGCCGAGCAGTCCCTCACCCACATCACCAGCCGCTTGCCGGCGAAGTCGGCGTCGGCCGGGTCGGTGGTGGCCACCCTCCCCTCGTAGGCCTTGCCGCACAGCGCCTTGAGGTTGGCGAAGAAGGCGTCCTGCGGGCTCGCGGGCCGCAGGGACGCGCAGCCGGCGAGCGCGAGGACCGGAACCAGGGCGAGGACAGCGAACTTCAAGGCGCATCTCCAGCGGAGGAAGGACATGCCCACCTACCACGTCGGCCGGCTGATCGACCACGTGCACCTGCGGGTGAAGGATCTCGACGCCTCGAAGCGCTTCTACAAGGCGGTGCTCGCCGCGGTCGGCCGCGAGGTGACCGGCGAGAGCGACCGCCACCTCAACGCCGACGAGTTGTGGATCGACGCGGCGGACGAGACGGGTCCCTCCCGCGTGCACCTGGCCTTCCAGGCCGCGGACCACGAGGCGGTGAAGCGCTTCCACGCCGAGGGCCTGGCCGCGGGCGGACGCGACAACGGGCCGCCTGGGCCGCGCGCCTACCATCCCGGCTACTACGCCGCCTTTCTGTTCGATCCGGACGGCAACAACGTCGAAGCGGTGGTCCACGGCGAAGGGATCAGGCGCAGCGCGCCGTCCGTCGAGCTCTCGCTCTGAGCTCAGCCGGCGCGCTTGGCCAGCGCCCGGCTGGCCTCGTCGGCCAGGATCTCGGTGACCACCTCACGGGATTCCCTGGGCAGCATGCCGATCAGCTTGCGGGCGTATTCGATGCGCTGGACCGTGCGTCCCCGCCAGTAGCCGAGGAATCCGGCGACCAGGAACTCGACCGTGCCGAAGAAGAAGGTCCCGATGAAAAATCCGAGGTTCTTCTGGGTTCCGAACACGGTCATGAAGGCCGCGTCGTCCATCAGGATGAAATTGCCCAGGTGGGTCGCGAACATGGCGATCACGACCGAGGCGAGGATCACCATCTCGCCCTTCTCCTCGGCCCGCACGCCGATCCAGCGCCCGATGACGAAGGCGCCGACCATGCTCAACGCCAGCACCACCATGTGCGACACCGGCCCGGCGATCTGAGCCACGGTGGAGTCCTGGTAGATGCCCACGCCGATCGAGGCTGACACCATGAACCCGACCACGAAGCTCAGCACCAGCGGCAGCGAATAGAACGCCGCCGCGGCGTAGGCGATCATCTGCTTCCAGGGGATCAGGAAGCGGTGGAAGGTGTAGCCGCCGACATACTCCGGGCTCGGCTTCTCGCCGGGCGTCCCGCCCCGCTTGAGCTGCTCGGCCAGGGGGTGGATCATCAGCAGCGGCAGGGCGCCGATACCCTGGGCGGCGGTCGCGTCGCGCGTGATCGTGTAGACCAGGGCGAAGAACAGCCCCGCCGCGCCCAGGCAGATGATGATGGCCATCGAGAGGGCGCGGCCCATCTAGCGGCCCCCGCCTTCGCCACGCCGGACACGTCCGCAGAAGGCCCCCATGCGCTGACCTCGTCCGTTCGACCGCGGCACCTTACATCGGAAGTCGTCGGCTGCGCCAATAGGGACACGCGCGGGCCGTTGACTTCCGGGGCGTCCTGAGTATGTTCCGCGCCTCCGATTTTCCCGGCGGCCATGGGGCCGTTTGAACAGGTGCGCCCCGATGGCCAAGCCAGCTTCCATCAAGATCCGTCTGAATTCGACGGCCGACACCGGCTTCTTCTACGTCACCAAGAAGAACGCCCGGACCAAGACCGACAAGCTCGTGCTGAAGAAGTACGACCCGGTCGTGCGCAAGCACGTCGAGTTCAAGGAAGGCAAGATCAAGTAAGGCTCGCGACAGCGATTCCTGCGGACGCCCGGGTGCAAGCCCGGGCGTTTTTCGTTGGAGCTGAGCGTTCTTGCGAGAGACGGACGGTCACGCCGCCCGGGCGATGACCTTGTTGCGGCCCTTGGCCTTGGCCTCGTAGAGGGCCGCGTCGGCGCGCTTGAGCAGCATGTCGGGCGTGTCGCCCGGACCGGCCGTGGCGGCGACCCCGATGGAAATGGTGGCGCTCAGCTGATCGCGTCCGCCGGAGACGCGGAAGGGGGCGCCGGCCACGTTCCTGCGGATGCGCTCGGCGATTCGCTCGGCGTCCTCGATGCGGGTGTCGGGCATGATCACCGCGAACTCCTCGCCGCCGTAGCGGCACGGCACGTCGACGGCGCGCACGTTGGAGGCCAGGCGCACAGCGAACTCGCGCAGCACCTCGTCGCCGACGTCGTGGCCGAAGCCGTCGTTGACCGCCTTGAAGTGGTCGAGGTCGATGAGCAGGGCCGAAACCGGCTCCCCGCCGTGGCTGGCCCGTTCGACCAGCGCCTTGAGCTGGCCGAACATGAAGCGGCGGTTGTGCAGGCCGGTGAGCTGGTCGGTCACCGCCAGCTCCAGCGAGTGGTCGAGGTTGTTGCGCAGAAAGTCGGTGTAGCGCTTGCGCCGGATCTGGGTGCGCACGCGCGCGGCCAGCTCCTGCGGGTCGACCGGGCGGGCGAGCACGTCGTTGACGCCGATGTCCAGCGCCTTGACCACCCGCATGCGGTCGTCAACGTCGACGACGGCCAGGATCGGCAGGTGGCGCGAGGCCTCTTCGGAACGCACCTGGGCGGCGAGCCGCAGACCGTCGAAGGCCTTGGATGAGGTGTTGACGATCAGCAGGTCGACCGGCCCGCGGGTGGTGAGCAGCGCCTTCTCGGGCTCGGTCTCGATCACCGGACGGTGCTCGACCGCCAGTTCGGCGGCGATGCGCTGGGCCTGGCGCTCCTGGTCGTCGACGATCAGCACCCGGCCGCCGGTGGCGCCCAGGCGGGAGCTGGGCCCGTCGATGACGCCGAGCTTGCGGCCGGCGGTCTCGCGCTGGCGCAGCTCGTCGATCACCAGCTTGAGCCGGGTCAGGGACTTCACGCGGCTGAACAGGAAGAGGTCGTCGAGCGGCTTGGTCAGGAACTCGTCAGCCCCGGCCTCCAGGCCGGTGACGCGGTCCTGGCGGCCGTCCAGCGCGGTGACCAGCACGATCGGGATGTGTCGCGTGACCGGGTCGTCCTTCAGCCGCCGACAGACCTCGAAGCCGTCCATGCCCGGCATCATGACGTCGAGCAGGATGATGTCCGGCTGTTCGGCGGCGGCCAGCTTCAGCGCCGAGGGCCCGTCCGACGCGGAGATGACGTCATAGTACTCGGCCGTCAGCTTGGCCTCGAGCAGGCGGACGTTGGCCTCCACGTCGTCGACGACCAGGATGCGTGCGGTCATCTGCCCGGCCTCACCCCAGGTAGCGGCGCACGGTGTCGAGGAAGTGGGTCACGGAGATCGGCTTGGAGATGTAGGCCTCGCAGCCGCCCTCGCGGATGCGCTCCTCGTCGCCCTTCATGGCGAAGGCGGTGACCGCCACCACGGGGATGTGGCTGAGCTCGTCGTCCTCCTTCAGCCACTTGGTGACCTCCAGGCCCGAGATCTCCGGCAGCTGGATGTCCATCAGGATCAGGTCGGGACGATGCTGACGAGCCAGCGCCAGCGCCTGGAGACCCTCGCGCGTCTGCAGGGTCTCGTAGCCCTGGGAATCGAGCAGATCATGAAAGAGCTTCATGTTCAGCTCGTTATCCTCGACGATGAGGACCTTCTTCGACATCATCACCGAACCGTTCCGCCCACATCGGGCGCATGTGCCGCTCTCGCGCGGCGCGCCTCTTCGGTTATGGTTGTCGCACCATCTTCTTAAGGGCGGGTGAAGCGGCGGTGTTCCCCGCCGGCGCCGTCTTCGTAAGGCTTTGAGCGTGAAGGCGATCTGCCGCGACTGCCTGTGGACCGGCGAGGAGCAGCCGCAGCGCTGCCCGGCGTGCCGTTCACCACGACTCGTCCGCCACGCCGAGCTCGACCGCCTGACCATCGCCCACATGGACTGCGACGCCTTCTACGCCTCGGTGGAGAAGCGCGACCGGCCCGAGCTGCGCGACCGGCCGGTGATCGTGGGCGGCGGCAAGCGCGGGGTGGCCTCGACCGCCTGCTACATCGCCCGCCAGTACGGCGTGCGGTCGGCCATGCCGATGTTCAAGGCCCTGAAGGCCTGCCCCGACGCCGTCGTGATCAAGCCGGACTTCTCGAAGTACGTCCCGGAGTCGAAACGGATCTTCGACCGGCTGCGCTCGCTGACGCCGCTGGTGCAGACGCTGTCGCTGGACGAATGCTGGCTGGACCTCTCGGGCACCGAGCGGCTGAACGGCGGCCCCCCGGCCCTGCAGCTGGTGAAGGCCCAGCGCGAGATCGAGGCGCAGACCGGCCTGACCGTTTCCATCGGCCTGGCGCCCAACAAGTTCCTGGCCAAGATCGCCTCCGAGCTCGACAAGCCCCGCGGCTTCTCGGTCATCGGCAAGGCCGAGGCCCAGGCGTTCCTGGCGGGCAAGCCCGTGTCGATCATCCCCGGCGTCGGCCCCGCCTTCGCCCGCGACCTGCAGGCGGCCGGCTACGTCACCGTCGGCGACATCGCGAAGGTCGAGCTGAAGGCCATCGCCGAACAGTTCGGCGAGCACGGCCTGAGGCTGTGGCGACTGGCCCACGGCGAGGACCATCGGCCCGTCGACCCCGAGGGCGAGCGCAAGGGGATGAGCACGGAGAACACCTTCTTCGAGGACATCCGCGACCTGAAGGGGCTGGAGGACGAGCTGTGGCCGCTGTGCGAGAAGCTGGCGGCCAAGGCGCGCAGGATCGGGGTGGCCAGCCGGGTGGTGGTGCTGAAGCTGCGCACCTCGGACTTCCGCCTGTTCACCCGCCGCCGGACCCTGCCCGAGCCGGTCAGGACGGCCAAGGTGCTGTTCCAGGAGGCGCGCGAGATGCTGCGGCGGGAGGTCGACGGCCGCGCCTTCCGCCTGATCGGCATCGGCATGGCCGAGCTGTTCGACATCGACGGCGAGGCCCGCGCCCTGTTCGAGACGGCGAGCGACCGGGCGCTGAAGGCCGAGACGGCGATGGACGCCCTGCGCGCGAGGTTCGGCGGCGAGGCCGTGGTCAGCGGGCGGGCGCTGAAGCGCTGAGCCCCGGCTAGGCCGCCGTCCTCTCCAGCCAGAACGCGCCGACCAGCAGCGCGCTCATGACGACCAGCAGCACGCTCTCGCGCCGGGCCATGCCGCCGGGCTTGGCGAGGCCGCCGGCCAGGAAGGCGCCGGCCGACGCGAGCACGAGCAGGACGAAGGCGGTGGCCTTCCACTCCGCGTGCGAGACGAGCAGGAAGTTGGCGGCGAAGAAGCCGACGAAGCCGAGCTCCTGCAGGAAATGCCAGCGGATCGGCGGGGCGACCGGCCGCGGGCCGCGGATGGCGTTGACGGCGAAGAACGCCGGGAACGCCACCAACAGGGCCCCGAAGACGCCGATCTGGATGGCGGTGTCGTCCATCGCCCCCTGCTCCCCCGCAAATGAGAAACAGGCCGGCCGTTGTCCGTCAACGTCCGCGAACCGGTCCGCGACGCGTCACCGCCAGCCGAGCAGGAACCCCAGCAACCGCTCCCAGAGGGTTCGCCCATTGGGATCGATGCCCCAGCCGCGGCCGTTCGGGTCGAGGCCGGCGCCCTCGTCGCGCCCGTTCGGGTCCATGGCGCCGCCGGTGTCGCGTCCATTGGGGTCGATGCCGGAGCCCTGCTCGGCGTGTCGCCCGTCGGGATCGATACGGATACCGGCGGCCAGGGCCGGGCCGGCGGAGGCTAGAACGAGCATGACCGCGGCGATGGTGGCCTTCGCGCGCATCGGGAAACTCCTCGTCTTCGTCGTCCGCCCTGCCCCGGAAGCAGAACACGGCCGCCTCGGCTCGCCCAATGTCGCTGGCTGCCAATCCTTGCGCGGCCGTCGCATCGCGGCCCTTCACCGGCGGCGGGCGAAGCGCTAAGAGGCCCCACCCTTCATCCGGAGCCCCCCATGTCCAAGGTCGAAGCCCGCCTCGCCGAACTCGGCATCCAGCTGCCGGAGCCGCCGGCGGCCATCGCCACCTACGTGGGCTTCGTGCGCACGGGCGGCCTGGTGCACGTCTCGGGCCAGGTCTCGACCGACGCCTCGGGCGGCATCAAGGGCACCGTCGGCGTCGACGTCGACCTGGAGACGGCGCAGAAGGCGGCGCGCCTGTGCGGGATCAACATCCTGGCCCAGCTGAAGAAGGCGGTGGGCGATCTCGACAACGTCGCGCGCATCGTCAAGCTGGGCGGCTTCGTGCAGGCCGGGCCCGACTTCTACGACGTGCCCAAGGTGATCAACGGCTGCTCCGACATGATGGTCGAGGTGTTCGGCGACGCCGGCCGCCACGCCCGCGCCGCCGTCGGCGTCTACAAGCTGCCGCTGGGCTTCGCGGTCGAGGTGGACGCCATCGTCGAGGTGCGCTGAGCCGCCCGCCTTCCTATCTTGCCGGCATGGACGGCGAGACCGACGACAAGACCCTGAGCATCGCCGCCCACGGCTCGATCGCGGCCATCGGGCGCGAGGCCTGGGACGCCTGCGCGAAGCCCTTCGGCAACCCGTTCCTGAGCTACGACTTCCTGGAGGCCTGCGAGACCTCGGGCTGCGCCACGCCGCAGCAGGGATGGGCCCCCAGGCACCTGGCCGTGAGCGACGCCGCCGGGCGCGTGCGAGGGGTCATGCCGCTCTACCTCAAGGCCCACAGCCAGGGAGAGTACGTCTTCGACCACGGCTGGGCCGAGGCCTATGAACGGGCGGGCGGGCGCTACTATCCCAAGCTGCTCTCCGGCGTGCCGTTCACGCCGGTGACCGGCCCGCGGCTGCTGTCGGCGAAGCCCGAGGTGCGCGCCCTGCTGGCGGCCGGCGCGGTGGCCCTGACCGACCAGCTGGGCGCGTCGTCGTTGCACGTCAACTTCCCGCTCGAGCGCGAGCAGGCGGCCATGACCGAGGCCGGCCTGCTGCCCCGCCAGGACGTGCAATACTGGTGGGAGAACGAGGGGTGGGCGGACTTCGACGCGTTCCTCGCCGCGCTTTCCTCCTCGCGACGCAAGACCATCCGGCGCGAGCGCCGCGAGGCGCAGGCCGGGGTCGAGATCGTCACCCTGACCGGAGCGGAGATCACCGACGAGCACTGGGACGCCTTCTTCGCCTTCTACATGGACACCGGCGCCCGGAAGTGGGGCCGGCCCTACCTGAACCGGCTGTTCTTCGCCCTCGTCGGCGAGCGGATGGCCGAGCGGATCGCGCTGGTGATGGCGCGGAAGGACGGGCGCTGGATCGCCGGGGCGCTCAACTTCATCGGCGCCGACGCCCTCTACGGCCGGCAGTGGGGCGCGCTGGAGCACATCCCCTTCCTGCACTTCGAGCTCTGCTACTACCGGGCCATCGACTTCGCCCTCGAACGCGGCCTCGGGCGGGTCGAGGCCGGGGCCCAGGGCGAGCACAAGATGGCCCGCGGCTACCGCCCCCGCCCGGTCTACTCAGCCCACTACATCGCCGACGCGCGTCTGCGCGCGGCCGTGAAGGAGTATCTCGACCGCGAGCGGCCGGCGGTGATCGCGGAAATGGGCGTGCTGGAGGCCGAGTACTCGCCGTATCGCCGCGGCCCGCCCGGGTGATCCGAGGGCTCAGCCCCGCTCCCAGGCCTTCGCCAGCAGCGCGCGGATCTCGCCGTCGACCTGGTCGGGACCGTCGAATTCGACGACCGAGGTCAGGCGTTCGGACCAGCTTTCCTTCCGGACGGCGGGCGCAAGGCGCGGCGAGATTTCGGGATCGAGCTTTAGGCCCAGCAGGGCCCGGCCACCCTTCAGCGGCCTGGCGGCGGCGAACTGGACGTCCCTGGAGAAGGCCGAGTAGCCCTTGCGTTGGGTCGGGACCAGGCCGGACAGGCCGTCGGCGGCGCGCTCGATGGCCTCGAAGATGGCGCGCGACGCGGGATCCTTCCAGAGCGCCGCGCGCAACGCGTCCGGTTCGCTCCAGCCGGGCTCGCCGGACGGAAAGGCGCGGTCCAGCACGTAGGCCGCATGGTTGGCGCCGAGGCCATGGTTCACGCGCAGCCACTCGGCCTGCTTGCCGGCGGTGGTCTCCGGGCAGGTGCGGGCGATGGCGATCCACTCGTCGATCGGCTTGCCGGTCCTGGCCGCGAAGTTGGCCTGCACGGTGGCGAACCACTTCTGCTGGCGCGGGGTAAGGTTGGCCGTGCCCATGGCGTTGTCCTCCCGGCTTCATCTGATACGACAGACGCCCGGCCAAGCGAAGGAAGCACCGATGCTCGAGCTCGACGGCGCCTATGACGAGAACAACATCTTCGCCCGCGTCGTCCGCGGCGAGATCCCTTCCGCCAAGGTGTTCGAGACCGAAGCGGTGCTGGCGATCATGGACGTGTTCCCGCAGGCCGAGGGGCACGTGCTGGTCCTGCACAAGCGCTCGCGGGCGCGGAACATCCTCGACGTCGAGCCGCAGGCGCTGCTGGAGCTGACCGATGCGGTGCAGAAGGCCGCGCGCGCCGTGCGCGCGGCCCTGAAGCCGGAGGGGCTGGTGGTGACCCAGTTCAGCGGCGCGGCCGCGGGCCAGTCCATCGCCCACCTGCACTTCCACGTCATCCCGCGCTGGGCCGACCGGCCGCTCGGCCGCCACGCCGAGGGCATGGCCGATCCGGAACAGTTGAAGGCGCTGGCGGCGAGGATCGCCGCCGAGGTCCGATGAGTTTCCGCCCCGACGAGCCCTTCGCGTCGCGGCCGACCTCGTTTCTCGGCCTGCTGGAAAAGGACGGCTGGCGCATCAAGAGCTGGTTCATCCACCATCCGGCGGCGACGCCGGACATGGGGCGCTTCGAGCTGGTGGTCGAGGAGGCGGTCGCCGCCCTGCCCCGCCCGGCCGCGACGGCCCAGCGGCCCGGCGTGGCGGTGCTCATCGCCCACCAGGGCAAGGCGGTCGACTACCTGGTGCTGGCCTGGTGGGACAACTTCAACGAGCTGCCGACGCGCATCTGGGTCGACGACGGCCTGGGGTGGCGCGCGGCTCGGGAGAGCGAGTCCTTCTGCGTCTGGGACCTGGAGGTGCTGTGGCGCGAGCGGCAGCTCTACGTCACCCACGTGCTCGGTCCCGACAAGCCCGACCTCGACGGCTATCTCACCGGCTAGAGGAAGCGCACCTTGACGCCGGGCTTGACCGCCGCGGCCAGGGCAAGCGCGTCCCAGTTGGTCAGCCGCACGCAGCCGTTCGAGGCGGTCTTGCCGATGACGTCCGGCTCGGGCGCGCCGTGAATGCCATAGGTCGGGCGCGACAGGTCGATCCACACCAGGCCGACGGGATTGTTGGGGCCGGGCTTCACGGTCGTGCGGCGCTTGATGCGGTCGTTGGCGAAGTCGAGCTTCTTCGGATCGTAGGTGTAGAGCGGATCGCGCTGGACGTGGGTGACGGTCATCGCGCCGCTCGGGCTGGGCTGCTCCGCCGAACCTATGGTGGCCGGATAGAAAGCCAGCAGCCGGCCGTCCTCCGCGTAGGCCTTGACCGCCTTCTCGTCCTTGTCGACCTCGATGCGCGCGACCTCGGCCGCCAGCGCCGGGCGGGCCGGATTGGCGACCAGCACGGTGACGCCGGCGCGGCGGAAATCCACGCCGGGGTTCAACGCCCGCAGCAGGTCCTCGTCCATGTGGAAGCGCTCGGCGACCAGCTCGGCGGCGCTGGTGTAGCCGAGGTGGGGCAGCATCGCCTGGTCGGGAATCTCCTTCGGCAGTGCGGCGATGAAGGGCCCGGCCACGTCGGCGGCGGTCAGGGTGTATCCGGCGACCACCGCAGGACCGGCGGCCTGCTCCAGGGAGGCGAAGGTCTCGGGCGTCAGCTCCCCGGTCTCGTCGAGGTTCCTGGCTTCCTGATAAGCCGCCAGGGCCTGGCGCACGTTCTCGCCGTAGCGGCCGTCGATCACGCCGGGCGAGAAGCCGGCCCGGTCGAGCAGCACCTGCGCCTTGACCAGTTGCGGACTGACCGCCTCGGGTTCGGTCGGCGGCGGGGCCCAGGCCGCGCGGTTGACGGCCTCCGCGGTGAACAGCGGCGCGGGCGTCTCGACCCGCTGCATGCGCGCGGGCGCCGCCGGCTCGGCCTTGCGGACGTCGGCGTCGGAGCAGGCGGACAGGCCCAGGCCCGCGGAGATCGTCACGACCGCCCAAATGCGCGAATTCATTCGATTCCTCTCGACCGGCCCCCCGGTCATGAGGAATGTCCGAGCGCTCCCGCCGTTCCCTACTTGGCGGTGTTGCGCGGGTGCTTCTGAGCCCCCTGCCCGGCCCACAGGTCGGGTTCGACGGACTCGCGGTTGCGGAAGCGCTTCAGCGCCGCGCAGGTGAAGTCGATGCGGATCGAGCTTCGCGCCTGGGGCACCTGCTCCTTCGGCACGCGCAGGGCGTCGCCGGCCTTGA
>Ga0196964_10000673_pt1 | contig 19255 bp, 11 predicted proteins | sample S1_10metaG_FD_148615 | JGI IMG/M metagenome (GOLD analysis project Ga0196964, IMG submission 148615) | Soil microbial communities from Anza Borrego desert, Southern California, United States - S1_10 | ecosystem: Environmental > Terrestrial > Soil > Desert | place: USA: California | collected... | reverse complement strand
GAATGAGAATGTGGGCACTGTCGCAGCAGATTCTTCCGGGTGGCAGCAGAATGGAACCTTGTACAACGCACCCGTGTGGGAACCGGGTGTGAGTGGCAGCGCCATACGCTTCCAATACGGGAACAGTTACATAGAAGCGCCAAATCTGACGGGTGCGCTTGGCACGGAAGATTTCAGCGTCAGTCTTTACGTCAAAACAACCGATGCAAATCAGTACACTCATCTAGTTGGAAACCGCAAGTCGTTCGATCACGCAAACTTCTGGCAGGTGCTCATAAAACCCGGCGGAATAGTCGCCTTTGAGCTCGATGAAGACACATCCGGTAACAACTACGCTCAAGCGACCAGTTCTGTAGCTATTGCAGATGGAACATGGCACTACATAAAAGCGCTCCGCCAGGGCCCGCAAATTAAAGTCTACGTCGACGGTCAGTTGTCTGGTTCCGCCACGATGTCACATGCATTCAACATGAACAACGCTTCAAGCATCTGCATGGGAAACACTCCATATACCGGTTTGAAATCCAATGAACGATTCATCGGAATGCTGGATGAAGTTTCCATTCGACGCGGCACGGCGGCAGTTCTTGACCTCGATGGCCTGATACTCGACGGCGAGTTCGCCGGCAACTTCCCGTCGGGCAACGGAATTCCGGGCGGAGACTTTGTGGCGGAATTCACTCTGAACGTACAGGCACCTGTTGCCGCCAATCTCAGCCTATCCACAAACGAAGATGTGCCCGTTGATGGATCGCTCAGCGCCAGCGATGCCAATGGCGATACGCTGACCTACGCGCTGGCGAGTCTGCCGGCAAAGGGTACGGTTCAACTGAATTCGGCCACGGGAGCGATCCGCTACACGCCCAGCACCAACGTCAACGGCACGGACAGCTTCACGTTCACCGCCAGCGATGGAACAAACACCTCCAACACTGCGACGGTGACGATTTCGATCGCTCCCGTGAACGACGCGCCTTCCGCGAGCGCCCTTGCGTTTACGCTGCAGGAAGATCAAACGTTAATCACAACGCTCTCTGGCAGCGACCCCGAAGGCGGTACTCTCGTGTACCTGCTCGCGACCACGCCTGCGAAGGGAACGCTGACTCTGTCGCAGACTCCGCAGGGACAATTCCTCTATGTGCCCCAGCCCAATGTCTCCGGCACCGACCAGTTCACCTACCGCGTTTTTGATGGCACCACATTCTCGAACACGGCGACCGTTACGCTTGATATTCAGCCGGTAAATGACGGGCCTGTCGTAGCCAACCAGACCCTCGCCACACGTGAAGATGAAGCGCTCTCCGGCACACTCACCGCGACCGATGTGGAAGGACAACCTCTGCGCTTCGTTCTGTTGAGCAATGGTGCGCTGGGCAGGGCGGTAATCACAAATGCCACGACGGGCGCGTTCACGTACACGCCAGATCCAAATGCCTTCGGAACGGATTCGTTCACCGTAATTGCTTCGGATGGAACCGACGATTCGCAGGTCGCCACGATCACCGTTCAGATCGCGCCGACGAACGATGCGCCGCGCGCTGTCGTGTCGAGTACCAGTGGGACGCAGGTGGGCGTCAACGCGTCACTGGAACTTTCGGGCGCCGCTTCGAGCGACATCGAAGGAACTCTCGCATACCGCTGGGACTTCGGCGATGGAACCGTACTCTCCGTCGGCCCCGCCGTGGTCACGCACGCCTGGACGAGCGCCGGCGTGTACACGGTCAGGCTGACAGTCACTGACGAAGGCGGACTCTCGGACTGGACTTCATTGACTGTCGTCGTAGCGGCTGCAAGCGGCGGTGGCGGCGCCAGCCCGCCGGACAGCGACGGCGATGGCTTCAGCGACGAATTGGAAACGGCGCTCAAGACCGATCCGCACAGCGCGCTATCGACACCTTTAGAGAACAAGCCCTTGGAGGAGGTCGAGCCGCTGACGATAACGAAAGCCAGCATCTCTCTGAATTTCATTAAGGCGGGATCGGATACGCTGTCGTTCTCCGGCACCCTGCCAGTGCCAAAAGATTTTAACCCAGCCGACGAGACCGTGATTATCGACGTCGAAGGCGTAATAGAATCCTTCACGCTCGACAAACGCGGAAACTCGACCTCCGCGACTCTTCCGCACCAGTTCAAACTCGCAGTAAAAGCGCGCAAAGGCGTTGTGGAAGCCCAGGCCGCCAGGTACTCAATTCGCCTCAAGCGTGGCGAATTCGCAGACAACTTCAACGCTGAGTTCGCCAATGGAAAGCTCGAAGATCCCGTGACCCGTAATCTGCTCTTCACGGTGCTGTTTAACGGGAACTACTATGAAGTGCTGCTGCCCATGGAAATTCAAGGCAGCCGGGCCTCGTACAAGGAGCCAGGCAAGTTGCGTCAGCCAAATTAAACCAACCCAGCGTCCATACGGTAATGGATGCTCATACCCCCGGTGCAGTTCGGGGTTTCACGGCTGCGTCCTTTGGAAGTTTTATCCCGCACCGCCTTTGACGTTTCGGCGTTCGGCATCGAATGGCCGGCGAACATAAATCCATCGCGCCGTCATGTAAGCGGCAACATCAAAAATCAGAATCATGTTCAGCGCGCCCAGCCATGCAACCCATGGACGTTCTCGAGCGAGCAAATCTTTTGTAAGCAGCGTGATCAGTACGAACATGCCGCCGAGCAGCAGTGCGACGACAAGACCGCTGGCGACGTTTTTTACGAAGGATACCAGCCGCGAGCGCCGGTAGTCCATCCAGTTTGAGATCAGTGTGCCGATCGCCGCGAGAAAGGACAATTCAACCATCGCCGGAATGCCAATGGCCACGCACCAGATGCTTACGTTCATGTCGAGACCCAGCAGGAACGCTTCTGCTAGAGCAAGAATACCCACGAACGAGACCCACAGCAGCGCGTATAAGGTTGGCAGCAGCACTGCATCTGAATAACCGACGGGGTAAATCTCAGTGAGCGGATAGCGGTTGTCGCCTCGCGTCGACGGCATGGAAGAATCGCCAACCATTAGAAGACTCATGTTCAGGTTCACTGAGTTTGCCATATTGCCGGCCCAATCGGCGGGAACCGGCGTCTTCGCGTTCTGCTGCGCTTGAAAGCGCATACCGCCCCAGATCGTCATGCGATAGAGCAGCAACCCGGCAATCCAAACCGTGGCAGCGATTACGCGCACGTAGTTGCGAGCATCTGGATTGAGTGGAGCCTGCACCAGCGACATTCCAGCATTAACTAAATCGGGCAGAAGCATCATTGAAAGATAGCCGCCAGCGATGCACAGCGGCAGCAGCAGCAACGAGGAGCGAATGTGGCAGTCTATTGCCCCAACATCGTAGACTGCTGAGATCAGTCGCAGCACGGCGCGGCCCATTCGTCCGATTCGCGCCACGAGCCAGCCTTCCAACGGACCGTTTATCTGATCGGGGTCATGCCGTCGCTTTCTTCGGGGAAGCGCGTCGGCGGGCTTAGCCGCTTCTGAATCAAGATGCCACGTGGCGCGTACAGACATGCTCAAGCCAGCGCGGCACGCCAGCGCAATCGTCGCCATGCCTGCGATAATCCACATCACGCAGGTAAGCAGCGGCGCCAGGAACGCGTCCGCTGGACCGGGCACGGCAAAGCGCATGGCGTCGAACCAGCATACCGATGGGAAATTTAAGAATAGTGTTCGCGCGATGCTGTCCGGCGCTTCAAGTGCCCCCACGATGGCTTCCCCGATGCGCCACCAACTGCTGGAGGCAAGTGCGACTCCGGGGTCTCTAATAATTAAAACAGTCAGTGCGGCGGCAAGCAGGAACAGCGGCGCGGTTCGAACCGCGGCAGCAAACGGCTTCAAAGATGCTGGAACAGAAAAACGCGGGGCGGCCCCGCCCACACCAATGGCGGCAGCAACGAGCGCAATTGCGATCGCGAGCACATGCAGAAGCACTAGCACCAGACAACTCCAACCGGCGGCCGACACAACGCTGAGAGGAATTCGCATTCCCCAGTAACTGACCGGCAGCGCCAGCAGCCAATCAGGACCAAAAAACGGATAGAGAAAAATTGCGGTATAAAGAACACCAATCCAATTCCAGCGCGCGCGCAGCCCAAGGAATAGAATTTTCCAGTGCGACCCGGGCGTCGTCACCAGATCGCGCATGGGCGGGTCCAGGTAGTACGCCATCCGCCAGGTTTGTACGAAGGTGCTTAGCGCAACAAGCCCGGCGGTAAGTGCTGCCAGCCGTCCCGTGAGAACCCGTCGCGCCGGCGGCAGATTGCGGTACGACGTCCAGACCCATTGAGCGGAGTAGTGAATCCACCATATTGCCCATGCGATAAATAGCAGCGCGACGCACCAGAGTACCACCTGAAGCCACAGCGGCCGCGGCTGGCTCTGCCTGCGAAACGTGCTGCCGAAGATGGGATCCATTGATCAGTCCAGAGGCTTGTCGCGGGAGTCCAGGATCTTCGGATTCTGAATGCGCTTGGGCGCTTCTTCCGCGTTGTGCGCCATACTTTCCAGAATTTCAGAAATCAGCAGGCTTTTATCCTGCCCGGTCAGCACCGAAAAAATACGGTCCAGACCGGCATCAGGTTCCCCGATGCGCGCCCGCAGTTCTTCGAGCGTACCGCAGGCCTGGATTGTGCTCCGGTCCACGATCGCGATCCGGTCGCACAGTTTCTCCGCCACCTGCACGATCTGAGTGGCCCAAACGATGGTGACCTCGTGGCGGTCACGGAGCGTACTCAGGATTTTGGTCAACGCGGCACTGGCCGGAGGATCGATGCCGCCGGTCTCCGGCTCATCGAGCAGATAAATGCGCGCATTGGTGAGAAACGTCGCGGCCAGCGCGAGCTTTTTGTACTGGCCGTTGGAATACGTTCCAATTGGTTTGTCCAGGATTTCCGTTAAATCAAACAGCCGGGCAAAACTTTCGATGCGGCGGTCGCGTTCTGTTTTTTCGACACCATAAAGATCGCCGATCAGCTGCAGATGCTCGATGCCTCGAAAGTGAAGGTATAGATTCGGCTGATCGGGCAGATACACGGTGAACGTGCGAATGGGAAGATGATCGCGATAGCGGTCGTAGCCTTCGACGATCACCGTTCCCGATTGCGGCCGCAGCAATCCGGCCATTATTTTCAAGACCGTCGATTTTCCGGCGCCGTTCGGTCCCACAAGAGCGAAGAGTTCGCCCCGATGGATGGTCAAGCTGGCATTGGCGAGCGCGACTTTGCCGCCCTCATAGCTCTTGTCGACCTCAAAGAGCTCGATTGCCTTGGCTCGTTCGGGCTGATCCTGCACGCGTCTGCTTCCCAGCTTGGGACGACTTGTCTGCTTCTAACCGCAATAGTGTAGCGTTCGTGATGGAATACCCAAGCCTTAATGTTCGCCAGCCACCAGTTAGTCGTGTTGAAATCAAAACACTCGATCAAAGAAAGAGTCACGTGCAAACTGTGATTCGCTCGCCCTTAACTAAGGCAGCACGGTCAACGTCGCTTCGCGGCTCGTGGCGCTGCCGGTTGCATTCTTTACGACGCAGAAAAACGTGCAACCGTTGTCCGTGCTCTGTGCGAACTTGCTGTAAATGCGTTTCGTGGCACCGGAGATCACAACGGGAGCGTTCTGACCGCTTCGCCTGAACCACTGGTACGACACCCAGGGGATACTGGTGCTGTCTGAATTGATTTCAAACGTAGCGATCTGTCCAAGCTGCACCGCCGTGTCGCGCGGCTGCAGAGTAATCACGGGAGGCTTCTGTATCGTGTACCACGCGGCAGTCTGCGCGCTTTTCACTCCGGAGAGCACCGCTATCGCCCGCACCGGCGTGCTGGCCGAGATTGTGAACGGGCCTGCGTACCGGAAGCAGGTGGTGCTCACGCCCGCAATTGGAGTGCTGTTGTTCAGGGTATAAAAAATGGCGTCGTGTGGACTGCTGCACTGAATCGTGATCTGCACGGGACCGGGATAGACTATCGCAGGACTCGGCCCGATTGTTGGCGCCGCGACCGTAATTTGCGTTGAGCCAAGCACGGCTATCGCAATGGTCGAGCTTGTGCTGCCGCCCTTACTGTCTGAAACCGTCACGTTGAGGTTGTAGTTTCCTTCGGCGCTGAAAGTCACGGCACTGTCAGCAGCGCCAGGCGTAGTGAACGTTGCCGTTCCCGTGCCGGACAGCTGGGACCACGCGTAAGTCAATGCATCGCCCTCCGGATCTGCTGCAATGACATGAACGGTTGTGCTTGCCGGATGTACCAGCAGCGCCGTGTCGACCCACGCTCCGGAAATGATTATTGGCGGATCATTCACTGCCGTCACACTGATGAACACGCTCGCCACGTTTGAATCGGACTTGCCATCGTTGATTTTGAACGTGAAGCCGTCCATGCCGAAGTAATTCTGTGCCGGAGTGTAAATGAGATTAGGGGCTGTACCCGATAGAGTGCCGCGTGAGGGCAACGTCACAAGGGAGTATTTCAAAGCATCACCGTCCGCGTCAGTGCCCGTCAGCGTAATCTTCGTCGGCGTATCCTCCGGCATCTTGACTGTCTGAGCATTCGCTACCGGAGGCCGGTTGGCGGGCTGAACGGACACTTGCAGAACCTTCGTATCTGTTCCCACCGGATTCGTTGCGCTGATCGTCACGGAGCTGCTTCCCGAAGCCGTGGGAATTCCTGAGATGAGCCCGGTTGACGTATTAATGGACAATCCCGACGGCAGACCAGTCGCGCTAAAGGACGTTGGACGATTTGATGCTGCAATCTGATATTGAAAGGACTGGCCGACTGTACCCGAGGCAAGCAGCGGGCTGGTGATGGACGGCGCAAGTGCTACATTCCCCCAAACGTCGAGTTCGGAAATCAGGAGCCGCTCTCCCGCGGCACGTTGGTCGAAACGGATTTTTACAAAGCGGGCGGTTGAAAGGCCGAGAGCGAAGCTGGTTTCATTGACGTCTTCTGGTTGAACGTTTGCCGGCTTCACGGCGCTGCCAACAGTCTTCCAAGCCTGCCCATCGACGCTTGAGAACAGCGTCATAGCGGGAGTTCCCTGCGAGAAAATGCGAACGGCCGTAAGATCGTAGGGCACTTTCAGATCAACGGTGATGTCCAGCGGTGCCGTTTGCGTCCAGTAAACAAGCCATTTCTTTGCGGCGTTCGACGTACCCGCGAGCATAATGGCATTTCGCTGTGCTGCCGTAAGACGCGGAACGGTCGTATCCAGTTCAGTCTTCAAGTCGATTCCATGGTCTATGACGGGCTTCGCCACGGCGTCGCAGCGATTGGTCAGCTTGCCTTGCGAAAAAAGAATCGGCGTATTCGCGGCAGCCTCGTTGGCACTGTCTGGCGCAATGCTGTAGGAATACGAGCCGCCGGTATCCCTATTGTAACGAAGGACCGCAGCATCGTTCTCGAACTCGAGATTGTTGTTGGTCAGGCACAAATCGGAGCGCGTAGGGGGTGTAATGAGCGGCGGCATCGGCATCTGAAAACGCCAGATGTCGCGATCGCCTTTAAGCGCAAGGTTGCGGCAAAGCACTTTGAACAGAGCGCGGTATGTCTGGCTGACGGATTCAACAGGATTGGCACAAGCGCCGCGACTGAACGGGCTGGCACCAAAGCCGAGCACTCGTCCAAGGCCGAGCTTATGCATAATGATCGCCGGTTTACCGTTGTGCGTGTACGTGCCGAGGACCTCGACCGTATCCTGCGGAACGAAGTAGTGACAGGTATTGGTCCCCACGCTTAAGTTCCGGCTCGTATCAACGCCGCTGAAAAGACCTGTACTCTTGAGGCTGATTGCCGTCTGCCCACGTGGTTCGTACACAAGCTGCGCGCCGAGCAGCGTCCACACGGCCGGCGAAATGTTGGTTCCATCCAGATCGAAGGTAAATGCGCGCGGATCGCCGATGACCAGCGTACCGCCGTTCTGCACGTAAGCGGTGAGCAACTCGACGACTTTCTTGCGCTGAAATTCTGCCCAGGGCACAAAAACCGCACGGTAATCGGACAGGCGAACCTGCCCTTTCTCAATCATATTGTCCGAAGCGATCTTGAACCATGTGCGGCAGACCGGACCGAGATACGTGAATGCCATCTCAACAGGCGAGTACGAAAGCGGATTCAGGTGGCTTTTTAACGTATCGGTCGAACACAGGATCAGGCTGTCGGGATCCTGTGGCATTTTCAACGCGCTGATGCTCTGGATATCCGCTTCAACTTTACGCAGGGCGTCGAACTTGATCGGGTCGCCATAATAGGACGAACGATGCCAGCCGCCGAGGCCGACGTAATTTCCGTTATCGTCTTTGGCTGGAAAGCCCTTGCGCGCCTGGCCGTCCCAGTCCTGGAGAATTTTGGTAAATCCCGAGCCGCCGCCGCGCAGGATTTCTCCTGCCAGCAGCGCGGCTTCCTGCGCCGTGGGCGGCCCGTAGTACCGACCGAGATGCGGCCAGGGCATGACGCTCTTGCCGCTGAGGTCCGCCATGCGTTTTGTGTAGTAAGTGAAGTGCTGCAGCTTCGCGTCGAGCTGATCGCCGGCAAAGAGCTGGCCGATCATGATGTCGAAACTGGGCGCCGAAAGGCTCGGATCATCCTTCGTTTCACCGGCCATATAGTCCCAGGACATCAGAGGCTTCCCGGGAGCTTTCTGATTCATTATTGTTCTTACATCCGCGGCAAGCCCCGCGAATTCGAATTCAAGCCAGCGGTAAAAGGCGATTCGCCGGAAGGCATCGTCCGGCGGATAGACGTATCTCGGGTCCTGGCTGTAGTCAGGCAGGCCGTATTTTCCAAAGCCAAATCTGGTTTTGATTTCATCATCGAGAGACGCCATCCACGGATATGCATGGCCGAGCGTGCCGCTGCGCATCGCGTTGCGCGTAAGCAGGATGTTGTAGACCGTCTGTTCAATCGTTTCGTCCCCAAGGTAAAACGCTTCGTGCGTCGCAGCCTTTTGCTCGAGTTCGATACGGATCTTATCCAGGAATGCCTGCCGGTTTTGCGGGTCGAGTATGATGTCGCGGCCGTTTACTCCCAGGTAGTTGCCACCTACTTCACTGGGCTGAAGTTCAAAGATCAGCCGCGGCTGAATACCCAGAGCCTGAGCGCGCCGCAGAAAGAAATCGGGGAGCTGATTCTCCCGTGAATAGGTCAGCGTGTTCCCGTTCTGCGCATAAAATTTAACAAGCTCATCGCAGGAGAACTTGCGGCCAAATTGATGCGCGAAATCCGTCTGAGTCCAGAAACCGCGATAGAAAAGCTCTCCAGGCGCGTAGTACGTGTTTCCCAGCTTCTGCCATGGATTCGTCCCGCGAATAATCAATTCGTCGTACAGCGGATTGGGCTCGACCCAAACCCTGGGGGGCGTTGCGGCACCCGATGCGCTGATACTAACCAGAAGGCAGACCCCCATAGCCTTGATGATTGCGTCCCAATACCTCATATAACATCCTTTCGCCCGTAGATGTGCGGATCTCAAATCGATCCGCTGGTGGATGGAACCTGCATTCGTTACGCATTGGCACTCTCGCGTTCGTTTGGGACAAAAAAAAGAATCGAGACGGATTATTGAACGGCCGCAACATGGTGCAGAGGTTGTCTTTTTTGGTGCCAGGCTGTACGGTTGGCTGCTGTCACCTGGCTTTCAGAAGCTCTCTGCTGCTCGTACCCCTACTTCAGGAGGCACCATGAACGTTCGCCGCATGTCGCTGCTGCTTTTCGTGCTCCTCACGTTTGTGTCCGTGCGGGCCGAAGAGACATCCGGAAGCATTTCCGCCGTTCTGCAGCCCTATGTAGATAGTGGGGCGCTCGCTGGAGCAGTCACGGCAGTTGTGACCAGGGACAAAGTCCATCCGATTGAACGGGTTGGGTACGCCGACATCACGTCAAAGACGCCGATGAAAGCGGATACTCTTTTCTGGATCGCGTCGATGTCAAAGCCGCTTACGGGCGCGGCGCTGATGATGCTCGTCGATGAAGGCAAAATCAGTCTCGATGATCCCCTGGAAAAATATCTGCCCGAGTTCAAGAACGTGAGTTACATCGCTGAGAGCAACAAAGAACAGTCGATTCTCAAGAAGAACACGAAGACGATCACGATTCGCGACTGCATGGCCCACATCAGCGGCCTGCCATTTCTTGCCCGGATCGAGCAGAAGATCGACACCTACACATTACGCGAATCAGTAATCGCCTACGCCATGGCGCCGCTGATCGCCGAACCCCATACGAAGTACCTCTACAGCAACTGCGGCATTAAAACCGGCGGTCGCATTATTGAAGTGGTCAGCGGCATGCCCTACGAAGAGTTCATGGAGACGCGTTTGTTCAAGCCGCTTGGCATGAAGGACACGACCCTGTGGCCAAGCGAAGAACAGGAATCGCGGCTGGCCAAGTCCTACAAGCCCAGCGCGGACAAAACGAAGCTCGAAGAAATTCAGATCCAGTATCTCACCTACCCTCTTACGAATCGCAAGCGCGGCGCCTGCCCTGGCGGCGGCTATTTCTCAACGGCTGGAGACCTGGCCCTCTTCGCGCAGATGATTCTCAATGGCGGCACCTTGAATGGGAAAAAGTACCTGTCGGAAGCGGCGATAAAACAGATGACGAGCAATCAGACGGGTGCGCTGGACGCGGGGCCAACAGCGACCAACGCCGTGCCCAAGGGCAGCTACGGCATCGGCTGGTCCGTCGGCGGCAACGGTTACGGACACGGCGGCGCTTACTCGACTGATCTGTGGATACATGCAGACAAGGGCGTAGCGACGATCTGGATGGTTCAGCACGCCGGCTATGGCGGCAAAGACGGCGGGAAAATTCTTCCGGCATTCAAGAAAGCCGCGCTGGAACTCGTGGCGAAGGAAAAGAAGCAGTAATCGCCACTTGAGGCCATCATGCCCTTCCGCGCGTTCTTGCGTTCTATTCCCAAGCAGGTGCTGCTGCTCGCGCTGGGGGGCGCGCTGGTGACGGCCGGATGTATTCACGCGCCGTTCTTGACGTATGACGATCCAGCGCATGTCGGCGAAGCGCTGAAGCCGGACACGCGAATTGGCGATCTAATCAGACCTGTTGCCGACCTCTCGTACATTCCCGTCACATTACTCAGTTACCGGCTCGACTACATTCTGTTCAACTCGTGGCTGACGCCGCTGATGGGTTCGCTGGCCCCCGGCTGCCGCTTCATGACTTATCTGTATCATCTCGGCGCTGCGATCGTTCTCTGGCGCGTGATGCTCGGCTTGCGTTTCTCGCGCCTGCAGTCGTTGTTCATCGCGCTTTTTTTTGTAGCGCATCCTCTCGCCTGTGAAACCGTGTGCTGGGTTTCCGAACGCAAAAACGCACTCGCGGCGTTGTTTTCCTTCCTAGCACTCTGGGCGCAGCTTCGTCTGAGTGGGCAATTTGTAAAGCGGATGCTGGCCGTCAGCGTGCTATATTCTCTTGCGTTGATCAGCAAGCCATCCGCTCTCGGCATTCTGCCAGTTTTACTGCTTCTAGAGGTTTTCCCGAGCGTGTTAAGACGGGTGCCGCTTGCGTCTGAGCCATGGCCGCGCCGTGCACTGCCAGTACTTGTATTCGGCCTGGTTTCCTGGGGCGTCATCGTGCTCAACGTCAGTCTGGTCAAGCACATGATTATCCCACCTCCCGGAGGATCGCTGTTCACGGCGATTCTCACGGACCTGGAGATTCTCAGCCGCTACCTGCTGAATCTTGCCCTTCCGTTGTGGCTCAGTGCGGTTTACCTGGTGAATGATGTGAAAAGCGTGGCAGATCCGCGCGTTGTTTATTATGGAGCGCTGCTGCTCGCCCTTTTCGGCGGATCGCTCATGCTCGCTCGCCGGCCGCGTCGCGTACTCTTTGGCTGGTTCTGGCTTGTCGCGGCGCTGGGACCAAACCTGAATCTCGTCGGCATCTCGCACGTGATGCAGGACCGCTACATCTATCTCAGCACGCCGGGGTTCGCAATTATACTCAGCGAGCTTCTTTTTTCTGCAGGCCCCCGGATGGAGAATTCCGGGAGATTGCGCGTGGCAGTCGCGTCCATCTTGCTTTTATTCAACGCGGCACTCGCTGGAGTTCGCAGTCAAACGTGGGAGTCCACGCGTACTGTTTTCGCGGACGCGGTCGCCAAACAGCCGCGTGCCGCTTTGGCGCGCTTCGGATTGGGATCTGCTTACGGCGAGATGATGCAGAAAGCGCAAGCGGCGGGTGATACGAAGAACGCGGTCCTTTTTCAGCGCGCATGGATCGAGCAGTGGCAGAAGGGCGTTGATGAGTGCCCTGATCGCTTCCGCTATTCAGCGTACATCGAAATGGCGCTGAACGTGGCTGGCGACCGCCTCCGGAACAAAAAACTGGACTACGCGAAAAGGTATTTCGAGCTCGCTGCCCATCCCCCAGCTTCCGTTCCCGACATTGGTGATGCGCGGGCGGAAGCCCTGAGCTGGCTCGCCTGGATCGCTTTCGAACGCGGAAACACAGTGGAAGCCTATGAGAAAGCGCAGCAGGCTGTGCGCGTTTCAGGCGGCGTCGCAGGGGGACGGCTGATGCGCGCACGAGCGGCAATGAAACTCGCCGAAGAGAAAAGGGAAAATAGAAAGGAATTGCTGCGTGAAGCAGCGGACGATCTGCGCTCAATCAAGCCGGAATCGGAGCTATACAACGATGCTCAGGCGCTGTTGAAGTTGTTGAGCGAAAAATAGAGCTTTCCCGAAAGCTTCAGCGGCGTGCCTGATTTGCCCCCGCCCCGCAGTGGGGGTTACTCTTTAGCTGCGCTCACATCCATGCAATGGACATCGCCGCGCGAGGTCCGCACGTATAACTTTCCGTCGCTGAGTGTCGGCTCGTTACGGCAGAGGCTGCCGGTAATTTGAACACGCGCGAGTTCCTTATAATCCTCCGGCGACGCTTCTGCCGTGATAAGTTCGCCGCCGCGCGTCAGGATGATCAGCTTTCCGCCGCAGCAGATCAGCGACCCGAGTCCCGGATTCTTGCGCGACCAGAGAACTTTTCCGTCGGCCACATTCACACAGCGCAGTTCGCCGCTGCCATCGTTCTGGCCGTGCGAGTGAAATCCATAGAGATGCTTGTTGTAATACAGTGCGCTGTTGTACTGTGTCGTAAGCTCGTCGTTCTGCCAGACGGCCTTTGCTTTTCCCGCCGCCAGATCGAACTCGACGAGCGCACAGCCCATTCCATAAGACGAGCCGATAAATGCGCGCGTGCCGGTTACAACGGGCGACGCCGCGTTGACACGGCTGTTCATCGGCGAGGGCGTATCCCATGGATGCCGCGCGACTTCAGCTCCGGTCTCGACATTCAAAATCAGGAGGCCTGCGCCGTTGAATATCGCCACATGGGTCTGCTTGCCTTCAGGAAACGGCACGGGCGACGCGTATGCCGCCGGGTCGTCACCCGACTTCCAGAGCACTTTTCCGTTTTCCTTGTCGAGCGCGACCGTCGATGCGCCCTTTGCGCCGGTGATCACAATTAACTTACTACCGAGCACCAGCGGGGAAATTGTGTAAGCGAAAAACGGCAGCTCGGCTTTGAATTCCTTTACCACATTCAGCGACCATTTGACTTGGCCAGTCGCGGCGTCAAGACACAGCACCTCACCGGAACGACCCATGGTGTAGACCAGATTGCCGTCTACGCTGGGTGCAGAAGCAGGTCCGCCCTCATGCATCTGATCAAAGCGCTCGCTGGCATAACTGTGCTTCCAGAGTATTTTGCCGTTGGCAGAGTCGAGGCAGAAGACGTGGTCCTGGCCGTCGCTATTGCCCATCGTAAAAACTTTACCGGCTGAAACTGTTACCGGCGAACTGCCGGTTCCCACATTGGCTTTCCAGAGCTGCCTGGGGCCTTCCTTCGGCCAGACCGCCGACCAGCCGCTTTCAGACGAGGTCCCGTCGCGGTTGGGCCCGCGGTATTGCGGCCAGTCGGCTCCATGGATCAGGCTGCTGGCAGCAACGCAGAATGGCAGGACGAGTCGGAGGTGTCGCATGAGCCCGCATGGTAACTATTGGCAGAGCGCGCCGCAACAGTTTTAGCTTCGCACATGTGGCATAACACGTGCAATTGTTCAGTCCGTCGGGTTCAACTGAACGAGCCCGGGACAGACCATATATATGGAGGGAGTACCATGAAGGTTATCGCAACACTGCTTCTTTCTTTCTCGCTGACGGCTTCTATTTTCGCAGCTCCTGTGAGCAATGATTCGGTTGAGACGAACGTCGCTGTGGCGCAGGACGTTCTGGTTGACCGCGAAGTCTCCGGCGCGACCCATGGCACCGGCGCGATCGACGATCCTTGCGCTCCGCCGATCGAAGTGATTCCTGAACCGGCGAGCATGGCTCTGCTGGGCATCGGCCTCGGCCTGGCTGCCCTGCGCCGCCGCAAAAGCTAAGCAAAAACAATGAAATCACGCACACGCAGCGCGGCATGTCTTACAACATGCCGCGTTTATTTTTGCGATGTCGCTTCGGTGTCGACCACCGGCAGGCCGACCGCGCGCATCAGCTCCAGCGCATTACTCTTCTTCACGACGCCGGGCCGCATCGTGTAATCGAAAATGAGCTGCCCGTCCTTCATCTCATCAGCGAAGTGAACGTTTGCAGCGCGTCGCCCGAGCGCTCCGGCTGCCTCGGCCAATGCCAAATCGTGAGTCGTCACCAGGCCGAACGCACCTTTGCTCACCAGGCCGTTTAAAATCTGTTCAGCCCCGATGCGGCGATCGTGCGAATTGGTGCCATGCAGTATCTCGTCAAGCAGAAACAGCAGTGGCCGCTTGCCGCCAGTAAGATCCACCAGTTGCCGAAGCCGCGCGATTTCCGCATAAAAGCGCGAGCGCCCCGCCTGCAGCGAATCTTGAATTCGCAGCGTCGCGCCGAGCGTCACCGGGCAGAGCCTTAGCTTTTCTGCGCGCACGGGAGCTCCCGCCAGGGCGAGCACCGCGTTTGTGCCGACCGTGCGCAGCAGGGTGCTTTTTCCCGACATATTCGAACCACTCACGATGAGGATGCGCAGGTTCTCATCCAGCCGCACATCGTTTCTCACACACTGCTTCTCATTCAGCAGCGGATGGCCCAGCTGCGAGCCGTCATAGATGAGTTCCCCGGTGATCTCCGGAAAGGGATCGGCCGGATGTTCGTATGCGTACGCGGCCAGGGCGCAGAGCGCCTCCATTTCGCCGACCGCTGCCAGCCACTTTCCGATCGCCGCACCGGATCGCTCACGCCAGGTTTCGAAGAGAAAAGCAAAATGCGTCGACCAGAGAAGAAAAAATGCCGGAATCGCGAAGAACTGATTGTTCTCGGCATCCAGCAGACGCACGCGTTTGAGCAGTTCGTGAATCTGCGCCGAAGCTGGACGCGTGTCCTGAACCAGCGCGGCTTTCAAGGAGCTGAGCTTCGCACTGCTGCAGGGCTCGCGTTCGAGGCGTTCGAGTACGCGCGCGAGAATTTCGAGCTCCTTGTAATGTTTTGAAACGCCCTGGTTGACCTGCCGCACGGGGTCGCGCAGCACCCGCCAGACGATCAGCACGAAAAATGTTCCAATCAGAAAAGGCGCGCGGCCGACGTCGGTGAACCACCACAGGAACGTTGCCACGAGCATGAAGACTGTCAGCAGCGCGGCGATAATCTGCCACTGCCGGCCCGGCATCGCGCGCTCTGCTGCGCCCCAGGCCGCCAACTTCTGCGCCGGAACATTTTCGCGCACATCGCCACCCAGCAGCATGAGCTCTTCGCGCAGGTCGAGCCGCCCGCGCAATTCCTCAATAGCCGCCTGCCGCGCTGCAATCTCTTCCGGAGAAGCCGGATTGAGCAGCCAGGACGCGAGTGTCTGCTCGCCAACCTGTGTCTGTGCCGTGCAGAGCAGTTCAAAAAGCGAGCCCTTTCCGAACAGATCTAAATCCGCAGCGTAGGGGTGTTCTGAATCGACGAACGCAGCACCCTGGTTTCCCGTCCCCGCCCAGCGCCCATCCAGCCGCTCCAGGCAGCGTTCGTAATAGCGTACGCTGGTTTTCTGCCGGCAGAGAAGCTTACGGACACGGCCATGCAGTGCGACGAGAACGAAGAAGACGAGCACCGGCACCGCCAGCCAGACGAGGCTCAGTTCAGCGTTCGTTAGAAGGAAATAGCCGCCAATTGCTGCGACGGCGGTCAGCAGGCGCGCCGTGCCGATGCTGGCGTCTTTGGCCTGCAACTCCGCGACTGAAGCCTTGCGGGCATCCAGGCGCGTCTGATATTCGTTCCGAGGGTCAGTCGATTGGGACATGCAACGTATGGTAAGCGCATTGGTGAAAACGTAAGAGAAGATTTGGGTATGTGGTGTGAACTTTAGTGCGCACCTTTGCCGACGCACGTTTCGCGAACTAAAGTTCGCGCCACAAGGCAGCGCTTTGATCAGCCGATGAATTTCAGTAAACTACCTGCATGCGCATTCTGCTCACCAACGATGATGGTTTCGGAGCACCGGGGCTTGAAGCCCTTTACAGTGCCGCCGAAGGACTCGGCGAACGCGTTATCGTCGCGCCGGACTCGGCTCTTTCTGGCTGCAGCCACCAGGTCACCACCGAGCGGCCCTTGCGGCTGACGCAGCGTGCCGAAAGCAAGTTCAGCATCGACGGCACGCCGGCAGATTGCGTACGCGTTGCCCTCCACCGCGTCGATCCGGACGTCGCCTGGGTGCTTTCGGGAATCAATGCCGGCGGGAATCTCGGTGCCGATGTTTACCACTCGGGAACGGTCGCCGCCGCGCGCGAAGCTGTTCTGCACGGAAAGCCCGCTATCGCCGTCTCGCATTACAAAAAACGCGGGCTGGAATTTGATTGGGTGCGCTCGGCCGCATGGGTGCGCCCGCTGCTGCTTGAAATCCTTCTTAAACCTTGGACCGAAGGCACCCTCTGGAATATCAATCTGCCGCACCTTGAAGCGCAAGCCGAGCGGCCGGAAGTAATATGGTGTCCGCTGGATCCCTCCCCCCTCCCGCTCAGTTTCCGCGGCGAGTCGGAGACCTTCCATTACAATGGCAACTACCACGAGCGCCAGCGCCGGCCCGGAACAGATGTGGATGTGTGCATGGCCGGGCGCATCAGCGTCACCGAAATGAAGCTGTTCTGAAAATTAGTCAAACTCATTCTTCGTGCCTTTGAGTCTTTGAGCCTTTGTGTTAAGAAGAGCGCTGGTTTCAAGAGGATTCCGCTTGGCAGTGGCTGGCGAGACGAGTACTTCCACAAATATGCTGCGCTCCGATACCGAGCTCATCGAGGCGGTGCTGAGCGGCAAACACGAGCGCTATGGCGAGCTCGTGCGGCGCTACAAGAGTCTCGTTACGACGTATTGCTACAGCCGCGTCTCGCAGCGTGAAACAGCAGAAGACCTCGCACAGGAAACGTTCGTGCGCGGCTTTCAGTCGCTCAATCACCTGAAAAAGCCATCTGCATTCTCCGGCTGGCTGCTTTCCATTGCCCACAACGTCTGCATCGATCACCTGCGAAACAAGTCGCGCACGGTGCCGCTTGAGGTTCACGGCGTCAAAGACAGCCAGGGCGAAATCATTCTTGAAAACACAAAAGACCGCGGCGTGATGGACAAGATGGCGCATGAGGAAATGCGCGACCGCATCCTCTCAGCAATCAATTCACTGGGCGAAGAGTACCGTGTCACTCTCGTGCTGCGTCACGTCAACGGGCAGAGCTGTGAAGAGATCGCGGAGACGCTGAACGTTTCGCTGGGCACGGTCACCAGCCGCCTGAGCCGCGCGCACCGGTTGCTGCGTGACAAGCTGCAGAAATTTGTCGAGCCGGATAAATAGGCGCTAACGTACCGGGAGAGCCAGAGGCTTATGTCAGAGCCTGTTGAAGACATTGATATGCTGATCGACGACTACCTGGACGGCCGCATGCCGCCGGATCAGCGTGCGCGATTCGAAGAACGCATCAGCCGCGATCCAAATCTGCGGAGCAAAATCAATTCAGCGACCCGCTCAGTCGACCTGGTACAGCAGGCTCTCGGCTGGGTAACGCCCGGTGAAGATTTCGACGAGAAGGTAAATTCGAAGATCGTGAGCATCACTCAGAGCGGCCAGAATCTTCGGCCCTTCGTGCCCTTAAGCGACCGCAGCCTCACCAGTGAAGATCCAGACGCCAGTCTGCTTGGCGATCCGGAAGCAGCACGAGAGCGGCAGCGTCTGACGATCATCGGGATCATTGCCGCCATTCTCTTCCTCATCGCCGCTGTGACGATTACAGTTTCAATTGCACGAGGTGTTCAAAAGCCCGCGCCAGGCTCTCGTCCTAAGTAAGCGATCTTGTCAGATTGACATGGGCAGTCTTTATCGTGCGTCGATCTGATAGGTGGATCCCGCCCCGGAATCTGCTCCACACGTCGTAAATCCTTTACTCTCCAGCTGATAATCTCATATCGCACCGCCCTAAGGGGTGGCTTAATGTTTGCTTCCCTGCCATTCGTTTTTAGGGTCGCGTCTGCGATACATCAGTTTTACGAGGAGAGTGAACGTGGGAAAGATCATTGGAATTGACTTGGGCACGACCAACAGCGTAGTCGCGATCCATGAAGGCAAAGAGACCAAAGTCATCGTCAATGCTGAAGGTTCGCGCCTGACACCCTCCGTCGTTGCTTTCACAGATGATGGCCGACTGGTCGGCCGCGCTGCAAAGAGCCAAGCTGTCACCAATCCGGCGCGCACCATCTACAGCATCAAGCGTTTCATGGGCCGGCGGCACAAGGAAGTTGGCAGCGAAGAGAAGCTCGTTCCGTACAAAGTTGTCGGCGGCGCTGAAGAGCTTGTTCAAGTCGACGTCGATGGCAAGCGCTACTACCCGCCCGAAATCTCGGCGATGGTCCTGCAGGATCTGAAAAAGAGCGCCGAAGCTTATCTGGGCGAGCCGGTCACTGAAGCGGTCATTACCGTTCCTGCTTACTTCAATGATTCACAGCGCCAGGCGACCAAGGAAGCAGGCAAGATTGCCGGCCTCGACGTAAAGCGCATTCTCAACGAGCCGACCGCGGCCGCGCTCGCGTACGGCCTCGACAAGAAAAAGAACGAGAAGATCGCCATCTTCGACCTCGGCGGCGGTACGTTCGACATTTCCATCCTCGATGTCGGCGACGGCGTCTTCGAAGTGCTCGCGACAAACGGCGACACACACCTGGGCGGCGACGACTGGGACCGCGTGATTGTGGACTTCGTGGCGGATGAATTCCGCAAGACGGCCGGTATCGATCTGCGCAAGGACCCGATGGCTCTGCAGCGCCTGACC